>JADMIO011385319.1_pt1 | contig 70998 bp, 67 predicted proteins | sample 8958161 | NCBI WGS metagenome assembly JADMIO01 (sample SAMN16585339, study PRJNA669376) | soil metagenome | isolation source: Crop rotation soil | place: USA: Cullars Rotation, Alabama | collected 2011 | reverse complement strand
CCGACCCCCGCCGGTCCCAAGATCGTCACCAGCCGGGCCCGCCCTTCCTCAAGGGTGGCGCATATCCACCCGATCTCCTCTTCTCGCCCAAAGTATCGATTGGGGAATACCGGCAGGCTTACCTCTTGCTTAGGTTCTTCTTTGCGTTCTTGCGGGACAAAGGGTCGCGTCGATTGGGCGTTGCGAGCTTGCTCCGCTAACTCACGAGCTTGGTTGGACGGCGAGTAGCCGAAGCTCTCCTTGAGTGCGTTTTCCAGCTCCGCGAACTGGTTGAGCGCCTGCCGGGAGCGGTCCAATTGCAGGTAGCGCCGCATCAGCTCCACATGCCAAAACTCGTTAAACGGTTCGTGGATAGCGCCCCGGCGCAGGTAGTCGATGGCCGCTTCCGGTTCTTCCTCTTGCCCGATTCGGCGGAGCGCGGAAAGATAGAGGTCCTCCAGGCGAAGCCGCTCGGCCCACACCCACTCGTCCGAGAGCCCGGGCAACAGGTCGCCCTTGTAGAGATTCACGGCCTGCCGGTAAGACTCGAGGGTCCTGCCTTGATCGATCAGGGCCTCGAACTCGGCGACGTCCGTGGTGAACGAACCGTGCTCCAATTGGATGCCGTCGTGGATGGAAAGCAGCACCGATCCCCTAGGCGAGGGTGGCGGTTCGAGCACTTGCCTCAGCGAGGAGAGGGCTTGGCGCAGGCTTTGCCGAGCCGTCGTTCCTTCGGCATCCGGCCACAAAAGCTCAACGATCTCGTCACGAGAATGGACTCTTTGGGGGAAGTGGGCGAGGTAGGCGAGCAAGGAGGCGACACGGCGGGTCCGAAACCGCGCGATGGTGTCATCCCCCCGCTTGGCTCTCAGAGAGCCAAGCATCTCAATCCGCCAAACCTGCTCCAAGTTACGATTTTACGGCGAGAAGGGCTTTCGTGACCTAAAACCCTATCCCGCGCAGCCAACGCTCGGCCAGCGAGCGCCAATCCTGGGCCGAACCCGGCTCGCCGAGCCCGAATCCGTGGGGCCCGTGTTTGGGTACATGAAGCTCAAAAGGCACCTTTTGACCCGATAGCGCCGTCGCGTACTGCAGGGCGTTCTCGATCGGAACGACCGTGTCGTCGCACCCATGGAAGATGAAAGTGGGAGGCGTGTCCAAGGCCACATTCTTCTCATTTGACAGTGCCTCCGCCTGCGCGTCGGTCGAGCCCTTTCCGAGCAGGTTCTCCCTCGACCCCATATGCCCAAACGGCGCGAGCATCGAGATCACCGGATAAATGAGGATGGAAGCGTCCGGTCGGGACGAAGACTGCTCGATCTTATCGGCGGAATCCGAATGTCCCACATCGTGGTGGGTTGCGATCGTAGACGCCAAATGTCCGCCCGCGGAAAAGCCAAGGACGCCGATACGCTTGGGATCCACGCCAAACTCGGCGGCCCGGCCGCGAACCATCCGCACCGCTCGGGCGGCGTCGCCAAGCTCCACCGGATGGTGATATTTCGGCCCAAGCCGGTAGTACAAAACGAACCCACGAACGCCGATCGACTCAAACCACTCGGCCACCGGCACCGCCTCGTGAGGGGCCAGAACCCCGTATCCGCCACCGGGACACACGATAAACGCGGGTTTGGATTCCCCGGCCTTTTCCGATAGGATCGTAAGCTTCGGGATGTCCCCGTCTTCGTGTCCCTGCGCGCCCGGCGCGTCGCCTTCCCAAAGTGGAATTGTTCTCATTTCTTTGGCGGTGTGATCCCCGGCCAATCGTCCGTCCGGAAGGGCGTCGTAGGCAGGCCGCTATCGTCCGAAAGGTTGACGTAAGGGTTATTCGCCCAAGCATATCGGACGGCGACCGGCTTGGTCACAAATTGGCAGGTTAAAACGACGGAATTGCCCTCGATCTTCGCGTCGGCGAAGTAAAACTTGTGGTCCTCGCCCGCGATGGTAAAGCCGCCGATGGGGCCACCATCCACCGTCTTAAGAGGGCCGTTCGTATCGAAATCCACCTTTGCCATCCCTTCTTCTAGACGCACCGTCTTCATCTTCGGACCGGCGTCCACGAGCTTTTCGCCATAGGTATGGCTCATGGCGACCAAAGCTAGCCGGTGTCCGACTTCGCGCTTATTCTTCGGGTGGATGTCGTTCGTCTCACCGATGTCGATGGTCGTCGCCATCCCCGTATTGGGCAGTTTCAAAGCCAAGGCTTGAGCCTCGCGAAGCTCCGCCCAACTGCTTTCGTCGGGGTGGGCCAGCCGCTCGGTGTAGTTCGGCAACTGCACGAAGTAGAACGGAAGGTCCGAGACGTCCCACTTCTTCCGCCAACTCTGAATCATCGTTGAAAAGAGCTCGCGATACTGATAGGCGCGGTCCGCATTGGACTCGCCCTGGTACCAAATCACACCCTTCACCGCATAAGGAATGAGGGGCGAGATCATGCCGTTGTAGAGCCCGCCCGGCGCCCAAGGGTGGCCGGGACCGAAAGGAGCCGCTGGCTGGCTTGCCACGACCGCATCCGAGGCGGGTTCGATGTAACGCTCGATCCGGCTAACCCAATCGCCCGCTAAAGAAATGGGAGGTTCGGAGCCGTCGACCAAGGAAAGCTTCATGACCGGGGCCCCGCCCGTGAAACCTCCTCGTCCGAATTGATCGAAAACGCGCACCGCAACCACGTTTCGCCCGGCATGCACCAGCGCCGGGGCGACCGGATAGACGCGATCTACGGCGTACCAGTAGGGGGTCTTCTCGTCGATCATTCCGATCCGGAAGCCGTTGAAATAGGAGATATCGAAGTCGTCGATGGTTCCAAGCGAAACATGGATGGCCTTGCCCGCCCACGATGCCGGCAGATCGACATCCTTGCGGTACCAGACCGCGCCATCCATCTGCTTCTGCTCCGTAACCTCAATCAGATTCGGAAGGGTCACCTTTCGCCAGGTGCTGGTGTCCCGCAGAGGGTCGGCATAGCCAAGGCCGAAGCCGTCGTTACCGTTGTCATCGTGATAGACCGCCGCCTTCCAGGCGGCATAGTTCCGGTCGAAGGCGGCTTTTCGGGCGGGGAAATCCTTAAGGCTTGCCAGGTAGGTCTTCACCATGGGCGATAAGGCGGTGTTGCTTGCCAGCATGTCTCGCGGCGTCCAAGCCTCCGCCGGAGTTCCCCCCCACGAGGAGTGGATCAAACCGATCGGAACGCCGACTCGCTTGTGGATCTCCGATCCGAACCAATACGCGGCCGCCGAAAACCCAAGTACTGTGTCCGGCTTGGCTACTACCCAGGACCCCTTCACGTCCGCTGCCGGCTTCTCCTCGCTATCGTGTTCAACCGTGAACATCCGGATCGCCGGATCGGCTTCGGCCTGGGCGACCTGGCTTTCATTCGCTTCGCCGACGTGCAACTCCATGTTGGATTGACCGGAGCACACCCACACATCGCCGACCATGACGTTGCGCAACGTGATCGTGCCGTCGCCGGTGATGGTGCCGGTGAAAGGTCCGCCGGCTTTCATCGGCCGCAACTTGACCTCCCAAGTTCCGTCATCCCGAGCGCGAGTGTCGGCATGGTGACCGTTAAAGTTGACGGCGATGGGCGTTCCCGGCGCGGCGGTGCCGAAGAAGGGAACGGAGGTCTCCCGCTGTAGGACCATATTGTCCGAGAAGAGAGCGGCGAGATGGAGCGTCGGAGCCTGCGCGAGCGCGGCTACGAGGAGCGAGATCATTAGTACCGGTTTACCCTGTCCGTGGAATTCTGGTTCCGGTTGGCGGCCGGAAAGGCAATTCTCACGACGCCATTAGCGTCAAGCTCAGCGCTCGACGCGCACAAGGGACTCGAGGGCGAGGTCTTCGACGACTCGCTCCAGCGGATCCATCGCGTTCTCCGCCATATCTCGATACGGACTGATCGCCCGGTCAACTAAGTTGGCCAATCGCTCAAGCCGTTTGATCGCGGCCAGAGCGTCGGGAGCGACCACAAGCAAGGTATCGGGATAGCGCTCAACCTGGGCGGCATAGCGGAAAAGCTGCATCATGCCATAATCGACGCCCCACTCAAGCTCGCCACGAGTGCGCCGGACGAACAGGTGATCCGGTCCCAGCCTCTCGATCGTGCCCAAAATCCGCAGAGTCGCCGCCGCGCCGACTTCGAGCCATTCGCGGGAATTCACGCCCAGCATCCGGTCGAGACGCGTTGGTCCCCCCGGAGGAGCAAATAGCCGCTGCCAGGCATGCGGAAAGCCGCCTCTGGCATCCGCCAGTTTTGCGATGAACCGCTGAACCGAAGGATCGATTTGAATCGATGGGCCGTAGCGACGGTCTGTCGCGTGCCGAAGCTTGATTGCAAGCGCGCGGGTCACAAGGCCGGTGGCGATCATCGCGGGTCCGGCGCCGGTTAGTTCCGGCAGCTGGCGAAACGTCCCCCACGCCCACGTTGCGGCCCCGAGCCAGGTCACTACATGGCACGTGCGATTGGCGAAATGATTCGCTAAATGCCAATCGCGAGCCCCGAGCAAGACGGGACCGCGAATCTGCAGGTAGCGGATCAGAGAGGTTGTCGTCACTTGGGGCTCAATAGGGGATGTTACTCGACTGGGGTGTCTCGTAAACCACATCATTCACTACGCCAACCTTCAGTTAGTTGGTAGCGAATCTACGTGACTGACGCCTTCACGTTGCGAGCACCAAGCCAGGACAGATTGAAACCGATGCTGCTCAAGGCTGCCGAACAACGCATGCTTCGAAAGCTTGGCTCGGGTGAACGATGGACTGGAGAGGCCGCAAAGGAATCGCGCTACCTGTCGTTCCGTACTCAGGACGATCGGATGGTCCGCGATAAGCTGCGCTACCTCCGTCCTAGAGACTAACTTTTCGATAGGCTCTACATGACTGTCCGTGGGAATCGTCTGCTCTTTACCGGTGAGACAGTAAGTGCAGTGCCCGCATGGCTCGGGGCGGGACTCGCCGAAATAGCCTACGAGAGCCTGAACCTGGCAGCCCTTGTGCTCGACCAAGGAAACGATCATGCCGAGTCGTTCCACCTCCTGCGATTCCCGATGATCGAAGCGGGAAACCAGATCCTCTACCAACCGTTCCGACCAAGAAGCGTCGACTAAGCGGGTGTACCGGTCGCGGACGTCGCTGGACCGCAATTCGATAAGCCCCTTTTCGCTCATGACCTCCAGCGCCTTAACGACCCGTTTCCGGTCGACGCCCGCTTGTTCGGCGACATTCTCGGGGTCCATGGAATGCCAGATCCGCCCTTTCTTTGAAAGCTTTAAAAGTGATAAGGCAAACCGGCCGTGGGGCGCCGGAAACGCTTCGCCGATGGAATCCATTCTTACCAACGCCCGAAATTCGTAACCGGCATAGAAAGGTGTCCCACGCTTAAGGGCGCCCTGCAACTCCAAGTACGTTAACGCCGTCCGCAAGACCAAGGGCCGAAGATCGTGGCGCGACGATAGCTCGTATTGAGACACTGCGAATTCTTCCGGCAAGTAGAGGAGTTCGTCGACCAGAGACTTCAGAGCAGATTCGCTTGGCGTGTCGCCGTAAACGAAGTTCTCAAGCGTGGGCAAATCCGATGCGGCGGCAAAGACTTCGACGGTTGACGGCTCCCCGTCACGCCCTGCGCGGCCGATTTCCTGGGAATAACTCTCCAAACTCTTCGGCAGGTTTGCGTGATAGACGTAGCGGACGTCAGACTTGTCGATCCCCATCCCAAACGCGATCGTCGCCACCACGATGCCCGCGGTCTGGGCCATCCACCATTCCTGGATTCGAGTGCGATCCTCGGGCGACATCCCGGCATGGTAGGCCTCCGCGGCAAACGCGTACTGCTGAAGGTAGGCCGCCAGGTCTTCGGCTTGTTTCTGAAGGGTGACGTAGATGATCGTCGAGCCTGGCGGCCTCGTGCGGAGGCGGTCGAGGATAAGCCCATATCGCTCGCCTGCGAAGCAAGGGGTGGTGAGAAGGGTTAGGTTCGGTCGATAGAATCCGGTGAGGACCAAGCCGCTCGGCTTGATCTGGAAGGCATCGCAAATGTCCTGCGCGACTTTGGGGGTCGCGGTGGCGGTGAGGGCCAGGACGCGTTCGGCGCGGACGTCTTGGGCTATCTGGGCCAGCTTCAGGTAGTCCGGGCGGAAATTGTGCCCCCACTCAGAGATACAGTGAGCCTCGTCGATGGCAAGCAAGCCGATCTTCAACCGCGTCAGATCGCCGAGAAACCGCTCGTTGTTGAACCGCTCCGGAGCGACATAAAGCAGTTTCAGTTCGCCGGATTTGAGCCGCCGATTGATGTTGAAAACCTCTTCGCTCGTTAGCGTCGAATCCAGGCGTTCCGCCGCAATACCGCGCCTTTTTAGAAAGTCAATCTGATCTTTCATCAGGGCGATCAGAGGCGAAACCACAACGGTGACCCCATCGATAACCAATGCGGGAAGCTGGTAGCACAGCGACTTGCCTCCACCGGTCGGGAAGACCGCCAGCGCCGCGCCGTCGGAAAGCAAAGCCTCAATCGCCTCTCTCTGCCCGGGGCGAAAGGAATCGAAACCGAACTTATCTCGAAGTACGTCCACGATGGGTAACGTAGTCACATGTCTACCTTACCATGATTTCCGCTAGTGCGTCTCAACGCGCACCCCCGGACCTATCTCCGGGCGGATAAAGCGCGAATACCCAACCTCGCGAAGTGAGACTTCCAACCCATCGATATCCTCGCTCAGCGCGATCACCGTCCCTCCAAGACCCGCTCCCGCCAGCTTCGCGCTGATCGCGCCGAGTCGCTTGCAGTGCCCGATTAACTCGTCGATCGACTCGCCACTCCCGCCGAGGCTGGCGATGAGCCGATGGTTCTCATCCATCAGCGCGCCCAATTCTTGATAAGCCCCGGTTTGCAGCGCCTTCACCCCCGGAACCGCCATCTGCGAAATCGACTCGATGGCATCTACCACTGTTGCTTCGCCATCCATCCATCTCTGAGCCATCGGCCCATGCACCGATCCGCTAAGCCGCTCCACCCCGGTTGTAATCAAAAGAAAGGGAAGAGGAGCATCCACGGATTCAAGTGTCGCGTGGGGACCAGGGTTGACTGGGTGCTTCCCGGCGAAATGCATCAGGCGCAGTCCGCCATGGCAAATCATGTAGGCGTCCTGATAGCCGCACACGATGCCGGCATCGTTCCGTTCGATATCTCTCACCAACTCGGCGTATCGCACACGGGCATCCGGCGCATCAAGATCCGGCATCTCCCCTCGCGCTTGCAGTACGCAGGCTAACGTCGCTGCAAGCAAAGCGGTTGAACCTGACAGCCCCGACGATCGAGGAACGGTTGTCGACCATTCGACGTGCACCGGGTCATCAAGAGGGAAGCGCTTGGTTGCGGCATCCCAAAGTCTCGTGTCTTCGGGAAGGGCCGTTTCGCCCCCAAACGTCAGCCGGCAAGTGGCGCGTACCGGGACCGAACAAGAAAGAACGTGCCCCCCGTAGATGTCGCTTGGGTTGCCAATGATTCCGGCCCGGCCCGGCGCCGATGCCTGAAAACTACGAGGGGAGACCATTCGGCGATTTTAGCCGCCATGCAGCGGCCAAGTGCGGACAACCTCGTATCGCCCGTCCGACGTACTTTCGAACAGGACGACTTCTTGCACCGAGAAGGAGGCGATGGGCTGATCGGCGAGTTCGTCCGCAAGCGGCTGAGTGTCTCTGCCCACTTGCGGCGAGCCCGGATTGATCCTCGCTAACGTAATATGCGCGGAATAGTCCCCTGCTTCTTGCTTCACAAAGGCGGAAAGCCCATCTTGAATCTGTCGCTGCAGATTCCCAAGCTTTTCCACGTCGCCGGAAATCCCGGTCCAAAGCACCTTAGGACGACGCATAGCAGGGAAGGCGCCTATGCCCGAAATCGTTAAGTCGAAGCTCGGGGTCGAATCGCAGATCGGTTTGCAAATCTGTTCGAACTGATCCAAAGCCTCGTCTGGCTGCGCATCCAGAAACAGGAGGGTCAAGTGGAGCTTCTCAGGGCGCACGAAGCGGACCCCCTGTCGGGTGGCCACCTCGCGAAGACGGTCCTGAACGGCCACGACGGCCTCCCGTGCTTCGTTGCTAAGCCCGATTCCTACGAATAGCCGCTTCACGGCTTCGTCCGGATGTCGCGCAGCCATTTCACGTGGCCATCCAAGAAGAGGCGATTCCGGCCGCCGAAGTGAACGGCAAGGCCCTTTAGCGACGCATCGACCGAGGGGATCGTCGCCGGGAAGTATGGATCTACGGCCAACTCGACCTCGGCAACCCCGTTCGGATTACCCGCCTGAGGGTTATTTGCGGCCTGCAAGTCAGTAACCGCTTGGTCGGGCGTTTTGCCCCAGAAGTTATCCAGCGGAACGGGATCCACGATCTGATCGAATCGCCAGAGCCAATAGCGAGAGAGCGGGCTTGGCGCGGCAGTAGTGGGCTCGGCCACCTGCACCGCCGATCCGAGGGCGCCTCCGTTCATCGAAGGGCAGGTCCAGATGTCGTCGTTCTTTGTATATGGATGAAGCACCACCAACGCCCATCCTCCTCGCGGGTCCGACGTGGGCCAGGTTGTCCATGGCTTCCAGCCGCCCGGCAAGGATTGTTTGAGGTCTCGCCGATCTGGCATTCGGTCGTCCTCGTCCGTCATGTACATGACGAAGGCGGTGCCGATTTGGCGAAGGTTGCTAAGGCAAGCGGCCTTCTTCGCGGAGGACTTGGCTTGCGCGAAGACCGGGAAGAGTATCGCCGCCAGAATCGCGATGATCGCAATCACCACTAGCAACTCGATCAGCGTAAATCCGCGGTTTCTCATTGAATCCCAACCTGACGATACCTGCGTTATTTGACGCCGGATTCGCCCCTAGGGCGACATCGGGCGAATCGTTAGCGGATTTGCGAAGGCGCCAAGGCTTCTCGGAATAATGGCCGTTCCTGTTCTGCGGGGTCGGTGGATGATTGCAAATGGGCCATGTACGCCCTGGCTAGGCGTTGAGATAGTGCGTGTCTTGCTTAAATCAACGGCAACCGTCTTCTTCCGGATGGGCCGGTACACATCGGCTTCGATGTCCATGTCGAACTCCAACGGACCGGAGGTCCAATTGACATCAGGCTTGGAAATCTCAATGTCGCCCAAGTTGAAGGTACGTGACCGGAAAATAAAGGGAATGGACATCGCCGTCGTCGGGCTCAGCAGCTTGGCGCGCACATGGCGAACAAGCCCATCCGACTCGAGTTGCAAAACAACGGCCTGTTTGGTGTGCTGACCCGGGCGGTAGGGGATGCTGTCGATCCCGCTGATACGAAAGCTCGTTTCCCCCTCGAAGGGGACATCTTGCCCCGGACCAATGATCCACAGGGAGCCAAACTTCTCAACGTAAGGCACGCCGGTGAAATGGAGCTGTTTGTGGACATGCATGGGGGCGTAATCCACCACTTCCACGAACGCCTTGGCGCGGCTGTGCGGGTACCTCAAAGGGCAATACAGGGTCTGCAAGTAAGTGCCGGGATCGGGACCCTTGAGCCCCCATCGCCAGTTAAGGGGAGTTGCCGTATACGAGGTACCCAGGAGACGCCCGGCAAGAATATGCCCCGCCGGCATCGGTGCGTCGATCAGAATCTGCCTCGAATCGTCTTGGTCCGCCGGTGACTTACAAGACTCCGCAATAAGCCCCGGCCAAGAATCGGAAGAAGCGTCTTCGTGGCGCAGTGGTTTGGGGGGCGGCAGTTCTGCGACCGATTGGGACGCGAACTCATGGCTCGAGACGTTCACGCACGCGGTGAGCTTCTTCGGCGGAGCATCGTAACCGCGCGGTACCGCCAGGTACACCGACGATAGGAGCCAAAGCTCGTCGAACGGCCAAGGCTTTCCGTTTTCGTCCCGCAAGCTCGTCGTGGCCGATCGCTGGAACCGCGCCATATCGTTTGGGCTGCCCACGAAATCGAACCTTGCCCATGCGGCGTTATTGCCCGAACCTATGAGCTGACTGGGAAAGGCATCCGAGCCGTCTCCTTTCTTCGGCGAGCCGGTTCCGGTCTCCTTGCGAACGACGGAGACCCCAAACCCGGGGGGGCGCATCGGTCCGGATTGATGGAAGCCGGGCCTTCTGTCTTCGTGGCGTCCGTCGCGGTTCACGTAGGCGCCGATACCAAGCGCGGAGGCGATCGCGACAAGCGGGATCCCTAGGCCGAGCGGCGAACGGCTTTCAAACGGTGGACGACTCACATAGTAATTGTCGTTCGAATTGGCCTCCCTCGTAAAGTTTTTGTCGGTGACCAGACGCAAAGGGACCACAGGAACACAAATTCTGGATTCCTCGCCTACTTTGCTGTAGCTTCCGACAACCTCCTGAGGCTGCGGAACTACACCTCGCATCGTTGGGAGAGAACAAAATGGGAAACACAATTTACGCCAGTTTTATCGATTCATCGCTTGCCGAAAAGGCGGCGGGCGCCTTGCTAGACCGAGGCGTGCGGTCCGAAGACATTAGCGTTATTCAGAACGACAGCGGTCGCGTCACCACCACCAGCTACGTCGAGCCCGCCTATCCGGAAGGCAATCTCGCCGCATCGGATCTTCGAGGCACGGTGACGACCCCGCCCGTGGTTGCGAATACCTATGCAACCACCCCGCCTGCGCAGCCCGTGGTCATTCAGCGGGACGTATACGATGAGGATAGAGACCAGGGAGACGTAGAAGGCGCCGCCAAATACGGTATTTCCACCACGACGGGAGCCGACGCTGGGGCAGGCGCCCTGAAAGGCACTGCGTGGGGCGCCGGAATCGGAGCAATCGCCGCAATCGCATCGCTTGCCATCCCGGGTTTTGGCCTTGTTGTTGGCGGCGGCGCTCTTGCGACCGCGATCGCCGGCCTCGTGGCAACCACCGGCGCGGGTGCAATTGCCGGAGCGGTTACCGGATACCTGAAGGACCAGGGCGTCGACGAGCATGTCGCGACCCACTACGAGAATGCGGTCACCAACGGTGGGGCTCTTCTCGCCGTGACTTTGCCTTCGGGTGATGTGACGGAATTCGAAGCTCGAACCGTGCTTGAGAAGTACGGGGCCGAGAACATCAACGCCTACGCCACACGCGGCTATCTCGCGTAGATCGACATTCGGCGGATGAAAGTAGGGAACCTATTTCATTAGGTTCCCTAACTTTATTTGAAGGCCCAAAGGTTGCGAGGTACAACGTAAAGTGCCTACGCCCCGCATTCCTTTCGATAGCTTTACGCTATCGGCAGTGGTCGACGAATTGAGATCGTTTGTCGGCGGAAAGGTTCAGGAAGTTAGGCAACCTAACAATACTGACATCGTCCTGAGCGTCTACAATGCCGGTGCGCAGGCGATGATCCTGTTAAGCTGCGACCCGCTGTTTGCGAGGGCGTATTTAGTCACCAGGCGGCCCGGGACGATGACTCCCCCTCCGGCTTTATGCGCCACCCTTCGAGCCCGAATCGAGGGCGCGAAGATCGCGGACATCCGCCAAATCGAGGGTGATCGCGTTCTGGAAGTGGATTTCGACACGCCGGATGGCGTCTATCGGCTCATCGCCGAGTTGATGGGAAAGCATTCGAATCTCATCCTCGTGGAACCCGGCGGAAGGGTTCTTTCCGCGTCCAAGTGGGTGGGGAAGACGAAGAGCAGCCGCCCGATTCAATCGGGCTTCCCCTACGAGTGGCCGCCGGTATTGAAACCGGGTGAACCGGCGCAATCTCCCTTCTACCGGAAGCTGAGCGAGGCCGTCGGGCATGACCCTTTAGCGGACGGTGCGGTCCTTTCGCTTGGCCACGGAGCATATCCGACGAGTGTTTCCGCGCTCGGCTTGCCGGAACTCAAGAGATCTTCTATCTCCATTGCCCTTGAGCAGCACTTCGCACAGGAGATCCCTCGTCATCTGGCAGATGCTCTTCGTTCGGGATTAATCACGCAGCTCGAGCGTGTTGCCTTGGCGAGGGAGGCTGCCTTACACGATCTTCGGCTGGCGGAAGAAGCCGGGGGCAAAGCCCCTACTTGGCAGCGATACGGCGAGTTAATCCTTGCGTACGGGCCTGGGGCGCCAACCGGACAGGCGTCTCTTCAGGCATGGGACTACGACGGTGCTGAGGTTGAGATAAAAGTAGACCCCGAGCTTGACTTCAAAGAAAACGCCGCCCGGTATTTTGACAAGGCCAAACGAGCGAAGGGACGCATGTCGCTTGTTATCGACCAGATCGGACGACTTTCCGAAGAGTTACTTGATGTCCGGAGCCTGATCGCCCGGGTGGAATCCACAGAAAGGCTGGACGCTCTGAAGGATCTTCAGAGCGAGGCCAAGAAACGGCGCTGGCTGAATACTCACGTCCAAACCAAGTTAAAGGAAGATCGCCCGTTCGAAGGGCATCGGATTCGAGAACTTACCGGACCCGGGGGGTGGACCGTCCTCTACGGGGAAAACGCGGAGTCGAATGACTACTTGACGCTTCGGGTAGCCAAGCCAAGCGACTATTGGCTTCATATTCGAGGCAGCACGTCCGCCCACGTGGTCGTGGCAACCAGGAACCAGCCCGAGAAAGTGCAGCGAGAGACGCTAGAGTTCGCGGCAAGGGTAGCCGTTCAGCATTCGCCAAGCAAACACGCTGGATACATCGCCGTCGACTATACGCTTAGGCGCTACGTAAGAAAACCGCGCGGCGCGCCAAAAGGCACCGCGCTGTACACGCACGAAAAGACTTTACACATAGACCTAGAAAAGTAGCATCGGCTCCCAGCCGATGATGTCGGCGCTTCGCGCCCGGTGTTACGGTGTTACGGTGTTACGGTGTTACGGTGCAGAAATCGTCCGCAATACCCCAACACCGCAAGACCGCAAGACCGTAACACCGTGCCATCCCTACTCCGTCGCTAGCTCCCGCACTTGTCTGATTAGCCGGTCTCGCTCTTCATCGCTCAGATCAGGGCGACGGAGTTGCTCAAGCGCTTCATCCAGCGAAGTCGAGGCCTGAGGCGCCGGTTCAGGATCGCCGCTATTGAACGGCCAGCCCATCCCGGAAGGGAATGGCCCGCCGGGACCTCGACCATGCCGATCCGGACGCTCCGGCCTTTCCGGGCGCTCGGGTCGTTCGGGTCTCTCACGTCTTTCGGACCGGTCTCGGCGCTCGCCTTGCTCGCCGAGATCAAGATGCTCGCGAAGGAGCATGCCCAGATCGTCCTTGCCCAAGAACGGAGCGATGGACGTGAGGATGTGCATGTCCAGGTGAACGCCTCTCTGCATCTGCTCCCGGATGAGCGCCGAGAGGTCGCTGCTATCCACAAACGGCGCGAGCCGCATCAGGATGCCGGGGTCGTGCGCGCCCTGGCTTCGCTGCTTATCCTTCTCGCCGATGCGCACGTAAGACGCCAGCATTCGCGCCTCCACGCCGACTTCGCCGTAATTGGCCTCATCGGGTAGCGGGGCAAAGAGGCCGTCTTGAATGACGCCGTCCTCGGTAAGCCGGGCCAGGATGGCGTTGTATCGGCCGACAGTTCGGGTCGCTCCTCCGCTTAAGCTGCCGGTCAGGGTGGCGTGCTCGCACAGTTGCGAGATCTCATGAAGCAGGCGGCGAATCGCCCTTAGTTGCTCAGATTCGAACTCTTTCATTGTCTTCCTCGATAAGTGGTTGTAGGTGGTTGCGAAGTCGTTGGCGCGCAGTGTGCAGTCGCCATTTCACGGTGGTGGAGGGGAGGTCCAAAAGCCGGGCGATGTCTTTGACCGACCATTCGCCCAGGTAGTAAGTCTCGGTAACCGTCCTTAAGTCGTCCGCTAGCTCGGCGATCGCGGCCCGCAGCGCCTCATCCTGAATGCGAGCCGCCAGATCGGCGGTCAGCGACGGAGCGTATGCGGCGACAATCTCGTCAAGCGGCGTCGGCGCGCGCCTCTCCCCTTGGGCAACGCGGATGGAACGATGGCGGGTGATCGCGCCGATCCAAGTCGAAAATTTAGACGTATCGGTGAGTTGGGGCAAGGCGGAAAAGCCGATGAGAAGCGATTCTTGAGTGGCGTCTTCGGCAAGCTCTCGCGACTTCAGGATCTGATAAGCGAGCGAAATAAGCGCGGGGCGGTATCGAATGACCAGCCGGTCAAACGCCCGGAGGTCCCCGGCCTGAGCGGCGACGACGAGCGTCTCCTCCTCGAATTGATCCCATTTTCCACTCTCCTCCCTGACCCCTTGCATCACGTATTGCCTTTCATATGTCCAGATACATGCTCGGGAGGATTGGATAGTGGGGGTTTGTTAGTTTTCAGTTTTCGGTGGCCCTGATCGGTCGGATAGGACATATACGGCCTATAGGACTTATCGGTCCTATCCCTCCCACCGACCACCGATAACCGATAACTTCAGAAACCAATGCTACAATCATCGCGTTTCGACTGAAACCGGTCGTAACGAAGCCATGCCCGACACGTTCAAATCATTGATTTCTCGTGGCATGTGCGAAGATGGTAGAAAGTACCGTGATGCGATTTGATGCGTCCGTGGGAGGACGCATGGAGTTGGATACCGACGTAGCCTTGGTTTACCGGGCTCGGGAGGGGGATTACGAGGCATTCGAGCAACTGTTCGAAAGGCATCGCGCCCTGGTGTATCGCTTCGCTTACCAGATGAGCTCGCGCCGCGACGATGCCGAAGACATCGTGCAAGAAGCCTTCGTCCGAGCCTACCAAAACCTTCACCGGTATCGGGACGAAGCCAAGTTCACCACCTGGCTCCTTCGCATCGTTACGAACCTCTGCACGGACCAGGCCCGAATGTCCCAGCGCCGAACCGCGCTCGAGCAGCAGGAAGCAATGGGTGCGCTAGATTGGATGACAATCGGCGATATTGACGATCCCGTGCAAAACCTGGAAGCGGACCGGCGTAAGCATGCACTAAGGAAGGCTTTAAACGCCCTTCCCGTGCATCACCGCTCGGTGATCATCCTGCGGGATATCGAAGAGCGGGAATATCCGGATATCGCATCGATTTTAGGCTGCACGGTTGGGGGAGCAAAACTGAGAGTATTGAGAGCCAGACGAGCTCTCCGAGACCGAATCGCCCCGTTGTTGGGCGAGGACAAGCAATGAACGGCAAGTTTGAAGAGAAGTTGGCGCAGTTGGCCTTTGGAGATCTTTCTCCCGAGGAAGCCGCGCAGGTCGAAGCCCAGGTTGCTCGCAACCCAGAGGCTTCGCGAGCTCTGGCGGAGTACCGCGATATGTGCGGTGGTCTTCGCAGCCTGGCGGCGGTTCCCGAGCACCAGCTTTCCAACGAGCGGCTTCGCAATGCCATCTTGACCCAAGGATTGCGAACCAAGCCCGTCGAGCCCGCCTCCAAAGGATTTGGCGCCGGCTGGCTGTGGATGCCGGTCGCTGCGTGCGCCCTCGGCTTTGGCCTCATCATGCTGCGCAACAAGCCGGCGGGTGATCCTCAGATCGTGATGCAAACCAGCGGTGGCGCGATGGCGACGAACTTCGTTCCCACGCCTACGTTCGGCGCCGGCTTTGCGGCGTCGAGTGCTCGCCTCACCAGCAGCCAGCCGGCTAAGAAGGCCGCGGCGGATATGAAGCTGGCTAGCTCTAGGGGCCAGGACGACTCGGATCCACGAAAGCTTCCGAAGAGCATGCGGGCATCGCGGTTCACCTCGAATTCATCGGTGATTCACCCGGTCTGGGGTCCTATCGATCCCGAGGCGAACTCGAAGCTGGCGGACAATCACGACCAGAAGACGAATAACCCGACGCAGAACACGCTGTCTCAACCGGTCGCGATGTCATCGCCGATCGTGTTGATCGATTCGAATCCGGACTCCGAAACCGGAGCTCCGGCAGCAACGGAGGTTGGCACTGCAAGCAATATTCTTATCGGCGGTTAGTGCGGCCCTCACCCTGGCCGGCCCTCATCAGGTCAGTCGGCTGACTGCCCGCGAGCAGGAGATCTGGGACGGCATGTCGCCGGCCATCGCCACCCTCGTGGATGGCGATAAGGCTTATGCGGCGGCCGCTCTGATCGACGACTCGGGTCTCTTCGTTGCCTCGAAGAACGCCATCGAGGGCGGCACTGTCCAGGCCAAGCTCTCCAATGGGGATCTGATCCAGATGACGGTGATTGCCCGCAATGGCGCCACCGGCTTTGCTCTGCTTCAGGCTCACGGCTGGAAGCAGACTTCCGAGATGCATCCATTCCGCGCACCGGCGTCGGAAGAAAGAAAAGGCGCCCGCCTCTTCGCCGTTTTGGGGGCTGGACCGATTCGTGCCGAATTCGTCTCCGATGGCTTCTACGGTGTCCTACCGAAGTCGCGTCGTCTGGTGCCGATGTGCGAGTTTCGATTCGAGGCGCCCGCCGAAGCGATCGGCTCCGCCATCATCGTCTGCGAAGACGGCGAACTGATCGGGGCTCTGAACGCTACGCTCAGAAAGCAGGATAGCGGAACCCAGCAGAATGTCCTGAACGCAGACAACGTGCTCAACCAGGTGCAGCGCATTGGCCAGCAGAGTTTGCGTCTGCAAAACAACAATATCGGTCCGGGCGAAATGACCGTGGCCTACATGGTCGCATCCGATGTCGTTCGCCAGGTCCTGGAAGGCTTCAAGACGTCCAGTCACAGCGTCGAATTCCCGTCGCTGGGCGTCCTCTGCACGGACACTCCGGGCGGCGGCGCCACGATCCAGAAGGTGCTTACGGGCTCCGCCGCAGAGAAAGCAGATCTCAGAATTGGCGACGTGATTCACGATATCGCCGGGGCGACGATCGAGAACCAGATTCGCTTCGCGAAGGAAATGCTGAAGCATAACGTCGGTTCGAAAATCACGATCCGGGTTAGCCGGGGCTCGATGATGATCATTCGTGACGTAATCGTCGGCAAAGCCTCCGACGATACGAACTAAGCGACGACGGCGTAGTCCTGGACTTGCCACTTGAGCGTGCGGTTGCCGCGCCACTCATCCATCGCCGGCTTGAAAAGCAGGTCGGCGGTGGCTCCGGCGCCGGTGGCCGTAATTCTTTCGCCTATCCCGAAGGCGATTCCTTCGACCGCCGATGAAGTGCTTTTACGCAGCATCAGCCGCGCATGGGCAGGATTCTTCGTTGGCATGATCTGCGCAAAGCTGATTCCCCTCGACAGGAAGATTGGTTCCGGATTGGCGCAGCCAAATGGCTCCAGGGCCGACAGCGCATCCACCGTCTGGGGCGTTACCTCGTCGAATTCGACTTCCATATCGATCTCTAACGAAGGAACGAAGTCCTCAGGGGTAAGCCGCTCTCCCGCGTACTGGTGAAACGCCTCGGAAACTGCCTCGAAGTTCTCGATGGGGAACGAGCAGCCCGCGGCCGCCGCGTGCCCTCCACCGGCAAGAAGATCTGGATGCGCGCGGATTGCCTCGGCAAGATCGAAGTTCGGAATGCTGCGGGCCGAACCTTTATAGAAGCCGGTCTCCCGGTTGATCGTGAAGACGAACGAGGGACGGGAGAATTGGTTCACCAGCCGCCCCGCCACGATCCCCACGATCCCTGCGTGCCAGCCGTCGCTGCCGACCATGATGACGTTCCGCTCACTGAGCCCCTGCGAGACGACCATCTCGATCGCCTCTTCGAGCACGCGTTGCTGCTCCGCCTTCCGGGCGGCGTTAACGCCTTCGATGATCGACGCCAGTTGACCGGCCTCATCGTCGTCGTTGGACAAAAGCAGCTTGAGCGCCAACGCAGCGTCGTCCAGGCGGCCCGCGGCATTCAGACGCGGGCCAAGGACGAACCCCACGTGATATGAGCGCAAAGACTTGCCGGGCTCCAAATTAATCTTTGCCTCGCGCATCAACGCGCGAATGCCGGGTTTCTTGGATTCAGCGAGTCGCTGCAGCCCGAATCGGGCGATGATGCGGTTCTCATCGACCAGCGGCATCACGTCGGCGATGGTGCCCAACGTGGCAAGATCCAGGTACGCCCGGTAGTAACCTTCCACCGGGTGTCCCAAGTCGCGAGTGAGCCCCTCGCAAAGCTTAAAGGCCACGCCCGCGCCGCTCAACTCTGCAAACGGATACTCCGAGTCGGCGCGATGAGGGTTGATGACCGCATCCGCTGCCGGAAGCGTGCTGCCAATGGAGTGGTGGTCGGTCACGACCACGTTCATTCCGGCCTCGCGGGCCATCTCCACCTGCTCGTGGGCGCTCACGCCGCAGTCGCAAGTAAGGAAAAGCTTGGCCCCTTTCTCTTTGGCATCGGCTACCGCGCTCCGGTTGATGCCGTAGCCCTCCTTCATTCGGTGAGGAACGTGGGTATGAACGTTGCAGCCCACCTTGGAGAGGAACCGGCTCAGCAGGGCGGCACTCGTTACGCCGTCCACGTCGTAGTCGCCGTGAATGAAAATCAGCTCGTTGCGTTCTTTGGCGCCAAGGATCGCATCGCGCGCCGCCGCGTAGTCGGGCAGGAGCCGAGGATCGTAAAGTTGATCCAAAGAGGGATTCAGAAATCGATCCGCCTCGGCCAGGTCGGTAATCCCACGGCGAATCAGAATGGCCGCCACGAGGGAAGGGACCCCCAACTCCCGCATCAAAACCGCCTCCGCCTGGGTGTCCCGCTCCCCGACGATCCAGCGCGGTTTGGTGGGGGAGGAGGACATGATTTACGGGCTGACGGTCTTAGGGTGTTGAGGTGTTACGGTGTTCTAAGAGACAAGACCTCAACACCGAAACACTCCAACACCGGTCTTTAAAGCTTCTCGACCTGCGAGAAGTCCAACTCGACGGGCGTGTCGCGTCCGAAGATGTTGATGAGAACCTTGAGCTTTTCCTTGTCCGGGCTGACTTCTTCAATCTTTCCGGTGAAATCCGAGAACGGACCTTCGACCACGCGGATGGCGTCGCCCTTGTTCCAGTTGACCTTCGGAGTCTCGCGGCTCGCCTCAAGGTTCGTCATGATGCGGCGAACCTCGTACTCCTCGAGAGGAACCGGTTTGTTACCGCTCTGGACGAATCCCGTGACGCCGCTGGTCGACTTCACCAGCTTGTAGGTGTCGTCGGTCATCTGCATCTGAACCAGGATGTAGCCAGGGAAGACCTTACGGTCCATCTCGTAGCGCTTTCCGTTCCGCGTCTGCATCTCACGCTCGGTCGGGATCAGGATCTGGTACATGTCCAGGTCCCAAAATCCCTCCACCTGCGCGCGGCGGGTGAGAACGTCCTTAACCTTGTTTTCGTGTCCTGCGATCGTGTGGACCGCGTACCAAGCTTTGGGCATCTGTTACCTCGGGGTCCCCTTCGTGACGATATCGATAACGAAACCGAACACAAAGCCTAACGCCGACAAGAAGGCGACGAGCATCACGCAGACCGAAAGAACCATGACGGTAAGGCGGTTCGTTTCCGGCTTCGTGGGCCAGCTGACCTTCTTCAGCTCGCGCTGAACTTCTGCGAGGAATCCCTTGAGGCCTCTCTTTGAACGGGGAACCGGGACACCACCACGCGGACGACCCCCGCTGGGCTCGCCTGCCTTATTGTCCTTGGGGGCTCCCTTTGCCAGGGCCCCTTGCTCGTTCGGTTCGTCCGGGTTGGGTCCGTTGCTCGCCATTGACGTTGTTACCATTGACATTCATCCCCTGCAGAACCGCGGGGGATCGAAAGATGATACCCGCGCATTCCCCTTTCCTTAACGCCGCAGATGCTTCCCGTTGCGATTCCGGTGCCAGAAAATGGCGCATGTACGAGAATTCTTTGCACATAAGGCTATTTGCGGTTACAGTAGAAGCACCTATCCCGCGGTCTATCGCGGGGGGAATATTTAGTTTCGTTGCCACAAAACCATGGGAACTGCAGGTCCATACAGCGAGTTGGAGTACCTCATTCTCGCGATGGTCGGAGATGGGATTAGCTCCGGCTACGCGATGAGGAAAGAGATGAACCGTATGCGAGGCGGGAGATGGAGCGCGGAAAGCGGCTCTGTTTACCGTGTCCTTCGCCGACTAGAAAAGGATAACCTCCTTCACGAGGCGCGCAAAGTCGGCGTGCCGAATCGTGAGCGAACCGAGTACGAGTTGACCCCGCAGGGCGAAGCGCTTCTGCACAGTTGGCTCACTTTCCCACCCGATCGGAGCGAGCTTGCTTTCCTCGTCGACCCGATCCGAACTCGAAGCTACTTCCTTGCCCGTCTAAAGCCCGCCGAACAGGTTCGCGTGGTAAAGACCTGGCTGCACGAAAGCAAGCATTTCACTGCGGACCTTCAACGGGACCTCGAGGCTGCGGTCTCAAAGTCCCCGATTCGAGACACCGCCTACGCGAACCTGCTTTTCCTGGCCCAGGCAAGGCACGAGTGGCTCAAGAAGCTCATGATGCAGGTTAAAGCCTCTTCCGGCGCCCAGCCAGTTGGCGTTGGGGTCGGTGACGAAGAACTCGTCGCGGACTAAGGCACAGGCTTAGGGGCTCGAAGAAAGAAGGCTCAAGGGATCCATCCCCTGAGCCTTCTTCATTTTCCAGCCAACCCCCGAGCCTTCGAGCCCGTGAGCCTTCGAGCCTATGTCCCCTAGCGCTTAATGTCGACGACCTTGTAGCGCTTCTTGCCTTCAGGAGCGTCGAACACGACGGTATCGCCCTTCGTGTGCCCAAACAGCGCCGTCCCCATGGGGGACTCGTTGCTAATCAAATCCCGGGAAGGATCGGACTCAATGCTCGAAACGAGGCGGATGTCGAATATGTCGGCGTACTCTATATCTTCGACCGTAATCCTAGATCCAATGCCCACCCGATCGGTTGGAATTTGATCTTCCTCCAAGACGTGGGCGTTTCCAAAGATCGTCTTCAGCTCAGCGATGCGATTCTCAACCATCGCTTGTTCGAACTTGACTTCGTCTAGCTCGCTATTGTCTTCGCTGAACTCGCCGTGCTGCTGGCTCTCACGGATGCGATCCGCGATCTCCGGTCGCTTATTCGTGGTCAAGTGCTCCAACTCCAGTTGAAGACTTCGGTATCCCTCGGGCGTAAGGAGTACGCCTCCATGGGTTTCATGTAACAGTTCGGCTTCGTTCATCCAGTCACCAGCTCAACACGGTACGTCTGCGGGAACCACCTTGAGAGCGCTTCCAATGAGGGAAGCGTAATCTCAGGGTGCGCATTATAACCGCATTCGTCTACGCTTGTCGCGGTTCAAACGTGGCATATCTTTGTGGACTTTTCGCCCCCCAAGGTTCCACGGTGATTTTGAAGCCCCAACGTAGCGTCAGCGCCCCCGCCGATGCATGCGGCATCTTGGGTGGCGTTGAGGCGTTGAGCCGCCGTACCCCACCACGGTCACACGTGAACACTGCCCTCGTTTCATCATCATCACCTATAAGCCCCCGAAGAAAATATGATCAATCGACCGGGTCAAACCTCATCGGTGAACATCGGCGAAATCGGTGGTTGCATTTCCCCCGCAACACCCCAACACCGTCAGTCCGCATCACCGATTAGCATTTGAACGCCCAACGCCCAACGCCCAACGCCCAACGCCCAACGCGGAAACCAATTCTCCGAACTTCCCACCCAGGTGGACGCGTCTTTCTGCCGTCGGGCTAAACGCCGCTGGTAGAGTTTCCCCATGCGCTTCACGCTCGTCATCGTGTGTTTGCTTGCCATCGCTGTTGCGGTAGGGCAAACGCCGGCTGCTCCAAGTCTTTTCGCAACGACCAAAATCGAAGCGGCGGTCGTGGTGACGCCAAACAAAGCCGGTATGCAAGACGTCGCCATCACCATCCTGAAACCGACGTATTCGCACGAGTTGCTGCAAGCGCAGATCGCCCGGCTCGGCAAAGAGTTGGGGTTCGAACCTCGGGGCCTCCAAGTCACCAACTATTCGTTTGATCCGTCCGATGAAACGGCGCGGCAAGTGCGGGCAACCTTTGGCATTGCGGGACTCATCGATCCCCAGGCTGGCGTGCTTCATGTTCAGCCACTTGCAAAAGCCCTCTCGATCGCTCAGGCTCCCGATTCGCTCGAAGCGGTGATGATCGAGTTTCAAGGACAAAGTCCCACCCCGAACACTATCAAATCCTGCTCTCCTCCCGCGCCCGGATGCAGCGGCGTGGAGCTTGAGGGACGTTCAGAGGGGGCAGGGGCCGGAATCGAATATCGGGTGAAGTTTCTGACTCACGATCCCGACAAGGTGTCTGTGCCCGACCGGCCGCAGCAACCGGTTCGTGAGGTCGAAACAAAGCCGGAACCGAAGGGAACCGATTGGACCCTGATGAGTCTTATTGGACTTGCCGCCATCGCCGTAGGGGCATTGGTATACTCGCTCCTACTCCGGGGACGCCCCGCCCCACGAGCCTAGATTTATTTCTTTACTTTCATCTATTCGCTAGGAGATTCGAACAGCACAATGATTCCGCTCGATTCAGTTAACATGCATGACCTGATCCGTATGACTGCGGAGAAGAACGGGTCGGACTTGATGGTGAAGATCGATCAGGTACCGATGATGAAGCGGTACAACACGGTTTCACCCCTGAACCCCGAGTTGCCCGTGTTGGATGCCCACACGGTTCGCAGGATCCTCGGCGACCTGATGAACGAGCGTCAGCGAAGAACGTTTGAGGAAACGTTCGAAATGGACCTTGGCTTTACCGTTCCGGGGCTTTGCCGCGTGCGATGCAACGTTTACATGCAGCGCGGTACCTGGGCAAGCGTTTCTCGTGTTGTGCCCCTCCGAATCAAGACCCTCGACGAGTTGGGGCTCCCCGCGGTACTTCAGGAGATTTCCAAGCACCGGACCGGCCTCGTGCTTGTTACCGGACCTACTGGTTCCGGAAAGACGACGACCCTGGCCGCGATGCTGGACATCATCAACCAGGAGCGCGAGTGCCACATGGTCACGATCGAAGACCCGATCGAGTTCATCCACGTGGACAAGAAGGCTTATGTCAGCCAGCGTGAAGTCGGCATCGACACCCTCGACTTCCAACCCGCACTCCGCGCCGCTCTCCGTGAAGCGCCGGACGTCATCCTCGTTGGTGAAATGCGCGACGTCACCACCATGGGCATTTCGCTGCAGGCGGGTGAAACCGGTCACTTCGTTTTCTCCACGGTTCACACCGCTTCCGCCTACGAAACCATGGATCGTGTTATCAACATGTTCCCGCCGCACGAGAAAGGCTTTATGTGCCAACGAATGGGCGGCTCCCTCCGCGCCATCATCGCCCAGAAGCTAATCCCGCGCGCAGATGGCGACGGCCGCGTTGCCGCGCTGGAAATCTTAATCTGTACGCCAACCGTTACAAAGAAGATCGAAGACGGCCATTTCAGCGACCTCTACCCGCTTATGAACGAGGGCGAGTTCTGGGGCATGCAGACGATGAACCAAAGTCTTGTCCGTTACGTAAAGGCCGGAATTATCACCGAAGAGGTCGCTCTCAAGAATGCGGGCGTTGCTTCCGAGCTGAAACAGATGTTGCGACGATAAGAGGAAGGCAAAAGGCCCCCGTTTTGTAACGCCAAGGATTATCCTTGGCGTTGGACTAATTGATTTTGCATGGCATTATGAAGAAGGGAGTGACGGGCAAACGATGCCGGTGACGATCGATGCGCTTTTGACGGCGCTGGTGGAAAGGGATGCTAGTGACCTGCACCTTAAGTCGGGTCAGCCTCCCGCCATGCGTATCCGGGGCGACTTAGTTCGATTTCCGGAGTTTTCGATGTCGCCGGAAGAGCACGAAAATATGCTCTTCGGAATCCTTAACGACGAACGCCGAGAGCGTTTAGATGACTTCAAGGAAGTCGACCTTTCCTACAATCTCCCGGGCGTCTCGCGATTCCGCGTAAACATGTTTTGGCAGCGGGGATCGGTCGGCGCCGTCATGCGCGTTATCCCCCATAAAATCCGGACGATCGACGAATTGGCGATGCCGGAAGTCTGTAAGCGGATATCGCTTCTTGCCCGAGGCCTAATTCTTGTAACCGGGCCCACGGGCTCCGGAAAATCCACATCGCTTGCCGCGATGATCGATCACATCAACACCAGCAAACGGTTGCATGTGATGACCATCGAAGATCCGATCGAGTACGTCCACGCGGACAAGATATCGATCATCAACCAGCGCGAATTGGCGACCGATACTCACTCTTTCTCGGAAGCGCTCCGGCACGTGATGCGGCAAAATCCGGACGTCATCCTCGTGGGTGAAATGCGAGACCTGGAAACGATTCAGCTTGCGATTACGGCCGCGGAAACTGGGCACCTGGTAATGTCCACGCTTCACACCGTGGACGCCGCCCAGACCATCGACCGAATCGTGGACGTATTCTCTCCGGAACAACAGGCGCAGGTTCGCACTCAGCTATCGGTGACCCTTCAGGCTGTGCTATCCCAGACACTGCTTCCTTCCATGGATGGACATGGCCGTACTGCGGCCTATGAGGTTATGGTCGCAACTCCTTCGATCCGCTCTCTAATTCGAGACGGAAAGACCCACTCTTTGTATATGGATATCCAGACCGGAGGAGATTTGGGCATGCAAACGCTCGATGGCTGCCTGCTCCGGCTCGTGCGGGACGGCAAGGTGGACTACGAACACGCTCTCGCAAAGTGCTCGAACGCCCACGAATTCATTCAGCGCGCGACCAAGATGGGAATCGTTCCGGGGGTGCCAAGTGCAACCCATTGATACATTTCTGCTCAAGTGCGTGGAAGCGGACGGCTCGGACCTCCACTTTAAGACGGACGCCGGCAAGGCATACCTCCGCGTACACGGCGACCTCATCGAAGTCGAAGCCCCCCACTTCACGAACGCGGAGTTTCGGGAAGCCCTGTTCAAAATCCTGAGACCGCACCAGGTCGACAAATTTGAGCGGGATCTTGAGCTCGACTTCTCGTTCGAAATTCCCGGGATTTCCCGATTCCGTGGTAATGCTTACCAGCAGCGTGGTCATGTCCAAGCTGCCTTCCGCGTGATTCCGTACCAGATTCAAAACATGGAAGACCTCCATGTTCCTCCCGCCTGCTACGAGTTCATCGAGCGGCCCCGCGGTTTGGTTCTGGTAACTGGACCCGCGGGCTCGGGCAAATCGACCACCCTTGCTGCGATGTTGGACCGCATCAACCGGACCCAGCCGGTGCACATCGTCACCGTTGAGGACCCCGTCGAGTTTGTTCACGACGACCACATGGCGGTGATCAACCAGCGCGAACTGGATGTCGATACGCTGTCCTTCGCGAACGCGCTGAAATACGTTTTGCGCCAAGACCCCGACGTCATCCTCGTCGGCGAAATGCGCGACCTTGAGACGATCCACCTGGCGATCACTGCGGCGGAAACGGGCCACCTCGTGTTTGGCACTCTCCACACCGTCGACGCCATCCAGACCGTCGACCGAATCGTAGACGTTTTCCCGACCTATCAGCAGCAGCAGATCCGCATGCAGTTGAGCGTGAACCTCGTCGGCGTCGTTTCGCAGACGCTGGTGAAACGCAAGGACGGCCGCGGCCGTGCGGCCGCTCACGAGGTCATGGTGGCCACCTCGGCAATCCGCAATCTCATCCGAGAGAACAAGAGCTATCAGATCTCATCAATCATCCAGACTGGCGCTCGGCAAAAGATGAACTCCTTGGACCAGTCCTTGACCACGCTGGTGGAGCGAGACCTGGTCGCGAAGGAAGACGCCCGCGCACGATCTAAGGACCCGCAGGAATTCGACCGGCTTCTCGCTCTAGACCCGCGGACCCGCGGCGCGGCTCCGCCGCCTCCCACTCCAACTCCGGCCCCCGCTCAGTCCAAGCCCACCATCCTGCCTCCTCCGGGAACGAACGGCTTCCCCGGACAGCAAGGGCGAAACGTCCCCGCCCCCCCTGTCCGAACCCAACCCAACCGCCCCGCCTACCGACGGGACTAGAAGATTTCCGAGCCCCCGTCTCATCTGCGTCGATGTATGTGCGACGTGGATGAGAAGGGGGTTGGGGGAAGAGTCCGGGAACTCTCCCCTAAGCTTCAGATGGCCGCCTGCCCTGAGCGAAGCCGAAGGGTGCTGAAGGTCGGGGGAGGGCAGGGAGGGGGTCCGGAAACGTAACGCCACCCCCAGTGAGGCGCGAGCGACCAGAGGGTGCGCCAAAGTCCAATTCCGATACCTGTAAGAGGAACCACGAAGTCCAATCTCGGAGCCAGCCGCCATAAGGGCAAAGGGCCATAGGCGGTACCCTTAATCTTCTTGCCTCCGCGCCCGCGGAGCAAACCGATAGCTTGCGAAATGACCATCGATCCCGCCCTCTTTCAGGAGAATGAGCGAACCGCCCCCGCTGCGGACGGACGGAAATACGCGCATATCGGCCCTTTGGACCTGGTTGCCGGCGGAAGACTCGAAGACGTTGTCATCGCCTACGAGACCTGGGGTGAACTCAACGATGCAAAGGACAATGCGATCCTCGTCTGTCACGCACTGACTGGTGATTCCCACGCCATCGGTTGGTGGAGCCGGCTGATTGGCCCAGGAAAAGCCATCGACACCGATCGCTACTTCGTCATCGGGACGAACTCCCTTGGCGGATGCCAGGGAACCACTGGGCCGGCATCTCCCCATCCCGGGGACGGTAAACCATACGGTAGCCGGTTCCCGATCCTCACCGTTGAAGACATGGTCGCCGCGCAAATACCGCTGCTGGACCATCTCGGTGTCGATCAATTGAGATGCGTCGCCGGCGGCAGCATGGGCGGAATGCAGGCCCTCGAATGGACCGTGCAGGCGCCAAGCCGGGTAAGAAAAGCTTTCGTAACCGCCAGTACCGCCGCCCACAGCGCGATGCAGATTGCCTTCAATGAAGCCGCCCGACAGGCCATCATCCGGGACCCCAAGTGGCAAGGTGGGGACTATCCTTTGGACGGCGGACCTGATCAGGGACTTGCCGTGTCCCGAATGATCGGACATTTGAGCTTCTTAAGCGAGCAAGCGTTCGCCACCAAGTTTTCGCGGCGTCTGCAAGGGAAGGATCGCCCGGACTATCACTTGGGCGTTGAATTCGAAGTGGAGAGCTACCTCAACTACCAGGGCGACAAATTCACGAAGCGGTTCGATGCGAACAGCATGCTCGTGGTCACCCGCGCCATCGATTACTACGATCTCCCAAACCTTGAGGCCAGCCAAAGCGAATATCTCTTTGTGAGCTTCACCACCGATTGGCTATATCCGACTCACCAAAGCAAACGCCTGCTGGAGATGGCCATGGACGCAGGATGCCCCGCGCAGCACGTAGAAATAGACCTGCCCTACGGGCACGATGCGTTTCTCCTGGATGGAGAACAGCAGGGCCGGGAATTGGCGGCCTTTCTGGAGAAGTGATCGAAGATGCCAGTCCCCGGAGTTGAGTTTCGTGTTCTTGATGGACTGTTCACCATCGTCAAACTCCCACCCGGATCGCCGGTTCCTCCTGTGCCTGCCGGCGCGACGTTTTGGTCGGCCACCGTAACCGAAGAAGAAGTTTCATTGGTGTGCTCGGAGGCGGACGTGCCGGAGAATCCGGATATTTACCTCGAGCGTACATGGCGTTGCCTCAAGGTCGCCGGGCCTCTCGAATTCGAATTGAAAGGGATCTTGGCCAGTCTGTTAAATCCGTTGGCGGATGCAAGCATCAGCGTTTTCGCCATCAGCACCTACCACACGGACTACATCTTCGTGAAGGAGTTCGTGTTAGAGAAAGCGGTCGAGGCGCTGGTTGGAGCAGGGCATCGCCTCGTGTAGCGTCGGCGCCCCCGCCGATGCATGACACGAACCTCTTAGCAACCAGCCAAAATACATCCGTGCCTCGCCTCGTCCGCCTCCTTCGCGAACCCCACGGTCCCAATACCTCCGGCCCCCTGTTAGTCCTCCTCCACGGCCTGGGAAGCCACGAGGGAGACCTGATGAACCTCGCGACGGACCTCAGCCCCAGTCTGCGTGTCGTCACCCTTCGCGCTCCGTTTCCCTACTCAGCCGGCGGCTTTGCGTGGTTCGCGCTTCATTGGGACGAAAAGGGAATCCGAGTCGACCCGTCGGAAATCCTGCGAAGCCTCGACGTGCTGACCGAAGAGCTTGAACACCTAAAAGCAGAATTCTCGCCGACCAAGATCATTCTCGGCGGCTTCAGCCAGGGGGCGATCATGACGGTCGGAGCCTCGCTCTGGCGTCCCGATTTGATTCAAAGTGCGATGTCGCTGAGTGGCCGATACATCCCCGAACTGGTCGAGTCCGCGGCCGCGGGCGCTTCCCAGGTGAAGTTCCTCGTGCAGCACGGCCTATATGACCAGGTACTGCCCGTCACTGGCTCCGAAGCCCTCGCCAACGCGCTCACGGACCTCGGTTCAGAAGTCGAGTACCGCGAATACCCCATGGCCCACGAAGTCTCCTGGCCCAGCCTCCGAGACGCCAGCTCCTGGCTAGACCGCCAACTTCTGTAAGGGCGCCGGGCCAAGATGGACGACCGCATTGACGTGCCGTTGGTCCACCCAGCAAGGCGAACCTGAACCCCACGCTGACCAGGTTTAAAACGGTGGCACGCTGCCTCTCGGGAGTTCTTCGCCCCGATAGAAGAAAAGGTAGACTCATGTCTCGTAATTAGCGTATTATAACCACCGAACCCCGACATCGATGCGTCTGAACAGGAGCAAATGACCAACTTGCTTCCCATCGAAACTACTAAAAGCACGCCAAAAACCACCCCAAAATGCTCCGAAAAACGCGATTTTTCGCGATCTCGTTGAACCTAATTGACGAAGATTTGAACCTGACCGGGGGGGGCCATACATAGCCGTTAACTTAGCGGCTTCTTTTTAGTTTTCGTTGTCGTCCGGAATTTCAATGGACGGGATCGACCCCTCGGCAGTTGCGGTTTGGCATACGGCCCGCTCTTTTCTGCCTTTCGACTTGGATACGTTGGCGCAGGAGACGGGTGCTCTTGCTCGTCGCCGGGGAGTAACGGACGGCGAGGGTTTAGTCCGCACGTTGCTTTGTTACGCACTGCCGAACTCGTCGCTCGAGCAAGCGGCTCGTCTGGCCCGGCGAGCGAATTTGGCGCACGTGAGCTCGGTCGCGCTCTTCAAGCGGCTGCGCTCTTCGGAAAAGCTCCTTCAGAGTTGTTTCCAGCATCTGCTTACTCATGCGGCCGGCCCAGAGGAGCGTTTTCGAAAGTACCGGGTGCTCGCGGTGGATGCGACGGTTCTGTGCGGTCCGGGCGCTAGGGGAACGGACCAGCGGCTTCATGTGGTGTACGACCTTGGGAAAGGACTTCCCATCTCGGTGGAAGTAACGGATGTCCACGGAGGCGAGAAGCTGAGCCGTCATAAGAGCTTCGGGACGGGGGACTTGGTGCTTGGGGATAGAGGCTATGCCCAGTGCAAGGGGATCGTCGAAACCCTTAAGCGCCGCGCCAGGATTCTGGTTCGGTTCGAATTCAGTTTGATGCGGGTGAACCGAGCGAGCGGGCGCCAATGGAAGCGCAAGGACGTAGAGCCCCGCGTTCCGGAAACCGGCGCAATTGAGATTCCCGTCTATCTCCCCGGTTACGACAAGCCTCTAAGAGCCATCGGCGAGCGAAACCTTCAAGGCGAGGTCGTTTGGCTCTTGACCAATCTCAAATCGAGCGAACTCCCGAGAGGCCAAGCGAGAGAACTTTACATGCGCCGCTGGCAAATCGAGCTCTTCTTCAAACGCTTGAAATCACTGCTCGATCTGGATGAACTGCCGAGTCGCGACGGACCCGTCGCAAGGCCGTGGATTTGGGCCAAGCTCATTCTCGCATCGCTCGCCGTCCTCGTAGGACACGAGCGCTTTTCCCCCTGGGGGCGCGCCTTTGGGCAAAGCGAAACCCAGCAAGTGGAAGGATTTCGCTCACGGACTCGCCCTGCTCGTCGCTGGACTGATCTATCCAAGACCGCCCAAACCCAAACGAGGGAGGCCCAAGGGAAGAAACAGACGAAGAAAACCACCCAAGCAACTCTGCCTTTGGAGGAGGCTCTTTGCACACTAAGTTAACGGCTATGACCTCCCCCCCCCATAGCCGTTAACATAAGCGAAAAGACGTTCCCCTGGAGCGTGAGCCATCAGCTCGCTTGAGGTCAAGGACCATCAGTCCTGACCCGACAAAGTCCACGAACCTCACTTAAGTTAACGGCTATGGGGGGGCCATAGTGGTGAGCATAGGCAAAGAGGCATCCCGAGGAGCGCGAGCCATCAGCTCGCTTGCGTTCGAGGACCATCAGTCCAAAGGCGTAAAACATTCCGACCGTCGCGCTACGAAGAAACCAGTAGATTGATATGCGATGAAGCCGCTCGGCCTCCGCCTGTCATCGCAGCGCTCGCAACACTTGGTGTTTCTGGCGCATGTGTGGGTGTGTGCGCCGTTTCTGCTTATCTGGGCGTTCGATATCCATACCCGGAGAGTGCTGGGGCCGGAGGCGGTCGCTTCGCTTCAGCCCACCATATGGCTGACCGTCGGATACCTCGCCCTCCGGACATGGATCGCGTGGAAGGGTAACGAGAATCGGCGGTGGCAATACGTTTTCCCGCCGATCGACATTGTCATCGTCAGCATCATCCTCTACCTGAGCCATCGCGGGCCGATGAGCAACATCACATTGCTTTACTTCCTGCCCATGGTCGAGGCGTCGGGTTCGCTCAACGTGCGGTGGGCCGCTTTGGTCGGCGTAATGGTGGTGGGAGGCACAGCCCTGTCCACGCTTACCGCGACCGAAATCGCTCCGTCTCACGTCCAAACGGCCCGAGAACTGCTGCAAGAAGACCCCTTAAACGTCACCTTCCGCATTTGCTTCCTCATCGTCCTCTCCAGCCTCATGACCTACCAGGCGCTGATTGCCGCCGGTCTCAAGGAGCGTTTGGCGGTGGCCGCCGACCGCAATCGGATCGCGATGGATATGCATGACGGCGTTCAGGGGCACCTCATAGCGCTGGCTTCGCAGTTAGAACTCGTAGGAAGGGTGGTGGAACGAGATCCCGCTCGAGCCGCAACCCTAGCCGCAGAGGGCCGCGAGACGGCCCGGCAAGCTGCGGATGAGCTCCGATTCCTTGTCCAGCGCCTCCGTACGCCTGCTTTGGAAGACGGTTTCGTCCCAGCCCTTCGCCAATTCGCCCACAACATCTGTGAGCGGCACGACCTACGGTTGGCCTTCGAGGTTGAGGGAAGGGAGCGTACTCTTGACCCGGAAATCGAGAACGCCCTCTTCCGCATCGCCCAGGAATCGCTGACGAACGTGGTGAAGCACGCTCAGGCGACTCAGGTCGAAGTGCGGATCGTGTATTCGCTTTCCGAAGCGGAATTGGCGGTGAAAGACAACGGCATTGGATTCGTTTTGCCCGCAAAGGAAATGAATGGAGTTGGACTCCTCGGCATGCGGGAGCGGGCCAAAAAAGTGGGCGGCGCCGCGGACGTGACTTCTTCTCCCAGCAGTGGCGCCACGGTCACCGCGAAGTTCCGGGCTCCCGAATCCAACCTATCCGACAGCTAGCTACCAAGAGAAACAAAGGCATCATGAACGAGAAAATTCGAGTGTTAATTGCGGAAGACGACGGACTCTTGCGAAGGTCGCTGGTCGAGCTATTGCGGTTGGAGTCCGATCTTGCCGTCGTCTCCGAAGTGCCGGACGGCCAACAAGCGCTTGCCGAGGCAATGGTGGTTCGTCCCGATGTGCTGCTGATGGATATCGAGATGCCCCGAATGAACGGCATCCAGGCCACCCGGCAGATCCGTCAAATGCTGCCCGACGCACACGTGGTCATCCTCACCAAGTTTGGAGACGACGAGAATGTGTTCGCCGCCATTAAGGCAGGCGCGGTGGGATACGTTCTAAAGGACGCCGGTTTGGACGCGATCGCCGGCGCCGTCCGCGCGGCAAGGGTCGGAGAAGGCTTTCTTAGCCCGGCGCTGGTTGCCCGGGTAATGGGCGAATTCTCCCGCCTTTCGAAGTCGGCCCTTCACAACCGGAAGCTCTTTACGGAACTCAGCCGTAGGGAAGTGGAGGTTCTGGAATGCTTGGCCGCCGGTATGAAGAACGCCGCCATCGCCGACAAACTCAGCCTAAGCGAGAAAACGGTGAAGAGCCATGTGGGCGCGATCCTGAAGAAGCTGCAGGTAAACGACCGCACGGAAGCGGCGTTGCTAGCCAAAGAAAGTGGGATCGCTACAACTTGAGGCGGAGGGCAACATTGCACTCGCGCGCTCAAGCTGAAGGGATCATAGCAAGTTCCTTGGCGCTTCGCAACAAAAAACTTCTGGAAGCCGCAAGAGTCCGAGCAGTTAATCGTGCAATCAGTTTCTTTATCGAAGGACCCCAAGGCTCCCCGGCTCCGAGGCTCTCTCGCTAAGAGCCTAACTTAGATAACCCGACGTGCGATAACGTGGCGCATCGTAAAGGGTGGCGTTCTGTGCTCCGTTGGCTTCGAAGATCGCCTCAAGGGCACCCTCGTCCAGTTCGCCCGGTGTCACGTTAACCGCTAGGATGCTGCCGCCGTCCATCAGTCCGTGAACGTAGCGTTCCGCCGCCCACCGTGGAACCCCTTCGCTCTTGAAAAAGGAGAGGAGAGAGCCGATAGCGGCCGCTTCGTTATCGGCGGAAAAGTCTAACGCTTGGGTGGCCAGATCTCCTCCTCCGATAACGTAACCAAAGCCCGGGATAATGATCGTCTCCAGTTGGTCTTCCGTGTCCTCGGTCAGTCTCGACTCGGTATCGGGCAAACCGTCGATGGTGGGAATCGTTGTTGGGAAGCCGGTTTCTATCGCGAGGTTTAAGTCGTCCCGCTGATGTTCGCTCTGGCTGATCCCCATTCGCGGATAAATCATCTCGCCGGAAAGCTCCTGAGAGTCGTCTGCCTGATCCACCGAATCAACATCGCGGCTCGCGTCCGACGTATCGATTCCACTCACCGGCGACTCCTCGATTGTGGAAAACTCCTCGAAAGGCGCCGTCGTGTCCTCCAGAGCGTCAGGATCGTCGCTTCGTCCGACAAGGTAACTGGCATCGCCGACTGATCCACTAATTTCAGTAATCGTGCCCCGCCGGTTGTAGCCGGGGTTTTGCTTGGTGATGAGGCTGATGTCTTCCTGCCGCACTCCTCCGCGAACGAGCTCGGTTACAACGGTATTAGCTGCTTTGGTATTGAGAAAGGTTCCGTAGAGGGTCGACATATGGATTTGGTTACCTTTTGAGTCGTCACTGCTTCGTGCGGGCTCGATTACGTTTTAGACAAGGTCCCTTGGGGGCCTGTTCCAATTGTGAGGCTGTCGTCAGAAGTGCCATTAAGAATAATGGCGTGGAACACTCTTGCGTTTGTTTCAGTCAAGGGGTGCAGAGGATTACCCGCGTGCAGGCCTTCGGCATCAAGGTGGGTCTTCTAAGAATTGGAGAGCACATAAATGAGAACAGTAACTTCAGCCATTCTGGCGAGTATTTGCGCAGTGACCCTAGTCGGCTGCGGTGGATCCGGTGGGACCATCATCGGTACGGACCACAACCCGCGCATCCGTCTTGTCGATGCGTTCAGCACGCCGGCTACGGCTAATCTGCTTGTCGACAACCAAGTCCTTAAGACGGGCGCTACCTACGAGTCTGCCACCGATTACAATATCTTCGAGAATGGCAACCACCAAATCAAATTCCTGGATGGAACTACCGCGGCTGAGCTGCAAAACAGCACGCAGCTTCTTGAGCTGAATCAGTTCTACACCGCGATTGCTTACCGAAACAGCTCGAATACTTGGTCGCTTCGATTGCTCTCCGACAAGCCGGATATCTCGACGGCCGACGGACAGCTCCGAATTCCGAACACGGCAAATAACCCGGTCGATATCTATGTCACGGATGTAGACGCCGACATTACGGCCGCCAGTCCCACCATCGCAAGCGAAGATCCTGGTGCAACGGCTCATGACTACGTCGTCGTTCCCCTTAGCGGCGCCGCTGCCAAGAATGTCGAAATCCGAGTTACCGCAGTGGGTTCAAAGGTTCCCATCGCGACCACGACTCTTGAGTTGAACGCCCACGAGGCAAAGACCGTCGTCGTCACCCAGTCCGGTGCCACCGTCGATCTCTACAAACTGCCTACGGTTACCTATTAAATCGTAAGAGCAAAAAAGGCCCAGTCCCTTGCGGGGCTCGGCCTTTCTGCTGACTGCGGTTGGCTTAGTCGTTGCGCACGGTGATTTGGTCGCCGTTGATCTTGAACGTGATCTCGAACTTGCCGTCCGGCTTCTCGCCGAGGATCTTCTTTTGCTCGGCGGTAAGGTCCGAGTAGCGGATGTAGCCACGCTTGTGCTGCTTATCCTGCTGGTCGTCGGTGAGGCTATCCATGAACTTCTTGACGTCAAGGCCGTCGGAAAGCCCGAAGGAGTGCGTCTTGAATACCTTCCCATCGGTAAAGAACTTGGATCCTGGGGTCGTCCAGAACTTGATTCCATCCTTTCCGTTCGAGAAGAACTGACCATCCTTAGGGAGGGTATAGACTTTTGCCTTACCGTCCTTGTCAAAGAATTGGAACTTACCATCCTTCCCGTTAGGGAAGAACTGTCCGTCCTTGGGAAGGGTGAAGACCTTCGTCTTGCCGTCTTTGTCTAGGAACTGGAATGTTCCGTCCTTATCAGAGAAGAATTTGAACGGCTGGCCTTTGTCTCCGAAAACATTGACTTTGGCGCTCTTATCGGTAAAGAGCTTGAAGTTCGGATCGGTGTCGCCAAAGACTTTGACCTTACCGTCTTTGTCAGTGAAGATCCTGACCTTCGAATCCTTATCACCGAAGACTTGGACCTTTCCATCCTTGTCCGTGAGAATCTTGACGTCGGGGCTCTTGTCCCCGAAGATCTGAACCTTCCCATCTTTGTCGGTAAACATCTTGAAGGCGCCACCTTTGTCGCCGTCCTTCATTTGCGTCTCGATCTGGATGCGCATCTTTTCGCCTAGCGCACCTGCTTCGGCGATTTGCTTTCTGATCTGCTCAGCCTGTTCCTTGCTGAGCTTGCCGTCGCCCTGTAGTTGCTTGAATGCGTCGCCATCCCAGGTGAAAACGTGGACGTCGCCGTCGCCTTGGAACTTCTTGAAGACGTCCGTCGAAAACTGGCCCGGCATTTCCTTGCCGAAAAGCTCCATCTTCTTCTGGAACTCCGGACCGAACTGCTTCTGCCAGTCCTCCGTCTTCTTCGCCCAATCCTTACCGAAGGTCTTATCCCACTGCTCTGGGGTAAGTGGCTTGCCATCCTTCGTCATCGGCATCGCTGGCATAAACTTCGAAAATTGGCTGCCGGTGTTTCCATCGAACCACGTCGCACCGCCCTTCCGGTAAACGCGCACCCCATTTTCGCGCTCCCAGTGGCCACCGATTGCGCGAGCCAGCGCGTTTAGAACGTCCTCGACGGGCTGATTGTCGACGTTGATGGTGATCCGGGTGTCGTCATTGATCTCGCTCTTGGAAACCATGAAATTGATTCCCTGCTTCTCAAGACAGTCCAGAACTTCGCTGGGCTTTGCATCGTGGAAGTGGACGCTGATCTTGTCATCGCTGTCGGCCGGGGTCATGAGGGCCGGGCTGGCCGCTCGGTTCGAAACCGGCGTGACGATTTGGGTGTCGATGCTTGGTTCCTGACCCAAGCCAGCGCCAAGTCCGGCGGCAATGATGAGCAACGTATTGAGGGCCATCGCTAAATCTCTCCTGATTTGCTTAGCAACCATTGCATTCGCAGGTGCAAATACGCGGCGCTTAGCCTGATCGCCAAGGTGTACGCAGCATCAATTTCTCTGTGTTCCCAGGTTTTGGGTTTTTCGAGCAGGCTCAGAAGGTCAAGGCTCAAGGGCTCGAAGTCTCCTCAATCTCTCATCGAGCCCCCGAGCCCCCGAGCCTTCGAGCCTGTCCCCCAAGACTGGTTTGTTTTGCAGAGGCCATGAGTTGCGAACAAGGTCGGCGGCTTTCAGGTCGAAACTGTGAAATGGTTCCCATTCGCGATACGAACAAGGAAATCAACGCGGCGGACATCGAGCACATCGGAGCGCTCGTCTCGGGCAGCCTGATGATGATGAAAGGCTTCCGGACCCGGGGGGCGGTTGGCACGCTCTATAAGCTAGCGGGGCTTGGCATGATCTATCGTGGCCAGAAGGGTTACCGTCGCCTATATGATGCTTTCGGACTCTGTCTAGCGGATAAGCCTACGGGTGTTGGCAAGCAGAATGCCAAGGTGGATTGTTCGGTTGTGATCGATCGCCCGCGCGAGGAACTGTATCGCATCTGGCGCAACCTTCCGAATTTGCCGGTCTTCATGAATCATCTAATTTCGGTGCACGAGATCGATGACACCAAGAGCATCTGGGTGGCGCGCGCCCCCGCCGGCACGGTCATCAAGTGGCAAGCAGAGATCATTAACGACGTAGAGAACGAGCTGATTGCGTGGCAAAGCTTGGAAGGAAGCGGGGTGGACTCGGCGGGATCTGTTCACTTCGATGAAGTGCCCGGCGGAACGAGAGTCCGGGTTGTCCTGCGCTACGATCCGCCTGGCGATATGCTGGGCATCTGGATCGCCAAGATCTTCCACAACGATCCGCAAACTCAGATCTTTGCCGATCTGAAGCGATTTAAAGCGATCATGGAGATCGGAGGCGAAGGCAAAACCATCGCCCCCGAAGACCCAAGCGATATCGGTCTTTCCGTTCGGAAGAGCCGGAAAGCGCGAGCCATGTAGCACCGGCGCCCAGCCAATGATGCTGTTACGGTGTTACGGTGTTGAAATCCACCGCAACACCGTAAGACCGCAAGTTAGTTCTTTTCCAACTCTGTCCCCATCGTTCGACCCTTATCGACGGCGGGGATGCCCTTCGACATCCAGACCGGCATCGGGGCGCCCTTGAGGTAGTGATCGAAGAACTGGCTCAACCTAATCGATAGGTCCTTCCGGTTCTTTCTCTCCACCAGGTTGTGGTCTTCCTCGTTGTAAACCACCATCCAGCAGGGCTTATCCAGCCGCCGAAGAGCGGTGAAGAGCTCGATACCCTGCGTGTGAGGAACCGCGCCGTCCTTGTCGTTCGACATGATCATCAGCGGCGTCTCCACCTTGTCCGCCCAGAAGACGGGGGAGTTTTCAACGTACTTCAGAGTCGAATCCCAAGGCGTACCGCCGATTCGCGATTGGCCGTGCTCGTACTGCATCTCGCGCACCACGCCCGATCCATACCGGATGCCGCCGTAAGCCGAGAACATGTCGCTGACCGGAGCTCCAGCTTCCGCGCAGGCGAACATATTTGTTCGCGTCACCATGTAAGCGACCTGGTACCCGCCCCAACTTTGACCTTGGATCGCTAGTTTCTTGGGATCCACATAGCCGCGGTCGACGATACTTTGCACGCCGGGCATGATCGCGTTGATCGCGCTCTCACCTGGATATCCGACTTTATAGGGAATATCTGGGATGAAGATGCAGTACCCGTTGCTCGCGAAGAGCGGCCAGTTGATGGTGCTCGCGCTGGGTGAGGGCGCCTTGTATTTGTACAGATCGTCGCTCATGCGCTCATAGAAGTACGTGATCATCGGGTACTTCTTCCCGTACTCAAAGCCGCCTGGCTTGATCAGGATTCCGGAGAGCGGAATGCCGTCAAGACTGGTCCAGTGCACGAGTTCCGCGGTGCCCCAGAGATAATCCTTCTGCTGAGGGTTCGCGTCCGAGATCTTCGTAGGGCTAACGAAGTTGGTGTTCGTCAGCCAGATGTCCGGATACTCGTTGAAGTCCTGCCGCGTGTACACCATCGTGTCCGCGTTCTTCGCCTTCTGATAGCCTGTGAAGAACTTCTTATCTCTGAAGAAGACATCGATGTGGCCATTTTGGAGGCGGCCAAGACCGTCTTCTTTGTTGTCCTCATTGAACATGTCGAGGAGCACATTGTCGACATTGACGGGCACCTCTTCCGGGTCCAAATCGACAAAACGGCAGACCGTCTGAGTCACTCGTCCGTGGGTTAGAACGACCGGGGCTGTCTTGCCCGTCGGATCGCACTCCCAAATGTCGTATCGGTCGGCAACAAGGGCTCTCGCATCGTCCTTCGTCCAGCCGACGATGCCGTAAGGGCCGGCGACGTCGGGATGATCGTCGAGCTCATCGACAAGCGGGAAGGGAATACCCTTACTGAGGACAACCTTTTCGGAAGAATTGAGGTCTGTCGTGTCCCAGGAATGCGTGTCGTAGTTGAAGCTGGTGAGATACCGCCCGGTCGGACTTAGCGAACCGCCGCCCTTCACATGCTTGGCAACCTTCGTCCGCTTGCCAGTCTTCACGTCGACGACATATACGTCCGAGTAACCAGGATCCCATGAGCCTTCTCGAGAGTAGGCGAGGTCGCTGCTGCCGACGGCATAAGCTCCGTCCCCTTTATTGCCGATGGCCACGTTCTGCAGATCTCGGTCAGCTAGCTGGACCGACTTTCCGGTCGCGACCTCATAAACCGCCTGATATCCGCGCGCCCTTTCCTGGGCCGCCTGCAGAAGCTGCGCCGGCTGAAGATCGGGGTCTTGCCAGTTCCAGACATCGACCGAGACCTTCTCGTCGTCGGGCACCGGTTCGGGGTCGGGAAGTGGCTTGGGCGAGGTTCGGTAGAGAAGCCGCTTGCCGCTTTCTGAGAAAGAGATCGCCCCGCCTTCATTGATGGTCCAGTCCTTCGGCATCGAGTCTGCGCCGACTAACCTCGGGCCGTTCTTTTCCTTGTTTTCGAGGAACTTGGTTACGTCGCAAAAGTACAAAGAGAGCGTGGGCTTTTTGGCCTTTTGATCATCCTTGTCCGTAGTAAACGCGAGGAGGCTTCCATCTTGGTTTAAGGCGATTCGTGGGTACTTGCCGGTCGCCTGGATTACTTGATAGGCTCGATCGAGTTGCGGTGAGTAAAGGGTGATGCCATCGCCTTTACCGTCCTTCGTGCCTGTCGATAGGGCTAGGAGATTGCCATCCTTCGTCCAGACGGCGCTCGTGACCTTCTCAAACGTTTTCGACGTGCCAGCCTGCAGGCCATTGCGGCCCGAAACAGGCGTTGGACCCGATCGCAAATTTAAGACAACGTACGGGTCGCCATCTTTCTTGGCCGCTGCCGCGCCGCCGGCTCCCGGAGCCGCGGCTCCGCCGCCTGGCCGCGGACGCTGGTCTTCTTCGTCGCCTTTCTTCTCGGTGGCGGGCGTAGCTGGAGCAGCCGGCGCTTCCTTCGGAGGCTCCGGTTTGTAGAGAAGGAAACCTTGGTCTTCCGAGGCCAGCGAGTAGGACTGAACCTTCTCGACCACCTTCTGGGTCCCCGCGGCAAGATCTACGATAACCAAGTTGCTCTTGGGCATGTCGTCCGGTTTGACCTTGTCGCGACGCGCCTTTCGGCTGTCGGCGAAGGGAGGGATCGACATCGCGACGACGTACTTGGAGTCCTTCGTAAATTGGATCGTCGACGGACGCGGGACGGTAAGGGTGTGGCCGTCCTTGACGTTGCGAATGGTGGCGACGGCGTCGCCTTCCTGGGGGGCAACGACGTAGAGAACCCACGCGCCGTCCCGGCTAATAGACGTAGAGCGGATCGATTTCCAGCCGTCGTAGACGCTGTGATCGAGGGGCTTCTTTTGGGCGAAAACGATGAGCGGAAGGGAAATGGCCGCCCACGCCGAGATAAAGCGAACGGAGAGCATGAACGATTCCTAGGTTAGCAGTTGCGCCCTTAACGTGGGGCAATCCGGTTGCAATCGCGGTAGGTTAAGACATGAATGAATGGGTTCCGCCGAACAAGGACTATCCGCCGCCCAAGCGCGGCGAGCCTCCGCTGCATCGTGCGGCACGGCTCGGCGATCAGGAAGAAATCGAACGACGGATCGCCGCCGGTGACGATATCAATCTCGCGTTCGATATGTCGCTAGACCCAGCGGCAAGGTCGACCTTCGCGACTCCGTTAATGGTAGCCGCGGGGTCAGGAGACGGTGCGACCGTCGAGACTCTTCGCCTCCTTGTGGAGCAAGGCGCAGATCCCCAAATCTTTTGGTCCAACCAGTCCGCAGTGACTTTCGCGGCACGAGGGCTGGGTTGGAATTACCGGCCCGGGGGCGATGCGGCTCGGCTTTGCTTCCTCTTAGGGCTCGGAGTGCCGGTCGCAGGTAACGACAAAATGTCAAACCGCGCCATCTGCGATAGGGCCGCGGCGGGCGACCTAGAGAGGCTCAAGCTCCTTGTTGAAGCTGGTTGCGGCACGAATGGCTATTCCCGGCATGGCAAGGCTTCCAAGCCATCGGATCTTCATTGCTTCGAGATCCCAATATTCATGGCCGCACGGTCGGGAGATGTGGATTGCGTTTGGTACCTGCTTGTAAATGGCGCCAATGCCATCGGTCTGGACAGCAAGAAAGAAACCGCCTTGTTCAGTGCGGCTTCCTCGGAGGTCGTGATGGCCCTTGTCCGGGCGGGCACGCCGCTTGAGGCCGTGAATGACTTTGGAGAAACCGCCCTCGCGAACGCGGTTTCCGAGGGGGCCGGAGCCCTTGAACGAGTAAAAGGCCTCATTGAGGCGGGCGCGGATGTCAACGCCACCCATCAGCATGGATATACGGTGTTCATGTGCGCGGTTTCTTCTCCGGACCGCAGTCTTGAGATTCTCAAAATGCTGGTTCAGGCGGGAGCCGACCCCCATGCGGCGACTGAAAATGGATACAACGCCTTTCACGAGGCGATCGGCGTCGATCTGGATGATGAATCGGGAGAGGAGACTCGCGGAATTTTGTCTTACCTATGCGAGCTGAACGTGAGTCTGAGTCTGCGGAACGAGCTAGGACAAACCGCTCTCGAACGAGCGACGAGCGAGGGAACGGAGACGGAGCAACAGATACTGCGCGAACTCTTGACGAAAGTCTCAAGGTGAATCCCACCGTCCGCGTTCGGCGTATTGTCCTCGCGAAGAACCGATTCCTGGGCAGTCCACCTGTCCCATGTCGACCGTCTTTGATTTCGGAGGCACTCTTTCTTGCCGGATGCAATTTGGGCCGGAATAACGACGATCTACGAAGCGGATAGGAGAAACTGATACATGGCCGAGATTCGATACACCGACAACCTTGAGGGCGTGGATTGGACGAGTTTGAAAACTCTCCTCAAAGCCGACGACTTCGACAACGGCCGAACGCCCGAGCAACTCCGCGATTCCTTCGCCAACAGCGAGGGAGTCTGTTTCGCTTGGGACGGCCAGCAAGTGATCGGTAAGGGACGCGTCTTATCCGACGGCGTCTGCAACGCGTACCTGGTGGACCTCTGGACGTATAGTCCCTACCGGAACCAGGGAATTGCCCGGGCCATCGCGGAAAGCTTAGTCACCCCGCTCGTTGGCCAGCACGTGTACCTCCAAGCCGACGACGACAAGCTCGCCTTCTACAGCAAACTAGGCTTCCGCCCCCAACCAAACGGCATGAGCCGCGTGATTGGGGAATGGCTGGGAGGGAGTTAGCGGTTGGCAGAGAGTAGTTAGCAGAAGCAGAAATCCCGACTGCCAACCGCCAACTGCTCACTGCCAACTCCCCTAATGCTCGTCGTGCGATCCGCGCCGCTTGGCGTATTCGGCCATTAGCGACTGCTGTTCGGGATGGGGCACTTCCTCGTACTGCGAGACCTGCTGGCTAAACCGCCCTCGGCCCTTGGTGATCGATCGTAGGTCTAGCGCGTAGCGCATCATCGTGCTCATCGGCACGGTGGCGTTGACTCGAGTCTTGCCGGGGGCGATGGGATCCATGCCCTGAAGGCGGCCACGACGGCCGTTTAGGTCACCGACGACATCACCCACGCACTCGTCCGGCACATCGACTTCCACATGGAGAACCGGCTCCAGCACCACCGGCTGAGCCTTCTCAGCCGCTGCGCGCAAGGCCAAAGCGCCCGCTGTCTTAAACGCCATTTCCGACGAGTCGACGTCGTGGTAGCTGCCGTCATAGACGGTCACTTTAAGGTCGACGGCGGGGAAGCCGGCGATCAGACCTTGGTCCATCGCCTCGCGGATGCCTTTCTCGATCGCGGGAATAAAGTTCTTGGGGATCGATCCACCGACGACCTTATTCTCGAAGATGAATCCGCCGCCGCGGTCTAGGGGCTCGAGTTCGATCCAGCAATCGCCGAACTGGCCCTTACCGCCCGTCTGCCGTTTGTGTCGGCCCTGCGCTTTCGCTTGGCCGCGCACGGTCTCCGAGTAGGGGACCTTCGCATCTTCCACTGTGACGGTGACGCCGAATTTGGCTTTCAGCTTTTCGATCACGGTATCGAGATGGATGTCGCCCATCCCTTCCAAGATCTCCTGATGAGTGGCGGGATCCCGAACGTATCGCAGGGTTGGGTCTTCTTCCATCAGGCGGGTGAGCGCCGTGCCTAGCTTGTCCTCGTCCGCTTTCGTCGCGGGGACAATTGCCACCCGGTAGATTGGCTGCGGGAAGTTAACCGGCGGCAGCATGATGCGGTCCTTTGCCGTGGTCAACGTATCGCCGGTGTGCGTATCCGCGAGTTTGGCCACGGCGGCGATGTCGCCGGCCACGACTTCGGTCGTGGTTTCCTGCCCCTTACCGTGGGGAAGGAATAGGTTGTGAACCCGCTCGTCCTTTTCGCGGTTGAGGTTCAAAACATGCTGGTCGGCTTTCAACGTGCCGCTGAAGACGCGGAAGAAGTTGATCTTGCCGACGAACGGGTCGGCGGTGCTCTTGAACACAAACGCGGCGAACGGACCGTTCGGGTCGCAGGCGGGAGCTTCGACGGGACCATCCGGGGTCGGGATTACCTTTGGCAGGTCGACCGGTGAAGGCAGCTCTCCAATAATGCGGTCTAGGAGGGTCGCAACCCCGATTCCGCTTAGTGCTGAGCCGACGAGGACGGGAATGACGCGTCCGTTCTCGATGCCCACGAGGAGTCCGTGCTCGATCTCTTCTTCGGAAAGCGACTCGCCTTCCAGGTATTTCATGGCGAGATCGTCGTCGCCCTCGGCGGCGGCATCCATCATCTTGTCACGCCGCTCTTCCGCTTCTTCGGAATAGCCGGAGGGAACTTCCTCGATCTCGACGCCGCGGTCCTTGCCCTTGTAAACCTTCATGTTGAGGAGGTCCAGGACGCCGCTGAAGGCCGCTTGGTGGCCGATGGGAATTTGGGTGCTGACGACTTTTCGGCCGAATCGCTGGTGGAGTGTATCCATCAGGCCCTCGAAGTCGGCGTTGTCGCGCTCTAGCTTGTTGACGAAGATGCAGGTGGCGAGACCATGCTCTTGGGCGACTTCGTAGGCGAGGTCGAAGCCTACGTCCAGGTCGCGCTTGGCTTCGCAAACGATGATCATCGACTCGACCACTCGGGCCACTCCGTGGAGGTCGCCGATGAAGTCGGGATAACCGGGGACGTCGATCAGATTGATCTTGGAACCGTGCCATTCGATGGGCACGACGCTGGCGGTCAGCGATATCTTGCGCCGGATTTCAAGTGGGTCATAGTCGCTTTGCGTGTTTCCGGCGTCCACGCTGCCAACTCGGTCGGTCGCTCCGGCGGTGTAGAGCATGTGTTCCACGAGCATTGTCTTGCCCGCACCGCCGTGGCCTACAATGGCCACGTTTCGAATCTTATCGGGGGAATATTGTTTCACCTTGTCCACCCTCCATTGGGAGATTCGGCGTCGTCGCAGCTCTCGCAGTTTCCGTTCGGTCCCGAACGAGGTCTGCGGCGGCGTCTATCTGAAGCATACGACGATTTCGATGACAATGTCTTAACCAAATGGGTCCAGCGTTTGAAGCTTAAGTAAGGTTTTGGGGCTCGCTCCGCTCGTTGGACTTTGGCGTGGGTTGCTGACCCTATCCAGGGTAGCTCGTACCTCGCAACCCTGGGCTAGCGGACGGAACTGCTCCGCAGTACACCTGGGCGGGGATTCGCCGGCCGTGCGGATTGTCAAAACAAACGGGAGTGTTGAAACTGGCTCACGTTCATGACTATGTGCTCCCCCCCCCCGGCAGGTTCAAAAACTCGATAGTTAGGTTCAAAAGGGCCAGCAAAAATCGTGCTTTTCGGGCCGTTTTGGGTGGTTTTTCGTCGATTTTGGGGTGACGAGGCTTCTTCGATATTCAGTTGTCAAGGTTCAAGTGACCCGATCATTATATCATGGAAAAGTAGACATATGACGGCTAACTTGATCAAGTTATGGCAGCAAAAGGCGCTCGGGGGGCGAATGGCTCAAAAGTAGAACCGCCGACCTTTCCGATGGATTCGGACAATCACTACGCTGTCGCACCGCACGCGGTGCCCCTACGGACGGTGCAAACTAGGAGGCGGTCCCACTATGTTCGTTTATGCTCTCGCCCTCGTCGCGCCTTTCCACCTCTACGTTAGCGAGACGGGGAATGACTCGGCCAACGGAATCACCCGCGGCACCGCCATTCGCTCCCTCGCCCGCGCATCCGAGATCCTGAAGAAAACAAAGCAAGTCGAGGCGCAGGTTGACGTTGAGGGCACGATTATCCAGTCAGGTCCCGCCGAACTCGGCCCTGAGTTTTCAGATGTAACGATCGTCGGAAAGCGAAACGCCACGATCAGCGGTGGTGTCCAACTCGCCAACGCCCATCAAGGCCAGTTCAACGGACATCCATGTTGGGACGTCACTGTTCCGGAGGGCCTCTCTCCGACCCAGATCTTTTGCCACGGCGAGAGACTTAAACGGACCCGCCTTCCGGCGACCGGCTTCTTCTTCTTCACCGGTTACGGCGGCGAGAAGCCGGTTGCCACGTGGAATGAGGCCGAACAAAGCGTGCGCTTCCGTCCTGGCGACCTCAAGATTTGGAAGAACCTGAGTGACGTCGAAGTGATCGCCAGTCCGCTCTGGATCACCTCTATCCTCCCGATAAGGTCGGTGGACGAATCGAAAGGCATCGTCAGCTTCGCCAAGCCCAGCGTCTTTCGCCTCTGGGACGATAACGCTAAGACCGGCGCTTCCTATTACGTGGAGAACGTTGCGGAGGCTTTTGACACGCCCGGTCAGTGGTACCTGGACCGCCCTTCCCACATCCTCCACTACATCCCGAAGCCGGGGCAGAAGATCTCCGATTGGAAGCCAATCATCCCGGTTGCCCCGACCTTGCTCAAAGTCACCGGTGCCAAGCACTTGAGGATCAGGAACCTGAAGTTCGCCAACACCGAATGGTCGTATCCGCAGGGCGTCTCCGGCGATGGTCAAGCCGCCTTTAGCGTTCCCGGCGCGGTCCAACTCGTCAACTGCTCCGATTGTTCGCTAATCAAGTGCGACCTCACGAACCTGGGCACTTACGCGGTTGAGATCGCAGCCGGAAGCACGGGCAACCTGATTGACCACTGCCGAATGACCGACCTGGGCGGGGGAGGAGTCAAGTTGGATCACGACTCTGAGGCGAGCACCCTTACCGATTGCACCATCGACGGCGCGGGCCGAAGGTTTGCCGCCGCGATCGGCGTTTGGATCGGTAATAGCGGCCATAACATCGTCGTCCATAACCGAATTCACGACCTTTTCTACACCGGTATCTCCGTGGGTTGGAACTGGGGTTACGGACCAAGCAAAGCCATCTCGAACAAGATCGCATACAACGATATCTCGCAAATCGGCCAAGGGCAGCTTAGCGACATGGGCGGAATCTACACCCTCGGCGTCTCGCTCGGAACGACCGTCCGTTTCAACCGGATCGACAACATCGACTCGCGAACCTACGGCGGATGGGGAATCTACACCGACGAAGGTAGTAGCGGAATCCTGATTGAGAACAACGTCGTGACCAACACGAAGACAGGCTTATTCCACCAGCACTACGGAAAAGAAAACATTGTCCGCAACAACGTCTTCGCCTACGCCCGCCAAGACGGTCAAGTCATCCGCACCCGCCAAGAAGACCATCAAAGCTTCTCTTTCGAGCACAACGTCGTCCTCTGGAAAGGCACCGAGCTACTTGACGGGGCTTGGAGCAACGGCAACTACAAATTCGGCCACAACTTACTCTGCCGGGAAGACGGCAAAGTCACGCTTCCGGCGAACGACGAATGTAGCCTCATCGTTCCCACTTTAACGCTATCCAAAACCTGGATGCCCCCCTCGGACCTCGCCGGAAAAATTGGATTCATCCCCTTCAATATCACCCACGTCGGCCCCAGAAAGTGAATTCGGACAAGCCCACCGTTCAGCGCTTTCGCGCAGGTAAGCGCTCCCGAACAAATTCTGCGACATAGACCGCAGCCGTACCTGCCAAGGTCCAGCTTAGGAGAGTCGTTAGGACTAGGGAAGTGGTGTAAGCCGTCGATGAAGGGTCGGGAATTCTCCCCTGGGTGATTAGGTAGGGAACGAGCCACATCAAGAGTCCGATAAGACCCACCCCAACGATACTGATGATCCGCCTTACTTTAAACGATGTATCCAGTAAGTTCATGGGCGCCACGAACACTGCGGGAAGAAAGCACATGAAGATCAGCGTGGAGTCAGTGGGGAAAAATAACTTATCCGCTAGAAACGGAGTGCTGCAAACCACAAAGAAATATCTTGAGATACCGGCGGCGAGGATAAAGGCTAGGGTAATTGCGGCAGCCATTTCTTTCGTGTCTCATCTGAGGGATCGCAATACAAAAAGCCCGGATGGGAAGCTAAGTATGGGATGCCACTTTTGCTGATTCCGGCAACGGGTTGATGATGTCGCGTCAGGACGCTACCTTCTACCGTAAGTCTTTGGTACGGCCCTGACCAAGCCGAAGGGTTGTTACCATTCATCTTAAGCCTTGAGGGGTCGAATAGCCACCCTGCGTTAGACTCCGACAGAATATTCTCCTTGAAATACCACCATTTGCCTCCACTGTCCGTGTACATAACAAAAGTACGCTTGAAGGGAAGGCACTTTCCTTTTTCGAAGTTCGGCTGCGCCTCGCAGAGGCTGGTTGCGATGCCTTTCGGGTCGTTATCGAGTGTAGAAGAGAAAATGGTTTCCGGCAGATTGGCAACCGCTTGAAGAGCAACTGGGGTAGGAGGGTAGTCTCCAGCTTCGTCCAAGTATAGAGTCCATGCGTGACCAAGCTGCTGCATTTTTTGCAGGTTGCTAGACTGCTGCGCCGACTTTCGAGATTGGATGAGGGCCGGCACAAGGATCGCTATCAGCACGACAATAATGCCGATTACTGACAGTAGCTCCAGTAAGGTTAGGCCACTACGCCGGTTCCTCATCATAGATGTCCTCGCGGATTATCCCGGATGCCCTGGATCGTAAGGGTCACAACTTCCGTCTGGACACGTAAACGTAGTTTGCGTTCCGCAAAGCGTCTCGTCGAAACCTCCATCTGTGCATGTATAGTAATACACGCTGCCCGGGCAATTATAGACGTTTACGTTTTTTGTGCGTTGGTAGTAAGGCGTGCTCGGATGTAGACCATTACAGTAGCCGCTGGTTGTCGGATAGTAGTAAGCGTTGTAACCCGTACCTGCTGCGCACGCTGGAATTGCGCAGGCAGGCTTTGAGGTTCCGCCGCTGTAGGCGTGAACCCAAGTGTCGTCGTTCGGACCAGCAAAGTGCAGCGCATTCGCTCCGTAGGCTAGCGTTGCGGTTGCTGATGCAAAAAAGTGATATGTTGCAAGAATGATCTTCATCGAAGGTCCCTCCGATTGGATGATACGATGAAGTGCATAAAAATGCCAATGGCGTCTTAAGTGGAAATGTAGTGTCGAAGCTCGCCAATGTTTGCTGCGGAATTACTACTTTGCTACAACATTCTGAACTCTCAGGGGCAGCATGAAATAGGCCGTTGGCGTTGCTTCCGCCTGGACCGCCGGCTGGATGGCGAAGCCCATGGATAGCTTGAGCGCATGGTTCTCCGCCGAAGAATATGGGCTGCGGGAGCGGAGTTGGTAGCAGCCAAGCTCTCGCGCCCATTCAATCGCCTCGATTTGCAGCCGCCTTCCGATCCCCTGCCTCCGATATTCGGGACGGACGGCAAAGGTGGCGGCCTTTGCTTCGAACAGAGACTGACCATTGAGGAAGCACGGAGGCTTATCCTCATCGATCCCGATTTGCTGGGTCCAAAAGCGGAGGTATCCCACGACAGAGGCCGGAGTGAATGCAACCACCGAGTAGAGGCCGAGGTGGTAGTCCTCCATCTTGGCTTCCAAGTCGGCGCCTTCTCCCAGTTCGATGCTGGTCTGCAGAAGGTCCGGCCAGCGGGGATGGCTGGAATCCCATCGAGCGACCTGCACTGCATCTGAATCCATGCCCGTATTCTAGGATGGACCTAAGCTCCGATTTATCCTGAGAGGTCGATTATTCCGACCAACTTCCGCCGGTTGGTTCGGCAGGTGAAAGCGTATCGCTGTTGACTGGCGACTTTATCGTCTTCGTTTTGGCCTTTCCCACCCTGCGGCTTCGCTCAGGGCAGGCCAGGTTGGCAAGCTCATCTCTCTCACGGAGGGATCGTCGCACCGTATTTGGTCGTCAGATTCGGACCTAGGAATCTAAGGTAGGCAGAGTGCGCTGTCGCTCCGTTGGGGCTGATTTTGAACCTGGATGCCCTCCCAGGGCTCACGCCCTGGGTTGTGTTCTGCCGCCTCTACGAGGCTGATGCCTCACTTTGTTAGGCGTCACTGACCGGGACAAATACCGTGCGACGGTCTCCGAAGGAGAGTGGTGGCTCAAGTTGGATCGGACTCAAGAAATGAGTTCCCCGTTCTCGCATCAATTCTTTCACAAACGCTTCGCGGAGGATGAGAGTGATGCCATGGTCGGCTCTATGGGTAGTCGGACCAGTTTAAAGATCGAGTTAAGCCGCTTTCAAAAGTAAGGAGAGCTTCGTTTTGGGGCTCGCTCCGCTCGTTGGACTTTGGCGTGGTCGCTGGTCCTACCCAGGGTAGCTCGTACCTCGCAACCCTGGGCTAGCGGACGGAACTGCTCCGCAGTACTCCTTGGTGAGGATTCGTCGGCTGGGAAGATTGTCGAGGTAGGCGGAAGTTCTGAAATTGGCTCGATTTATTTGCCATGGGTGAAAGCGGATGTTCGTGCCGCTGGAACCAGTGGAGGAATTTGGAGCATGGGTTACGACGGCACAAACATCCGTCTGCACCCATGGCACCCGGAATGCCCCCCTACCGACTAATCGACAATGAGTTTAGGGGAGAATACGTGGGCTGTGGAAAGGGAAGTTCACTACGATAAGGAGATGTTCCGGAGGATCTTTTGGATCCTTTGGGTGGTGATTCTTGCCCTTCCGCTCCTGGCATATGGCTTCATCCAAAGCAACAACCCGGTCAACAAGGTCGAGGGCGTTTTCATCCTGGTCCTGTTCGCCCTGATGGTAATGATCGCGGTCCAGACATGGAAAAAAGTGCGAGGCAGCATTCCCGCTCTGGTGATCTTGGACGACGGCCTGGTGATTGGGATGTTGCCCTTCGAGGATCCGTTCCCAATGCCGTGGAGTGAGATCGCGTGCGTCTATGAGTCCGGCGGCTTTATCTGCATCCTTCCGGAAGACCAAGATGGCTTTCTAAAAGCGAGGCCCTGGCTGGCAAGAACCATTGGCTTGCCGACTTTGGGGCGCCATGGGAGCTGCTTGCTTTGGCGCCGGTATCGGTGGATATTAATTGGGAGACTTTCTCGACATTAGTAAAGGCCCATACGAAGATAGGGAATCGGGTCGAAAACGGCGTCGAGATTCCCGTCGATGTGAAAGTAAGAAAGCCGAAAGCGCCGCCGGGCGAAGCCGAGCTTGAGCGGCGTGAGAAGCTGTACCAGGAGGTTAAGGCGGGCATCGAACGCAAGCTAACCTTAGGCGGAAGGCTCAAGACGACCGAAGACTATCGCTCTCACTTTCGTCACAACCTAATCGGGATGTGGGCGACCGACGAAGGGATGCCGAGCCCCGTCGATAAGGATTTGGTTTTCAAAGCAGATGGCACCGGATATGTCCAGGGCGCCTTCTTTAATGGATTCTCGGGAGAATTCGAGTGGCGAGAATCGGGGCCGGGGTTGATTGAGGTTCGGGAGAGCGCCGAAGAGGACTGGTGGCCGCTTAGTTGGCAGTTTTATGGTCGAGGTGATGCGACCAGGCTTGTCGTGTCCTGCGAAGCTATAGACGACACGACGGCCACCGAGCCTGAATTTATCGGCGAAGTTATCTGTGAGGAATTTAGCTTCAACGGATTGGGTTCAGGCTAGGTGGCCCTCAGGGTTGGCGAAATTACTTGGCGCCGGCTCCCGTCAAGAGGGCGATCACTTGGGTAAAGCCCTCCTTCGTAGCCAAGGAAAGCGCGGTCTGCCCCTCTTTGTTCTTGGCATTTACGTTCGCGCCGTGTTGGAGAAGCAATTTCACTAGGTTCGGATGTCCATCCGGGTTCGGTAGGTCCTCTCGCTTAAGCGGCGGTGGGGTTTGTCCGTAGGATGTCTCCACCCTAATCTTTCGCATGCGTTCGTTCTCGCCGTTGTCTATCGCGAGCATCAGGGCGGTCATTCCCTCGCCGTCTTGTACGTTGAGATTGGCTTTCCCGGCGATCAACACCTTGGTGGTCGGGATCATGTTTTCCGAGACCGCCTGCATAAGGGCGGTCTGTCCGTTTAGGTCCACCGCATCGACCCGCGCTCCCAACCCGATAAGACGGCTCGTGAGCGAGGGCATCTCCCAGGTCACGCTTTCCATGAGCGGAGTTTCGCCGGTTGCGCTGCTTAGATTGACGTCGGCGTGTCGGGACAGGAGCATTTCGAGTCCGTTCTTGCCCGAACGGGTGGCCTCCGCGACGTCGTGCTCGGTGGGTCCGGATAACTCGCCCCGTTTCATCATGTCGACTTCGGAGGCGGCGCTGCCCCAAGATTCGATGGCAGCCATAAGGGCGGTCTTTCGGTCTTCGCCCGTCGAAGGGCCGCGGCTATTTACGTTGGCCCCTTTCTTCAGCAGTATTTCCATCAGCCCCGCTTGGCCGTTGTTGGCTGCGTAGTAAAGCGCGACTCCTCCGTCCTTTGGCACGTTGGTTGCTTGGACTAGGCGAGAGAAGATGCGGTCTTGGCGATTTAGAAGATCGTTGATAGAAGCGGGACGAGTGGCGGCCTCGCGTTTAATGGGGGGGCTTTGACCTGCGAACCGCAGGGCCAGGTCAAGGGGCCGGGTTCCTTCCTTCCCAACCGTCATCTTGGCGCCGTGGCGAAGAAGGAGGTCGACGGCTTCTGGCTGATTGCAGATGATGGCTTCCTGAAGCGGGGTTACGGGCACCAGCAAAGACTCCGACTTACGGGCGACGGCTTCGATGTTTGCCCCGTGATCGAGCAGAAACGTCATGAAACCCGTGCGGCCATACATGCACGCAACGTGGAGGGGCGTTCGCCCTTCTCGATCGGCGACATTTACGTTGGCGCCATGGCTTACAAAAACCTTGGCGACATCTAGATGGCCTTCGATCGCGGCTCGGGAGAGAGCGGGACTCCCTGTCTCATCCAAGGCATTGGGATCGGCGCCCGCGGCAAGCGCCTTCTTGACTTCGTCAACTCTGCCAAAGCGAGCGGCTTCCCATAGGGTCACCGGAGTGCGGTCTCGAAGCAGAGCCACGACTTCCGGTCCGCCCCGCATCCCCGCGTAAGCTAGTGCGTTTCTTCCCGTCGCGTCGCGGCGGCCCGCATCCGCGCCATGGGCGAGCAGTGCCTTCACGACCTCCGGTTTGCCGTATTGGGCGGCCATCATGAGAGGTGTTCGTCCCTTGTCATCGGCTTGGTTGGCGTCTGCTTTGTGATCGAGCAAGTAGGCGGTAACCGGCGTCAGGCCACGCTCGAGCATTCCTCGGTAAGAAACCGCGAAGTGAAGGGCGCCAGACCCGGCTCCGAACTTCGTTATCTTTGCATTGACGTCCGCGCCCCGCTCCACGAGATTCTTTACGGAGTCCAGATCTCCCATATCGACCGCTGCCATGAGGATCGTTCGATTGAAACGGGTGTCCGCCGTGTTGACGTCCTTAAGTTGCTTTACGATCACCTGAAAGATCGGGAGGAACTTGGATCGCTCCTCGTCCATATCGTGGGCGGCAAGGATCGCGACCGGAGACTCATCGGATTGTCCGGGGCTCTTAACCCGGCAATCCGCGCTCGCCCCGTCCGCGAGAGCGGCTTTTACCGCCCGTAGGTCGCCTGCCATGGCGGCATCTACCAGGCGATGATTGGCGGGCGTGTCCGGCACGACGATGAGGCTGGGAGCCGCTGAGCCTGGCCTCGCCGACTGGGCAAAAATCTGAGGCGAAGCAAAGTAAAGGCCACCAGCAGCAACCGTTGCGGCGCCAATGCCGAACAACAAGACACGTGAGCCGTTCCTCATACAATTACAACAACGGGGAATTGACCGGAAAGGTTCGCGCCCAAGTCGCCTTATTAATGTAAAAGCGGAAGCGGATGTCAGGTCAGAGTGCACTCTTGCCTAACTTAATGCCATGTCATCCTGAGCAAGTCGAAGGATCCCTACCTATGCTTCTTACTGACGTTTGCCTTACATCGTAACGGCAGCTAGGGATCCTTCGACTCGCTGAGACTCGCTCACGATGACATGTATTAAGGCGTAACCCTTAAGGTCGCCGACTTAGTGAGGCCGTTTCGAGAGGCGGCGATGACTACGGATTTGGCGGATTTGACCGTGCTGTGGGTGATCGTGTAGGTGCCCGTATTGGATCCCGCAGGGATCGAGACCGAGGCAGGCACGCTGGCTCCCGTTCCGCTGGTTATGGAGAGTTGCACCATGGTGGCTATCCTTACGGACGCTTTCAGTGTCACCGTTCCGGTGACGGCGGTCGCGGAACCTCCTACGACCGTCGAAGGGGAAATCGAATGGCCAATAATTGGGTTGGGGGTGACGGTTAAGGTCGCGGTGGCGGAAGTATTGGGCTTAGAAGCGGTGATAGTTACCGAGTGTGTCGCGGCGACATCGTGATGATCGACGGTGAATGTGCCCGCCTTTTGACCCGCAGGTACGAATACCGTGGCAGGCACAGATGCGGCCGACGAGTCGTTGCTGGCCAGGGCAACCGACGTATCGGCGTTTACTGCCGCCGTCAACGTTACGGTTCCGGTCACGTCGGTGGTCGAGCCGCCGACCACCTGCGTAGGCGAAAGCCGAAGACTGACGACTTTATTCTGGGTAATGACGAGCGAGCCAACCACGCTATGGCCGTCGGCCATCGCGGTAATGAGGACCGCTTTATCGTTCGGGACGTAAGACGTGGTGATCGGGAAGGTGGCGGACTTGCTTCCGGCGACGATGGTGACGTTTGCCGGAACAGTTGCGGCGCTGCTGCTGCTGACAAGAGTAACGGTCGTGTTCGTGAGAGCGGGAGCCGTAAGCGATACCGTGCCGGTTACAGGCGTGGAGGAACCTCCCACGACGCTCTTTGGAGAAATCGTCATGCCGCTAAGGGCGACCGACGTGAGGGTTAGCGAAGCGGACTTCGTCACGTTCAGCCGGGTGGCGGTGACGAGGGTCGGCGTGACCACCATGACGGGCCGGTGGGTTACCGGGAACGACGCGGTCGTTGCTCCGGCCTCGATGGTGACGGTCGCCGGCACCGTGGTGGGGCCGTCTTCGTCGTCGGTTGAGAGGGCAATGGACACCGCATGGTAGGGCGCGCCGGAGAGGGTTACGGTCGCGGTCACCGGCGTAGAGGATCCCCCCACAACCTTTGCCGGTGAAACCACGACGCTTTTAACCAAATTCGGGTTAATCGTGACCTTGGCCGTGGTCGATTTACTTCCAACCGTCGCGGTGAGGGTGGCCGTGGTAAGTACGGCCGGGTCACCGGTGGTGTAGGTAAATGTCGCGGTAGAAGCACCCGTGGCGAAGCTGACCGTAGCGGGAACGGAGAGGTCGGCCTTCGTAGACGTAAGCAGAAGAGAGAATCCCGCCGGCGCATGTCCAGAGATCGTCACCGTTCCCGTTCCTTGCTGGATCCCGTAAAGCGGTCCGGGAACGGAGATCCCGGTGGCTACCAAGGTTTTCACTTGGAGAGTTGTCGATTTAGATTCAGCGCCCGCGGTGGATGCCTTGATCACCGCACTGTAGTCGGCGCCAACCGTGGATGTGGTCACTGGGAAGGTCGCCTGCAGGGCATTGGCCGGGATGGTTACCGTGCTAGGAACCCCGACCCGCGCCGACGACGAGGTGAGATTCAACACCGTATCGGTGCTTATGGCCGCCGAGAGGGTTACGGTTCCGGTGGCTGGGTCACCTTCCTGAACGGGATTCGGCGTCAGGGTGAGGCTATCGACACCGAGTCCCCTGATTTGTAAGGTGGTGGCGAGTGTCCCACCCGCTATCGTGGCGTAGATTTGGACGTTATTCGAATCGACGAGAGCCGTGGTTGAAATGGTAAAGGAGGCTTGAAGCGCATTCGCGGGGATAACGACCGAAGTCGGCATCGAGATGGTGGTCCCGCCATTGTTGGCCAAGGTTACGGTTCGGGCCGCCGGATAGGCGTAGTCCATCACCACGGTGGCCGTGGCGCCGTTGCCACTGACAACTGACGAGGGGCTCAAAGTCAGACTCGCGATTTGCGAAGCATGACTGACGAAAGGTGCGACCGCGCTGTTGGACCCATCGGAAGCCGCTATCGAGAAGCCAACGTCCGTAATGTCAACCAATGTGGAGATCGGGAAGGTAGCCGAGCTCTGACCCGCGGGAACCACGACCGAGCTGGGTACCCACGCGCGAGAAGAGTTGTCGGAGAAGAGATTGATCGTGACGTTGGAGGTCGCCACTCCCCGAAGGCTCACGGTGCCGATGGCGCCGTTGTATCCGCCGACGACTTCGTTTGGCGAGATCGACAGCGAGCCGAGGCAATTGGGATTTGGGGAAAGCGTTACTGCCGCGTAAGAAGTGTATCCGCCGTAAACCGCGCTGCAGTAGACGACCTTGCTTGTGGTCACCGTGCCGGGATTAAGCGTGAAGGTCGCGGAGCGCGAACCCTCGTTTACATGAACCGTGCCGGGAATGGCGGCATCGACGTCATTGGAGAAGAGAGAAACGTCCGTTCCTCCCACGCCCGCGGCCTCGGGCAGGACGACCGTCCCCGTTAGAGGAAGTCCGGCGGTTGAGGCGGCGGAAAACTCCATCGTGACCTGGGGCAGGAACGCCGACCAGGTTTGACCGGCCTGGTATTCGCCAACGGTCTGTCCGGAAAGGTCCGATCCGCCCACTGAGTCGGTCAATCCCCACTGGACGATGGTGCCGTCTGCTTTAAGCGCCGCGCAATGATTTGGAGCGGCGAAGACTTTGATCGCGCCTTGGGCGGCCGCGGGGACGATATTTTGCCCATTCGTGCCCCCCCAAACGACCACGGTCCCTTCGGACTTCAAGGCAACGTTGACGACGCCGGAGACGGCGATCTGGGTCACTCCCGATAACCCCGCCGGTACCGAGGTTTGACCGGAGGAATTGGAGCCCCAGCAAACCACCGTGCCATTTGAGAGCAGAGCAGTCGAGTGGTTGGTGCCTGTGCCGATTTCGACGACGTTCGCCGACGCTGAAGCGGGAATGTTCAACTGGCCGTTGTTATTGCGTCCCCAGGTCGTGAGGGTTCCGTCCGCTTTGAGAGCTAACGCATGACTCGTTCCCAAGCGAAGTTGCGTCACTCCGGTTAAGCCGGTGGGGACGGTGCTAATGAACTGATTATTCGTGCCCCATATGGCGACGGTGCCGTCTTGCCGGATGCTGCCGTGAGTCGCGCCGGTGCCTACCGCGTACGTCTTTGCGTTCGATGCGGCGGCCGTCGTCGCAGTTGGATTGGCTGATCCTGCTTCAAGGAAGGCGGTCCTTCCATCGATCGACCGGGTGACCGGGGCGGTTCCGTTGCGGAAGATCGTTTGTACGTTGTGGAGATCTGGGACTCGAACACCCGAGACGCGTAGGCGGCCATCTGCTTGAAGTACGAGGAGGTTGGAATCGCTTGCCGCGACCTGCTTTGCGCCGGTGAACGCAGGGAAGGTGGTGTTTTGGCCCCACGCGACGACGGTTCCGTCAGATTTAAGCGCTTGCGAGCCGGTAGGGCCGCAGGAAATCTGCACCACTCCGCTTAGTCCGGCGGGGACCTTGGTCTCGCCGGCAATTTCTAGGCCCCAGCACACGACGGTGCCGTCGCTCTTCAAAACGGTCGTGTTGTAATAGTTTGCATCGACCGCGACTACGCCCGAGAGGCCGGCGGGCACGTCGCATTGACCGAATTGGTTATCCCCCCAACACACGACGGTGCCGTCGCTGCGCAGGGCAACGCTGTGGAAATTGCCGGCGGCGACTTGGATTACGTTCGTGAGTCCATCCGGCACGGAACATTGCCCAGTATCGTTATTGCCCCAGGCGGCGACGTTTCCATTGGACCGGATGGCTAACGAGTGGGCGGCTCCTGCCGCCATGCCGGAGACAATTCCCAAGCCGGCGGGAATGGTTGCCTCGCCATCGGTGTTCACACCCCAGGCGAACAGGGTGCCGTCGGACTTCTTAGCCAGAACATGGACCCTGCCGGCGGCGACGGAGTCGACCTTGAAAGCGCCCCGGGGCATGGGGATGAAATTCGAAGTGGAAGAGTTCTGGCCCCACGCGGCGATGGTGCCGTCTGTACGAACCGCGGCGATGATTTCAGCCTTCGCCGATATCTGCTTGATGCCCGCCTGCGAGGCGGCGCTCTCTTCGTAGTAGACGGTTCCGTAAGACCGGACGCCGCCGCCGGATACTTGAGCGGGCGCGATCACGGCGCAAAGCGTCGTGATCGCTGCCGCAATAAACCTGACAATTAAGCCGTGCAATCGGCGGGTACTTTTTCCCGTTTGATCGTGCTTCGGAAAATCCGTTTTCGCCGGGCGGAGGCTTCGCATGGGAGGGATTCTATCGAGCCATATCCCTCCATTTCTATTCACCAAATCGGGTGACACCTGGCATAATTACTGTTATTTTGAACTTGAGAGGTGGACGGAATATAAGGAACTCCTAATCTTTTTAGTCCGGTCCTCTCGATTCATTCAAGGCAGGTTATGTAAGGCTTCTTGCTGACTAATAGGCAAGAAATTTCAGTAAATTAGTAAGTATCTTATCGTGTTCAAACAACGTTCCCGCGAGAAAATGGGTGAGCGGTGAGAGCGCAAATCTAGGTTTGCACCCGTGGCCGCGACATTCCTGTCGCGGGTTCGGCAAAGCCGAACCCGAAGCGTCTTGCGAGTGAAAGATGAGCGCAACGGCTCGCATTTGAATCCCCCAAAGGATCGTCTCAAGCCCCCTCGAACGGGAGCAAATCAGGACCTCCGTTCGATCCTTGGGGTATGATTACCCGTCGTTAAGACACGCGCTCGTAGCTCAGTGGATAGAGCATCAGCTTGCGGAGCTGAGGGTCGTAGGTTCGAGTCCTATCGAGCGCGCCAAAGTGTTATTACGAAACGCCCCTTCGATTGAAGGGGCGTTTTGGGTTTTGGGCCTGCATACTTTGACGTGATGTCCACCGCGTCCTTCGAGATCTCGCCTGCTCGTACGGCTGACGATTTGCTAGTCGCGGCAGAACTCTTTCGAGCCTACGCGGCCTCGCTGCCGATCGACCTCGGCTACCAATCGTTCGAGGCAGAACTGGCCTCGCTACCAGGGAAGTATGCGCCACCGGCCGGTGAGATCCTGCTTGCACGGAACGATAACCAGACCCTCGGATGCGTCGCTCTTCGGCCTATCGAGCCCGAGGGATGTTGCGAGATGAAGCGGCTCTACGTCGCGCCGGATGGACGGGGGCTTGGTTTGGGCCGGGCTTTGGTGCGGGCGATCATTGACGTAGCAACGTTCCAGGGATATCAAGAGATGCGTCTCGACACTCTCTCAAGCATGCACGCCGCACTCGCCCTTTATCGCAGCGAGGGATTTGCCGAGATCCCTGCCTATTACGAGACTCCGATTCTGGACACCGTCTTCATGGCCCGGCGGCTGGATCAAAGCCAGACCCAGTAATAAGTTACGTTGACGAACGTCTGGCTTTGCGGTTACGCTATGAGCCTTACGCGATGGCTGCTCGGGAACCGCTGATCTCCGATAACCCATTCCGCCTCTTAGGGCTTCCATCGAGCACGCCCTACCTGGTGCTGCGTAAAGAGGCGGACCGGGTAGCGAGGAGTGCTCAGGCCGGGCTCGAACATGTGGTTCCGTTGTCGGATTTCCTTGAAGCGGACTCGCTAGGCGAACTGGCTTCCAGCGTCCGGGCATTGGCCGCGGACCCTTTGCGGCGCACGATGTACCGCCTGATGTGGCCGTTTGAAGAGACCACGATGCATGCGCTGGTTGGCGGCCACGACGCCGCTCCAGACGGAAGCACGCCTTTCCAGTCGTTTCAATTTCTCTTCCTCTACGGCTGGCTCGAGTTTCTGAGGCACGGACGACCGGAGGACATCAAGACAGCAAACGGGGGCGCGAGCCTGATGTTCGCCTACGAGGGATGCGTAGATGCCATCGCCGCCCTTGTGGCTTTTGAAGATGGGATTCCGCACACCGACGCGCTTAACGTTGCCGAGCAGGCAAAGGCGCAATTACTCCAGCACTTTTATCGGCGGCTGGCAGCGTTCGCCGCCGATGAGTGGGCACAAGGTTCGCCGGCAAAGGCTGCCGACCTAACGATGTTGCTTTTGACTTCCACCTCCGAGGGCGAAATGCATTCCGTGATCAAGCCTATCGTCGCCGTGGGCGATGAACTAGAGAAGAGAATCCTTGCCGAGACAGAGAAGATCAAAAAGGAAGTCCCGACCGCCGAAACGCGACCTCCGGCTCAGTGCGAGGCGCTTCAGGGGCTGTCGAACGTCTTGCGTCCTTGGACTGAGGAAGCCGAGCGATGGGGCAATTCCGTTTGGCGGTGTCACGATACCGTTGCGCGACAGATGAGGGGAAGGGCACATACATTGGCCCGAGAAAGATGCGGAAGGCTCCCTGCACTGACTCTGTTGAAGGCGATCCTTCGCCTGGAAATAGACGAAGAACTCCGGGGACGCATCGAGAAGGACATCGAAACAATCGGACGGGGAGCCCCTCCGCCAGTTGATGTTTCGCATGGAGCCGCTCAAACTGCCCAGCCTGCTGCAGGGCACGGATCGAAAGACCCGATGGCGCGGGTTCCGTGGGGCTGTTTGCTCTATTTGGCGTTTATCGCGCTTGGCTTCTTTTGGGCGTTAGCGAATCAAAAGTCTGAGTCACCGAGTTATGTCCCGCCAAGTTCGATCGAGGATGAGCGAGTTGCTCCCCAATCCTGGAAACCTAATGAGGCGCAGTTTCAAAAGTTCCTGAGAGATGCGGTTCCACCTAAGTGAGTAAAGCGAACATGAGCGAAGAGTTGGGTGTGTCGGCAACCAAAGTTGCCGAATTGGCGATCGACCTGTGGCGCATTCAGATGCGCGCTCAAGCGGAGATGCCAGGCGGCCGAGTGACGGCCGCCTGCGAGAGAGCCGGCGACCGGCTTCGGGCTCTCGGATTCGAATTGGACACGCTGGAGGGAAGGCCTTATGATGCAAACTTGCGGGTGCAAGTCATCGATCATGAAGAAGACGAAGAGCCTCGGCGGGTTGTCGAATGCGTTTCGCCGGCCGTCTACTTTCAAGGCGTGCTGGTGCGAGAGGCAGAAGTAGTGACGAGGGGAATTTAGGACGTGCAGAGCCGAACCGTAGACTTTGGAATCGACCTGGGGACCACGAACAGCGCGATCTTCCGGATGGGAACGCGCGGGCCTGAACTTGTGCCGATTCGGCAGCAGAACTACATGCCATCCGTGGTGGCGGTGACCAGCCGGGGCGACGTCAAAGTAGGGCAAGACGCGTTGAGGCCGGACTTCGAGCCGGCGGCGCGCTGGTTCAAGCGGTTGATGGGATCAACGGGTTCGCTCATCCTCGCAGATGGTTCCACGTGGAAACCAGAGGCTCTCTCGGCGGAGGTGCTCAAAGAGCTGAAGTCCGCCGCGCGTCGCCGCTTCAATGAAGATGTCGAAGAGGCGGTGATCACCGTGCCCGCCATGTTCGTGCAGCCTCAGTGCGCGGCCACCCACGAAGCGGCCAAGTTGGCAGGAATTTCCGCGGTTGCGCTCTTGCAGGAGCCGATTGCCGCCGCAACCGCATTCCTCTCCGATGACCCGGTCGAAGGCCATTACTTGGTTTATGACCTTGGCGGAGGGACCTTTGACGTGTCCTTAGTACGACTGCGCGATGGCGAAATGAACGTGATCGATCACGGGGGAGACAACTACCTTGGCGGGAGCGACTTTGATCGAGCGATGTTCGATTGGACATGCCGGCAACTCCAGTTGCAGGGTGCGGATATTCGACGGTTCGAATCTGGCCGAGATCGCCACCTGCTTTTGCGAGCGTGCGAGGAAGTGCGAATTGCGGCAAGCGACCAAGAAGAGGGAAGTATCTACTTGGATGAATTCGATTTGCCCGTTTCGAAGCTGACGATCACTCGAGATGTGGTCGAGGGCCTCATCGAGCCATTTGTTTCACGGACGATCGGAATGGCACGGGACCGGATCCTCTCTCGTGGGTTACGTCGCGAAGACGTTCGGGCCATCTTGTTGGTAGGCGGACCGACCCAGACCCCGTACATTCGGCGGCGACTTGAGAGTGAACTCGGAATTGGACTCAACTTCGATCAGGACCCCATGACCGTAGTCGCAAAGGGAGCGGCGATTCACGCATCGACGATCCTTTGCAGCGACAGCGGGGTTGGCTCCGAGCCGGCGCTTCCCGGCGTCGCCCAACTTGAGTTGTTCTACGATCCGGTCTCGCCGGATGATGAGACCAGCATCGCGGGCAAGGTGCTGGAGCCGGCGGGATTTGAAGGTGAGGTTCGCCTGGTTTCTTCTCGCCAGGATTTCGATACGGGCTGGAGATCTTTATCTAAGGGGGCGTTTAGTCTTGGCATCACCCTCGGCCGTTCGGCCGTCACCGAATATGAGATCCAGCTTCGCGACCGTACGGGGAGGCTTCTCGAATGCAACCCGGCGGCCATTTCGATTCGCAAAGGGGTTAGATCGGCCCAGCCGATCGCGCCCTATAACTACGGGGTCGCGCTGGAAGGCGGCACCCAAATGCGGCCCATCGTGAAGGCGGGGATGCCTTTGCCGGCGGCGAGTACCGAAGAGTTCCGATTGGCAAAAGCCCTCGTCGCCGGCTCGGCGGATGAGGTGAAGATTTACTTCACCGAAGGGGGAAGCACATCGACGGTGGAGAACATTACGGTTGGAGTTTTCGCGTTAACCGGGAAGCAAGTAAGGCGGACTTTACGCGAGAACGAGCGCATCGAAATCAAGATGCAGGTTGACGAAAGCCGTCTGCTCAAGGCGAGAATATACTTGCCAGTCCTAGACGAGGAGTGGACGCTTGAAATGCTTCCTTTTGCCGAGCAGCCCGATTACGAAGAGTTGGCGGCGGCGATTAATGAAACGAAGACGGCGATGGAGCGGATCGAGGGGCTTGTGGAAGGCAGCGACGAGAACCTTCTCTTAAGGGTAGGACGCGACATCGAATTGCTGGAAGCCACGCTCGACCGCGTTGCGAATGGAGAAATAGGGGAAGCCGAGCGCGTTCATAAGCAGCTCTCCGATGCCCGCGCTGCATTACGGCCTCTCATCGATCGGTACGGAATCCTCGCCGCCCATTTGCGCGCGGTCGGGATGATCGACCGCGCCAGTGAGGTGTGCGATGAGGCTCGCGATTCAATGGGAGTGGCGAAGTTAGGCGATTATCGCAACGAGGCGGACCGGTTTCTTCGCCTGAATGACGAGCCGTCCTTGCAAGGCGTCTACTCGCGCGCATGGGATCTCTTCTGGACGCACTGGTCGAAGACCCGAGAGTGTTGGGAGACGCAGACTTATTGGCTGCGTCAACGAACGGACGGCTCAACCGACCCGGTCGCGTTTTACGACCTCGTTCGGCGCGCAGAAGAGGCTTTGGACCGAGACGATCTTCACGGGGTCAGAATCCACGTCGAGCGGGCTTGGACCTACTTACCAAACCCGGAGCGACTAAAGAGTCGCTTCTACGACGCGGCGGTGCGGTAGATGGACAACGCTCAGTCCGTGAGTCGGGTTCGCGTTGCTTGGGACCGGCTCATGGTCCTCGACGCGAGAATACAGGCTTTCCTGAAAGAGGTAGCCCAAGCATTCGAAATAAAGGATTCTCATCCCGTAACGGTCGTTTTCTGGATTGCCATGGTCCTGGCCGGCACCGTAGTTTGCCTCTTTGTCTTACCGCTTTATCGAACTTTTGGCAAAGCAGACAAGGATCGCGGAGGTTGGGCGAAGGGGGCGAGCATCATTGCTCACTCGCTTATTTTCTGCGTCGCCTTCAGTCCAATCGCCATTACGAATTCGGCGGCTAACAAGTTTGGAACGGGGGCTCTCTGCGAAATTTGCGGCCGACCGGGGGAGATCTTCTGGAGCAGAACAAGCAAAGGCGGCGCTTTCGCCGAGTGCTTTTGCGAGCGGCACCGTGACCACGCCGAGAGTCAGGGTGGGCAGGTCGATTCTCAGGGCAAAGACGCGGCAGCGGACCTTGGACTGGGAACAGGTGTGAATGTCTTCTTTTTGTTGGCTTTCTGGGGGCTCGGAACAATGGGTACCGCGTTGCTTGTCGCGAACCCTCAAGAAAAAGCACTTTGCATCGCCTTTTCCCTGCTTCCCCTGACCCTCTTACTCGATTGGCATTTTTACGGCCAGTGGATCACCACGATATTAGGCCCGACAAGGTGAGGGCAGTTCATGGGCCTTTTCTACGAGGGTGCAGGTTGCTTTGCCGTGTTGTGGCACTTAGTTATGCCGTCGATACTCTGCGTATCGGAGCGAACTCTCCGATAAGCGCGCCCAGAATGACGAGGCTTCCGCCGGCGGCGCTCCATACTCCTAGGTGCTCGCCCGCCAACACTCCGAAGGCGGCGGCCCAGACGGGTTCCAGGGCGTAGATGAGAGTGGCTTTGGCGGGAGAGACTGTTTTCTGAGCCCAGTTCATGGCGAGGATCGCGCCCGCGGTTCCGAGCAATCCGAGGAAAGCGATAAGCCCCATGCCGGTCGGGGATGTGTGCATGCCTTCGACCGCTGCTCCCCCGACGGTCAGTGCGGCAACACCGGCAAGTTGAATGGCCGTGTTCAATCGAACGTCACTGCCGGCGGAGAATCGCCCGATCAAGATGATTTGGAACGCACTTGCCACGGCGCCAATGAGGATCAATGCCTCGCCCAGCCCGAACTGGAAGCTGAAGCCCCCGTCACTGCCAAGCATGCCCAAGCCGATGAAGGCGGCGAATGCGCCCACTAAAACGCCGGGCGATGGCCGCTGCTTGGTCAGGATCATTTGCAGCAGGGGAACCAGCGGAACGTAGAGCGCGGTGATGAAGGCGGCTCGTCCCCCTTCGACGGTGCGAAGACCGAGGGTCTGGGTGATGATCGCCACCGCCAACGCGAAGGCAACCCAAAGCGCGCCCTTGACCTCCTGTAAAGTGGGAACTCGCCGGACCAGACTGCCGACGAGCAACGCGCCGATGACAAACCGGAGGAAGACGAGGGTGAACGGTCCCGTCGACTGAAGAGCCGTCCGCGTCGCCAGGAAGGTCGCGCCCCACACCGCGGTGGCGGCAACGAGAACGAGTTCGGGAAGCCGCTTCACTCGGTCTCCTTTACTACCGAAAGGATGATGTTGGTAACGGTGCGAACCACCGTGGATTGGGTTCGAATTGTCACCAACAATGCTTGCAGGTCTTTTGGCTCCGCGCAGCGGACGAGCAGAACGAAGGTGTCCTCGCCGTCCACGTCGAAACAAGCCTCGACCTTGGGTTCGTTTTGAATAAATCGCTCGAAGGCCTCTTCGTTTGGAGAAGGTCGTGTCGTGACCCGCACGACCGCCCGAAGACCGTCATCGGCCATGATCGCCTTGTAACCCTGGATCGCGCCGGTCTCTTCCAACTTCCGGATCCGAGCGAGGACGGCAGGCCCGGTCAGTCCGACTTCGCGTCCGATGGCGGCATGGGTTTGCCGCGCATCGCGGCGAAGTGCGGCCAGAATGGTCTGGTCGATGGGATCAAGAGGCACGTTTCAAGATACCGGGGCGTTGGCTCGTGAAGCCCGATTTCTAACGATACTGAAGTGGATAGTGGGCCATTATTTGGAATCGATAGTTTTTCGGCGAGTCACGGGGCTCTCCGGAGCCCCCTTCCGTATATCGGATGCATGTGCCGATGTGCGGGAGGGGGTTGGGGGAGGGAAATGCCGCGCTTAAGCTTGGTCCAAACTGTCGTACAATTTTTCATCGCCGCCAGCATCGCGGCTACCCCCATGGGGTATATTCTTCGCATAGATGAAGGCCGCACGCTGGAACCTGGATAGAGTTGGCGCGTATGCAAGCGCGATTTGCGCGGTGCACTGCGTGCTGACTGGCGTCGCCATCGGCCTGCTGTCCGTTCTTGGGCTGGATTTTATTGGGTCCCCGATCGCCGAAGGAGCCTTCTACGCGACGGCGATGACCGTCGGAACGTGGGCGTTCATCCACGGCTTAAAGAAGCACCGGTCCATGTGGCCGGGAACGGTTTTCTTCGTAGGCATGATCTGCCTGCTTGTTAGTCACTTAGTGTTTGGTCATGGTACGCCGGGCCACGAGACAGTCGGCGGTACCGTATTCTCCGTTCTCGGCGGTCTGAGTCTAGTCTGCTTCCATGTGCTGAACCAGCGGATGGCACACCGATGCGTCTGTTCGCAATGTCAACACGGTTGACTTACCCTGACTGAATGAGGGCCAGATTGGGCGTACGATGCTTCCCCTCAAGGTACTGAAATTGCAGACCATTGCCCCGCCTCGGCGAGCAATCGGCCCATCTGACGCCTTCCGACTCCATGCATGAAAGACCTAGTAGAGTGGCCTTCCGAATTTGTCGTCGGTCTGATTCCTAACCTCGAGTTGTTTGAGAAGGAGCCATCCGGAGGGAAGCGAAATCGCAGCCGAAGCAAGGGTAACTACGATACTTATCAAGAGGGTGCGTGCTTCGATACTTCCACCCATCGCGGCTAGCCGGATAAAGAGATCAAAAGCAGCACAGCCGACGCAAAACGTGAGCGCCGCTAATCGGCGTCCAGAAAGTGGCATCGCGCAAATCACGCCACCCAATCCAACCCAGAGTGCGCCTTTGAGCCCAAGAACGAAGTTTGTGACGGTAAATCTAGGGATAAAGAATTCGTTGACAATGAATGGGCGGGCGATAACGAATACCGCGTACCAAACAAGAAACGTTCCGAATGATCTTATGTAGATCTCTTTATTTGAGAAGGTAGTCGATTTCAAGGTTGCTGGACGTCCTCTACATTCATTGTTCCCGCGCGAATCTCGGTTCGGCCGGCGCACCAACCTACAAATATTGCCATTCCGGAACAGATCGCAGCGTAAGACGCTATGAATGCGGTGCTTTGAACTAACTCTGTAGCCGACATTTCGAAAATGCGGGAACCAAGGCTGAAAACAACAACGGTCATTACATAGACGAAGGCGTACGCCAAGCGACGGTAAATTGCGTTTCTGCAATCCCAAGCGATAATTGTTGCGGTGGTGCTCGCGATGGCGAGTAAGCCTAACGTCCAAAGCCGGCCCTCTCCGTTTGGCCCTACCGGCGTGGTGCCGAAGTGGACCATGCCGATCGTACAACCACAGATCCACGTTACTATCTTGTCGCGCGCCTTCGAATCCATTCCCCATCCACATCCATGAACCAGGCTATATATGCACCGTAAAAGAGCTTTGCACCGCCGCCGCCAACGTCATAAGGATCTTGGTGAACCCTGGAAACGACAGAACCGTCCATCAGAAGCCTCCGATAACGGCCCTCATGTCCTCCTGTTACCTCTCCGCTGTAGTCCGGAGTGCTTTCAGTAAGGCTTACGAGCCAACCCGCAGCAGGGTGTCCGTCGAATTCCTTGCCTTGCCTATCTAGCGTATAGCGTAGAGTATCCAGCGATATAAAGCTGCTACGATATGGTTCAGACCTACCTAAATAGTCCCTCGAACCACGCGCTGCCTCCTGCACCAACTGGTTGGCCATCCCCTTAGGCGTTTTGTCCAATGGCGAAAAACAGATACTCGGTGGTATTAGCTTCGTCTGGACTAGCTGACGAGTGCCTAACGGGTGTACGCCACATGTCTCTTCGTATAGCTGGGCAGCTTGCCCGATCTGGCGCATGTTGCTGATCTCCACCGTTGCATAAGACCGTACTCGGCCATTAGCTAATACTGGCAGGAGAATGCCAGCCAAAAGAGCGACGACACCTACCGCAACTAGTAATTCTACTAGTGTAAATCCTGGTGGTCCATTGCGCTGAGAATTACGCACCATTTACTGACCGGGGTCACCAGGATTTGCAGGTGGAACGCAAGAATCATTCGGGCACAGTGGAGAAGTGGGCTCAATTTTATGATCTTCGCAGTGGTTCCAAACCCAACCGGTGAAAGTGTAATAGTGGCCATTGCTGCATTCGTAGCGCTGGCACTTGCCGGTGAAATCTTCCCAAGGATTAGAGGAGACCTGAATAGAACATGACGAGGTGTTATCGGTGGCCTTTTCTTTGGTGATCCACGTGGAGATTACGCAGTCTTGGCAGTGCGGGATCGGATCATCCCCACCATCATCCGCTCGAACCAAGAAACTGCCGCCCAAGAGCAACGCAAACGTATATGCCAGTTTTGATTTGATGTCCACACAGAAAGTATAACCTCTATCTTGCAAATAGGCAAATGTTTTGATGAATACAGAGAAACATTTGCGCCCTGAAGGATACCTTTGTGGGTTGGTTAACAGGAAAAAAGGATGCAACCGGAGTTTTGTGACCCAGGGTGCACCCTTTTAGAATCAAACCACCGCTACGCTAGCGCCATTGGCATGATCACGCAGAAGTAACCGCTCTCGTCGTCCGCAGGGCGGAAGACGGCGGGGCGGCTGCTTTCGGTCATTTCGATGCGGACGCCGGGGCCGGTCATTGGCTTGAGAGCGTCCTCGACGTAGCGGCCATTGAACGCAATCTCGACATCGCCGTTCTGGGCGATCATCGGAACCTCTTCCTTCGCTTCGCCCTTCTCCTCGCTTCGAGCGGCCAGAAGGATCTGGTCGCCGTAGCCCTTGAAGCGAACGCGGTTCGCGTTGTCGCGGGCGAGGATCATGGTTCGGTGAACCTTCTCCTGAAGTTGGTCAGCTTCCACTGACCAAACTCGGGTGCTTTCGCTGGGCACGACACGCTCCCAATTCGGATACGTGCCGGCAAGCAATTGGGAGATGACCATCGCGCCGCCCGCGTCCACCCCCGCGCGACCGCCGCCAAAAAGGATGGCGACTTCGGTGTCGTCCGAGACCGGCAGCGCACGGATGGCCCGTAGCGCCTTCTCTGGAACGACGACGTTGATATTGGAACCGATACCGGCCTGCTCGATCCGCCGAACGGCGAGGCGGTGGGTATCGGTAGCCACCATCGTCAGAATGCGCCCGTCGTACGTGAACAGCACGCCGGTGAGCACCTGACGGTGGAAATCGGTGGAGACGGCATAGGAAACGGACTCAACCGCCTCCCGCAAGGTCCCCATGGGAAGTCGAAGCTCGGCGTCTCCGCCGAAGTCGGGAATATCGGGGAAGTCCTCGGCGTCCAGCGAGACCATCCGGTATTCGGAGGCGCCCTGTTGGAGCATCACGCCGTTGCCGTCGAGGGTACGAAGCTGTAGGTCGCCATCGGGCAGGGAACTGACGAGGTCGTTCAGCAACTTGGCCGGAACGCAGATCGCGCCCGGCTCGGAAACTAAACACGCGACCTCGCGCTCGACCCACATTTCACCATCGCACCCCATGACGCGCACACTCGCGCCGTCGGCCTGGATCTTCAGGTTCTGAAGAATGTTGACGGAGGTGCGAACGCTCGCCGCCGCGGAGGCGGCGCTAACGGCTTCGAAGAACTCCTTACGTGGACAGTCGAATTTCATGGGGGTGCTTGTTCTTTAAAGGGGGTCTTTAGCCTTGCATCGGCAGGTGGTATTGGAGGTGAACCGGAGTGGCGGCCTTGGTTTCGATGTTAGCTCCGCGTGCGTACAGCTTCATCAGAACTCGCTGGTACGACTCCTCGGTGAAGTCCGGCACCTTGTCTTCTCTTAAGGTGTCCACCGTTCGGCGGAGGGTAGCCATATCGTGGCTAAGTTCGGCATCGCCAAAGGCGGCCCATTCCATCTGGTCTTCCAGTTCACTCGGTAGCTCTCGACCTGCGTACAGGTCTACAAGCTTCTTGTAGAAATCTTGATTCATGACGTCCTCTCTATTGCGCTTCCTAGCTTGTCGCGGAGGGCTCTTCGTCCTCGGTACAGCCTTGATTTCAGGGCCGGCACGCTGATATTCAGGATGTCGGCCGCCTCCTTCGCACTCATTTCTTCCAGGTCGCAGTAAATCAACGGCTCCCTGTACTCCATGGGTAGATCGTTGAGCGCTTGGTGGACGGCGACCCGTAGGGTCGATCGTTCTTCTGCGCCCGTGTACTGTGCGTCGGGTGGCAGCTCCATGAGTTTGTGCTGCCGCATCTTGTCGATACATAGGTTCCGTGCGATACGGAACAACCAAGTCCGAAAAGCGCCGTCGGCCCGTAACTCGGCCGATCGGCGGAGGACCCTAAGAAAGGTCTCCGCGGTGGCGTCTTCCGCGTCCGTGCGATTGCCGAGCATGCGAAAGGTGTAGCGGAAGATCCGCTCCCCATACATCTCATATAGTCCGCCAAGCGCTTTTGGGTCTCCCTCTGCAAGGGAGGCCAGCCAACGCTTTTCGGCCATCGAGTCTTGTAACGCATCATTCGGCATAGGGAAGGACGGACGCATCGTGCAGAACGATGCGCGGAACGTCAGTTTAACACTGGTAGCAGGTCAAACGCTTGGAATCGGACTCGTGCCGCTTTGAATGCCAACGCCCGAGAGAGTCAGGTTTCTAGCGAATCCCCGCGAATAGGTGGACTTATTTTCCACGCCGCGATAGATCATCACGTCTGCCAGCGTTGATTCGATAGAACGGCACGAGATTTAAAATGGCACAACGAATTGACATCATCGACATTTATCACGGCGACGCACCCGTGGATTTCCACGCGATGGCGGACGCTGGAGTCGTTGGAGTGATCTTGAAGGCGACGCAAGGGACTGGCTTCGTTGACTCAAAGTTCCACGAGTTTCGCACTCGAGCCTTGACCGTTTTCGACGAGGGTTGCGTTCACAGTTACCACTTCTTGGACAACTCGGATGCAAGGCAGCAGATCGATCACTACCTTTCCGTAACCGATGGAATGCCCGGCAGGTGGCTCGACTATGAGCCCAACAAGAATGGGACAACGTGTACGTTGGCGCGAGCGGTCGAGGCTTGTCACATTCTGGAATCGAAACAAGGCTCCTTCCCGGGAATGTACGGGTCGGATAAGGACCTTCTTGGGGTTGCGATCGATGAGGGGCACTTTACGGTCTGCCCCCTCTGGATCGCCAGGTTCCGAGATAGCGGACCGGAACATTCTTGTCATCTGTGGCAATTTCAGGCAGGTGAATTAGGCGATGTGGAGGTCGGCGGAAAGCGATACGATCTCAATATGTTCCAGAAGGGCGACAAGGAGGCGTGTAAGGCGTGGCTTAAGTCATTCGCCTAGACTGAACCGCCTCCTGCTGCCACCAGGCCCGATTACTCGAACGGATCAATGCTTGATCTCGTTCATCTGACATGCCGTCTCAAAAGTCGATCGTTATTACCGTGGCCGGCCCCTCCGGCTCCGGGAAGACGACTCTGGTGAAGCGTCTTGCCGAAAGGCTGCCAGCAAAGGCGTTGTACTTCGACGATTACCGGGAAATCTTCGTTGGTGGCGGCGACTTCGTCTCGTGGCTTCGACATGGGGGCGATCCCGCTTGCATCACCAAGCCCGGCTTGGTGGAAGCACTGGCGGATTTGGATTCCGGCTACATGGTGATTGAGGAGCCCTTCGGACGTTCTCGGCCCGACTTGGCTCCCTATGTGGATGTTTCCGTGGTGATCGACCTGCCGCTAGGGGTCGCCATGGCCCGACGCCGTGCGCGGACGTTGGCGGTCTATTACGGAGACTCATCGCCCGAGGAGATCGCCGCGTACGAGAAGAAGGATGATCAGTGGCTGCAGGATTTCGGCCTGGGGCTGTATCGGCGCGTGCAGGAGTTGGCGCTGAGTTCGGCGGATGTCTTGGTGGACGGCCAATTGGCGAGTGAGGAAATGGCGGCGCAAGTTCTTCGCGTTGTACTGAATGGTTGCCCGCCAAATCTTGGCGCGGGGTCCTAACTATGCATCGTGATGTAGGCGCCGGATGGTTTGTGCCGGCGTGGGGAACTCTCAAGAAGACTTAAACCGATGTGCGAAGGTCGGCCGCGCTGGCACGAGCCATCCAGCGCCTACAACTCCGTGGCGCTAATTCGTCTTCGACTGTAGCTCTACAAGCTTGATATCCGGCGCTTGAGCGCCGCCGCCGTCTTCGACTCCGCTCAGCAAAACCAGATAGATCTTGCCCGCGCCGAAGGTCAGATCTTTGGTGACGAATACTTGCTCGGCCCCACTTAGGCGCATCTCGAAAGTCTGCGTACCCGCATCGACTTCTAGCACGGACGCGTTCCCGAACTGAATTCCCGCCACATCGTTTTGCGGGTTATCGCCGGGGTTCTTAAAGTCGACGGGGACATTCTCGAATCCGGCTACTCGGTTGAAGCCATTGAAAATGATCAGCCTTGCCCGGCTGCCGTTGGGTTGGCTCCGATTCACCGGGACGAACGACAGCCGAAGGCGCTTAAAGAACTCGTCGCCGAAGTTCTGGAGACCGTAGGCCACCACCCCGAAGTCCTGGTTATTCCCCAACTGATACGCCTGGGCCCAGGCGTCTTCCGCGGCCCCGGTTGGGTGGATGGTGAAGTCGTACATATCCGGCTTCACCCGCGTAAAGTCGGCCGTCGAAGCGCCATAGCCCAGGGCATCGCCTTCCTTGTCGTCGTTCACAAAGAAATCAAGCGACTTTCCAGCACAGTGGGATCCGAAGCTTGGAATTCACGTGACTTGAAGTCGCGGC
>JADMIO010996558.1_pt1 | contig 71004 bp, 63 predicted proteins | sample 8958161 | NCBI WGS metagenome assembly JADMIO01 (sample SAMN16585339, study PRJNA669376) | soil metagenome | isolation source: Crop rotation soil | place: USA: Cullars Rotation, Alabama | collected 2011 | reverse complement strand
TCCGCCGTACCGGACACCGCCGGAGGTCCTTCGCTCCGCTCAGGACGACGGCTTACGGCCGCCGCGGCGCGGGGCCGGGGACGACGGTGCCGGTCGCCGGCGGCTGCGGGAGCGCCTGGCCGGAGGGGGGCGCGAAACCCGGGGCGGCCTGCCGGCACGCCGTCCAGGCCCCCTGCCCCGCGCGCTGGTAGAACCGCTCCGCGACCTCCGCGTTCCCCATCCGGGAGAGCGCGCACGCCATCCACCCCTGCGCGGTGCGGTCGGCGGGATCGGCCTTGATGGCGCGCTCGAGGAAGTTGCGGGCGAGCTGCGGCTGGTTCGCCTGGAGCAGGTACTGCCCCATCTCCCGCTGGGCGATCGCGTTCTCCGGCTCGAGGTTGATCGCGGCGGTGATCTCGCGGTAGGCGCGGGTCATGTCGCCGTCCTCGCGCGCCATGCGGGCCAGGTACACGTGCGGGAGGGCGAGCTTCCGCTGCGCGTCCGCCGCCTCCTCGAACTGGCGCCGGGCGACCTCGCGGCGTCCGCTGGTGTACGCCTCCACTCCGGCCTGGAGTGAGCGGGGGCTGCGCGACTCGTTCCAGAACCACCAGCCGCCCACGGCGACGAGGAGCAGCGCGAGCGCGCCGAAGACGACGAGCCCGGACGACATCCCCCGACCGCGCGGCGTGCCCGTCTCGTCCACGAGCACCGGCTCGGGGAGCGGGAGGGGGGGCATCGCCATCGCGTCGGCGCGCCGTCCGACGGCGGCGGCCGGGGTGGGGCGGGTGGAGCGGTCGGACGGCATCCCGGTCGCGGCGTCGGTCGGGACGGCGCGGGGGTCGGCGACGGCGCGGAACATCCCCGTGTTCGCCGCGATCCCGATCCCGAGCGCGGCCTCGAGCGCCTGGAAGCCGGAGCGCGCGGCGTCGACGTCCTCGGTGTTGGGCTGGTAGTCGGTGCGCCCGGCGCGGTCGCGCGCCGCGAGGAAGCCGAGGAGGGAGTGGGCGTGCCGGTAATCGAGGAGGCCGCGCTGGCGGACCTCACTGACGAGCGCCTGTCCGGACAGTGCGGAGCCGCCGAGGAGCGCCCGCAGCGTGGTCTCGACGGCGCCCCAGCTCTCGAGCAGGTCGGCGGCGGTCTCGTCGGGGTGGCCGCTGCTGTCGAGGCGCGCGATCACCGGCCGCGCGGCGTCGAGCGCGGCGATGGCGGTTCGCTGGTTGGGCTGGTGCATCGGCCGCGGATCTGGTGTCGACGGGTGACGGAACCGGCCGGGGACCGCCCTGACGGACCCCGGCCGGCGACTGCCTCATGCATGGGGCACGCCGTGCCCCGGCGGCGAGGCCCTTCCCGCCCCCCGCCGACGCGGGGGCAGGCCTACCGGACGATGCGCAGCAGCCCCGCGTCCGCGCTCCCGCGGAGGAACGACTCCGCGTCGCGGGCGGAGATGCGGATCCCGGTGCTCCGGAACTGCCGCTTCACCTCCGCGGTCATGAAGTCGTACACCGACCGGCCGGAGAACTCGCCGCTCGCGTCGCGCATCTCGGAGACGATCTCGTCCCACGTCCCCTCGAACTGCCGTCCGTCGTGGGTGACGATGCGGTGGCGGGCGCCGTCGCGCGTGCGGTCGGACGGGTCGGACTCGGTGAGGATGGTGCCGAACAGCTCGAGCTGGCTGCGCGACTCCGCCTCCGCCGCCTCCTCCGCCTGCTGCTCGATCTCGGCGAGCATCTCGTCGATGGCGTCGGGCTCGCCGGCGAGGTCGGTGAGGCGCGCCTCCCACGGCTTCAGCTCCGGGTCGTCGTCGCGCAGGCGGTAGACGGACTTCTTGAGCTCCAGCAGGCGCCAGATCCCGAGCTCGTCCCAGTGGTCGTCGGGGGAGGAGCGGTCGAGGTGATAGAGCGCGGCCTCGAAGTCGCCGCGGTCGTAGAGGATGTTCGCGAGATAGATGCGCGCCTCGACGTGGTCGCCGTCGAGCTGGAGGGCGCGCCGGAGTGTGGAGATCGCCCCGTCGTCGTCGCCCAGCCGGTGCAGCGCGTAGCCGACGCACGCGACCGCCTCGGCGCTGTCGGGCGCCTGGCGGACGGCGACGTCGAAGAACTCCTTCGCCTGATCGATCAGCCCTTCGCGGAACAGTGCCCGGCCGATCTGGAGCATGAGGTCGATGTCGTCCTCGTAGCCCAGCTCCAAGGTGCGCTGAAAGCACCTGAGGGCAGCGTCCTGCTGCCCGAACTTCATGAGGACCTCGCCGAGCCCGGCGAGCGCGTCCTCGTGCTCGGGATCGAGCACGAGCGCCTCCTCGAAGGCGCGGCGGCCCCACGCGAACTCGTCGCGGGCCAGCCGAGCGTACCCCACTCCGACGTGCAACTCCACCGCGTTCGGATAGAGCGAGAGCCCCTCTTTGAGCACGTCGAGCGCCTGGTCGTACTGCCCCTCGTTGTAGAGGGCGTGCGCGCGCTCGTCGTACTCCTCGGAGCTCAAGAAGGGGGTGGGCATGTCTCGGGAAACCTCCGCCTGGTCGATGTACGGAATGTACGTCTTGTACTGTCCGGACGCTGCTATGGTCCAGCAGGCCTGGACTCGGGGCTGGGGTCTCGGGAGCTCTGGGGTTGAGGGTGGGGGGGGGTGAACCCGTGGGCGTGCGCCGCACTACGGATGATTACGCGGGAAGCGGGCCGCGCCGGTCCTCCCGGAGCGCGCCGACGAGCTCGGCGCCGAGGGCCACGGCGATCGCCCCCGCGAGGCGCGCATTGGACTCGAGGAGCGCGAGATTGACGGCGAGCGACCGCCCCGCGGTGGCGCGCTCCACCGCGGCGAGGAGGAAGGGGGTGACGGCGGGGCCGGTGATCCCACCGGCGCGCGCCTCGTCGAGCGCACCGGCCACGGCGCCGTCCACGATCTCCCGCGGGAGCGCCAGCTCCGCGGGGGGAGGCTGCACGACGAGGATCGCCTCGCGGCGCCCGAGGGCGCGGTGGGTCGCGAAGAGCGACGCGACCTCGTCGGGGTCGTCGACGCGCCACGGCACGGGGAGGCCGGTGCCGGTGGTGAAGAAGCCGGGGAGCTCGTCGGTCCCGTAGCCGACCACGGGGACGCCGAGCGTCTCCAGCCGCTCGAGGGTGGCGGGGAGGTCGAGGATCGACTTGGCGCCGGCGCAGACGACGACGACCGGCGAGCGGGCGAGCTCGAGGAGGTCGGCCGACTCGTCGAACGGCGCGTCGCGGTGGACCCCGCCGATCCCCCCCGTCGCGAAGACGTGGAAGCCCCCCGCGACCGCGAGGGCGAGCGACGCCGCGACCGTGGTGGCGCCGTCGGCACCGCGGACGGCGGCGGGCGCCAGGTCTCGTGCCGAGACCTTGCGGACGCCCTCCCGAGCGAGGAACCGGTCGAGCTCATCGGGCTCGAGGCCGAGGGTGGGGGTACCGCGGACGACGGCGCTGATGGCGGGGGTGGCGCCGCTGGCGTCCACCGCGCGGGTCATGCGGTGGGCTGCTTCCCGGTTCGCCGGGATGGGGAGTCCCTGCGCGAGGACGGAGCTTTCGAGGACGACGACCGGAGAGCCCGCGTCGCGGGCGCGTCGGACCGCTGGGGTCAGACGGAGCGGGACGGAGTCGGCAGGTAGGTCGCTTGGCACGGCCAGGGGCGAAGGTACAGCGCTCCGCGCCGGTCGGCAACGGAGGTGAACCGACCCTCGACGACGCGGGGGACCGACCGGCCGTCGCCGCGCGCGGCGGGGCGGAAGGTGATCCCTTCCGGGCGCTTCACCGCGGGGGTCGGACGCCGGGCCGAGTCGGCCGGGGGGCGGCGGGCGAGCGCCGGCGCGGCGGAGTCGACCCACGCCTGGATGTCGAGCCGCTGGACCAGCGCGAGGGAGTCGCGCTCGCGCCGGAGCCGGCTCAGGGAGTCCGACTTCGGCCGGGCGGCGACGGGGGGCGGGGCCGCCTTCGCGGGGCGCGGCGGGGGCGCGGGCACGCCGGCGAACTGGGCGTGCGCGGCGGGCGCGGCGAGCGCCACGGCGGCCGCCGCGAGCAGCACGGCGCTCGCGAGGCGTGCGACGCGGCGGTCGCGACGAGTCGAGTGAGGCATCGGGGTCGGTCGTGCGGAGGCGTCGCCCGGCAGGGGCGTCGGCGGTGGACGGGGCGACGGGGCGCAGGGCGCGTGCCGGGACCGCCGACGTCGTGTCGGACGATGGCCCGATGGCGTGGACGCGCGCTGGCGGCGACCCATTGGTGGGGCCATTCCCCCTCCGGCAGTGACGGACGCGTGACCGAGGAATGACGAATCACCGGAATGTTGCATTCGTTCGACAGACGTTGCAGGCGCGCACTTGCCCGGAGTTCGGCTTTCTGGCGAACATTCGTCGGCCCTGCGACGAAACCCCATGATCCACCGGCGGTTGGCGCGGCAGCTGGCGCGGCGGTGCGGCAGAGGTCGCCATGGCGCGCGACTTGCCGTGCCTCGCCGCGTACGCCGGGCCTCGTCGAGTTTTTCGTCGGCTCTCGGCAGGGAGGCCGGACGCTTGCGTTCGGCCCCCGGTCCAGAGCCGTGGGCGGTCATTCCCATCAGGGTCCCATGCGTCAGCACCGTACGTCCGCTCCCCCCGCGTCGCACCCACGCCCGGCCGTCGGCCGGCTCCCCCGCCTCCTCGTCGCGGTCGCGCTCGCGGCGCTCGCGGCCAGCCCGGCCGGGGCACAGTCGACCGTCCTCACCTTCGAGGACCTCGCGTACGCCGCGAGCGCCGGCGGGACGGTGCTGTGGCCCGGCGGCGCGGTCCTGCCGAGCTATGGTGGGCTCGAGTGGACGAGCTTCCGCCCGCTCGACCTGGCGAACTACCCGCTGCACCGCCCGGAGCCCGACGCGGCGGTGGCCGGGAACGCCGGGTACCCGGTCGCGCCGGCGTTCGGGAACGTGCTCGGGCTCGCGTTCGGCGACGTGCACCTCCGGTCGACGAACCCGGCGCTCCGCTTCCAGCTCGACGACGGGTCGTTCGGCGCCGGGTGGACGGAGGGGATGACGCTCACCGCGACCGGGCGCCGGGCGGGGTCGACGCTGTTCTCGCAGACCTTCACGCTGCACGCGACCACCACGTCGCTCCTCAGCTTCCCCGACCTCGCGCTCGACGAGCTGCTCCTCAGCCCGAACTTCATGGCGCCGGGGTTCAGCGACCCGTACGGGAGCTCGGCGGCGAACGGCGGGATGCCGTTCCAGACGTTCTGGGTGGACAACCTCGGCGTCACCTTCTCCGCCGTGCCGGAGCCGGGGACGGTCGCGCTGGTGGGCGGCGGCCTCGCGCTGCTCGCCGCGGCGGGACGGCGCCGCGGGAGGCGCTCCCAGGGCTGAGCCGCGGCGCCCCCGCGCGCAGGGATCTCATCGGCCAGCTCCAGACGGCCCGCGCCTCACCGGCGCGGGCCGTTTCAGTTCTCCCGCGCGCATGACGAGTCTCTGAGATGACGGGGTGCGCCGCGCGCGACGCGCGCGGCCGCCCGTCGGGACTCCGCCGCTCCCCCCACGGAGCAGGCGACAAAGGCAAACCCGTCGAAAGGCGGGGACGCAAAGCCACGAGGCTACAGCGACAGGGCCGCCCCACGCGACCCGCGACGCCACGCCAGTCGGGTTACCGAACCGAGCTCGCGGGAACGAACGATGGGAGTGGCCGCCGTGCCCACGCCACACCGTGGCGGGGGCCGCCTGTGGACGTCCGCCGGTGGCGCGCGCGTGGCGCGCGCCGCCCTGGCGACGCTGACGTCGCTCACGATGACGTCGCTGCTGATCGCCGGCTGCACGGCGGACGACGCGCTCGCGCCGACGCCGCGCACCGCGCCGCGCGCGCCGCTCCCCCCCAGCGCCAGCGCCCCGGCCCCCGTGCCCACCGCTCCGACGTCGGCCCCCCCCACCACGACGCCCGCGACCGCGCCCGCCACGACGCCCGCCACGACGCCCGCCGCCGGGTCGCCGGAGCTCGGCGACGTCGACGCGCTGCTCGCCGCGTTCGGCTGCCTCACCGACGGCGCCCGGCGCGGCGCCTGGACGGTGCGCTTCGCCGGCTTCGGGTGCGCGGCGCTCGGCGGCGAGGAGCCCGCCGCGGCCGAATCGACCGGCGCGGCCGAGCCGGTGGTCGCGCTCAGCCCGCGCGCCGCGACGTCGCCCGAGGCGACGCACGCCGGGCTCGTGCTCGGCCCCGCGCTCTCGTCGGGCGACGGGGCGGCGCGCTTCCGCGCCCGCGTCTACACGGCGCGGCAGCTCCGCACCGGGTCGGCGCCCAACCCGTGGGAGGTGGCGTGGGTCGTCTGGCACTACGCCGACGACGCGCACTTCTACTACTTCATCCCCAAGCCTAACGGCTGGGAGCTCGGCAAGCGCGACCCCGCCTACCCGGGCGGACAGCGCTTCCTCGCCACGGGAGACGACCGCCGCTTCCCGGTCGGCGCGTGGTACGACGTCGAGGTCACGCAGCGCGGCGCGGCGATCACCGTCTCGGTGGACGGGCGGCCGGTGGTGGCGTTCACCGATGCGGAGCGGCCGTACCTCGCGGGGAGCGTGGCGCTGTACAGCGAGGACGCGGCGGTGGTCGCGCGGGGGCTGGCCACGGAGTGAGGCGCAGCGCCGCGATTCAGCGGCGCGTGACGATCTCCACGGCGTGCTCCCCGGCGGGGAGCAGCAGCACGGTGCGGGTCCCCTCCTGCAGGCGCGGCGGCGTGGCCGCGCGGCCGTCGACGGTCACCGCGAGCGGCGCGCGGTCGACGATGGCGATCGCGCGGGCGTCGGCGCGGTAGGAGAGCGTCAGGCCCGTGGGCGTGAGCGCGGCGGCGCGGAGGTCGCCGTTGAAGTCGACGAGGCGGGTGTGCGGCGCCGCGGCGGCGCGGGCGACGACGTGGCGGCCGGGGGGGAGCCAGACGGTGGCGGAGTCCTGCCAGGGCCAGGGGCGGCCGTCGACGAGGGCGGGGCCGCGCCAGCGGACCCCGACGGCGCGCGGCGCGTCGAGCACGAGGGTCCCCACCGAGTCGCCGCGCTCGAACGCGTCGACGACCGCGAGCGCGGACGCGAGGAGCGGGCGGTCCACCGGAAGCACCGAGTGCTCGGCGTAGAGCGACACCGTGGGGAAGGCACGGTGCGCGGTGTGCACGAGCTGGAAGAGCTCCGTCCCCGACTGGTGGTCGGTCGGGAAGGCGTGCGCCTCGCGGGCGACGATGTTGATGTCGATCGCCAGGCGCCCCGGATCGGCGGCGACGCGCCGGTAGTCCGCCGCGATCCGCTCGTACCGCTCCGGGCCGAGCGGCCAGAGCACGAACGGATCCTGCACGAGCAGGGTCGCGTCGTGCTCGCGCACGAGCGGGAGGAGCCGCCGCACGTCGGCGCCGATCATGTCGCGCATCGACGGCTCGGAGACGTCGTCGACGTAGCAGACGACGATCGCGAAGCTCCCCTTGCGCCGCCGCACCTCGTCGAGCACGCCGAGCCACTGCTGGTGGAGGCGAAGCTGGAGCTCCACGCGATAGTCGAGGAAGCGGCGGAGCTTCGCCGGGTCGCGGCCGTAGTACGCGGGTGAGGTGCGGTCGAAGAGCGACGCGGGGTCGAAGCCGAAGCGGTCGCGGACCTCGCGGCGGACGTCGTCGTTGAACGGCGTCATGTGCGAGAGGTCGGACACGCCGCGCAGCCCCTCGAAGTAGAGCTCCGAGAGATTCGCGCCGTCCCAGTCGAAGCGCCCGAGCACGCCGGCGACGGCGTCGCGCGCGGCGGCGAAGCTCGCCGGGTCGACGAGGTTCATGAGGCGCCGCCAGAAGACGGTCGCGTCCTGCAGGAGCCCGTTCTTCTCGCGCCACTCGGGGTGCGCGTCCCAGAACTCCTGACTGACGTGCGGCAGCTCGAGCCACGCGTAGACGAGGATCCCGTTCCGGTGGCAGGCGTCGGCGAGCGCGCGGAGGTACGCGTCGCGCGCGGCGTCGGGGGTCATGAAGTGCCACGCGGCGACGTAGAGCGTGGAGATCCCCATGGCGCGCCACTCGCGGGCGAGGTACTCGATGTCGGCGCGGGAGCGGTACGAGTAGTCGAAGAAGGCGTGCAGCCCACGCGCGGCGAGCGGGGCGCGGACACCGAGGTCGGCGAGCGCCGCGGCGGCGTACGGGAGCCGCTCGAAGCCGCGCGCCCCCGGGTCCACGGCGGACCAGAGCACGGCGCCGCGTCCCACGCGCACGGCGGCGAGGAGCGGCGCGCCGCTCCATCGCTCGCGCGTGAACACGGTCGCGCCGGCGGGGAGCCGCACGCGCGGCACGCGCGCCACCTCGCGCCAGAGCACGAGCGACCGCGGCGCGTGCACGTCGTGCTCGCGGCGCACCTCCACCGAGTCGCCGGCGAGCGCCATCCCGATGCCCGTGAGCGACGGCGACCACCCGCTGACGACCACCACCGCGCCGCCGCGCGCCGCGGCAAGCCAGTCGGACGATCGGTCGGACGCGCCGGCGGGGACGACGAGGATCCCCGCCGCGGCGGGGGCCACGCGCGGGAACCCCGACGCCGCGAGCGCCGCGCTCCACCCGCCGGAGACGGCCGGGCCGAGGACGGCGAAGCCGCGCGGCGCGTCGCCGGCGAGCGACGGCGCGACGGTGCCCAGCCCCAGCGCCGCCGTGTCGCGGGTCGCGCCCGCGAGGCCGTCGCGTGCCGGCTCGTTGATGTACGGATCGGGAGACGCGGCCGCCGCGCGGAGCATCGCGCGGGCGTCGTCGTGCCGCCCGGCCGCCGCGAGCACGCGCGCGAGGTCGAGGTACGTCCCGGGGCGCCCGGGCTCGACCTCCAGCACGCGGCGGTACAGCGACTCCGCCTCGGACAGCTCGCCGCGCTCCTCGAGCGCGCCCGCGAGCTCGAGGAGCAGCACGGCGTTGGACTCGTTCCCGCGGCGCGCGCCGCGGAGCTGCTCGATCCGGTCGGCGAGCGCGCGGTCGACGTTCGCGAACGCCGCCGCGGCGCGCGCGCGGACGCCCGAGTCGGGGGCCGCGCGGAGACGCCGGAAGAGGGCGTGCGCCTCGCGGCGCGCGTCGTGGTCGGTCTCCTCGTAGTCGAGGAAGGCCAGCTCGAGCGCCGCGGTCCAGTCGGCGGAGTCGAGGGCGACGACGGCGGCGAACTGCTCGCGCGCGAGGTCGTTGCGCCCCGTCCTGAAGTAGGTGTACGCGAGGTTCTTGCGGACGTCGGTGCGCCCGGGCGCGAGCGACGACGCGGCGGAGAAGCAGGCGATCGCCGCGTCCCAGTCGCGGCGCCGTAGCGCGCCGTACGCGGAGTCGAGCGCCACGTACGCGGGGTCGGCGGCGGCGGTGCCCGGCGCGGCGCCCGCGGCGCGACGGCGCGCGGCCGCGGTGCACCCCTCGCCCTGCGCCGGCGGCGCGGCCGGTGGTGTCGCCACGCCGGAGAGGATCAGCAGCGCGACGAGCCGCACCGCGCCGGCGCCGAGCTTCGCGTGCAGCACTCAGCGCCCGAGGGGGAGGCCGAGGAAGATCACGGCCATCACGCGGAAGTCCGCGTAGCGCGGGTGTCCCGCCACCTGCGGCTCGCGCAGGTAGGCGCCCCCGACCTGCTCCGCGAACAGCACGACGCGCCGGCGCGGCGTCGGCGCGAGCGACACGCCGCCGGAGACCTCCGCGGCGTTCGCCCACGGGTAGCGGTTGCGGTCCCCGACGACCGACGTGCGCGCCACGAGCTCCACCGTCGCCTGGCCGAGGCGCAGCGCCTCGTAGTACGCGCGGAGCTGCGCGGAGGCGAAGACGTCGTCGTCGAAGCGGCTCAGGTAGTTCACGTCCGCGTACAGCTCGATGCGGTGGCCGGGGCGCGCGGCGTCGGTGCGCGGCGTGCGGGCGAGCGACCAGCCGTCGAACAGGTAGACGCCGGCACGCGCGTCGGTCCGCGCGCGCCGCCCGGAGTCGCCGGAGACGACGATCGGGAACGCGCGTCCGAGCTCCGCGTACGCGCCCACCGGCCCGCCGAACGGCTGCGCGCGGACGCCGAGCGCGGGGAGGATCGCGTTCTCGGAGAAGATGAGCGCCTGCGGGCCGCCCACCGAGCGCGAGTCGGTCACCACGCGGAGCGACGCGTACGGGCTGACGCGGAGCGCGGTGCGCGGCGTGAGGCCGACGCGCAGGACGCCCTGCCCCGTCAGGAGCGAGAAGCGCGACTGGTAGAGCGGGACCGAGTAGATCTCGACGAACCCCTGCGGCGCGCGGGGCGCGCGGGGCGCGCGCACGGGCGCCGACGTCGGCGCGGCGAGCGACGCGATGGCGCCGGCGGCCGCCGCGCGCGTCGTGGAGTCGCCGAGGAGCGCCGCCGTCTGGTAGGCGGCGCGGGCGGAGTCCGCCACGCCGCGCCGTGCCTGGACGCGCCCCAGCTCCAGCCAGTCCACGGGGATCATGCCGCCCAACGAGTCCACCGTCGCGAAGGCCTGCCGCGCCTCGCGCAGATCGCCGCGGCCGCTGTACAGGTGCGCGAGCTGCCGGTAGGCGAGGACGTACCCCGGGTCGCGGCGCGTGATCTCGCGGAACTGCTCCATCGCGTCCGCGGTCCGCTCGGCGGCGAGGAGCGCGTAGCCGAGGTGGAGGCGAGGCAGCGTGCTCGCCGGGTCGGCGGCGACGGCGCGGCGGAAGACGGCGATCGCGCCGGCGAGGTCGCCGCGCTCGCGGAGCGCGAACCCCTCGCGCACGAGCGCCATCGCCGGCGACTCCGTGGGCTGGGCGGCGGCGGCGCGCGGCCTAACGGTGACGACCGCGAGCGCGGCGAGGAACACACCCGCCGCGGCCGCGACCCGGGCCGGTCGCACGACGCTACCGCCCCGCCGACGACGCGGGGGGCGCGTCGGCGGCGCGGGGGACCGGCGCCCCCGCGCGGAGCCCCGCGAGTCGCGCACCGAGCGCCGCCACGATCCGCTCCGCCGCCCCCCCGTCGCCGAACGGGTTCACCACGTGCCGCATCCGCTCGTGCACCCGCTCCTCCCGCAGCAGCCGCGACGCCGCCCGCACGACCCGGTCCGGCTCCGTCCCCACCAGCACCCCGCCCCCCGCCTCGATCAGCTCCGGCCGCTCCGTCACGTCGCGCAGCACCAGCACCGGCACCCGGAACGACGGCGCCTCCTCCTGGATCCCCCCGGAGTCGGTGAGCACCAGGTACGCGCGCCGGAGCAGCCGCAGCATGTCGCGGTACGACACCGCGGGGACGAGGTGGATCCGGTCGATGCCGCCGAGCTCCGCCTCCACGACCTCGCGCACGCGCGGGTTCGGGTGGACCGGGAGCACCAGCACCGTCTCCGCGTGCCGCTCCACCACCCGCCGGAGGGCGGAGCAGATCCCCGCGAGCGGGAGCCCGAGGTGCTCGCGCCGGTGGACCGTCACGAGGAGGAGCCGCCGCCCCTCCAGCGGGAGTCCGGCGAGCGCCGGGCACTCGAACGGCCCCTCGGCCGACACCGAGCGGAGGGCGTCGACGATCGTGTTCCCGGTGACCGTCACGTCCGCCTCGTCGACCCCCTCGCGGAGGAGGTTCTCCCGGGCGCGCTCGGTGGGGGCGAAGTGGAGTCCGGCGAGCACCCCCGTCATCCGGCGGTTGAGCTCCTCCGGGAACGGCTCGTCGCGGTCGAAGGAGCGGAGCCCCGCCTCGACGTGTCCGACGAGGACCTTGCGATAGGCGGCCGCTGTGGCGGCGGCGACGACCGTCGTCGTGTCCCCCTGGACGAGGAGGGCGTCGGGGCGGAGCTCCTCGAGGAGGGTGGACATCGCGATCAGGCAGCGGCCGGCGAAGTCGCCGGGGGCCTGGTCGGGGCGCATGAGGCCGAGGTCGACGTCGGGCTCGAGCGCGAAGGCGTCGAGCGCCTGGCAGAGCAGCTCGCGGTGCTGGGCGGTGCTGACGACCGTCGTCGAGAAGCGCGCCGGGTGGCGGCGCAGCTCCCGGACGACGGGCGCCATCTTGATGACCTCGGGGCGCGTGCCCACGACGACCGCGACTCGATACACGCTCGACTCCCTACGTGACGACCGTCTGCCCTACGACCGGCTGCCGCAAGTTCCGACCCTCCTCCACCGCCCCTCCCTACCGACGAGTATCGGCGATCCGGCGCCCGGGCTGCATGTCCGTGAGCGCCTGCTCGATGTCCCCCACCCCCGCCGCCCGCTGGTCGACCAGGATCTCGCCGAGGAGGCGGTGGCTGCGCGCCTGCTCGCGGAGCGCCTTCACCAGCTGCTGCGGGGTGATCTTCCCGGCGTCGATGAGGAGCTCCCCGAGGCGCACGCGGTTGGCCACGTACTCGGGGACGACGTTGCGGGTCTTGTCCCAGGTGACCTGCTGCCCGCGCCGGCGGGCCTGGAAATACTGCCACGCCGCCCTGAGGTTGACCACCGTGTAGAGCAGGTTCCCCCACGGCTGCCGGAAGATCGCGAGCGTCCCGTGGAGGGGGCCGTAGACGCGCGTGGTGGCGATCGCGCGCTGCAGCAGCCGGTTCGTCATCAGCACCAGCCCGACCGTGAACAGCACCGCGAGGAGGGGCGAGCCGGTGACGAGCGGGTGGAGCCCCGGCAGGAAGAAGCGGCCGAGGAGCCAGTAGCCGACGACGAGGAGCACGACGAGGTAGCCGGCGGCGACCGTCAGGTAGGCGAGCGGCGCCTTGCGGTCGTGGGCGAGCGCCCAGCGGATGGCGCGCGTCCCCGGCCACCCCCAGTGCTGCCACGCCTGATAGACGATCCCGATCGTCCACCGCGTGCGCTGGCGCACCGAGGTGCGGAAGGTCGTCGGGAACGGGGCGCGCGTGGCCACCAGCTCCTCCACCTCGCCGCCGCGCCGGCGCCACCGCACCCGCTCGGCCAGCACGTGGGTGCGGTACTCGCTCACCGCGAGCTCCAGCCCGACGTCGTAGTCCTCGGTGAGCGAGTTGATGGCGAACGGGCGGCCGTTCGTGTCCTCGGCGAGGCACTCGAGGACGTCGCGGCGGATGGCGGTGGCGACGCCGGCGGAGGGGACGAAGCCGGTGAGCCACTCGCGCACGAACATGTCCTTCGTGTAGAACTCCGCGAACTCGTCCATGTACGTGCCGCCGGTGAACCGGTGGGGCGGCACGCGCACGGAGAGCACCGGGAGCTGGAGCATGTGGACGTCGTGCTGCTCGAACCAGTAGTTCACCAGCTTGAGCTCGAGCGGGTGGATGACGTCCTCCGGGTCGTGCATGAGGACGAAGTCGTAGAGCTGGCCGCTCTCGTTCTCCCGCTCGACGATGGCGGCGACGACGGAGTTGAGGCAGTCGGCCTTGCTCGTCGGCCCGGGGTGCGCGGTGACGACCTTGACGACGTTGGGCAGGAGCCCGGCGGCGCGATCCACCTCGCGCTGCGTGTCGGCGTCGTTGGGGTAGGTGCCGATGATGACGTCGTAGTTGTCGTACTCGATCGCCGCGGCGTTGTAGACGACCATCCGCCCGATGACGTCCTCCTCGCGCCAGGTGGCGGTGACGATCGCCGCCTTGCGGTGCGGGACGGCGTCGAGGTCGCGGGCGAGGAGCGGTGCGCGGCGCGCCCGGCCGCCGCGGCCGCGGAGCCACTGCCACCAGTACGTGACGTCGAAGACGAGGTCGTCGAGGGCGCTGACGACGTAGCAGGCGACGAGCGCGGCGACGACGATCTCGAGCCAGGTCACCTCGGCGCCCCCGGCTCACGCGTGCGCCGGCGGGCGCTCAGGGCGTCGCGGGGGGGGGCTCCGGCTTCGGCCACGCGTTGACGATCGAGCGCCCCATCGCCGCCAGGGTGAGCTGCGCCTCGTTGTCGAGCATCCACCGCTTGTCGGCGTTCTCCTTCGTGAGCACGCAGGCGACGACCCGCGACTGCAGGTAGAAGAGCGAGCACTCGGTGCGCACCTGGTCGGTCTCGCCGTCCTTGTGCGCGGCGCGCACCCCGCCTGCCCACCGCTGGAGCATCGCGTCCATCGTGTTGTGCTCGAGGATGGCGAGCATCGTCGAGTCGGCGGCGGGGGCGACCGCCTTGCCGTCGGCGAGGAGGGCGAAGAGGCGCGCCATCTCGTCCGGCGTCGTGACGCCGAGGCCGTACTTCACCGAGCTGTCCATCGCCACGCTCGACGCGCGCAGGAACGACTTCGAGTGCACCTTCGTGTGCGCGAGCCCGAGCGCCTCCATCTTGTCCCACACGCGCCGGATCACGATGCGGTCGAGGAGCAGGTTGGTCGCCGTGTTGTCGCTCAGCGTGATCATGAGCCACGCCGCGTCGCGCACGGTGATGGCGATCCCCGGGTGCAGGAACTGGAGCTGCCCGGACCCGGGCACCTGGTCGATCCGCAGCACGGTGAGCGGGTCGTCGAGCGAGAGCTGCTTCTTCTCGACGAGGTCGAACACGGTGACGAGCACCGGGACCTTGATCAGGCTCGCCGTCGGGAAGGTCTCGTCGCCGCGGCGGGAGAGCCGCTCGCCGGTGTCGAGGTTGTGCACCGCGTAGCCGACGACGCCGTGATGCGCGTCACCGATCGAGTCGAGGGTGCGGCGCAGCCCCGCGGTGTCGGCGCGCGCGAATGCCCGGGCCGACGCGCGCGGCCCGGGGGGCTGCGCGCCCGCGTGCGCGCCCGCCTGAGCGCCAGCGTGCGCGCTCGCGCACGCAGCGACCGCGAGCGCGAGCGCCGCCACCGCGACCGGCCGTCGCACGCTCAGTCCTCGGCGTCCGGGAAGTCGTCGGACTTGCGCGCCTCGACCAGCTCCCGGTCGTGCGACGTCGGGTCGTACATCGCGAGCAGCTTGATCGTCTCGCCCGGGTAGGCGTCGAACTCCTTCCCCGTCCCCTTGTAGACCTTGATCTCGTGCCCGTCCTCGAAGCGCATGATGACGAGCGGGTACTCCGAGTTGACATACTGCTTGCGGACGCGCTTGGGGCGGTTCGTCGTCATCAATCGCTCCAGTGAGTGTGAAAGCTCCGCGTTGCTGCGCAGCTGCGCAGCTGCGCAGCCGAGCGACCCCGCTCAGGTGACCACGGCCGCCCGCCCGGAGAATGCCTCCCAGGCGCGCGACTCGAGGATGTCGTCGATCGCCGCCACGGCGCCCTCGAGCTCCTCGTCGCGCGTGTAGAAGTGCGGGGCGATGCGGATCCCGGCGCCCGGGCGATAGTCGACGACAATGTCGCGCGCGAGCAACGCCTGCGCCACCTCGTACGCGTGCGGGACGTCGAAGGCGACCGTGCCCCCCCGCCGCGCCGGGTCGCGCGGGGCGATCACCCGGTAGCCGCGCGCGTCCGCGAGCGCGACGAGGCGCTCGGTCTGGCGCACGCTCTTCGCGCGGATCGCCTCGACCCCCGCCTCGCGGACGAGCCGCGGCCCCTCGGTCGCGGCGTAGAGCGCCGGGATGGGCGGGGTCCCCCCGAGCCACCGCCACGCGCCCTCCGCGTACGCCATCTCCGGCTCGAACGCGAACGGCCGCTGGTGCGCCATCCACCCGGTCACCGCCGGCAGCACGTCCTCCCCCGCGCGCTCGGCGAGATCCGGCGCGGCGTAGAGGAAGCTCCCCCCGGGGCCGCCGCAGAGCCACTTGAGCACCCCGCCGGTCAGGAAGTCGACGCCGCCGCCGAGCCGCTTCACGTCCACCGGGAGCACGCCCACCGAGTGATACGCGTCGAGCATCACGAGCGCGCCCACCTCGCGGGCGCGCCGGACGACCGGCTCCACGTCCACGACGTACGCGGAGCGGAAGAGGACGTGCGAGATCGCGACGAGGCGCGTCCGCTCGTCGATCGCCTCGACGATCCGCGCCGCGTCCACGGCGAGGCCGTCCTCGCTCGGCACGACGACGACGCGGGCGCCGAGCCGGCGCGCGAGGCGGTCGTAGACGTAGCGCACCGACGGGAAGTCGAGCGCGGTGGTGACGATCGCGTCGCGCCGCGCCCCGTAGTCGAGCGCCGAGACGACGGCCGCCTGGGCGGTGCTGACGTTGGGGACCATCGCGACCTCTCCGGGCGCGGCGCCGAGGAGGGGGGCGATCTCGTCGCCGACGCGCACCGGCATGTCCCACCACTGCTTCGCCCACGCGCGCACGCCGAGCGCGTCCCACGTGTCCGCGTATTCCATGAGGCGGTCGCGCGTCCCCCTCGGCATGGCGCCGAGGGAGTTGGACACCAGGTACGTCGACCGCTCGAGGATCGGGAACTCGGGGCGGAAGCGGAGGAGCGGGTCGGTGGGCACGGGCGGAGTATGCCCAGGCGCCCCACGGGGGGACAAGCGGCCCCGCGGCGCCCGACTGGAATCAGCCGGGCTCGACCGCGACCGCGGCGCCCCCCACCGCGCGGCGCCCGCGGGTGACGACGGCGATGAGCACCGCCGTGGTCACCGCCACCGCCACGGCGAGCCAGTCCTTGGACGTGAGCCCCGTGAGCATCCCCGCGATCGCGACGAGGGCGAGCGCCGGCGCGACGGCCCCGAAGCGCGAGCGGTAGGGCTCCCCCCCCGCCTGCCGCACGTCCAGCCGGCGGAGCCGCCACGCCGCCGCGCAGCACGCCGCGTACGCCACGAGCCCGGAGCCGTTGGCCAGGTAGGCGAGCGGCTCGAACGCGCCGCTCAGCGCGAGCGCGGCGGTGACCACGGCCTGCACGACGATGGCGACGTGCGGGGTGCGCCACCGCGGGTGCACCGAGGCGAGTCGCGCCGGCAGGAACCCGTCGCGCGCGAACGCGAGCAGGGCGCGCGGCACGGCGAGCGTCATCCCGCTCACGTAGCCGAACATCGAGACGACGGAGCCGACGAGGATGAGCGTCCGTCCCCACGGGCCGACCGCGGCGCCCGCGGCGTCCGCCACCGGCGTCGCCGAGGCGCCCAGCGCGGGGCCGAGCACCCCCTGACTCACGACGTGCACCGCGACGTAGACGAGTGCCACCGCACCGAGCGCGATGAACACCGCGCGCGGCACGGTGCGCGACGGGTCGCGGACCTCCCCGCTCGGCACGAGCGCCGCCTCGACGCCGAGGAAGGCGAAGATGAGGAGCACCGACGCGCGCGCGAAGTCGCCGGTCGGCGGGAGCGTGCCGACGCGCAGGTGCTCGCCGCGCACCGCGAACGCGCCCACGAGCACGAACAGCGCGAGCGGCGTGAGCTTGGCGAGCGTCATCACCGTGTTGAAGCGGCTCGCGCCGCGCACCCCGCGCACGTTGAGCAGCGCGAGCCCGCCGAGCATCGCGAGCAGCGCGGCGGCGCGCGGCCCCGGCCCACCGAGCGGCGGCACGAGCGCACCGAGCGAGTCGGCGAAGAAGGTCGACACCGCCGCCAGCGCGGCGGTCATCGACGCCCAGAGCATGAAGCCGACGAGGAAGCCGGCGAGCGGCCCGAAGGCGACCTCCACGTACGCGTACGGGCCCCCGGTGGTGGCGACGCGGCTCCCCGCCTCGGCGAAGCACACGACGATGAGCGCCATGACGACGGCGCAGCCGATCCAGGCGATGGGTGCCGCACTCCCGAGGGCACGGGCGGCGCCCGCCGGAAGGCGGAAGATCCCCCCGCCGATGGTCACATTGACGATGCCGGCGGCGAGGGCCCACGTTCCGAGGGCGCGGACGAGCGCGGCGTCTCCGGTGGCACCCGGGGCCGCGTGACGGGTAGGATCGGGCATGGCGGAGAAGATGGCGCGCCGGTGACGGTTCGTCGACTCGCCGCGTCCGCTGAGAGAGGGTAGTCCGCAGTCGAGAGAGTACCCATGGGGCCAATGGGGGCTGGCCCGCTTCTTTCGTTTCACCCTGGTGCAAACGGCGCACGCCCCGCGCGCCCCGTCCCGTACGCCCGCGCATGGATTCCGACGACCCCGCTCCGCGACCCTCCCCGCGCATCGTCGCGCGCGCCGCGCCGCGGATCGCGCTCGTCCTCGGCGGCGGGGGGCTGAAGGGGTTCGCCCACATCGGCGTGCTCCGCGCCCTGCGCGAGCGCGGCATCCGCCCGGTGCTCTACTCCGGGTCGAGCATCGGCGCGCTCCTCGCCGCCGCCGCCGCCGGCGGGCTCCAGCCGGCGGAGCTGGCGTGGCGCGCCGAGCAGCTCAAGCGGCGCGACCTGTTCCGGCTGAACCACGTCGGGATGCTCGTCGACCGCCTGCGCGCGCCGTCGCTGTACGACGGCGAGCCGCTGCGCGTGCTCGTGGAGCAGGTGGTCCCCGCGGGGACGTTCGAGGAGCTGCCGCTTCCCGTGCTGGTGAACACCGTCGACCTCCAGCGGTGCACGCAGGTGGTGTGGGGGCTCCCCGGCCTCCAGGACGTGTCGGTGCAGGACGCGGTGTACGCGTCGTGCGCGCTCCCCGGCTTCTTCCCGCCGGGGCGCGTGGACGGACGCGTGTGCGTCGACGGAGGGACGGTGGACAACATGCCGGTGTCCGCCGCCGCCGTGGGCGCCGTCGGGGGTCCGATCGACGCGGTCATCGCCGTGGACGTGGGGAACGCGGACCTCGGCCACCAGGACACCATCGAGACGCAGGGGTTCGCGTCGATCTTCATGCGCTCGGCGAGCGCGATGATGCACGCGCTGCAGGAGGCGCCGCTGGCGAACTGGGGAGGCCCGCCGATGCTCCTGATCCGGCCGCGCGTGAGCCACATCGGCTGGTTCACGTTCGGGCACGTGCCGGACCTGATCACCGAGGGGTATCGCGCGGCGACGGCGGCGCTGCGCCACATGAACGAGCTGCTCTGCGCCCCCGGCGGGATCTTCCCGCGGCGCACCGTGCGGGTGCGCGTGGACCGCGAGCGGTGCACCGGCTGCGGCACGTGCGTCGCGATGGCGCCGGGGACGATGGGGCTCGACGCGTCGCGCAAGGCGTACGCGATGACGCAGTCGCTCTCCTGGTCGCCGGCGGACGGCGACTTCGTGCGCCACTGCCCCACCGCGGCGATCGACATCGAGGAGGTGCGGCCGGTGGGGTGAGCGGCGGGCCCGCGGTCCGTTAGGCACCGCGGCGGCCCCGCCCGCGCGGGCGCGGTGGCCCGAAACTTTCTGGCACGAGGGCGGCCGATCTCCCGTCCACCCTCCACGCTCGAGGTCACCGCATGCGCGCCACGCTCGTCGCGCGTCTCACGCACGCCCTGCTGCTCGGCGCGGCACTCGCCGCCGCCGTGCCCGCATTCGCCCAGTCGTCGCCGGCCGACGCCCCGTCCGCCCGCGGGGACGGCAATGTCCCCGCCGCGGCACCGGCCGCCGCCCCGGCCGCCCCCGAGCCGGCTCCCGCAACCGCAGCGGCGCCCCGCGGCCCCACCCTCGACGGGGCACGCGCGGGGGTCTCGACGCCCTGGCACGCCGGCCAGGAGAGCGCGGCCGTGGCCGCCCCGCGGAACAAGAGCATGGGGCAGCCGGTCGCGCTGATGCTCGTCGGCGGCGCCGCGGTCGTCGTCGGGCTGCTGATCGGCAACACGGGGGGGAACCTGCTCGCCTTCGGCGGGGCGATCGTCGGGCTCGTGGGGCTGTACCAGTTCCTGCGCTGACGCGCCCCGCATCACCAGGGAGCCCCTCCGCGCGTCGCGCGGGGGGGCTCGCTGCGTCCGCGAGCCCTCGCCGCCCCGCGGCGCAGGCGTGGTGCATTCGAACCTTGGGAGCCTCCGCACCGGTCGGGTATCGTGGCGGCGCGTCGACGACCGGCCGCCGCGCCGCCACCCGAGCGGGCGCGCGCCGCGCGACGCGGACCGACCCGACCCCTTTCCCAAGGTCTCCATGTCCCGCCTGCTCACCGCGCGCCTCGGCGCGCTGCTCGCCCTCGGCGCCGCGGCCACTCCGGCGCTCGCCCAGTCCCACGATGCCCACGGCGCGTCGACGGCACCGCGCGCCGCCGCGCCGGCCGCGAAGCGCGGCGCGATCTCCGGCGCGATCCCCGGCGCCAACGTCGTCACCGTCACCGCGCGCGACTTCGCGTTCGACGTCCCGGCGACGATCCCCGCCGGGCTGACGACGATCCGCCTCGTCAACAAGGGGCCGGACCTGCACCACGTCGTGCTGATCCGCCTCGACGCCGGGAAGACGATGGGCGACCTGTTCGCGGCGATGAAGGGCGACGGGCCGCTCCCGTCGTGGGCGACCTCGGTCGGTGGGCCCAACACGCCGGTCCCCGGCGGGGAGTCCAACGCCACGTTCGAGCTCGCGCCGGGCAGCTACGCGATGATCTGCGTCATCCCCGCCCCCGACGGGCAGCCGCACGTCATGAAGGGGATGGCGAAAGCGATCACCGTGACCGCCGCGGCGCGCCCCGCCGCGAACGTCGCCGCGCCGACGTACGACGCCACGATGACGCTCCGCGACTACGCGTTCGACTTCGACCGCGCGCTGCGCGCGGGCAAGCAGCGGCTCCGCATCCTCAACGAGGGCACGCAGGGGCACGAGTTCGTGCTCGTGAAGCTCGCGCCCGGGAAGACGCCGATGGACGTCGTGCAGTGGGTCGAGAAGCACGACGGCCCGCCCCCGGGCGCGCCGATGGGCGGCATCACGGACCTCGTGCGCGGCACCGCCACGTACGTCGACCTCGACCTCGAGCCGGGCGACTACGGGCTGCTCTGCTTCCTCCCCGACGCGAAGGACGGCAAGCCGCACTTCGTGCACGGGATGCACACGCAGTTCACCGTGAAGTGACCCCGTCGGCCTCGCGCTCGGCGCTCCCCGCATGGGCGAGGGCGCCGAGCGCGAGCCGCTCGTACGCGTCCACCGCCGCGTGCAGCTCGGCGATCTCCACGTACTCGCCGTCGGTGTGCGCGACGTGGATCGACCCGGGCCCGAACAGGTACGGCGTCCCCCAGTTGGTCAGCGCCGGGACGTCGGTCGCGTAGCGCACGACCTCCGTGGCGAAGCCGGGCACCGTCCCGAGCCGCACCGGCGGCACCACCGGCCCGTACGTGAGCTCCGCGCGCCCCGCGGCCCACCGGTCGACGACCGGCCGCAGCTCCGCCTCCGGCGTGACGAGGCGCACCATGATCCGCGCCTCCGCCCACGGCGCCAGCACGTTGTCGGCGACGCCGCCATGCAGCGAGCCGATGTTCACCGTCGTCTCGCCGAGCATCGGGTCGGTCGGGTAGGCGAGCCCCTCCAGCTCGGAGAGCAGCCGCACGAGCTTGAGCGTCGCCGAGTCGCCGAGCTCCGGGTAGGCGGAGTGCGCCGCGAGCCCCGTGGTGCGCACGGTGAAGCGGAGCGCCCCCTTCGTGCCGACGGCGAGCTTGCTCTCCGTCGGCTCGCCGTCGATCAGCACGCGGTTGCGCGGCGCGAGGCGCGGCTGCGCCGCGTTGGCCGCGTGCGCGCCGTCGTGCGTCGTCTCCTCGCCGATCACGAACAGCAGCGCGACGCCGACGCCGCGCGCGCGCAGCCGCTCGGCGGCGCAGGCCATCGCCGCGGCGATCCCCTTCGCGTCGCACGACCCGCGGCCGTAGAGCCGGCCGCCGTCGAGGCGCGGCGGGATGTACGGCGGCACCGTGTCGAGGTGCGTCGAGAGCGTCACCTCGGGGTCGGCGTCGCCGCGCGCGAAGATCGCGTCGCGCCCCTCGCTCACCGGGATGCGCGTCAGCCGCCAGCCGCGCGCCCCGAGGATGCGCGCCGCGGCGTCCACCGCCGGTCCCTCTGCCCCGCTCGTCGACTGGGCCTCCATGAGCGCCACCGCGACGGCGACGGGGTCGAGCGGCGCGCCATCGCGCGCGGCGGGATCGGAGAGGGGCGCAGTCGGCATGGCGCCCAATCTAACGCGCGGTCTTGTCCCGACGGCGAGCCGTCGCGACCGGCGGGCAGGGGCGGTCGTCGAGGCGCCCGATGGGGCTATGCCACGGTCGTCGCGGCGACGCCGCGGCGGCGCGCGCGTCGGACCCTCGCCGGCCCGAGGAGGAGCAGGCCCCCGAGCACGAGTGCCACGGTTGCCGGCTCCGGCACGGCAGCGACGAAGCCGCCGGTATCGGTCGCGTCGGACACTCGCAGCGTCAGCTCCGAGGGGCCGGCCGTCGTCGCGAACGAGAGCGTCGCCGTGCGGAACACGCCGGGCGTGAGCGGGCTCGGGTCGCTCAGCGCCACCGTCCCGCTCCCGCCGAGGAGGTCGAACACGGTGCCGCCGACGCGCACGGCCATGTCGATGCCGCCGTCGAAGTAGAACGACATCGCGTCGACGAACGTCCCGACCTGCGAGATCGACCCGAGCGGGGCGAACTCGCCGCTCGTCGTGAGGAACCCGAAGGCAGCACCCAGCGGCCCGATGAAGGATGCGGTCACGTCGAGCGTGTAGTCGACGACCCTGATCGGGTCGGTCGGGTCGGACGAACCGGTCTCGGAGGAGCCCACGCGGACCTGGAGCGAGCCGGGGTCGTCGACCGGTTGCGGCTCGGCAGACGACAACGTGAGCAGGTCCGTGAACGTCAGCTTGTCGTCCTCGTTGAAGCGGATCGTCCCGCTCTGCAGCTCGTCGTTCGTGATGGTCTCCGACATCTTGTCGTGCGGCGAGTTCGTGTTGTGCTCCCCGCCGAGCTTGTGCCCGAGCTCGTGCGCCGCGGTGATCGCGATGGCATTGAGGAACTTGTCGCCGAAGAAATTGGCCCAGAAGGAGAACTGGCCCGAGTAGACCAACGCGGGCAGACCGGGGGCTCCGGCGTTCCCGATCTCCGTCTTCGGGAACCGCGGGGGGGTGGCCGGCGGCCCGACGCCGCCGCTCACGATGATCTCGTACGACGCGGAGAGGTCGGCCTCCACGATCTTCACCACGCCGGCGCCCACCGCATCGTCGTAGTTGGCCTGGATGTGCTCGATGATGTACGCCCGCCGCGTCGCCGAGAGCGTGGTCGCCGTCACGTGCACGGGCCGCCCGTACGAGTCGGTGAGGTCGCCGTCGCAGTCGAAGCAGACGCTGACGACGATCTGCGCGGGCAGCGGCGCGCCCACCAGCGCGATGGCGCCGGCGACCGCGAGGCCGCGGACGGCGTGCCGGGCCCGATCGAGGACGCCGGGACACATGTGACACCTCGCGGAACGAGGCTGCGACGGTCCGCCAACGCCGCGGCGCGCATGGCAGCCCGAGCATACAATCGCCGGTAGGCGTGGTCAACTCGACGGCGTGCCGTCCGCCGCCGCCGGTGTCCGTCCCGCGCCCCGCTCGACGCACGAGCGGGAGAGCAGACCCCACCTCGACCCCCGCCCCGATGCTCACCGACCGCCAACGCGCGCTCGTGCGCGAGAGTTGGGCGCTCGTCGCGCCGATCGCCCCGCGCGCCGGCTCGCTGTTCGCCACCCGCCTGTTCGAGCTCGACCCGGCGCTGCGTCCGGTGTTCGCGCACATGAGCGACGCGGAGCGGAGCCGGAAGCTCCTGTTCGTCCTCGCCCTCATCGTCTCGAGTGTGGACGGGCTCGATGCCGACGGCACGGCGATGCAGGCGGTCCGCCGCCGCCACGCCGCCTACGGCGCGCGCGACGCGCAGTACGACACCGTGGGGGCCGCGTTCCTGTGGGCGCTCGACCACGCCCTCGGCCCCGCGCTCGGCGCCGAGGCGCGCGAGGCGTGGGCGGCGGCCTACGCGGCGCTCGCCGGCGCGATGCGCCCCGGCGCCGGCGAGGCGACGCACGCCGCCTGAGGCACCGGCCGCCGCGCGGCGCGCCGGCGCGACCCGTCGGAAGTCGGGCGCGCGATGTCCGATCGACGGGGAATCCTGCGCACGAAGGGGGGAGCAGCATCCCACCCCCCGTCACTCCTGCCATGCTCACCGACCGCCAGCGCGCGCTCGTGCGCGACTCGTGGGCCGCCGTGGCGCCGATCGCGCCCACCGCCGCCGCCCTGTTCTACGCCCGCCTCTTCGAGCTCGACCCGTCGCTCCGCCACCTCTTCGGCCGCGCCGACATGGCCGAACAGGGGAAGAAGCTGATGCAGATGCTCACCGTGGCGGTGGCGGGCCTCGACCGGCTCGACGCGCTCGTGCCGGCCGTCGAGGCGCTCGGCCGCCGGCACGGCGGCTACGGCGTGCGCGACGAGCACTACACGACGGTCGCCGAGGCGCTGCTCTGGACGCTCGGCCAGGGGCTCGGGCCCGCGTTCACCGACGAGGTGCGCGACGCGTGGGTGGCGACGTACACGACGCTCGCCGGCGTCATGCAGCGCGCGGCCGCGGCGGCGGAGGGCGCGGCGCAGGCGGCCTGACCACACCTGCGGATGCGAGAGGGGCCGGGACTCCGTGAGAGCCCCGGCCCCTCGTCGCGTGCGCGGCTCAGCGCCGCGTGACGCGGAGCAGCACCGTCCCCGCGAGGCGCGCGTTCGGCGGCTCGGTGCCGGGGTACGGGTCGACGCTCGCGAGCGTCACCACGTAGCCGGCGTGGGTGGCCGCCTTCGGCTCCAGGCCGGTGTGCAGCGTGGGGGTCGCCACGGCGCCCGCGGCGTCGAGCCGCACCGTCGCGGCGGCGTCCCCCGCCCACACGCAGACGACGGTCTTCGGGCAGCGCGAGTCGGTGAGGTCGGTGTAGGTGATCTTGAGCCGGCCGCCGTCGACCGCGGTCTCCTGGCTGCGGACGACGCGGACGGTGTCGTCGAACGTCCCCGCGACGCTCGACGTGGACGGGTCGGCCTTCGGGGCGGTGCCGGCGCCCGACGAGCAGGCGGCGAGGGCGAGCGAGGCGAGTGCGGCGAGCTTGTGCGGTGCGGTCATTCGTGCGTGTCGGTCGATGGGTACGCCGGCGCGGCGCGCCGACGTCCCTCTGTACCCCCGAGGGGGGCGGCCGGTCACGCCGCGCGCCGCCGCAGCGCGACGGCGCCGCCGAGCGCGGCGAGCCCGGCGGCGATGAGGGGCCAGGTGGGGGGCTCGGGGACCTCGAGCGGCGCGGTCCCGGCGGCACGGAGCGTGGTCGGGGGGGCGGCGCCGGCGGCACGCGGCCGGTGGGAGACGCCGAGGAGCGGGGCGACCGCCGCCGTGCCCGCGACGGCGGCGGCGAGGAGGGTGCGGGAGGGACGGGTCCGGGGCATGGCCGGCACGCTACACCCCGGTTGCGCGGGGCGCCTGGTACGTTCGTACCGGTGCCGTACGGGGGTGCGCGCCGGTGCGCGCGCGGCGGCCCGGGCCGTCGTCCGACGCTCGGCTCGCCGTTCGCTTAGATTCCGCGCAGCCTGCGCGGGCCCTCGCTCGCCCCGCGCAGCGGCTCCACTCCGAACGACGCGCTCGAGCACCCCATCTCGCCGGCAGAGGATCCGGCCGGGCGCGATCACCGAGCAGAGAACTGCGCATGACGCACCCCAACTCCTTCGGCAGCCGGACGACCCTCGACGTCGGCGGCCGGCGGTACACGTACTTCCGGCTCGACGCGCTGCGCGAGCTCCAGGGCGCCCGCCTCGACCGGCTGCCGTTCAGCCTCAAGGTGCTGCTCGAGAACCTGCTGCGCGGCGAGGACAACGCGTTCGTGAAGCGCGCCGACATCGAGGCGCTCGCGGCGTGGGACGTGAGGAACCCCGTCGAGAAGGAGGTCGCCTACCGGCCGGCGCGCGTCCTCCTCCAGGACTTCACCGGCGTCCCCTGCGTCGTCGACCTCGCCGCGATGCGCGACGCGATCGTGAAGCTCGGCGGCGACCCGAAGCGCATCGACCCGCTGCAGCCGGTCGACCTCGTGATCGACCACTCGGTGCAGGCCGACGAGTACGGCACCCCCGAGGCGTTCCTGCAGAACGTCTCGTTCGAGTTCGAGCGCAACCAGGAGCGCTACCGCTTCCTGCGCTGGGGACAGACGGCGTTCAACAACTTCAGCGCCGTCCCGCCGGGCACCGGCATCTGCCACCAGGTGAACCTCGAGTACCTGGCGCGCGTGGTGTTCGCCACGGACGTCGGCGGCGAGACGCTCGCCTACCCGGACTCGCTCGTCGGCACCGACTCGCACACGACGATGGTGAACGGCCTTGGCGTGTTCGGCTGGGGCGTCGGCGGGATCGAGGCGGAGGCGGCGATGCTCGGCCAGCCGCTGTCGATGCTCGTCCCCGAGGTCGTCGGCTTCAAGCTCACCGGCAAGCTCCCGGTCGGCGCGACGGCGACGGACCTCGTGCTCACCTGCACCGAGATGCTCCGCAAGAAGAAGGTCGTCGGCAAGTTCGTCGAGTACTTCGGCCAGGGGCTGAGCGGGCTCTCCCTCGCCGACCGCGCGACGATCGCCAACATGGCGCCGGAGTACGGCGCGACGATGGGCTTCTTCCCCGTCGACGAGGAGACGCTGAAGTACCTGCGCCTCACCGGACGCCGCGAGGAGCAGGTCGCGCTCGTCGAGGCGTACACGAAGGCGCAGGGGCTCTTCCGCACCGACGACACGCCGGATCCGGAGTACACCGACACGCTGGAGCTCGACCTCTCGACGGTGGAGCCGTCGATCGCCGGCCCGCGCCGCCCGCAGGACCGCATCCCGCTCAGGCAGTCGAAGGAGCTGTTCACGCAGCACCTCGGCGAGGTGCTCGCGAAGGCGGGGAGCGCGGCCGGGAAGGCGGAGCTCCGCGCCGCCACGCACGTGAGCGCGTCGCCGCAGCTCTCGCCCAACGTGGTGGCCACGGCGGTCGAGGAGCAGGAGCCGGAAGGGGTCGAGGTCGAGTACGACGGGCAGACGTTCCGCCTGAAGAACGGCGCGGTCGTCATCGCCGCGATCACGAGCTGCACCAACACGTCGAACCCGAGCGTCATGCTCGGCGCCGGCCTCGTCGCGCGCAACGCCGCCCGCAAGGGGCTCAAGGCGAAGCCGTGGGTGAAGTCGACGCTCTCGCCGGGCTCGCGCGTCGTCACCGACTACTACGAGAAGGCCGACCTCATGAAGGACCTCGAGGCGGTCGGCTTCTACCTGGCGGGCTACGGCTGCATGACGTGCATCGGGAACTCGGGGCCGCTCCCCGACCCGATCGCCGCCGCGGTCGAGAAGGGGAAGCTCGTGGTGAGCGCGGTGCTCTCGGGGAACCGCAACTTCGAGGGGCGCGTCAACCCGCACACGCGGTTCAACTACCTCGCGAGCCCGATGCTGGTGGTCGCGTACGCGCTCGCCGGCCGCATGGACATCGACCTCGACCGCGAGCCGTTGGGCGTCGGCACGGACGGCCCGGTCTTCCTGCGCGACATCTGGCCGTCGCCGCAGGAGATCCAGGACACGATCCTGACCAACGTGAAGGGGGAGATGTTCGCGAAGCAGTACGCGAACGTCTTCGAGGGGGACGAGCAGTGGCGCTCGCTCGACGTCCCGACCGGCGCGACGTACGCGTGGGACGCCGAGTCGACGTACGTGGCGCACCCGCCGTACTTCGAGGGGATGACGATGCAGCCCCCCGGCGTGAAGCCGATCGGCGGCGCGCGCGCGCTCGCGATGCTCGGCGACTCGATCACGACCGACCACATCTCGCCGGCCGGCAACATCGCCGCCGCGAGCCCGGCCGGGAAGTGGCTCATCGCCCACGGCGTCAAGACGCGCGAGTTCAACTCCTACGGCGCGCGCCGCGGCCACCACGAGGTGATGGTGCGCGGCACCTTCGCCAACATCCGCCTCCGCAACGAGCTGGTGCCGGGCACGGAGGGCGGCTGGACGACGACGGAGCCGGGGGGCGAGCCGGTGACGATCTACGACGCGGCGATGCAGTACCAGCAGCGCGGCGTGCCGCTCGTGATCGTGGCGGGGAAGGAGTACGGCACCGGCTCCAGCCGCGACTGGGCCGCCAAGGGCACCGTCCTCCTCGGCGTGCGCGCCGTCGTCGCCGAGAGCTTCGAGCGCATCCACCGCTCGAACCTCGTCGGGATGGGGGTGCTCCCGCTGGAGTTCGTGAACGGCGAGTCGCGCCAGTCGCACGGCCTCACCGGCTTCGAGACGTTCGACATCGAGGGGCTCGGCGACGACCTCAAGCCGCGCCAGCGCCTCACCGTGAAGGCGACGGCGGCCGACGGCTCGGTGAAGACGTTCGAGGTGCTCGCGCGGATCGACACGCCGGAGGAGCTGAGCTACTACAAGCACGGCGGGATCCTGCCGTACGTGCTGCGGCAGCTGGTCGGCCGGCGCGCTTGAGCGCCGGCCGACCATCCTGAGCGCAGCGAAGGATCTCCAGGATCCCGCCGCGCACGACGGGCACGAGGGGCCGGTCTCCACGCGGAGGCCGGCCCCTCGCGCGTCGCAACCCCTCCGAGGAGGGGGTCGCGACCAACCATCTTCAGGGGGGCGCGGCTGTCCGTTCCGCGCTCCCCCGCGCGCACGCTTCGGTGTACCTCCCGCCCCTGGAGACACCGACCATGTCCGACACCCATCTCGTCCAACTCGCCGCCCCCGCCGCCCCCAGGATCGCCGAGCGCTCGCTCTGGTCCCTCGGTGCCGCCGCCGTGGCGCTCGCGGGCCTCGCGAACGCGCTCCTCTACCTCGCGGGCTCGCGCTTCGACCTCGTCCCGCAGACCGTGCTGATCCCCGGCCAGGGGCCGGTGACGGTCGCCCGGGTCCTCCTCTCCACCACCGTCGGCGTCGCCGCCGGCGTGGCCACCTACGCCGCGATCCGGCGCCGCGCCGCGCGCCCGATGGCGACGTTCCGCCTCGTCGCGCTCGGCGTGCTCCTCCTCTCCTACACGCAGCCGCCGCTCGTGCTGCGCGACGCGCCGCTGCGCATGGTGCTGACGCTCGACGCGCTGCACACCGTCGCGGCGGCCGTCACGCTGTGGGTGCTCGCCACGGGAGGACGCCGTGGGCGTCGATAACGGCATCTACGACCGACTCGCCGACGGGTGGTGGGACGAGGCGGGCGAGCTGCACGGGCTGCGCACGAGCATGAACCCGGCGCGCTTCGGCTACTTCCGCCGCATCCTCGCCACCACGCTCGGCCCCGCGGTCCGCGGCGCCGCCCTCCTCGACGTCGGGTGCGGCGGCGGGTTCCTCGCCGAGGAGTTCGCGCGGCTCGGCTGCCGCGTGACCGGCGTCGACCCGTCGCTCGCCTCGCTCCAGGCGGCGCGCCGCCACGCCGAGGCGGAGGGACTCGACATCGACTACCGCTGGGGGCGCGGGGAGCGGCTCCCGGTGGGCGACGAGGCGTTCGACGTCGTGTCCTGCTGCGACGTCCTCGAGCACGTCGACGACGTGGACGTGGTGGTCGCCGAGATCGCGCGCGTGCTCCGTCCCGGTGGCGTGCTCCTGTACGACACGATCAACCGCACGCGCGCGAGCCGGCTCGTCGTCATCAAGCTGATGCAGGAGTGGCGGTGGTCGAGCTGGGTCCCCGCGGGGCTCCACGACTGGGACCGGTTCGTCACCCCCGAGGAGCTGGGACGGATGCTGCGCGGCGTCGGGCTGCGCCCGCGCGAGATCGTCGGGCTCGTCCCCGCCGTCGGGCCGGTGGCGATGCTGCGCGCGATCCGCGATCGCAAGCGCGGCCGCATCACCACGAGCGAGCTCGGACGCCGCGCCCCGATCCGCGAGGGGCGCGACACGTCGATCGCGTACATGGGGCACGCGGTGAAGGGCGGCGGAGGCGCGCATGGGTGACGCGACGACGGCGGAGCACGCGGCGCTGCCGGCGGCGCGCGCGGCGTCCCGTGCGCCGGGGTGGCGGCGGCGCCTCGCGCGGTTAGGCGCCGCGGCCCTCGGCGCGGCCTTCGTCGTCGCGCTCGCCGCGGCGGCCGTCGTCTACGCGCTGAGCGAGCGGCGGCTCGCGCGGCGCCACGACACCGGCATCGACCCGTTGGTCCTCCCGCTCGGCGGCGGCGCGGTGGCGCGCGGGGAGCACCTCGCCACGGCGGTCGCGAACTGCACGCTCTGCCACGGCGCGGACCTCGGCGGCGCGGTGTACGCGGACATGGGGGCGATGGGCGTCATCGCCGGGCCGAACCTCACCCGCGGGCGCGGCGGCGTCGGCGCGGCGCGCACCGACGCGGACCTCGTGCGCGCGATCCGGCGCGGCGTGCACCCGGACGGCACGTCGCTGATCGCGATGCCGAGCGAGGTGTTCGTGCACATGAGCGCCCCCGACCTCGCGTCGCTCGTCGCCTACGTGCGCCAGCTCACGCCGGTGGACCGCGTGGTGCCACGGACGCACTTCGGCCCCCTTGGGCGCGCGCTGCTCGCCGCCGGGAAGCTGCGGCTGCTCGTGGCCGAGAAGACGCCGGCGCTCCCCTTCCCCGCGCCGGTGCCCGTTGGGCCGACGCCGGAGTACGGGCGCTACCTCGCGAACATCGCCGGGTGCCACGGCTGCCACGGCTTCGGGCTCTCGGGGGGGCGCGTCGCCGGCCCGCCCGGGCTCCCGCCGGCGTCGAACCTGACGCCGGCCGGGATCGGGCGGTGGAGCGAGGGGGACTTCGTGCGCGCGATGCGCGAGGGGCGCCGCCCCGGCGGCGCGGCGATCGACCCGTTCATGCCGTGGCAGACGTTCCGCCGCATGGACGACGTCGAGCTGCGCGCGCTCTGGGCCTACCTGCGCACCGTGCCCGCCAGGCCCTTCGGCAACAAGTAGCCGGGGGGGGCCCGCGTGGCGGTGCCCGACCGGGCGTGATGCCGAGCCGCCGGCGAGGCAGCGACCAACGGCGCCGATGCCGCGCCGGTAGGCCAACTTCCCAACGGGCCCGGAGACGCGCATTCTCGCGGCGCTCGCCGTGCGTCCGTCATCCGACCGCTCGATGCGACGAACGACCAGCGACCGCCGGCGTCGACGGCCGTGCCTACCGGATCCCACCCGCGCGCCGGCGGTCAGGGGAGAGGCGTCTCGCCCGGCACCTCCGAGCGCCCGGGCAACCCGCCGCCCGTCCCGGCCAGCGCGCGGAGCCCACCGCGAGCGGAGGTCGCCCGGCTCGCGACCGCTCAGCCGCGCGCTCGGCCGCGCGCTCGGCCGCGACCGCGACGCCCCCCGCGGGCGAACGCCCCGGCGAGGAGCACCCCCGTCGCGACGAGCGCCGCGGTGCCCGGTTCCGGCACGGCCGCGATCACCGTCACGCCGTCGATCCAGACGTTGGCGGCGCCGGCGTCGGGCCCGTTCTCGATCCGGACGGCGTCGAACGCGAGAGGCGGGACGCACGTCGGCATCTGCCCCGCCTGGCCCCGGACGCCGAGGGCGTCCTCGAGCAGCAGGCTCGCCACCGCGCCGCACCCGCCGACGGGCACGGGGCCGACGAGCGTCGTCAGCGCGAGGTCGAGCAGCGTCGCGTCGACGGCGCCGCGGAACTGGAACGGGAAGAAGATCTTCGCCAGCGGCGCGTCGAACGTGATGGTGATGAAGGGGAGATCGGGGAGCAGCGGTCCCATCATCGCGCCGAACCGCGTCCCGTCGAAGCCGGGGGCCTCCGGCAGCATGGGGAACGAGCGCAGCTCCACGGCCGGGCCGCCGTCGAAGCAGGCGTGCACCGGGGAGAGCTCGGGCGGCGCCACCGGTTCGAAGTCGAAGACGACGAGCGGCGTCCCCGGGATCGACCGCCCGGCGAAGCAGAACGGCGGCTGCGGGCCCTGCGCGGCGGCCGGAACGGCGACGAGGACGAGCAGCGACGCCAGTGCCCGACGGACGACTGCCAGCATGGTCACCCCTGCGTGCGGAGGTTGGGCGCGCGCCACGTGCGTCGGCGGTCTTCGTGGGCCGCGGTCGCGCGGCCCTACGATCGACGCGCCGGGCGCTCCCGTCAGTCGGGCGACATCCGACGCCCGGTCACTCGGCGCGCCTGACCGTCGCCGGCGCGAGCGGGGCGCGCTTCAGCCGCACCTCCTCTACGAGATGGTCCGGCCCCTTTCGCAGCACGAGCGTCGCGCGCTCGCGCGTCCCCTCGATGTTCTGCGTCAGGTTGACGTAGTTGATCTCCTCCCAGATCCGCACCGCCGTCTCCACCGCCTCCGCCTCCGAGAGCGAGGCGTAGCGATGGAAGTACGACTCCGGCCGCCGGAACGCGGTGTCGCGCAGCTTCAGGAATCGCTCCACGTACCACCGGCGCAGGCTCGGCTCCGCGGCGTCGACGTAGATCGAGAAGTCGAAGAAGTCCGAGACGACCACGCGCGGGCGCCACGCGCCGTCCGTCGCGGCCGCGCCCGCACCGTCGTCGCGCGGCCCGGTGGCGCCGGGCGCCTGGAGGACGTTGATCCCCTCGACGATGAGGATGTCGGGGCGCCGGACGACGACGTGCTCGCCGGGGATGACGTCGTAGGTCAGGTGCGAGTACACCGGCGCCTCGACCTCCGGGCGCCCCGCCTTCACGTCGGCGAGGAAGCGGAGCAGCCGCGCGACGTCGTAGCTCTCCGGGAACCCCTTGCGGCGCATCAGCCCGCGCGCGTCGAGCACCGCGTTCGGGTAGAGGAACCCGTCCGTCGTCACGAGCGCCACGTGCGGGTGGTCCGGCCAGCGCGCGAGCAGCGCGCGCAGCACGCGGGCGATCGTGCTCTTCCCCGCCGCGACGCTCCCCGCGATCGCGACGATGAACGGCGGCGACAGCGACGGGCGGCCGAGGAAGGTGTCGGTGACCTGGAGGAGCGCCCGCGCGGCGGTGACGTACAGGTTCACGAGCCGCGACAGCGGGACGAAGACGTCCGCCACCTCCTCCACCGAGATCGGCTCGTTGAGCCCGCGGAGCTGGCGGAGCTCCTCCTCCCCGAGCAGCAGCGGCGTGCTCGCGCGCAGCGTCGCCCACTGCTCGCGGGTGAAGCTCATGAACGGGGGCGCGGTGGCGCCCTGGGGGGGCGGGGACACCAGGGTGGCGGCGTCGGGCACGGGAGAAGGATAGCGGCTCAGCCGTGCCGCTGGTGCCCCCGCTGCCGCCGGCGCTTCCGCCGCCCCTCCATCGCCGTCTCGATCTGCGTGGTGAGGTCGCGCTCGATCGCCTCGGCGTCGAGCGGCTGGAGCATCTGCTTGAGCTCCGGGTCCTCCGCCATCTGCTGGCCGAGCCGCGTGTAGAGCCCCGAGACGAGCTGGAGGACCTTCGTCACCTCCTCCTCCACGCGCAGCGTGACCGCGAGGCTCACCTCCTCCCGCACCTCGGCGATCGCCGACTCCCGGTTCTGCGTCATGAGGACGAAGATCGAGAGGAAGATCGCCTCGAGCGAGACGATCATCGTCAGGAGCCCGAACGGGAACGGGTCGAACGCCGCCGACCCGGCGAGCATGTTCCACGGGATCCACACGCCGAACCAGACGATGTGGAAGACGAGGAACGGGGTCGAGCTGGCGACGAGGGTGAGGCGGTTCGCGAGGTGCTCCACCCACGTCATGTCGGCGGCGTGCTTCGCCTTCACGGCGCGGAATGCGCGGCTCCCGTGGTGCCGGCGGCTCCGTCGGTCGCCGTTGGCTCGTCCCCCACCGCCTCCCTCCTCGCCCGGCTGGGGGAGGGGCGATCCGTCGGCCACCGGGCTCGCCGGTGGAGGCGCGCTGCGATCCGGTTGGCTCATGGCTGGGGCGGCATGCGAGAAGCACGCCCGGGCGGATGACCCGGGCGTGCCTCTCAACTTACCATCGCCGTGCGGGTTGGCGTCAGAACGGGACCTTCTTCTTGTCGACGTTGTTCCCGACCACTGCGCCGGCCGCCGCGCCGACCACCGCGCCGATGAGCCCGCCCTTCAGGCGGTCGCTCCGCTTGGCCGTCGCGACGCCGATCGCCGCGCCCGCCGCGGCGCCGATCGCGGCGTCACGCTTGGTGTTCTTCTTCACGGTCGTCCGCGGCTCGCTGGCGACCGTCCCCGCGCTGCTGTACGTGCCGCCGCTGCCGCCGCTCGACCGACGCGCGGACGAGCTCGAGCGCGGCCGATCGCGGTAGACCACGCGCTCGCGGACCACCGGAGCCGGCGCGGGCGCCGGGGCGACGTACTGCCCGTTCGCGTATCCGGCCTGGCCCGGCTGCGGGGCGTACGGGTTGTACTGCCCCGCCGGCCCGAGCTCCTGCGGCGAGACGTACCCCTGCCGCGGGTACTGCTGGGCCTGCGCGGAGAGCGACAGATCGTTCTGCAGGGCGTCGTCGACGCGGGCGTCGCTCCCTCGGCCGCACGCGGCGGCCAGGGCGAGCGCGGCGCCGGCGAAGAGCGTGGTCGAAGTCGAACGTCCGAGAGCCATGTGCAGTCCTCCGTGGGGGGTGGTGTTGCCGCCATGTGTTCAGGCAGACCCCAGGCCAGGAGTTGATGGCCCCGTCGAACGATCAACGTTCGCGGGCGTCCCCTCCACGATGGCGGGCTGTCCCCTGCAAGCGACGCCAGGACAACGACTTGTGACGCCGGTCACGGGTCTGGCACGGGACCCCGCGGCCATTGGAAGGGGAGATCACATCCGATCACATCTGATCCTTTCGATCCGCCCCTCACCAACAACGAGCCTCCGCGTGGCCGGGCGGTGCGGAGCCGTGTGTGTTCTCGGAGGGGATCCGATGTGATCGGACGTGATCAGATGTGATCCCACTCCCCAAGAGCAGACACGGCCCGACTGGTGCAGAGCCGCCGGCGGCGCGCCCCGATTACGTTTCGGCGCGGCAATCCCGAACCCGGTACCACCGAACGATGACCCCACCCCCGTTCACCCTCGGCCTCATCCAGGAGGCCGTCCAGGGCGACGCGGCCGCCACCGTGGAGCTGCACGAGCGGCGCATCCGCGAGGCGGCCGCGCGCGGCGCGCAGATCATCCTCCTCCAGGAGCTCTTCAACGCCCCGTACTTCTGCAAGGTGACCGACGCCGAGCGGTTCGACCTCGCCGAGCCGATCCCGGGGCCGACCACCGAGCGGATGCAGCGGCTCGCGCGCGAGCTCGGGGTGGTCATCGTCGTCCCGCTGTTCGAGAAGCGCGGGCCGGGGCTCTACCACAACTCCGCCGCGGTCGTCGACGCCGACGGGACGCTCATCGGGTCGTTCCGGAAGATGCACATCCCCGACGACCCGCTCTATCACGAGAAGTACTACTTCACTCCGGGCGAGATCTACCAGCACGACGAGGCGAAGGCGCCGTCGGGGTTCCGCGTCTTCAAGACGCGCTTCGCGACGATCGGGGTGCTGATCTGCTGGGACCAGTGGTACCCGGAGGCGGCGCGGATCACCGCGCTCATGGGCGCGCAGGTGCTGCTCTACCCCACCGCCATCGGCTGGCACCCGCAGGAGAAGGAGCAGTGGGGGCGCGCGCAGTCCGACGCGTGGCGCATCGCGCAGCGCGCGCACGCCATCGCCAACGGCGTCTTCGTCGCCGCGGCGAACCGCGTGGGACACGAGCCGGAGCCGGGGACCGACGGGATCGAGTTCTTCGGCCACTCGTTCATCTGCGACCCGTTCGGCCGCATGATGGCGCAGGCGGGCACGGAGCCGGAGATCCTCGTCGCCGAGTGCGACCCGCGGCTGATCGAGGAGACGCGGCGCAACTGGCCGTTCCTGCGCGACCGGCGGATCGACGCGTACGGCCCCATTCTCAACCGGTACATCGGGTGAGGGCGATCGCGTGAGGCAGGACATCGACGGCGACGCCATCGGGCCCGTCGGGCCGATCGGCGCGACGAGCGCGCGGCGCATCGACCCCGTGCCCGACGCGGCCGGCGACGCGCGGGGGCCCGCTCGCGGGCGGGACACGACGCGCTACCGGATGCCGGCCGAGTGGGAGCCGCACGCCGCGACGTGGCTCGCGTGGCCGCACCACGAGCCGGACTGGCCGGGGAAGCTCGGCCCGATCCCGTGGGTGTACGCGGAGATCGTGCGCGCGCTGCACCGCCACGAGCCGGTGGAGGTCCTCTGCCACGACGAGGCGGTGCGCGAGTCGGCGCGCGAGACGCTCGCGGCGCACGGCGTCCGCGCCGCGGTGGCGGCGTCCGGCCGCTCGGCGGCGCGGGGCGAGCCGAGCGCGCCCGGCGCCTACCCGGTGCGGCTGCACGTGGTGCCCAACGACCGCGTGTGGGTGCGCGACTCCGGCCCAACGGGCGCGCTGCGCGAGGACGGGAGCGTCGTCTGGCTCAACTGGGCGTTCAACGCGTGGGCGAAGTACCCCAACTACGCGCTCGACGCGAAGGTGGGGGAGGCGTTCGCGTCGATCAGCGGCGTGCCGCGCGTCGAGCCGACGCGCCCCGACGGGCGCGGACGCCTCGTGCTCGAGGGGGGCGGGATCGAGACCAACGGACAGGGGCTGTTCCTCGTGACCGAGGAGTGGCTCCTCACCGACGTCCAGGTCCGCAACCCCGGGCTGACGCGCGAGCAGTACGAGCGCGCGTTCCGCGACTGGTGCGGCGTGCGGCAGACGATCTGGTTGGGCGAGGGGTGCGTCGGCGACGACACGCACGGCCACATCGACGACGTCGCGCGCTTCGTGGCGCCGGACACGATCGTGCTCGCGTACGAGGAGGACCCGGCGGACGAGAACCATCTGCGCTCGATGGACAACCTCGAGCGGCTCATGCTCGCCGGCGGCCAGCGCGGCGCGCTGCGCGTGGTCAAGCTCCCCTTCCCGCGCGCCGTGGAGATGAACGGCGAGCGGCTCCCGGCGAGCTACGCGAACTTCTACATCGGCAACGGCGTGGTGATCGTGCCGACGTTCAACGACCGGAACGACCGCGTCGCGCTCAACACGCTCGCGCAGCTGATGCCGGAGCACCACATCGTCGGGATCCACGCCGTGGACCTCGTGTGGGGGCTCGGCACGCTCCACTGCCTCAGCCAGCAGCAGCCGGCGCCGCAGCCGCGCGCGAGGCGGTAGCGGCAGCGCATTTCCATCGCTTCTCGGTCGCTCGCTTCTCGGTCGCTCGCTTCTCGATCGCTTCTCCATCGCTTCTCGGGGGTGGACGCGGCTGCTAGCATACGGGCGTGACCACGCCCCCCCCGACCCCGTCCGCGCAGACCCCGTCCTGGTCCCGCCCCCGCGGCGGCGCGCCCGAGCCGGGGAGCGCGCTCGACGAGCAGTTCGCCGCGTTCGTCGGCCCCCGCTGGCCGCGCTACCGGCAGAAGTTCGCGCCGTTCTACGACGACACGCGCTTCCAGCCGACGTGGAACTGGGCGGCCGCGCTCTTCGTCGGGATGTGGTTCCTGTACCGGAAGCTCTACGTCCCCTTCGTCTTCTTCGCGATCGTCCCAAGCCTCGCCTTCAACATCCTGCTCGGCGACATCCCGCAGCTCCAGACGGTCCCGAACCCGCAGCGGCCGGGGGCGCCCCCGCTCACCACGCTCACGCCGGACGCGATGCTGATCCTGCTCGGCGTCTACGTCTCGACGGTGATCCTTGCCGGGGGGACGGCGAACTACCTGCTCTACCGGCGCGCCGCGGCGGCGATCCACCTCATCGCCCCCCGAGCCCCGGACCCCGGGACCCGACTCGCGCTCCTGCGGCGCGTCGGCGGGGTGAGCTGGACGTCGGTCGCCGTCGGGCTCGGGATGATGCTCCTCCTCCAGCTCCTCGCGGCCGGGGCCGCCAGCGCCACCCAGTAGCCGCCATCGCGACAGCGGCGCGTACTTTCGGTATATTTTCGGAGCCACTTGCTCCGAAACACGTGCCGAGGGACGCCGATGGACACCCGCCGCAAGCTCGCCATCCTCGCCGACGCCGCCCGCTTCGACGCCCCCTGCGCGCGTCGGACCGACCCGGCCGCGGCAGCCGCGCCCGCCCCGACAGCCACCGAGCTCCTCGGTGACGCCGCCCGCCACGGGATCTGCCACGCGGTCGCGGCCGACGGGCGGCGGATCGCGCTCCTCAAGGTCCTCCTCACCAACCACTGCATCCACGACTGCGGCTACTGCGTCAACCGCCGCTCGGCGGACGTGGAGCGGGCGCGGCTCGGCGTGCCGGAGGTCGTCCGGCTCACCCTCGAGCTCCATCGCCAGGGGGCGATCGAGGGGCTGTTCCTCAGCTCGGGGGTGCACCGGAGCGCCGACCACACGATGGAGCAGCTCGCCGCGGTCGCGCGGTCGCTGCGTGTGGAGCACCGCTTCCCCGGCTACATCCACCTGAAGGCGATCCCGGAGGCGAGCCCCGAGCTGATCGCCGAGGCGGGGCGGTGGGCGAACCGGCTGAGCGTGAACGTGGAGCTCCCGACGCAGCAGCACCTCGACGCGCTCGCGCCGGGGCGGCGGCTGGTCACGATCACCCGGGCGATGGACCGGATCCGCGACCGGATCGCCGAGTCGCACGAGGAGCACCGGCGGCGCGTGCGCGGGCCCGAGTTCGCCCCGGCCGGGCAGGTGACGCAGATGGTGGTCGGCGCGGACGCGGCCACCGACGCGCAGATCCTCCGCGCGGCGGCGTCGCTCTACGAGCGGCAGCGGCTGCGGCGCGTCTATTACGGCTCCTACGTGCCGGTCGCCGGCACGCGCGCCGCGCTCCCCGAGGTCGCCTCGCCGCTGGTGCGCGAGCACCGGCTCTACCAGGCGGACTGGCTGCTCCGGGTCTACGGCTTCGGGGTGGAGGAGCTGACGCCGGCGGAGGCGCCGCAGCTCGAGCTCGGCGTGGACCCGAAGCTGGCGTGGGCGCTCCGCAACCGCGCGTGGTTCCCGGTGGACGTGAACCGGGCGAGCCGCGAGGCGCTGCTGCGCGTCCCAGGGTTCGGGACGCGCACGGTGGCGCGGATCCTCGCGGTGCGGACGTGGCACCGCCTCCGGCTGGCGGACCTGGTGACGCTGCGGGTGCCGCTGCGGCGCGCGCTCCCCTTCGTGATCACGGCGGACCACAACCCGCACGTGCTCGGGATGGACGCCGCGGATCTCCGGGAGCGCGTCGCGCCGCGGCTCGACCAGATGGACCTCTTCGGCGCCGCGGCGGCGTCGGCGTCGTCGGGGCAACTGTAGGCCTTTGGAGAGGGGGATCACTTCTGATCACGTCTGAAACGACGGATCCCCTCCGATACCCAGCATGGCTCCACGCGGCCGGGCCGAGCGGAGCCTCGAATGCGTGAGGAGCAGATCTGCTGTTTCAGATGTGATCGGGTGTTTCCCTCCTCCCAACGGCAGTCAGAACGAGAGCCGCACCCCCACCGTCGCCGCGAGGTTGTGGCCGACGTCGCTCTTCACGCTGAACCCGGCCACGTCCTCCGACTTGTACCGCCCGATGTAGTCCTTCACCATCGCGCGCAGCCCGAACGCGCTGCCGAGCGAGAGGTCGAGCCCCGCGCCGGCCACCGCGGCCGGGTTGGTCGAGCTGGTCGTGACCCCGGCGCTCCCGAGCTTCGTCGTGATGGCGCCGCCGCCGAGCTGGACGAACGGGACGATCGGCATCGCGGACGCGCTGCTCGTCGGGAGGCGCGCCTCGATCGCCGCGTCGTACATCCACGACTGGCGCGTGCCGACGTCGAGCCCGCCGAGGATCGGCAGGCCGATCTCGAGGTCGCCGTGGCTGTACCCGACGTTCCCGACGAGCGACAGCGACTGGCTGATCGCCATCGCGAGCTGCCCGCCGATCACCGGCGCCGCCGCGCCGCGGACGCTGGAGCCGAGCGGGCCGTCGGCGAAGTGCTGGAAGGTCATGTAGCCGGCGTACGGCGTGAAGTCGGCCACCGTCGCGTGGTCGCTCGTGGCGCGCGCCGGAGCGCGTTGCGCGGCGAGCGGTGCGGCGAGCGAGACGAGCGCGCCCACCGCGGCGACGGCGCGGCGAGCGGGGATGACGAGCGTGGTGCGCATCGGGGGTCTCCTGACGTGGACGTCGGCACGCCGGGAACCGGCGGCCGGCCGTCAGGAAGGCACCATCGGGACCGCCTGCCGACGGCGTGCGAAGTCGAGACGGCGCAACGGCTTGCGCCCAGCCGCCCGGCGCCGCGGCGTCCTCCGCGGGTGACGCTCAGGCCGGCGCGCTGTCCCCCGCCCCGCCCGCGCCGCCCGTCCCGCCGCCAGCGAGCGCGTCGCGGATCGCGAGGATCTGCCGCGCGTGGCGGGCCTCGTGCTGGCCGACGAACAGGAGCCACTGGTAGCCGTCGAACTCGCCGAACGCGGGGTGCGGAACGCGCACCTGCGTCAGGTCGACGCCGTCGGCGTCGTGGATCGTGGCGAGGAGCACCTCGCGCGACGCGCGGAGCGCCGCGAGCGCATCCGCGGTCGCGACCCCGGGACCGGGGGCGATCCGCTCCGGCGCGACGAACCGCCCCGTGCTCACGGCGACCTGGTACTGGTCGAGCCGGTGGCGCACCGACTCCACCTGCGGGTCGGCGCCGACGCCGCTCTCGCGGGCGCTCGCGATCCGCTTCGCCAGGAAGCGCGCCGTGCCGACCTCCGATCGCGCGAGGTGGTCGAGCACCTCCGCCACCGACCAGCCGTCCGGGACGGCGCGGCGTTCGCGGGCCTCGGCGGGGACGGTGTCGACCGCGGCGAGGAGCGCGGCACGCTGCTCCACGAGGAGCTCGGTCAGCTCGGAGAGACGCGGATGCAGTGGCATGCGGCAGGAGTGGAGGCACGCGCGCGGCAGTACGGGGCACGTGCGAGGCATGTGCGAGGCATGTGCGAGGCACGTGAAGTGCCGTGCGCGGGGCCCGTGAAGATCACACTGCTCTCCGAGGACTCGATCCGCTACGAGGCGGTCCCCGGCCCGCTCACCATCGAGGCGGAATCGGCCGATGCAGAGTACTCGCCGTTCCACATGCTCGGTAGCGCGCTCGCCGTGTGCACCTTCAAGGTGCTCGCCTCGTGGGCGTCGCACGCGAACGTCCCGTTCGAGGGGCTCGTCATCGACGTGTCGTGGACGTTCGCGGAGAAGCCGCACCGCGTGGCGGAGGTGAAGCTGTCGTTCACCTGGGCCGGGCTCCCGCCGGCGCGGCTGGAGGCGGCGAAGCGCGCCGCCGCGCTCTGCCCCATCCACGCGACGCTGACGCACGGCCCGACGCCGGTGTCGGTCGAGGGGCGGATCGGGTGACCGTCCCCGTCGTGCGCTTCACCGTCCGCGGTGCGCCCCGCTCCCCGGCGGACGCCGTCAACGGCGGCGCGGGGTACACCGGCGGCGTCTGGCACGTCGGCGAGGGGCGCCCGTACACGCTCGTGTACGACGGCACGTGCAAGGTGTGCGGGCGGCTCGTGGGGGTCCTGGTGCGGTGGGACCGGCGCTCGCGACTCCTGGAGATCGTGCCGTCGCAGCTCCCGGGGGTGCAGCCGCGCTACCCGTGGATCCCGGCGCGCGCCTACCTCGAGTCGATCCAGATGATCGGGCCCGGCGGCCGCACGTGGCAGGGCGCCGCGGCCATCGAGCGGCTGCTCGACATCCTGCCGCGCGGGCGGCTGATCTCCTGGATCTTCCACGTCCCGTTCGTGCGCACGCTCGCCGACCGGTTCTACCGCTGGTTCGCCCGCAACCGGTACCGGCTCGGCTGCGGCGAGCACTGCGCGATCCATGCGGAGATGCTCGACTTCGGCGACGAGGCGCCCGCGGCGGAGCGCTAGAGCGGTGGCCGACCGGCTTTGCGCCACGGAGGCGCGGAGGCGCGGAGCACGGCCCACGGAGAACCCCACCATGTTGGTGGCTGTTCTCCGTGCGCTTCCGGAGCCTGTCCTGAGCGCAGCGAAGGATGCCTCCGTGCCTCCGTGGCGGACCGCCCACTGTCCGCCACGGCGAACCGAGCCGAGAACTGCTCTAGGTGGGCAGTCTGAAGGAACCGTGAGCCGCGATCGCGGCGGTTTGCGCCTGTACTGGCGGGGACGGCCGCGCTCGCGTGGGGTGGGCGCGGCGTCTCCAGGACTCCCGTCCCTCCCGCCCAGCACGGAGCCGCCGATGAAACTCGCCGCCGTGGTCCGCTCGTCCGCCCTCGCCGCCGGACTGGCCCTCCTCCTTCCCGCCTCAGCCCACGCGCTCGTTGCCTTCGACCCGTGCATGTACCGGGTCAACTACCCGGTGACGATCACCGATCCCACCGTCGGCGGGCTCCGCAACGGGTTCATCGCGCAACAGTACGGCAATGGCGACGGCCTCGTCTGGCCGGCCGGCGCGCACCTCGACGAGAATGGGAACGGTCTCGTCGAGGACTTCTTCCCGAAGGACTTCTGCCAGAACCCGCCGCTCCGGGCGTTCTACATCGGGATCGCGGGGGACCCCTGGTCGGGCGACCTCGACTGGGACCCGACGAACCCGTCGGCCAACTTCCACGTCGTGATGCTCGCGAGCACCGCGATCAGCTCGCTCCTCACCGACGGCCGCGACTTCGAGGACCTCTTCCTCGCGAGCGAGGACGAGGTGCTGAACAACCTGTTCTACGGGACGACGGTCGGTTGCGACTTCAACACGAACGACGGCCCGGGTTGCGACGGGATCAATTTCATCTGGGACTTCATGAAGCGGCTGCGCGACGGGCCGAACGCGATCGGGCCGAACAGCGACGATCCGTGCGCCCCCGTCTCCAACTGCCCGATCTACGACACCCGCAACGCCTGGTTCAGCATCCCGGGTCCCGGCGCGGCGCCTAGCGGCTACGACGTCGTCCAGTTCTCCACCGGCACCGTCGTCGGCTCCGGCGTCGTCTCGCTCAGCCCGGTGCCGCTCGCCGCGGTGCCGGAGCCGGGGACATGGGCCCTGATGGCGACGGGCCTCGCCGGCCTCGGCGCCGCCGCGCGCCGCCGCCGTCCCGCGTGACCGCATCGCTCCCGCTCGACACCGCCTCCATTCTCGCCACGCCCACGCTCGTCGGGCGGCGGCTCGGCCCCTACGAGGTGCTGCGCCGCATCGGCGAGGGGGGGATGGGGACGGTGTACGAGGGGGTGCGCGCCGACGACGCGTACCGGCAGCGCGTCGCGATCAAGACCGTCTGGCGCGGCGCGGACAGCGAGCTGCTCGCGCGGCGGCTGCGCAGCGAGCGGCAGATCCTCGCCTCGCTCGAGCACCCGAACATCGCGCGGCTCCTCGACGGCGGGAGCACGGGCGACGGCTGCCCGTACCTCGTGATGGAGTACGTCGCGGGGTCGCCGATCGACGCGCACTGCGACGCGTGGCGGCTCCCGCTGCGTGCGCGGCTCGCGCTGTTCGAGCAGGTGTGCGCCGCCGTGCGCCACGCGCACCGGAACCTCGCGATCCACCGCGACCTCAAGCCGTCGAACGTGCTGGTCACCGCCGACGGGGTGGTGAAGCTGCTCGACTTCGGCGTCGCGAAGCTCACCGGCGCGGGCGAGGGGGAGGGCCCCGGCACGCTCACCGGCGCCGGGCTCTCCCCGTTCACCGCGGGGTACGCCGCGCCGGAGCAGGTCGACGGCGGCCCGGTCACCACCGCGACCGACGTGTACGCGCTCGGCGCGCTGCTGCACGTGCTGCTCACCGGCCGCACGCCGTTCGACGCGGACCGGTTGAGCACCGCGGAGGCGGTGGTCGCGATCCGCGCCGGCGTGGTGCGCGCGCCGAGCGAGATGGCGACCGCCGCGGCGGCGCTCGCGCGCGCGCTCCCGTCGCGCGAGCGGCTGGCGCGCGAGCTGCGCGGGGAGCTCGACGCGATCGTGCTCATGGCACTGCGCCGCGAGCCGGAGCGCCGCTACCCCACCGTGGACGCGCTCGCGGACGACGTGCGGCGCCACCTCCGCGGCGACCGGGTGCTCGCGCGGCGCGACACGCTCGCCTACCGCGTCCGCACCGCGGTGCGCCGCAACCGCGGGCTCGTCGCCGCCGGCGCGGTGGCGGTCGCCTCGCTCGTCGCCGCCACCGCCGTCTCGCTGCACGAGGCGCGGGCGAGCGCGCTCGCCGCCCGGCGCGCCGAGCGCGTCGCGCGCTTCTTCCAGGCGATGGCCGGCGGCGGCGTGGTCGAGGAGCTCGACGCGGTGCCGACGGTCGGGCCCAACGGCACGTTCGGCGAGTGGATCGACAGCACCGCGTCGCGGATCGCGCCGGTGTTCCGCGACGAGCCGGGGATCCGCGCGCGCCTCTACACCGCCGTGGCGACGAGCTACCTCGCCCAGGCGCGCGCGCGCGAGGCGATCCCGATGGTCGACTCGGCGCTCCGCCTCGCGCGCACGGCGTACGGCCCGCGGAGCGACGCCTTCGCCGAGGCGAGCCTCCTGGCCGCGGGGCTCGCCGTGCAGCAGGGGCGCGCGGCGGAGGCGGAGCGGCGCGCGCGCGCCGCGGCGGCGGCGATCGCGGGGCGCGAGCGGAGCGCGCCGATCCTGCACGAGACGACGCTCGGGGCGCTCGCGTTCGTCGCCCTGACTCGCGGCGACCTCCCGGCCGCCGACTCGATGGCGCGCGCGCTGCTCGCCATCGACGCCCGACGCGCGCGGGGGCCGAGCGCCATCCGCGCGGGCGCGCTCGACCTGCTCTCGTCGGCCACGGCGCAGGCGGGGTCGCTCGCCCGCGCCGACTCGATGCTCGCGACCGCGCTGGCGATCACCGATTCGCTCGGCGACATGCGCTCGGGGGCGCGGCTCGACGCACTCCTCGATCGCTCGAACCTGCTGCTCTCGCTCGGGCGCCGGGCGCCCGCCGAGTCGCTCTCGGTGGAGGGGCTGCGCCGTGCGCGGCAGGCCTACGGCGAGCGGAGCGCGATGGCGGCGCTCTTCCTCGCGCAGCTCGGGAACTTCGCGCGCTCGCGCGGCGACACCGCGTACGCGCGCGCCGCCGCGGACAGCGCCGAGACGACGATGCGCGCGCTCCCGATGGTGGCACCCCTCCCGTTCACGTTCTACCTCGACTACCGGATCGCGGAGCTGCGCGCGCGCGGGGACCGCGCCGGGGCGGCGCGCGCCGCGGACGAGATGCTGCGCCTCGCGACGACGCTCGACATCGCGCCGGTGGCGGTGCGCGCGGGCTTCTACGCGGGGCGCGGCCACGCGGAGCTCGGCGAGTGGGGCGAGGCGGAGGCGCGGCTGCGCGAGGGGCTGGCGCGCGACTCCGCGGCGGGGACGGCGACGCGGCTCTGGACCGCGCCCCTGCGCGGGCAGCTCGCCGTGGTGCTCGCCCGGCGCGGCGACCGGCGGGGGGCGGACAGCGTGACGGCGCTGCTCCCGTCCGCCGTCGCGACGTGGGTGCGCACCACGCTCGCCGCCCCGGCGCCGGCGGCAGGCCGGTAGGGGGTCGCGGAGGGAATCGGCCGGGGGATGATGGAATCTCGCGCGAAGCTGCGCGTGGTCTGGGTGAGACGCTGGATCGCAGCCCCATCACCCCGAACCCGGAACCCGCCATGCCGCGCTCCCCGCTTCGTCGCACCACCTCCGCGGTCCTCGCCGCGGCCGCGCTCTCCCTCGCGACCGCGCCCCTGCACGCCCAGCTTGTGAACGGCGGGTTCGAGGCGCCGGCGATCTCCCCCGGGGGCTTCCTGCTCTTCGGCACCGGCGGGAGCTTTCCCGGGTGGACCGTGGTCGGCTCGCCGGTGAACGTCGGCGTCGTGAGCGACACGTACACCAGCATCGGGTACCTCTTCCCGTCGCACGGCGGGGTGCAGTGGATGGACCTCACCGGGCTCGTGAACGGCGTGGGGGGGATCCAGCAGACGTTCACGACGACGCCGGGGACGGCGTACGACCTCTCGTTCTGGGTCGGCAACATCGTGGACCCGACAGGCTCCTACGGCCTCTCCAGCACCATCGACGTGCTCGTGGACGGCACGCCGCTCCTGAGCGCGACGAACTCGGACGGCGCCGGCACGATCACGCAGAGCTGGCGGCGCTTCGCGACGTCGTTCGTCGCGACGTCGGCGTCTACGACGCTCGCCTTCCTCAACGCCGATCCCGCGAGCGACAACACCAACGGGTTGGACGACGTGGAGCTCACGCCGGTCGTCTCGGCGGTACCGGAGCCGGCGCCGGTGGCGCTGCTGGGGGGGGGCACGCTGCTCCTCCTCGCGGTCGCTCGCCGGCGTGGGGCGGGTGGGTGAGCAGCCTCCTGATCCGGCACGCGGCTCGGCGCCGCGGCCGGGACGTGGCAGGGAGAGCGGCCGATCCCATATTGGGGGCGGCCCTCACCCTCCTCGGCATGCCTCACGGCGACGTCGCGATCACCCAGCTCCTCCGCGACGCCCAGGGGGGCGGGGACGGGGCCGCGGACCGCCTCGCGCAGGCGGTGTACGCGGAGCTGCGGCGCACGGCGGCGGCCTACCTGCGACGCGAGCGCGCGGACCACATGCTCCAGCCCACGGCGCTGGTCCACGACGTCTTCCTCCGCCTCGTCGACCAGCGCCGCGTGGAGTGGCGGAGCCGGACGCAGTTCTTCGCCGTCGCCGCGCAGATGATGCGGCGGATGCTCGTCGATCACGCGCGCCGCGCCCGCGCGGCGAAGCGCGGCGGGCGGCTCGTCACGCTGGACGACGCGCTCCCCGACGCCGCCGCGCGCTCGGTCGACGTGATCCGCGTCGACGACGCGCTCGAGGCGCTCGCCGCGATCGACGCGCGGCAGGCGCGCATCGTCGAGCTGCGCTTCTTCGCCGGGCTGACGATCGACGAGACGGCCGACGCGCTCGGCGTCTCGCCGATCACCGTGTCGCGCGAGTGGGCGGTGGCGCGCGCGTGGCTGCACGCCGAGCTCACGCGCGACTGACGCGCGCCATCCCTCCGAGCCATGTCCGACGGCATCCCCCCCGCGCTCTGGCCCGTGGTGAAGGCGCTGTTCTGGGCCGCCAGCGACGCGCCGGCCGAGACACGCGAGCGCCTGCTCGCCGACGGGACCGACGACGACGCCGTGCGCCGCGAGGTGCGCCGCCTGCTCGCGGCGTCGGACGAGGTGGGCGACCGGTTCGAGCGCCCCGCCGCGCTCGCGCTCGCGGACGGAGCCGACGCGGGGCCCGCGGAGGGCGCGCCGCTCGTCGGGCGGCGGCTCGGCCCCTACGAGGTGCTGCGCCGCATCGGCGAGGGGGGGATGGGGACGGTGTACGAGGGGGTGCGCGCCGACGACGCGTACCGGCAGCGCGTCGCGATCAAGACCGTCTGGCGCGGCGCGGACAGCGAGCTGCTCGCGCGGCGGCTGCGCAGCGAGCGACAGATCCTCGCCTCGCTCGCGCACCCGAACATCGCACAGCTCCTCGACGGCGGGACGACACAGGAGGGGCTGCCGTACCTCGTGATGGAGTTCGTGGAGGGATCGCCGATCGACGCCTACTGCGACGCGCGGCGGCTCGCCATCGCCGAGCGGCTCCGACTGTTCGGGCAGGTGTGCGCGGCGGTGCAGCACGCGCACCGCAACCTCACCATCCATCGCGACCTCAAGCCGTCCAACGTGCTCGTCACGGGCGACGGCGTGGTCAAGCTGCTCGACTTCGGCGTGGCGAAGCTCCTCGACGGGGGCGAGCGGCGGGGGACGCTCACCGCGGCGGGGCTCTCCCCCTTCACGGCGGCCTACGCCGCCCCGGAGCAGGTGGGGGGCGGCCAGGTGAGCACCGCGACCGACGTCTACGCGCTCGGCGCGCTGCTGTACGTCCTCCTCGGCGGCTGCGTCCCGCTCGACGCCGACCGCCTCGCCGCGGCGGACGCAGTCGTCGCCATCCGCGAGCATCCGGTCGCGCCGCCGAGCGCGCGCGCGACGGACGACGCGGCGGCGCGCCGCGCGCTCGGGTCGGCGGACCGGCTGGCGCGCGCGCTGCGCGGGGACCTCGACGCGGTCGTGCTCCAGGCGCTCCGCAAGGAGCCGGACCGCCGCTACGCCACGGCCGACGCGCTCGCCGACGAGACCCGCCGGTACCTCGAGGGCGCCCGCGTGCTGGCGCGCCCGGACACGCTCGGCTACCGCGCCGCGCGCGTCGTTCGCCGTCACCCGACGCTCGTCGCCGCGACGGCGTTGGGCACCGTGGCGCTGATCGTCACGGCGGCCGTCGCGCTCGTGCAGGCGCGCCGCAGCCGCAGCGAGGCGGCGCGCTCCGAGCGCGTGGCGTCGTTCCTGACCAACATGCTCGGCGCGCACGACGCACACACCGGCGATCCGTTCGCGCGCCTCGGGCCGCGCGGCACCGTGGCCGAGCTGCTGGACGGTGCCACCGCGCGCGTGGCGCGTGCCTTCCCGGACGACCCGCGCGTGCGCGCGCGGCTGTACACGGCCATCGGGGCGAGCCTCATCTCGCAGGGGCGCGTGCGCGTCGCGTCGGCGCTGCTCGACTCGGCGCGGTCGCTCGCCCGCGCCGGCTACGGCGCGCGCTCCGACGCGTTCGCCGAGGCGAGCCTCGATGCGGGGAACGCTGCGTTCCACTGGACGACTCCCGCGGCCGCCGACCGCCTCCTGCACGACGCGGCCGCGGCGATTCACGGGCGAGAGCGGGCCGTGCCGGAGCTGCACGCGCGCGTCCTCGCCGGCCTCGCCAGCGCGGCGATGATCGACGGGCGGCTGCGCGAGGCGGACTCCCTCGCCCGGCTCGTGATCTCGCTCGAGCGCCGCCGCACCCGCGCGCCCACGCTCACCCGCGCGTGGGCGGAGCGCCTGCTCGGCTCGACGATCCTGCTGCTGGAGCTGGACCCGGGCGCCGCCGACGCCCATCTCGCGACGGCGGTCGCGCTCTGCGACTCGCTCGGGATGCGCGTGTCGCTGGAGCGGCTCGACGCGCTCGCCGGGCGCGTGGCCTACGCCCCGGCGCTCGGGCGCCTCGCCGACGCGCAGCGCCTCGACGCCGAAGGGCTCGACGCGGCGCGGCGTGGATTCGGCCCGTCGAGCCGCGAGGCGGCGGTCTTCCTCGCCCACGGCGCCGACCTCGCGCGCGCGGCCGGCGACCCGGCGCGCGCCACCGCGCTCGCCGACAGCGCGGCGCGCATCCTCGACTCGATCCCCGACGTCAACGCCACGATCGTCGTCCTCGGCGCGTCGACGGCGCTCGTCGATCGACTCGCCCGTCGCCGGTGGGCGGAGGCGGACTCCATCACCGGCGCCATGCTCGCCCGCGTCGGGCCGCTGGAGACGCCGCCGGCCGACCTGTACGCCGCGCTCTGGCTCGCGGTGGCGCGGGCGGCGCGCCGCGACTCCATCGGCGCCGCCCGAGCGGTCGAACTCGCGGGGGCCACCGCGGCGCGTCGGCCGGACCTCCGGATCTACATGGCGTCGGTGCTCGCGCGGTTCGGGTGGGGCGTCGAGGCGGAGCGCCTCGCGGCGCGGCTCCCGGCCGCGGCGGCGGCCAGAGTGCGTGCGACGATCGCCGCGCGCGCCGCGGCGTCCCACCGGTAGCGGTCGCCGCTGGGGCCCGGCCGCGGGTGGTATATTCCGGCATGGACCCCCGCACCGCCGCCTCCGTGCTGAACCGGATCGCCGCGCTCCTCGAGCTGCGCGGGGAGAACCGGTTCAAGACGCGCGCGTACCAGGTCGCGGCGCGCGCCCTCGGGGGGCTCGACACCGACGACATCGCCCCGCTGGTGCGCACCGGCGAGCTGGAGTCGGTCCCCGGGCTCGGCCCGGCGACGGTGTCCGTGCTGCGCGAGCTGGTGGAGACGGGGGACTCCTCGTTCCTCGAGCGGCTCCAGGAGGACACGCCGGAGGGGCTGCTGGAGATGCTGCGCGTCCCGGGGCTCGGCACGCAGAAGATCCACGCCATCCACGCCGGGCTCGGGATCGAGACGCTGCACGAGCTCGAGGAGGCGGCGAAGGACGGGCGGCTCGCGGGGCTGCCGCGCTTCGGCGAGAAGACGGCGGCGCGCATCCTCAAGGGGATCGCGTTCCTGAAGGAGACGGGCGCGCTCGTGCTCTTCCCGCACGCGGCGGTCGAGGCGTCGCGGCTGCTCGCCGACGTGCGCCGCCACGCGGACGTGATCGAGGCGGCCGCGGCGGGCTCGGTGCGCCGGCGGCGCGAGGTGATCTGCGACGTCGACATCGTGGCGGCGGTGCGCGGGAGCCCGGCGGCGGTGGCGGCGTCGTTCGGCCGCGCGCCGGCGGTGCGCGACGTCGTGGGTGGCGGCGGCCGCACGGTGCGCATCCGCTACGTCGACGGGACGCAGCTCGACCTGTACTGCGTGCGGCCGGAGCAGTTCGCCGTGGCGCTCTGGCGCGCGACGGGGAGCACCGAGCACGTCGCGGAGGTCGGGCGGCGGCTGGAGGCGCGCGGCCTGACCCTGTCGGGAGACGAGGTGCGCGACGCGTCCGGCCACGCGGTGCCGGTGCCCGACGAGGGCACGCTCTACGCGCTCGCGGGGCTCGCGTTCGTGGTGCCCGAGCTGCGCGAGGCGCGCGGCGAGGTGGAGGCGGCGGCGCGCGGCCCGCTCCCCGAGCTCGTCGCGCCGGCGGACGTGCGCGGCGTGCTGCACTGCCACTCGCAGTACTCCGACGGCCACGCGACGATCGAGGAGATGGCGCGTGCGGCGCGCGAGCGCGGGTGGAGCTACCTGGGGATCACCGACCACTCGCAGAGCGCCTTCTACGCCGGCGGCCTGACGCCGGACGCGATCCTGCGCCAGCACGAGGAGATCGACGCGCTCAACGCGATCCTCGCCGCGGAGGGCATCGCGTTCCGCGTGCTGAAGGGGATCGAGGCCGACATCCTCCCGTGCGGGCGCGTCGACTACGACGCCGAGGTGCTCGGCCGGTTCGACTACGTGATCGGGTCGGTGCACTCGCGCTTCGGGATGGATCAGCGGCAGATGACGGAGCGCGTGCTCAAGGCGCTCGAGGACCCGCACCTCACGATCCTCGGGCACCCGACGGGGCGGTTGCTGCTGACGCGCGAGCCGTACGCGATCGACATGGAGGCGGTGATCGACCGCGCCGGCGAGGTCGGCGTCGCGATCGAGCTGAACGCGGACCCGCACCGGCTCGACCTCGACTGGCGCCTCTGCCGGCGGGCGAAGGAGCGCGGGGTGCCGATCGAGATCGGGCCGGACGCGCACTCGACGCACGGGCTGGACAACGTGGAGATCGGCGTCGGGATCGCGCGGAAGGGGTGGCTGGAGCCGGAGGACGTGTTGAACGCACACGACGTGGAGACGGTGCTGGAGTTCGCGCGGCAGCGCCGCGAGCGCGGGGCCTGATGGCGAGGACGCGAGCGAAGCGGCCGACCGCGGAGTACGCGGGCCGCGTGTACGACGTGCTCCAGGCGACGTACCCCGACGCGCACTGCGAGCTGGATCACACGAACGCGTTCGAGCTGCTCTGCGCGACGATCCTGAGCGCGCAGTGCACCGACAAGCGCGTGAACATGGTGACGCCGTCGCTGTTCGCGCGGTGGCCCGACGCGCGCGCGCTCGCCGCCGCGCGGCAGGAAGACGTGGAGGAGGTCATCAGGTCGACGGGGTTCTTCCGCAACAAGGCGAAGAACCTCATCGCGATGGCCGGGGCGCTCGTGGAGCGGCACGGCGGCGAGGTGCCGCGGACGATGGCGGAGCTGGTGACGCTGCCCGGCGTCGGCCGCAAGACGGCGAACGTGATCCTCGGCAATGCCTACGGGCTCAACGAGGGGGTCACCGTCGACACGCACGTGCAGCGCCTCGCCGGCCGGCTAGGGCTCACGCGCGAGACGGACCCGGTGAAGGTCGAGGAGGCGCTGATGCCGCTCTTCCCGCGCGAGCGGTGGGGGATGCTCTCGCACCTGCTCATCTTCCACGGCCGGCGCACCTGCGACGCGCGGAAGCCGCGCTGCGGGGAGTGCGCGCTGGCCGACGTCTGCCCGTCGGCGGGCACGGGGTGAGCGCGCGGGGACACCCGCGACCGACGTGGCTGCGGCGGCTGCGCACGCGGCTGAACCGCCGGCTCTACCGCCTGCTCGGGCGCGCCTACCGCGCCGCCTTCCCCTGCACCGCGCCCGCCGGCCCCGCGCGCCCCGCAGAGGTGCGGCGCGTGCTCGTCGTCCGGCACGACCGGATCGGCGACATGATCGTCACCACGCCGCTGCTCGCATGGCTGCGCGAGGCGCTCCCGCACGCCGAGGTCGACGTGCTCGCGTCGCCGGCGAACGCGCCGCTCGTGGCCGGCGACCCGCGCGTGGCGCGCGTGATCGTGAACGACCACACGTGGCGCGGGTGGCTGCGCGCGCGGCGCGCGCTCCGCGCGCGCGACCACGACCTCGTGCTCAGCCCGATCGGGCGCGCGCATCTTCGTGAAGGGCTCGTCGCCGCGCTGGTCGCCCCGCGCCGCGCGCGGCGCGCCACCGCGGCCCGGCCGCCGCAGTACCGCGGGCTGTTCACGCACTGGGTGCGCGTTCCCCCGAGCTGGCCGCAGACGGCGGCGCGGCTGCTCTGGGTGGCGCGGCGCACCGTCGACGCACCCTCCACGATGGCGGTCTCCTCGTCCGGCGAGGCGCTCGCGCGGTGGCCGATGCGCCTCGCCGCGGACCCGGAGGCGGAGGCGCGCGCCGAGGCGTTCGTGGCCGGACGGCGGCTCGACGCGTTCGCGGCGGTGAACGCGTGGGCGGCGGAGCCGTGGCGCGAGCTCGGCGAGGCGCGGTGCGCGGAGCTGCTGCGCCTCGTCGCGGCGCGCGCGCCGGCGCTCGCGCTCGTGCTCACCCCGCCCCCGGGGCGCACCGACGAGGCGGCGCGCATCGCCGAGGCGGCCGGGGTGCCGGTGACGGTCTTCCCCCCCTCGAAGGCATTCCACGACCTCGTCTCCCTCGTGCGCCGCGCCGCGCTCGTCGTCACGCCGGACACCGCGAACGTGCACGTCGCCTCGGCGTGCGGGCGGCCGGTGGTGGGGCTCTACTCCGCGCGCACCACCGACCCCTCGGCGTGGGCGCCGGTGGGGGTGCCGTTCCGCGCGCTCGTGGCGCCCCCGGGAGCGCCCGTCTCGGCGATCCCGTTAGGCGACGTCGTCGACGCGGTCGTCGAGCTCCTGTCGGGGCGGCACGCGGAGTAGCCCGTCGTCCTGAGCGGAGCGAAGGACCTCCGGGGATGTCGACCACATCGGAGGTCCTTCGCTCCGCTCAGGACGACGGTACCTGCCGCTCACCGGCTCGCCGGCTGACGCTCGGCCGCCCACGCCTCGACGACGGCGCGCACGTCGGCGACGGGGATCGCCGCCATGCAGCTGCACGCGGACGGAGGCGCCCCGCGCGCGCACGCCGCGCACGTGTCGGGCGCCACGAGCACCGAGGCGCGCTCGCCGAGCGGTGCCCAACGGCCCGGGTGCATCGGCCGCACGGGGGAGAAGAGGCCGAGCGTGCGCGTCCCCGCCGCCGCGGCGAGGTGCACCGGCCCCGTGCTCGCCCCCACCACGCCGTCCGCCGCCGCGAGCAGCGCGATCAGCTCGGCCAGCGACAGGCGACCGCACAGGTCGTGGGCGTGCGCGGGGAGCGCGCGCAGCCAGTCGCGGAGCGCCGCGCCCTCGTCCGCAGAGCCGGTCACCAGCACGCGCCACCGCTCGGACGGGAGCGACTCGACGAGCTCGCGGTAGGCGGCGAGCGGCCACTCGCGCGCGCTCCCGAGCGACTTCGGGTGGAGCACGAGGGTGAGCCGGTCGCCGCCGAGGAGCGGCGCGACGTCGGGCGGGAGCGGGACGCGCGGCCGGATGCGGCCGTACGGAACCAGCGCGCCGAGCGGGAGGTCGGCGTCGCCGAGGAGCGCGCGGGCGAGCCGCACGTCGAGCTGCGCCTCGTGCAGCGCCGAGCCGCGGCGGGCGAGCGGCTCGAGCCGGTTGCAGGTGAGCCAGTGGTAGAGCCGCCGGCTCGTGCCGATGCGGAGCGGGATGCGCGCGCGTCTCCCCGCGACGGCGACCGCCCGCCGCGGGAAGACGTGCACGATCGCGTCGGCGCGCGCCGCCGCGAGGGCGCTCGCCTGCTCGGTGGCGGTCGCCGTCGCGACGGCGTCCCAGTCGAGCACCTCGTCCACCGCGTCGCTCGCCTCGACGACGGGGCGCGTGTAGCCGCGGCCGAGGAAGACGACCGTGGCGCCGAGCCGCTCCTTGAGGAGCCCGCAGAGCGGGAGCGTCAGGACGACGTCCCCGATGCGGTCGGTGCGGCTGACGAGGATGCGCATGCGTGGGAATCTACCGCCCGCTCAGCGCGCGCCGAGCTCGCAGCGGGAAACGCGAGACGCGCCGCCCGGGCGCCCGGCGCGGGCGGGGCGTGAGGAGAGGGCTCCCCGGGGTTGGGGATCGAGCGCCTGGCGTGCCGACCCGCTCCACCGCTCCCGCACCGATCCCGCACTGCTCCCGCACCGACGCGCTCCCGCGGCGGTTTCCGAGCGGTGGCGCCCCGCTTAGGTTTCCGGCCTGACCTCTCCCCGAGCAACCTGGATGACCAAGCGCGCCACGTTCGAGACCAACCGCGGCACCATCGTCGCCGATCTGTACGACGGTGAGGCGCCGAAGACCGTCGCCAACTTCGAGAAGCTCGCGAACTCCGGCTTCTACGACGGCGTGAAGTTCCACCGCGTGATCCCCGACTTCGTGGTCCAGGGGGGCGACCCCTACTCGAAGGGGGGGGAGCACGCGAAGGGCCCGGTCGGGACCGGGGGACCCGGCTACAAGATCCCGGACGAGCTGGTGGGGAACCCGCACAAGCACACCGAGGGGGCGCTGTCGATGGCGCACGCGGGGCCGAACACCGGGGGAAGCCAGTTCTTCATCGTGTTGAGCGAGGCGAACACGCGCCACCTCAACGGGGTCCACACCGTCTTCGGGAAGGTCACGGACGGGATGGACGTGGTGAAGCAGATCAAGGCGAACGACGTCATCAACTCGCTCCGGGTGGAGTGACCCGACCATGGCCACGCACGGACACGATCAGCACGGGCACGGCGCGCACGGCAGCGACATGGGGGCGGCGTTCGTCGGCCTCTTCGGGGGGATGATCCTCCTGTTCGCCGTCGTCTTCGGGATCGTCAAATGGACGAACGCGAAGTACGCCGCCCACGAGGGGGGGGAGCGGCCGGCGGCGGAGGCGACGAAGTAGGTCCGCCGTCCCGAGCGGAGCGAGGGACCTCGACGGTCGACACCGAGATTCCTCGCTCCGCTCGGAATGACGTTCGAGAGCCCGGGCCTTGCGTCCGGGCTCTTCTGGGCTATCTTACTGACTGACCAGTCATATCAATAGTAGCCGCGGACCGCCGCGGCTTTCCTTGGCGAAGTATATGACTGACCAGTCAGTAAGCATTCGTTTCCCGACCGACTCAGCCGTGACTGCCACTCCGCTGCACGACGCCGCCCGCCGGCGCGCGCCCGACGAGCGACCCCAGCAGATCATCGACGCCGCCCTCGCGGTGTTCGACGAGCGCGGGCTCGCCGGCGCGCGCCTGGACGACATCGCCCAGCGCGCCGGAATCGCCAAGGGCACCATCTACCTCTACTTCGAGAACAAGGAAGAGCTGTTCCGCGAGGTCATCCGGCACACGCTCATCGACCGCCTCGACGCGGCCCGCGGCGAGCTCGCCGCCCTCGGCGACGGCGTCTCGGCCACCGAGATGCTCCGCCGCTACGCCGACGGCTGGTGGGCCTTCCTCATCACCCCGTCGTACCAGGCCGTCTACCGCCTCGTCATCGGCGAGCTCCACCGCTTCCCCGACGTCGCCGCCTTCTACGCGCAGGAAGTGGTGAGCCGCGCCCACGCGCTCGTCCGCTCCATCGTCGAGCGCGGGATCGCGACCGGCGAGTTCCGGGCGATGGATCCCGCCGTGGCCTCGCGCATGATGTCCGCAATGTTCTCGACTCACGCACTCTGGGTGTGCAAGCAGCAGGTCTTCAAGGCGGTCGCGCCGCTCAACCCCTCCGAGGTGCGCGACCAGGTGATCGACTTCATCCTCCGCGCTCTGCGCCCAGACGCCCCCGCGGCGACGACGGCCCCGGACGCACCCCACGCATGACGATTTCGCTTCGCTCCCTCATCGGCGCCACGGCAGCCGCCCTCGTCGCCGCCGCGCCCGCCGCGAGCCCGGCCCAGCAGCCCGCCGCCGCCGCGCGCGACACCGTCCTCACGCTCGGCGAGGCCGCGCGCCTCGCCGCGCTCCAGAGCGCGCCGGTCGCGGCCGCCCGCGCCCGCGCGGCACAGGCCGGCGCCCGCACCGAGCAGCGGCGTGAGGCGCTCCTCCCGTACGCCGAGATCGAGGCGCATCAGACGCAGCGGACCTTCAACACGGCGGAGTTCGGGATCGAGTTCCCCTCCCCGCCGGGGCAGCCGCCGGTGTTCGCGCCGGGGGGCGAGGTGCTCGGCCCGGTGAACCTGTACGACGTGCGCGGGAAGCTGTCGCAGAGCATCTACAACCCGGCCGCGCTCCAGCGCGTGAAGGCGGCGCGCGCCGCCGAGCGCGCGAGCGACGCCGAGGCGACCAGCGTCGGGCAGCTCGCGGCCGGGCAGGCCGCGACCGCCTACGTGCGCGCGCTCCGCGCCGACGCCCAGCTCTCCGCGCGCGTCGCCGACTCCACGCTCGCCGCCGACCTCCTCGGCATCGCGCAGCAGCAGCTCAAGGCCGGCACCGGCGTCGCGCTCGACGTGACCCGCGCCCAGTCGCAGCTCGCGAGCACGCGCGCCTCGCTCATCGCGGCGCGCAACGAGCGCGACCGCGCTCGGCTCGACCTCACGCGCATCGTCGGCCTCCCGCTCGACGCGCGCGTGCGCTTCGCCGACTCGCTCTCCGGCCCGCCCGCCGAGGACGTCCCGCCGTCGGAGGAGGCGGCGGTGCAGCGCGCGCTCAGCGGCCGCGCCGACCTCCGCGCCGCCGCGGCGCAGATCGACGCGCAGCAGCGGCAGGTCACCGCGCTGCGCGCCGAGCGGCTCCCGTCGGTCTCCGGCTTCGCGAACGCGGGGACGATCGGCAAGACGGCGGACAACCTGAAGCCCACCTACCAGTGGGGGGTCCAGGCCAACATCCCCGTCATCGACTGGCTCCGCCCCGACGGGCGCGTCGAGGAGCAGACGGCGGTCGTGCGCGAGCTCGAGGTGCGCAAGCGCGACCTCGAGTCGCAGGCGGCGGTGGAGGTGCGCGGCGCGCTCCTCGACCTGCGCTCGACGCAGGAGCAGACGGCGGCCGCGCGCGAGCGGCTCCGCCTCGCCGAGCAGGAGGTCGCGCAGGCGCGCGACCGGTTCCGCGCCGGCGTGGCGGGGAACGCGGACGTGATCACCGCGTCGTTCTCGCTCAACTCCGCCCGCACCGCGTACGTGGACGCGCTGGCGTCGTACCAGTCGGCGCGCGTGTCGCTCGCCCGCGCCGAGGGCGCGATCACCGAACTTCCATAACGGCTGCGCAGCCGCGCAGCTGCGCAGCCTTCGACAGACCTTCTCACTCGATTGAACAGGACTCACGATATGTCCGCCGCCCCCGCCCGCGACATCTCCGCTCGCCCCGCCCCCGCTTCGGCGCCTGCCGCGCCGCCGGCGCCTGCCGCGCCGGTGCCCGCCGAGGGTGGCTCCCGGCGTCGCGTCGTCCTCCCGATCGTCGGCCTGCTCGTGTTGGGCGGGCTGGGGTGGGGCGCGAAGCAGTGGGCGTACGGCCGCGCGCACGAGTCCACCGACAACGCGCAGGTCGACGGGCACATCATCCCGGTGATCGCCAAGGTCGGCGGCTACGTGACCGCGGTGAACACCGGCGAGAACCAGCCGGTCAAGGAAGGCGCCGTCCTCGTGCAGATCGACGACGCCGAGTACAAGGTGCGCGTCGCGCAGGCCGAGGCGGAGCTCGCGGCCGCGCAGGCCACCGCCGGCGGCGGGCGCCAGCTCGGCGCCGCGCAGGCGCAGGTGCAGACCGCGCAGGGGCAGACCGCGGCCGGGCAGGCGCAGGTCGCCGCGGCGCGCGCGACGTTCGCCAAGGCGCAGTCCGACCTCGAGCGCTACCGCCAGCTCGCCGCGGACCAGATCATCTCGCAGCAGCAGCTCGACGCGGCGCGCGCCGCGGTGGACGTGGCGCAGGCGCAGCTCGCGGCGACGCAGCGGCAGGCGGCGGCGATGGGCTCCGGCGTGGAGAACGCGCAGGCCGGCGTGCGGCTGGCCGAGGCGCGGATGCAGGGCGCGCGCGCGACGCGCGACAACGCGGCGCTCCAGCTCTCCTACACGAAGATCGTCGCGCCGACGAGCGGCGTGATCTCGCGCAAGACCGTCGAGGTCGGGCAGCTCGTGCAGCCCGGCCAGACGCTGATGTCGGTCGTCGCCGACACCGGCGTGTGGGTGACGGCGAACTTCAAGGAGACGCAGCTCGCCGACCTGCGCGTCGGCCAGGCGGTGGAGCTCGACGTCGACGCGTACGGCGGCGCGAAGGCGGAGGGGACGGTGGAGAGCATCAGCTCGGCCACCGGCGCGAAGTTCGCGCTGCTCCCCCCCGACAACGCGACCGGCAACTTCACCAAGGTCGTGCAGCGCGTGCCGGTGCGCATCAAGGTGACGCACGGGCTCGGTGCGGGGCGCCCGCTCCGTCCGGGGATGAGCGTCGAGGCCCACGTCAGCACGCGCTGAGCAGCGCCGAGCACGGGAGAGTCGTCGTGAGCAGATCGGAGACCGCGCCGCGCGCGCTCGCCGTCGCCCGGGGGACCCCGGCGCGGTCGAGCGCCGCAGTGGCGCACGCGGCGGGGGTCGAGCGGTACCGCTGGCTCATCCTCCTCGGCCTCATCACCGCCGCGGTGATGGAGGTGCTGGACACCACGATCGTCAACGTCGCGCTCCCGCAGATGGCGGGGAACCTCGGCGCGACGACGACCGAGATCGCGTGGGTCAGCACGTCGTACATCCTCGCGAACGTCGTCGTCCTCCCGATGACGGCGTTCTTCACGGAGACGTTCGGGCGCAAGCGCTACCTGACGTTCTCGATCATCCTGTTCGTCGTCGCGTCGTTCCTCTGCGGGACGGCGACGAGCCTCGGGCAGATCGTGCTCTGGCGCCTCCTGCAGGGGGCCGGGGGCGCGGCGCTGCTCTCGACGGCGCAGGCCACGCTGCGGCAGATCTTCCCGCGCGAGGAGCAGGGGCTCGTCCAGGCCGTCTTCCTGCTCGGCATCATCGTCGCGCCCACGGTCGGGCCCACCCTCGGCGGGTGGATCACCGACAACTACGCGTGGCACTGGTGCTTCTTCATCAACATCCCGATCGGGGTCGTGTCGACGCTCCTCGTCACGACGTTCCTGCACGACCCGCCGGAGCAGCAGCGGCGCACCGGGCCGGTCGACTGGCTCGGGATCGGGCTGCTGATCACCGGCGTGGGGTCGCTCCAGTACGTGCTCGAGGAGGGGAACGCGAACGACTGGTTCAGCGACCCGCTGATCCTGCGGCTCGCGGTCGTCGCCGGGGTGTCGCTCGTCACGCTCCTCTGGTGGCAGCTCACGTCGCGGAACACGCACCCGGTGATCCAGCTCCGCGTCCTGAAGAACCGCCAGCTCTCGGCGTCGATCTTCCTGTTCGTGGTGCTCGGCTTCGGGCTGTTCGGCGGGGCGATCCTCTTCCCGATGTTCACGCAGGGAGTCCTCGGCTTCACGCCGACGGAGACCGGGCTCGCCATGCTCCCGGGCGGCATCGCGACGGGGGCGCTGGCGGTCTTCTGCGGCGCGATGCTCAACGGCGCGAAGCCGAAGGCCGACCCGCGCGTCCTCATCCTGATCGGGATGGGGATGATGCTCTGGTCGATGTGGGACCTCGGCCACCTGACGACCGCCGCGGGGGAGACCGATGCGCGGATCGCGCTCATCATCCGCGGCGCGGCGCTCGGGCTGCTCTTCACGCCGATCAACAACGTGGCGTTCGGCGCCCTGAAGCCGCAGGAGGCGCAGCAGGCCTCGGGGCTGATCAACCTGTCGCGCCAGCTCGGCGGGTCGTTCGGGATCGCGGTGCTCGGCACGTACCTGACGCACCACACGGCGCTCCACCGCGCGGACCTCGTGAGCAACCTCTACGCGGGGAATCCGGCGTTCGAGGAGCGGTTCCGCGCGCTGGTGGCGGGGTTCACGGCGCGCGGCGCGGAGCTCATGGAGGCGCAGCACCGCGCGATGGCGGTGCTGGAGGGAACGGTGATGAAGCAGGCCGCGATGCTCGCCTACAACGACTCGTGGCTGTTCATCCTGGCGTCGTTCCTCTGCGTGATCCCCGCGGTGTTCGTGCTGCGGCGGCCGACGGGGGGCGCGGCGCCGCCGTCCGACGCCCACTGACCGACGGGGAAGACCATCGAGGTCCCTCGCTGCGCTCGGGACGACGGGCAAGGGTCGTCATCGCCAGCGCAGCGAGGGACCTCGGTGTTCAACCGCGCCGCAGCCCGGAGCGCAGCTCGAGCTCCAGCTCGTCGGTGAGCTTCTTCGCGAAGGCGCGGAACGCGGGGGTGAGCGGCGCCGGGCGGAAGTCCGCCCCTCCCGCCGCGCGCACCATGTTCTCCACCGTGACGTCGATGGCGAACGTGTTGGCGATGCTCGTGCTGCTGATCCCGAGCCCGCGCTGGCGCGCGCGCACGATCACCCGCGACTGCGCCGCCTCCGCCCCCGCGCTCCGCTCGTCGTCGAACGGGTCGCGCCGCAGCCACTCCGTCTCGTAGTAGACGTCCGGGGGCGGCTGCACGCGCACGACCTGGAACCGGTAGCGTGCGAGCACCTCGCGCGCCTTGCGGTCGATGTCGGCGGCGGTCCCGACGCCCACGTCCGCCGTGACCTCCGCGGGGGGGCTCTCCCGGGCGTGCGACGACGCACACCCGGGGAGCGAGAGCAGCGCGAGCGCGCCGACCGCCGCCGCGCCCGCCGCGCCCGCCGCGCCTCGCACGTGGCGGCTCACGGCGCGCTGCCGGGGCCGGAGCCGCCGAACGTGTACTGCGAGATGCCGAGCGTCGCCAGCTCGCGCCCGGGGATCGGGAGCTGGAGGAAGGTCCCCTTGGAGAGGAGGCCGAAGCCGCGCGCGTCGTAGAACGCCATCGCGTCCGTCCCGGCGGTCTCGATGCGCTTCTCGTAGATCAGCGCGTCCATGAGGGAGCCGCACGCGCCGTCGTCCTTGCGCGGGACGCAGTCGGCGCCGGAGACGCCGGCGGTGGTCGCGGGCGGGAGGCTGCCGTTGGTCACCCGGCTCCGGTTGACCAGCGTCGCCGCGCCCGCCGCGTCGCCGCCGCGGAGCAGCCCCTCCGCCTTGAGCAGGTCCATCTCCGCCTTGGAGATCGCGACGAGCAGCCCCGCCGTCACCTGGCCGTAGTAGCCGCCCCCCGAGCCGGGCCAGCGATAGAGCTGGTAGTACGACTGGTGGTACAGCCCGCGGTCCGCGCGGAAGTTGCTCACCGCGAGGTAGCGGAAGTACTTGCCGTTGGTCCGCGGCCCTCCGGCGCCGGTGATCCGGCGGTCGGGCGTGGTGATCTCGAACCGCTGCCGCTGGTCGATCGGCGTCGCCAGCCACTTCTGGTAGTTCCCGGAGACGTCGGCCGGCCCGACGAGGCGGTTGTCGGCGTGGTAGATGATGCGCGTGGCGGTGTAGTCGTACTGCGAGTACTGCTTGTAGATGCTCGACAGCACGTTGGGCCCGCCGATCGGCCCCCAGTCGGCGGTGATGCCGCTGTCGACGCTCGCGATCACCGTCTTCCAGTCCGCCGCCTGCCGCTCGGCGGTGGTGCGCGGCGTGTAGGCGATCACCCGCGCGAGCCACGCGTGGGCGAGGCGCGCGAGGTCGGCGTTGGTGAGCGTCACCCCCGCGATCCACGTGTTCGGGATCGTGAACGTGTTCTTCCGCGTGAGGTCGATCGCGGCGCGGAGCTCGGCGACGGCGGAGTCGCGGAGCACCGTGTACTTCACCGTCGGCAGCCCCTTGAGCGCGGACGGGTCGCTGATGTCCGTCTTCTCGGTGACGATGAACCCCTGGTCGTAGATCATCCCCACGAGGCCGTGGAGGATCCCCTGGTTCATCTTCGCGAACGCGCGCGCGCGGACCGACTGGTCGACGCCGCCCGCGTCGAGGAGCTTCATCCCCTTGTCGAGCTGCTCCAGCCCGTCGTGGACGTTGGAGAGGCCGGAGTAGAGGTTGTAGTACGGGTTGACCGCGGCGTCGGGGTAGGCCGCGGTCGGGTTGTTGTCGAACGCGACGCGCGGCTCCGACGAGTACGTCCACGCGCCGAAGTTCGCGGAGGTGGTGGTGAACTCGTCGGCGACGGCGCTGAAGACGAGGCTCGGGTCGTTGCTCCCCTGGGTCCGGTTCCACACCGGGCGCCAGGTGCTGGCGAGGAGCGCCTCGACGTCCCCCGGCTCGGCGAGCGCGCGGCCGCGGTCCGGGTTGTTCGGGTTCGCCACGGTGAGGTCGTGGCAGGCGGCGGCGAGGAGGAGGGCGGCCGCGGCGAGTGGTGCGGTGGGTCGCATGGTGTCGTCTCCGCGGCGGGTCAGAACACGATCTCGAGGTTTCCGGTGATCGTCCGGAAGTTCGGGTAGTTCGTCGTGACGTCGAACCGGTTGATCGCGTTCCCGACCTCGGGGTCGTAGCCGCTGTAGTTCGAGAACGTCAGCAGGTTGCGCCCGATCAGCGCGAGGGTCACCCGCTCCGCTCCCAGCCGGTCGAGGCGGGCGCGGTGGAGCAGCCGCGTCGACGGCGTGTAGCGCGCCGAGAGCTCGCGCAGCTTCAGGAACGAGCCCGGCTCCACGAAGTGGCTCCCGTTGTTGTTGCTGTTGTAGAGGCGGAGGTAGTAGTCGATCGGCTTCTTCGCCTCGTCCGCCTTCCCGAACTGGTCGACGTCGCCGCTGCGCGAGTACTGGTAGAGCCGCTGCTTGGTCGCGTTGTAGACGTCGTTGCCGAGCTGCCAGTCGAGGAGCGCGTAGAGGGCGATCGACTTGTATCGCACGTTGTTGCCGTAGCCCATGTGCAGCCGGGGCGCGCTCGTGCCGATGACGACGATCGAGTCGGCGCCGCCGGCGGTCTTGAGCGTGATCGGAAGCCCCCACGCGTAGCTGACCCCGTCGATGACGACGCTCGTGCCGAACTTGCGGTCCTGCCACCGCCCGTTGGGCCCGACGGGGACGAGGTAGCCGTCGTCGTTGCGCTGGAACTGGCTCGCCGAGCTCGCGTGCACCGCGGGGAGGTCGGCGGCGTCGCGGAGGAAGCGGTAGCCGTACATGTCGCCGCGCACGACCCCCGGGCACCAGAACCCGAGCCCGTCGTCGTCGAAGATGCAGTTGCGCCCCCACGCGAGGATGCGGCTGCGGCTCCGGTCGGCGACGAGCGTCATCGACCAGTTGACGGCGTGGCCGCGGTAGACGTCGGCGCGGGTGGTGAGCTCCACGGTGCGGCCGCGCACGGTGCCCGCGTTCACCCACTGGCTCGTGTAGCCGGAGGTCGCCGGCGCCGGGACCTGGATGATCTGGTCCGACGTGGTGGAGGCGGCGTAGACGAGCGACGCCTCGACGCGGTTGCGGATGCTGACGTCGAGCCCCGTCTCGCGCTCCACCGTGTACGCGGGGCGGAGGTCCGGGTTGCCGAGCGTCCCCTTGGTGACGGCGCCCGTGCTGCTGACCGAGAACGTCTCGTATTGATCGGCGAAGCTCGGCCGCCCGCCGGCGCTGCCGATGGCGAAGTGGAGCTTGAACTCGTCGAGCGTGTTCTTCCACGGCCACCACGCCTCCTGCGCCATCCGGTAGGCGCCGGCCGCGCGGTAGTAGCTGTGCCACTTCTGGCGCGAGCCGAAGAGCGAGCTCCCGTCGCGGCGGAGGAGGAAGTCGCCGGTGTAGCGGCCGCGGTAGTCGAGGCCGAGCGCGGTGAAGTAGCCGGTCGCGCGGACGTCGCTGAAGCTCCCCGTCACGTCGGGGGTGCGCGCGACGTCGAGGTCGTTGACGTCCTTGACCACGAGGTCCGTGCCGGCGGCCTCGTTCACCGAGCTCGTCTCCTGCTCCATCAGCCCGCGCAGCGTGAGGCGGGTGTTCAGCCCGCCGAAGTCGTGCCCGGCGGAGGCGGTGACGGCGCTGTTGATCGCGTCGGTGAACCGCTGGTTGCGCGTGATCGAGCCGGTGGAGGAGGAGCCGTCGGCGTTCTCCACGCCCTTGGGGACGTAAGTGTTGGTCTGGAACTCGGAGTGGTCGTAGCTGTAGTTGCCGTTCAGCTTGAGCCACCCGAGCGGCGCCCACGACAGATCGCCGCTCGCCAGGTTGCGCGCCCGCTTCGTCCAGTTGTCGCGCGAGCCCTGGCGCCAGATCGGGTTGTCGATCCCGTTCACCGGGTCGGGGTGCGGGATGTAGTCGCCGTGCTCGTCCCTCGCCCCGAGGTTCACGTCGGGCATCGTGTAGATCAGGTCCTGGAACGGCGAGCCGGAGACGTCGTCGGAGTACGACCGGCTGTGGTACGCGCGGAGCGAGGCCGTCAGGTTGTCGCGCACCTGGTTGTCGAGGTTCAGCCGGAAGTCGTTCCGGTGGAACCCGTTGAGCGTGGACACCACGCCCCCCTCGGTCGTCCGGTTGAACGACGCGAACCAGTTGGAGCGCCCCGAGTTCTGCGCGATCGACACGGCGTTGGTCGCGAAGGTGCCGGGGTCGAAGAACGCCCCGAGGTTGTCGTAGAGCGGCGTCGGGAACGCCTTGTCGGAGATGCGGTCCGCGGCGACGGCGCGGAGGTTCGACTGCGTCGTCGCGTTCCCGCGCGAGTCGACGAACTGCCCGCCGGAGTTGAGCGCGAACCAGTGGTGCTCGTTCAGGTCGACGCGCTTGGCGAGCTGGTTCGCCCCGTACTCGCTGCGGACGGTCGTCTGCGTCCCGCCGGTCGCCAGCCCGCGGCCGCTCACGGTGCGGATGGAGATCACGCCGTTGGCCGCGCGCGAGCCGTACAGCGACGCCGCGGCCGCCCCCTTCACCACCTCCATGCTCTCGATGTCGAGCGCGTCGAGGTCGACGGTCGTCCCGGTGAACGCGGTGCCGAGCACGACCCCGTCGACGACCCAGAGCGGGCCGTTCCCCTTCTGGATCGACGTCGGCGTGCGCAGGATGACGTTCGACCCGCTCCCCGGCTGCCCGCTCCCCTTCACCGTCGTGACGCCGGCGACCTTCGCCTGGAGGATCGCCGAGGTCGTGGTGATCGGCACGGGGAGGTCCTCGCGCGTGACCTTGGCGACGGAGAACGGCACCTTCTCCGCCGCGATCGGGTCGGTCACGCCGGTGACGACGACCTCGTCGAGCTTCATCGCCGTCGCCGAGAGGGCGAGGTCGACGCGCGCCTCGCCGGCGGCCGGCACGACGACGTTCGCTCGCGTCACGGGGAGGAACCCGACGCGCCGCACCTCCACCACGTACGTCCCCGCGGGGACGCCAGCCACGAGGTAGCGGCCGTTGTCCGGCGTGACGGCGCCGAGCCGGGTGTCGCGCAGCGTGACCTGAGCGCCGGCGATCGGTGCGCCGGAGGTCTGGTCGGTGACCTGCCCAACGAGCCGGCCGGGCTGTGCGGCCGCCACCGCCGGCAGGAGCGCCGCGACGATCGCGGCGGTCCGGACGAGGAGCTGCAGCGAGACGCTTCTGCCTTCGTGCACCTTGCCCTCCTTGCGCACACGGGGATGACCATCCCGTCACGTGGTAGACGGGACGATTCCGTAGCGCCGGCGGGCACGGCGTCGTCGACCCGCCGGCGTTGGGCGGATGTGTGTACGTCCGCGGACCCGAATGTGCTGGGGGCCGTCACCCGCGCTACCCGGACGGTTGCCGGGGGGGCCGAGGATTGACGGGTCGATGACACGGACGGGATAAAAAATCCCAGCCGAACCGCGTTCGGCCCCCACTTGGAGGGCGCCTCGCGCTATACTTGGAGGCCGGTGCGGTGGTGAGGCGGCGGGTCGATCCTGGTCGACCGGCGCCCCCCGTCGTGCCCGCCTGCTCCGTGGCCCGTCCCCTCCGGGCCGCCGCACTCTGGACCTCTGCCGACGCCCGTGCTGCCGACCCGCGCCGACGCCCTCGCCCTCGTCCACGAGTACACCCAGAGCGATTCGCTGCGCAAGCACATGCTCGCCGTGGAGGCCGCCATGCGGGCCTACGCCCGGCGCTTCGGCGAGGACGAGTCGCGGTGGGGGATCACCGGCCTCGTGCACGACTTCGACTACGAGCGGTGGCCGAACCCGGAGCGCTCGGCGACGGCGGAGCACCCCGCCGAGGGGGTCCGGATCCTCCGCGAGCGCGGCTACCCGGACGACGTCCTCGACGCGATCCTCGGCCACGCCGACTACTGCAACCTCCCGCGCGCGACGCCGATGGCGCGGACGCTCTTCGCCGTCGACGAGCTCACCGGGCTCGTCACCGCCACGGCGCTCGTCCGGCCGTCGCGCAGCGTCCACGACGTGGATGCGGCGGCTGTCCGCAAGAAGATGAAGGACAAGGGGTTCGCCCGCGGGGTGAACCGCGACGACGTGCTCCGCGGCGCCGACGAGCTCGGCGTCGAGCTGGGCGAGCACATCCAGTTCGTGATCGAGGCGATGCGCGCCGAGTCGGCCGCGCTCGGCCTCTGAGCGCTAGAGGCACAGGGCACGCGCCGGTCGCCGCCGGCCCCGCGCGCGCCGCGTCAACGGTTCCTCTCCCCCCCGCGTACAGCGAGATGAAATCGGCACTCCTCACCCTCAAGGATGACCGCTTCCCTGTCCGCCCTCGCCGTGCCGTTCGGCCTAGCCGACGGTATCCTGCTCCCGCGTCCGGCGCGCCCCGTGGCGCCGAGGCCTGACGTGGCGGGCGCCCGCGCAGCCGTCCGGCCGGCCGACGTGCCGGTCGCGGCCCCGACGGTTCCCACCGCGGTGGGAACGTACGCGCCGCCAGCCCCCCAGCCCCAGGCGGCCCCGTCCGAGGCCGCGCTCGCCGAGCGGGCGCTCGTCCTCGCCGCGCAGGCCGGGGAGGCGCAGGCGTTCGCCGGCCTCGTCCGCGTGCACCAGCGGCGCGCGTACGCGGTGGCCCGGGCGATCGTGCTCACGCACGAGGACGCCGAGGATGCGGTCCAGGAGGGGTTCCTCCACGCGTACCGCGCGCTCGACCGCTTCCGCCCGGAGCAGGCGTTCGGGGCGTGGCTGCACCGGATCGTCGCCAACGCCGCGCTCGACATCGCCCGCCGCCGCAAGGTGCGCGACGCGGACGAGCTGCCGGAGACGGTCGCCTCGCCGCGCCCGAACCGGGATCCGGCGGAGGCGGGCGAGCTCCGCCGGCGGCTGCGCCACGCGCTCGACGGGCTCGGCGCCCGGCAGCGCGCGGTGATCGTGCTGCACGACGTGGAGGGGTTCAAGCACGCCGAGATCGGCCAGATGCTCGGGATCCCCGAGGGGACCGCCCGCTCCGACCTCCACCACGCGCGCGCCCAGCTCCGCCGGGTGCTCGGCGACATCCGCGGGGACCTCTGATGCGCCGTCTCCACCTCCTGCCCGGGGGTCGCCCGAACGGCGACGACCCGGACGACGACAAGCCCGGTCCCGACGACCCGGTGACACGCGGGCTCAAGGAGCTCTACGGCGCCCCCTCCGAGGGGTACTGGGACTCGCTCGAGGCGCGCGTGATGGCCGCGCTCCGCGCCGGGCGCGACGCGCCGCAGGCGGTGGCCGAGTGGTGGCACACGCTCGCCGACTGGACGGGGCACGGGCTGGTGGCGGCGGTGATCCTCCTCGCGGTCGCCGGGACGGCCGCGATGCAGTCGCGCGTGGCGTGGACCGCGGCCGACCGCGCGGCGCGCGCGGGCTCGGCGCGCGAGCTCGAGCCGCTCGACGCCGACCTGGCGCGCGCGCTCGACCTCATGGAGGAGACGGAGCACGAGTCGGCGGCGGACGCGAAGGACGCGCGCGAGGCGGCCGACCTGCTGATCGACGGCGTGTACCGCCGCCCCCCCGTCGCGCGCCCGACGGCGCCCGCGCCGCGCGCGAGCGCCGACGAGCGGGACGACGTGCTGCGCGCGCGCCGCGAGGCGACGTTCCGGTACGTGATGCCATGAGCGTCTCCCCGCTCTCCGTCCGGGACAGCCAGCGCCCCAAGCAGCTCGCCGCGATGTTCCTCCTCGGCGCGCTGCTCGTCGGCGGGGCGCTGGGCTTCACGGCGGACCGCGTGGTCGGCGACAAGCTGCTCCCGCGCGCCGAGGCGGCGACCCCTCCCGCGCCGCACAGCACGCTGGACGAGTTCTCGACGGAGATCGGGCTCACGCCGGCGCAGCGCGCGGCCGTCGACTCGATCATGGACGAGCGGCACCGGATCATCGACTCGATCATGTCGCCGGTGCGCGAGCGGGTGAGCGCCGCCCGCGAGAGCGCGCGCCGGCAGATCCGCGCCCGGCTCACGCCGGAGCAGGAGCGGCGCTTCGACGCCTACCTGAAGCGGCAGGAGAGCGCGAGCGCGAAGAAGTAGGACGTTGCCGTCGTCCTGAGCGAGCGCAGCGAGTCGAAGGACCTCCGACGTGGTCGACACCACCGGAGGTCCTTCGCTGCGCTCAGGACGACGATGGTCAGAACTCGATCTGCGCCCCGAGCTCCACGACGCGGTTGGACGGGAGCCCGAAGAACTCGGTCGCCGACTGCGCGTTGCGCGACATGAGGACGAAGATCCACTTCCGCCACCGCGCCATGCGCGACGGCCCCGTGGGGAGCAGCCGCTCGCGGCCGAGGTAGTAGCTCGTCGTCGCGGGCGCGGCGCGGACGCCGGACGCGCGGGCGCGCGCGAGCACCGCCGGCACGTTGGGCGTCTCCATGAAGCCGAACGTCGCGACGACGCGGTAGAACCCCTCCCCCATCGGCTCGACGCGCACCTGCTCCGCGGGGTCGACGTCCGGCACCTCCGCTGACCGCACCGAGAGGAGGATCACCTCCTCGTGCAGCACCTGGTTGTGCTTGAGGTGGTGGAGCAGCACCACCGGCGCGCCACCGCTGTCGGAGGTCATGAACACCGCGGTGCCGCGGACGCGGTGCGGCTTCTTGCGCGCCACGTCGGCGAGCAGGAGCTCGAGGGGGAGCGAGCCGCGCCCGAGGAGGTCGCCGAGGGTCTCGCGGCCGCGCTTCCACGTCGTCATGACGACGAACAGCGCCGTCGCGATCGCGATCGGCACCCAGCCGCCGTGGACGATCTTCGCGACGTTGGCGCCGAAGAACCCGAGGTCCACGGTCAGGAACGCCGCCGTCAGCGCCACGACGCGCCAGAGCGGCCACCGCCACCGCCCGCGCGCGACGACGGCGAAGAGCAGCGTCGTGATGACCATCGTCCCCGTGACGGCGATGCCGTACGCGGCGGCGAGCGCCCCCGCCGACCGGAAGGTCACGACGAGGAGGAGGCACCCTGCCATCAGCGCGGCGTTCACCTCCGGGACGTAGATCTGCCCCGCCTCGCTCTGCGAGGTGTGCACGATGGTCACGCGCGGCACGTAGCCGAGCTGCACCGCCTGCTGCGTGAGCGAGAACGCCCCCGAGATCAGCGCCTGCGACGCGACCACCGCGGCGGCGTTCGCGATCAGGATGAGCGGGAAGAGGAACCAGCGCGGCGCGAGGAGATAGAACGGGTTCGCGGCGGCGCCCTGGTCGCGCAGCAGCAGCGCCCCCTGGCCGAGGTAGTTGAGGACGAGCGCGGGGAGCACCGCCGCGAAGAAGGCGAGGCGGATCGGGCGCTTGCCGAAGTGCCCCATGTCCGCGTACAGCGCCTCCGCCCCGGTGATCGCGAGGACGACGGAGCCGAGCATCACGAACGCGTGGCCGCCGTGGGCGAGGAAGAAGCGCACGCCGTGCAATGGATTGACGGCGCCGAGGATCGCCGGCTCCCGCAGCACCTCGCGCGCGCCGAGGAGGGCGATCGTCGAGAACCAGAGGAGCACGACGGGGCCGAAGACGGCGCCGATCCCCGAGGTCCCCTTTTTCTGCACGAGGAACAGCGAGAGCAGCACGGCGAAGGTGATCGGCACGACCCACCGCTCGAGCGCGGGGGCGGCGACGATGAGCCCCTCCATCGCGCCGAAGACGGAGACGGGCGGCGTGATGATCCCGTCGCCATAGAGCAGCGCCGCGCCGAAGAGGCCGAGCGCGACGAGCACGGTGCGCGTCCAGACGCGCGCCGGGTCGTGCTGGCGCTGGAGGACGAGCGCGAGGAGCGCGAGGATCCCGCCCTCGCCCTTGTTGTCGGCGCGCAGCACGAACGCGATGTACTTGACGGCGACGACGAGGAGGATCGCCCACACGATGAGCGAGAGGACGCCGTAGACGTTCTCCGCGGTGGGCGCCAGGCCGTAGAGGGCGCTGAAGCACTCCTTCAGCGCGTAGAGCGGGCTGGTGCCGATGTCGCCGTAGACGACGCCGAGCGCGCCGAGCGTGAGGACCGCGAGCCGCCGGCCGACGGGGTGCGCCTCGGCGTGGTGCCGCGGCGGGGGCGGCGCGCTCCCCCCCTTGAGCGGCGTCGGGGGGACGAGCGGGCCGGTGGTTGTCGGCGGGGGAGCGCTCGGCGCGGCGCCCTGCGCGGCGCTACTTGGCGGCTCCGGCTCGGGCGCCGGCTCGGCGGGGGGGCTCGCAGCGTGGTCGGTGGGCACCGCGCGTTAGGCAGGGGGGCGGGGGCGGCCGGCGGCCGGTCCCCTCCCTGGATGCTAGCCGGCGCCGGAGCGGGTCGCCAGGGGAGCCGGCGCTACCGCCCGCCGAGCACGAACTCGAACGGCATCTCGACGAGCTGGCGTACGCGCCGGCCGCGCACCTCGGCGGCGCGGAAGCGCAGCCCGGCGACGAGCGGCTCCACCGCGGCGGCGAACAGCGCGTGCGACGTCGACGTGACGGCGATCGAGCCGCGCTCGACGCGCCCGGCGGTGTCGACGACGAAGCGGACGACGACGCGCCCCTCGATCCCCGCCTGCCGCAGCGTCTCCGGGTAGCGCGGGCGCGGCGGCGCGCCGACGAGGAGCACCTGCCGCTCCACCGCCTCGGCGGCGAGCGGGGCGCCGGTGTCCACGCCGCCGGAGCCGGGGGCGTCGCCGGCGGTGGCGAGCCCGCGGCCAGGGCCGAAGAGCCCGCGCGACGGATCGAGCGCCGGATCGAGCGGCGCGCCCGGGGGCGGGATGACGTCGGGGATGGTCCTCAGGTCGGGGGTGGGGAGGGTGGGGACGCTCCCCGGCGCGGCGGTCGCGCTCGACGGCGCGGCGGGCGCCGTGCGTGGCACGACCGGCGCCGAGGCCGGGACCGGCGCGCGATAGATGAGATCGTGCACCTCCTCCGGCGGCGCCGGCGTCCCGCGCGCCGTGGCGACGACCGCCAGCGCGATGACCGCCGTGTGGGCCACCACGCTCACCACCATCCCGGCGCGGCGCCGCTGCCGCCGCGCGCTCGACTCCAGGAGTCGCATGCCTCCTCCCTCCTCACGGATCGCGTCGCCGCGCCGTGGCGGCCGGGTGCCGCGCGACGGGTCGACGGTCGCATGCTAGGGGCGCGACGTTAGGAGGCCGTTGGCGGCGGATTACGGCTCGCTTGCCGCCGCGTGAGGAGTCGATTGCCCGTCGATGACGCCGGGATTGCGCGGAGATGACGTTTCGATTGCGCCGCGCGCGCCCCGCTTCTTGCAACGCTGGCGTCCCCGTCGGATCCTTTCCAGCACATTGGGATCCTAAGCTTAGAATTCCACGTGGACAAGTTGTCGCG
>JADMIO011235760.1_pt1 | contig 71009 bp, 54 predicted proteins | sample 8958161 | NCBI WGS metagenome assembly JADMIO01 (sample SAMN16585339, study PRJNA669376) | soil metagenome | isolation source: Crop rotation soil | place: USA: Cullars Rotation, Alabama | collected 2011 | reverse complement strand
GCGGTCTGGGCGGCGGCGGTCTGGGCGGCGGCTTCGGCGGCGGCTTCGGCGGCGGACGCGGCTACTGACCCCCTTCCTTCTCTGCTTAGGGGCGCGATTTTGTCGCGCCCCTATCTCCATTTGTCTCTATTTCCAGTGCATTACAAATATTTTTGCTGGTTCGGCAGGAATTAGCGCCCGGTCTGCCTAACTTCGGTAGGTCAAGTGAGACGTTCTCTATACATCAGGCAAGGAATTTGCGCGCGGAGAGACTGTCTATCGTGCATTTGCAGTCATTCATCGCGTCTATAGTGTGAAGAGAACGAAACGCCAACATCTTACGACGCGCGCTGACGGAAGCAACCCAAGAGAAGCTCAACAGCGCAAAGGGGGACATAATTCATGATGTTACTACGGCAGAAAGGACGCACTCCCCGCGCGGCAGCTATCGCCGCGCTGAGCGTCTCCTTGCTCGGCGGTGGCGGAATCTGCGTTCATGCCGATGATCTGACGAACGGGGAGCGCGCGCAGCTTCCCGCGGCAGCTCCCTATGGGTTCATTGAGAAGGTGGACCTCACCGATTCCTCGTTGCCAGCCGCCATCCAACTGATCAAGTTGAAGACCGGCATCAACGTCGTCTTCATCAATCCGCGCTATCCGTATAAATCGGTCACCATCTCAGTCACTCGCCAACCGGTAGACGCGGTGTTGCGCCTGATGGCGAAGTCCGCCGAAGCCGATCTGTGGGACGAGAACGGTATCTTCTTTATCGGCCCTCCCGGCAGCAAGCCCGAAGGTGTGGACGTGAAGCCGGAGCCTCTGCTTCCCACCACAAACAACGACTCCACGAGTCTCCACTACCCGACCCGCTGGGAAAAGATCAAACTGATGTTCATCAGCCCGCAGAACCTCCTGCGGTATCTGGGAATTCAGGGTGGGCCGTTGCAGGGCGTCGAAGAGTATTTCACTGTCCAGTCCATGAAGATGCTCCTCAATGCCGACCGCGCCCCCTATAAGGCTCTCAACATCGGCTCCAATGTCCAGGTAACGGGCCAGAATGGCGGGACCAGTAATCCGGTCGCGCCTTCGCCTCCGACAGGCAATGGCTCCCAGATCAACGATCCGGGCGTGCAACTGCCGGGCGGCAACGGCTTCAACAATGGCGGCAATGGCGGCGCGAATTTCGGCAACCTGGGCAACGGTCAGGATCAAACTTCGCGGCGCGACGGCAACGATGGCCTCAGCGAGTTCGAACGCGGCGGACAGGGGCGTGGCGGCGGTCTTGGCGGCGGCGGCTTCGGTGGCGGCTTCCAGGGTGGCGGCGGTCAGCCTGGCGGCGGCGGTCAGGGACAGCAGGGTGGTGGTGGTCAGGGACAGACCGGCGCAGGGTCGGGTCTGCTGCCCGACGGCATCAACCCCGGCGACATTTTTGCCTATGATGCGACCGGCGACATTATCGTCCGGGTGACCGGGCCGCAGGGCGAGCAGGCGCTTCGTGATCTGCGCGCCGTCATCCAACTCCTCGACGTGAAGCCCAAACAGATTATGGTGCGCGCCGAGTTCGTCACCGTGACGCAGAACGACGTGAGTTCCTTCGGTATCAACTGGAACTTCCAGCGTGTCAACCTCGTGGCGGGTATCAACACGGGTTTCTCCAGTACCAACACGGCCTTCCTTCAATATGCGGCGGGCAACTACCAGACCCAACTCTCCTGGGTTCTCACGCAGGGGCACGGCAAACTGGTGGCGGCTCCGATGGCGACGACCCTGAACAACGTCCCGGTCAACTTCTTCGCGGGGCAGTCGGTTCCGGTCTTCCTCTCGACGCCGATCATCACCAACAACGGTACGGCGGCTCTGGCGACGCAGCTCTCTATCGCGCAGGCGTTCACGGGCCTCTCCGTTCTGCCGCGCATCAACGGCGACGACACCATCACGCTGTTCGGTACGGTCTTCGTGACCGACCTCGGTCAGCCGGTTACCGGCCCGAACGGGGAAAGCGCGCCGACCATTATCAGCCAGACGGCTCCCGTGCAGCGCATCATCCGCAACGGCGATACGATGGTCATCGGTGGCCTGACCCGCAAGAACAACAGCGTCTCGACCAACAAAGTGCCGCTGCTGGGCGATATGCCGCTCATCGGCACGCTGTTCCGCTCCCGCAACGTGACGACGAGTGACGCTGACCTGCTGGTCTTCATCACCGCGTCCGTTCTGCCGGAGCGCCAGCCGAACACCCCGCTTCCCGGCGTGGGCGGCGGCGGGCCGTTGGCGGCTCCCGTCGGTGGGCCTCTGGGCGGCCCTGGCGGCGCGGGCGGTGTCAATCCGTAGGTTCACGCCGTACACAACGCAAGATAGTGTATAATGAAGGTGGGGCGCAATACCCTTGCGCTCCGCCTTCTTTTTAGGTTGCCTACAAGTGAAAACATGACTTTTATCGGTAAGGTCTATGAGAAAGGATTGAGAATTTGTTCCGATTTCTCACCGGAGGCGAGTCGCATGGGCCGTCCCTCTCGGCCATCATCGAAGGACTGCCCGCGAACCTGCCTCTAGATTTTGACGAGATAAATCACCACCTCAAGCGGCGACAGGGCGGCTATGGGCGCGGGGCGCGGCAGCAGATCGAGAGCGACAAAGTCGAAGTCCTCTCCGGTGTCCGGTTCGGGCGCACCATGGGCGGGCCGATTACCCTGCTCGTTCGCAACCGTGACTTCGAGAACTGGCTCGACCGGATGTCCGTGACGCCCATCGAGCAGGAGACCCCGCCGATCACGCAGCCTCGTCCCGGTCATGCCGACTTTCCCGGAATGCTGAAATACCATTCGAGCGACCTGCGTCCCATTTTAGAGCGGTCGAGCGCCCGCAACACGGCCGCGCTCGTGGCGGGAGCCGCGATCTGTCGCCATCTGCTCAAACACGCGGGCATCGATATTGTGAGCCATGTCGTCATGCTCGGCAACGTCTGGGCGAAATTCGATAGCAAAGTGGACTACCGGGAACTCGCCGCGCGGGCGGAGGCATCCCCTGTGCGTTGCGCCGATCCGGACGCCGAGGCGCAGATGATCGCGGCCATTGATGTCTGTACGGCAGAGGGGACACGGGACACCCTCGGCGGAATCTTTGAGGTCGTTGCGCTCGGCTGCCCACCTGGGTTAGGCAGTTTCGTCCACTGGGACAAGAAACTGGACGCCCGACTTGCGGCAGCCTTAATGTCTATTCAGGCGATCAAAGGCGTAGAGGTCGGCCTCGGCTTCGGTGTGGCGGAGATTCCCGGCTCGAAAGTCCATGACGAACTCTTTTTCGGCGCGGGGGAGGGCTTCACACGGGGAACCAACAACGCGGGCGGTATCGAGGGCGGCATGACCAACGGCGAGCCGGTCGTCGTGCGCGCCGCCATGAAACCGCTCTCCACGCTGCCGACCCCCCTGGCAACGGTGGATATGGTGACGAAGCAGGCGGTGAAAGCTCACTTCGAACGTTCCGATGTGTGCGCGGTTCCGGCGGCGGCGATTGTCGGCGAAGCGATGGTCGCGCTGGCTCTGACCGGTGTCGTTCTGGAAAAATTCGGCGGCGACAGCCTGGAAGAGTTCCAACGCAACGTCACCTCTTATATGGAGGACGTGCGGGCGCGCGGCTTCCATCGCACCATAGAGTAGAAGCCGGGCCGTGAACGACCCGGCCCGGAGGTAGAATGAGCAGGCGTAATCTGGCGCTGGTAGGGTTCATGGGCACAGGCAAAAGCGCGGTCGGACGGCGTTGCGCTCGTCGCCTGGGCTACGCCTTTCGGGATAGCGACGCCGCCATCGTGGCGCGTATTGGATGCCCTATTCCGCAGTTTTTTGCAGAACAGGGCGAAGCGGCCTTTCGGGAAGTCGAGAGAGAGATCATTGCGGAACTGGCGGCGACACCCGGGCAGGTGATTGCGACAGGAGGAGGCGTCGTTCTGAACGAAGAGAACGTCGCCACGCTCCGCGCTACGGGTTGTATCGTGCTGCTCACGGCGTCGCCGGAGGTTCTTCTGAAACGTGTCGGCAACGCGCAGAGTCGTCCGCTCCTCGCTTCCGCATCCGACCCTCTGGCCCGCATCATAGAACTCCTTGCGGCGCGTGCCCCTTTCTACGACCGCGCCGCCGAGTATCGTGTGGACACCTCCTCGCTCTCCTCCAACGAGGTCGCAGAGAGGGTGATTGCGCTGTTCGATAAGGCGGCGGGGTAACGTAGTAACCGCAGGTTGATGACAACTGATTTTCTAATCGCGTAGTTTTGAGAAGGCGAACTATTCGATTAGATTCGCAAAGATCCTGAACCTGCGGCGCAGTCAGAGGCATTCGCCCGGAGGGTTCTGACGCAATGGGTGGTTTTTTTCGCAGAGGTGGGCTATAATAGGAATAGGAGTGTAGCAAGATGGGACAACAAGCCTACCGGGATAGCGAACGTATTCCTTGCCCGCGCTGTCGGGCCAACAACTTTTTGGGACAGGCGCAGTGCTGGCAGTGTAAGTCTCCGCTGCCACCGCCGGAAGCGATGCAGAGACCGACCGCTCCTGCGGTCGCGCCGATGCAGAACATGACTTATGCGTTTCCTGTAAGAGCGCAACGTCCGAACCGATTGCCTCTGATCGCGGTCGGGTTGGTGGTTTTGTGCGGAACGCTGCTCTTCGCGCTCTATCGGGTTCCGAAATCCACCGAAACGTCAGGACGAGGGAGGCGTCTACCGGGTGCAGTGCGGCAGCCGGAGACGACCGACCCGCCGACAGTGTGGGTGACAGGCCCTGAGTCGGATAACCCTGTCGCCTCGGAGAACGATCCGGTAGCGGCGGAGGCGCGTCGAGCCGTAGACCGCGAGGCGCGCAACCTCGATTTGCCGCCTCCGAATGCTGTGCGTGATGAAAACGGACGCTATCGCCTGCGGAGCGGCGGTTCCATCAGCGCGGAGGAGTGGGAGCAAGCGCGACGCAAGGTACAGGATAATCGCTATATGAAGGAGCCTCCACTTCCGCCGCCCTTCTGAGAATGTGTACAGAAAGCCTCTGGACCCGGCCCTAAAGGGCCGGCCTGCCGCAAGTGGGAGCACCACCTTCGCGGGCTAAATCCCGATGGGGATGCCGTGCCGGGAGCAAAGCCCATCGGGTTTTTGTTATACATTCTGAGAGAGTTTCGCTTCGTTCTCATTGGAAAAGTTCGCACGTGCGAAACTGTGACCGCGTAGTCAGCCACCTCCCAATTATGCGACGTCGCATAATGACACTTCCAATGACACTTCCATGGTAAAGCGAATCTCCTGTAATTATGCGACGTCGCATAATTACAGACATGCCCATCTTTATTACCTCGCCTTGCGAAACTTTGCTACCGAAAGTATCGTACTGAGACGAGGTAACCGCGTATTCCTCAACTTATTATACAGAACCGGAATCACTCATCATCTGTTTACAGCGATTGCTGTACCACTCGCCTCCGCTCCATAAGAGCGGAGCGCACAGGAGAACACCGTAAAATGATGCACGGCGTGCGAACCACGACCTTTGTGGCGCTTCTGATGCTGCTGGCAGTCATCTGCGCCGCTCAGGAGAAAGTGACCCTGGTCTACAAAGCGCAAAAGGGACAGACTATGCGCTACAAGGACGAAGGGACGATGAACATGGAGGCGGGGGGGATGAAACTCGCCATCGAGATGAAATCCTCCAAGAAAGTGACTATCGAGGACGCTTCTGCCTCCGGCGACATCACCTTCCGAAGCGAGACGGAAGAGATGGAAGTCACCGTGAACGGGCAGAAGATGCCCGCGCCCGATGATGCCAAGTCCAAAGTCACCTACACGATTCGTTCTAATGGCGAACTGAAGTCGTTCAAGGCGGACAAAGAGGACAAGGATCAGGACAAAATTGCCGTTCGTCTGCTGGTTTCGCAAAGCCCGGTCTACTCGGACAAGCCGGTGGGCGTGGGCGACAAGTGGAGCCAGGAGATCAAGGACAACGATGACCTCGGCATAAAGGCGGCCAAAGCCGACTACGAAGTGCTGGGCATGGAAAAGTCCAAAGGCGTGGATACCGTCAAGATCAAGATGACCTTCAAGGAGAATGCCGGAGCCGCGCCTCTTTCGGTGGTGAGCACGCTCTGGGTGGAGAAGACTTCCGGCGATGTCCTTGTGGCGGATCAGGAGATCGAGAACCTCAAGTTTGGGGGCGAAGATGGCCCCGCGATGAGCGGTAAGTCGCACGGTGAGCGCACCGAGGGCAGTCCGCTTGCCGGTGGCGCGACCCAGGCGACTCCCGGCGGCAAGACGGAAGACAAGAAACCCGAACCCAAGAAAGAGAAGACGATTGATGAGGTCGTCAAGGAGTATGAGAAGGTTCCGGGTCTCTTTACGATCTACAAGAAGAAGGAGTCGGGCCGCGACAAATTCTACCTGGAGATTCGCGAGGATCAGTTGGACAAACTGGTGATGATGGAAGTCACCGCCAGCACGGGAACCTCCTCGCAGATCGTGGCGGGCGACCCGATCAACGACCTTCTTTTCAAGTTCTCGCAGAGCGGGGACGAGAAGATCCTGATGGTCGTTCCCAATATCAACTTCCGCGCTCCGGCAGGCAAACCTATCGAGAAAGCGCTACGCCGCTCGTTCGCAGACGGCTACATTGAGTCGTTCAAGGTAGAGGCGAAACAGCCGGATCGCAAGAGCCTGCTCATTGATGTGAGCAGCCTGTTTGTGGGCGACATCGCGCAGATCAGTCAGGCGTTCTCCGGCGGCGGGCCTCTGGCAGCGCTGACGGGCGGCGGTGGCGGTGGCTACTCGCTCGACCGCGATAAAACCTACGTGGCCTCTCTCAAGAATTTCCCCGATAACATTGTAATTGAGAGCGCGTATCACTTTACGAAATCCGGTGGTGGTGGAGGTGGGTTGGCGGGGCTGCTGGGCGGTGCCAACACATTGGCGGATGCGCGGAGCGCGCCGATTCGGGTGATCTACAATGTGTTTATGTTGCCGGGAGAGAGTAACTATCGGCCCCGGCTGGCGGATGGGCGCGTGGGGTACTTCCTGACGGAGTATCAGGATTGGAAGGACGACGGCAAAGACGATATGATGACGCGCTACATCTATCGGTGGAACCTGGAGAAGGAGGAGCCGAGCGCGGCGCTGTCGAAGCCGAAGAAGCCGATTGTCTGGTGGCTGGACAATGCGATTCCGCTGGAGTTTCGGGACGCGGTTCGGGACGCGATCTTAAGCTGGAACAAGGCGTTCGAGAAGATCGGTTTCAAGGACGCGATTGTGGTGAAGCAGATGCCGGACAACGCGGACTGGGACCACGCGGATATGCGGTATAACACGATCCGCTGGGTGGTGTCGCCGGACAACGGGTATGCGGTGGCGCTGTTCCGGGTGAACCCGATCACGGGGCAGATTCTGAACGCGAACATCACGGTGGACGCGAATCTGGCGCGTGTGTTCAAGCTGGAGCGGAAGCATGTGCTGGCTCCTTCGGCGTTTTTCGAGGCGGAGATCGCGCGCGAAGAGGGTCAGGGGCTGGCGGAAAAACTGGCTCCGGCGAGTTTGAAGCACGACCCGGTGCGCTGCAACATGGCGCAGGAGGCGATGCGCGAGGCGTGGTATGGAATGATGGCGTTGAAGTTTGTGTCGCCGCTGGGCGCGCATATCAGCGAGAAGGACTATATCAACCAGTTCCTGCGCTATGTGATCGCGCATGAGTTCGGGCACTGCCTGGGACTGCGGCACAACTTTATCGCGTCCACAATGAGCAGCCTGGACGACCTGGGGAACGCGCAGAAGGTAGATACGCTCGGCACGTCGGCGTCGGTGATGGACTATGTGGCGTTCAATATCTCGGCGCTGAAGAAGAAGGACGTGAAGTTCTTCAACCAGACGGTCGGCCCCTACGACTACTGGGCGGTGCAGTATGGGTATGCGCCGTTTGCGAATACGAAGACGCCGGAGGAGGAGTTGTACAAACTGAAGCAGATCGCGTCGCGGTGTAATGAGCCGGGTCTGGCCTACCAGAGCGATGAGGCGGCGGATTCGTTCGACCCGTGCGTGGCGCGCTGGGATGTCGGGAAAGACCCGATGGCGTTCTGGACGAAGAACATTCAGTTGACCCGCTTCCTGCTGCTGAACTTAGGTTCGCGCTCGCCGAAGAAGGGGGAGAGTTACGCGACGTTCACGGCGGACTTCAACCAGTTGCTCGGCCTGTATGCACGGGCGGGGGCGGTGGCAAGTCGGTATGTGGGCGGGCTGAGCATGAACCGCAACTTCAAGGGCGATCCGGGCGAGAAGCCGACGCTGACGCCGCTTCCGGGCGAGCAGCAGGTGGCGGCGCTGAAGATGCTGAACACCTATATCTTCGCGGAGAACGCGTTCAATTTCCCGAAGGACTACTATACGAAACTGACGGTGGATCCGAATGAGTTGTCCCTGGCGGGGCTTCAGGGGTTCCCGATCCGGGATACGCTTTCCGGTATCCAGACGGCGGCGCTGCGGCGTATCTATACGCCGGGAGTGCTGAACCGCATTCTCAACAACGAGTTCAAGGCGAGTGAGTCGGCGCAGGCGCTGACGCTTCCGACATTGTTCAATTCGACACGGCTGGCGATCTGGTCGGAGTTGGAGGGCGGTCGGAACATTACGAGCCTGCGGCGTCAGTTGCAGCGGGCGCACCTGGACCAACTGATCTCGATGGTGGTGACCCCATCGGGGCCTGCGCCGGAGGATGCGAAGATCCTGGCGTGGGACCAGTTGAAGCAGTTGGAGCGGAGCCTTTCGGCGGCGTCGCGTCGCTCTTCGGACGAGTACACGCGGGTGCATCTGGCGGAGTCTCGGATGCGTATCGCGCGTGCTCTGGAGGCGAAGCAGACTATCGGGGCGTCGGCTCCGGTGCGTCAGGCGAGTCTGATAGAGCAGTTGCTTGGGGGAGGGGCGAAGCCCTAACCCCGTTGATATGGAGGGACGCGGGGATGAATCCCCGGTCTGCGTTTACGAAGCCCGCCTTCGCGGGCTGACTGCCCAAAATAGCATCACCCCTCTCCGTTTTGGAGAGGGGTGTTTTTTGGACCTCAATTTCCGGTTTTCTTCCTATCCTGGGTGTGGTACAATACAGTAGAGTGAGAGGCGTTTGCTTCTTCGGGGAGGAAGGGAGAGTTGGTTATGGCGGTTGCGACGGCGGAAAAGCAATGGACCACACCGGAGATTCTGGCGGCTATCGAGCGGCTTGATCCGGTGGAACTCGATAAAGTGGCGCGACACGTCAAGCGGGTTCGGACGGCTAAACCAAAATCCGCAACGCGGCAACGCGAGATGGAACTTCTGCGTGTCATTCGCCGACGTCCCGCAGAACTTGGGGCGCGTTATCGGGAACTGCTGCGTAGACTGGAGGCGGAGACACTGACATTGGAGGAGCGGAAGGAACTGCAACCACTGATTGACCTCTCGGAAGCCTTTACCGTGCGTCGCCTGGAGGCGCTTGCCGAACTGGCGAAGCTCCGTCAGACGACCCTGCCAGAACTGATGCAGGAACTGGACATTCGACCGCGCCGTGTCTGAAACCTCACTTCCACAACGTCTGCGTGAGGAGGTCGCTCAACGCGCCCACCATTGCTGCGAGTATTGTCGCAGTCAGGAGAGCGTTTCTCCCGATGTCTTCTCAATAGAACACATTCATCCGCGAAGCCGGGGCGGCGCGACGACGCTGGACAATCTTGCACTCTCCTGTCAGGGATGCAACGGTCATAAGGCAACGCGCATCGAATGCGTTGACCCGGAAACCGGAGGCTTCGTTCCGCTCTTTCATCCCCGCAATCACCTCTGGAACGACCACTTTGCATGGAGCGAGGACTTCACGCGCATTCTCGGTATGACGCCCACCGGGCGCGCTACTATCGAAGCCTTACATCTCAATCGTGATCGGCTTATCAATCTGCGCCGTGTCATGCGGCAGGCGGGACTGCATCCCCCGGAAGAATAGATATTCTCTTTGTCAAAGACGCGCTGTCTCAGGATGTTCGGTCGGTGAGGGTAAACCCGTCACGGAGTTGGAGGTCGAGGGCCTCTATGGTGGCGGTGATGCGTTTGAAGTTGGCGGAGGCGTAGCCGGTGGCTTCGTAGCGCTGTATCTGCTGTTCTTTGAGGCCGAGGCGTTGGGCGAGTTGTTTCTGCGTCAATCCGGCGGCGATGCGGGCCTGTATCAGCGCGTTGGGCAGGCCGGTGAAGGATTCGAGGGTGAAGGTGCGACGCTGACCGGAGCGCAGTATCTCGTAGTCCGCGATCTCTTCGCGCAGGGTGTCCAACTGGCTGTTGAGGGCGTCGCGTTCCGCCTCGAGCAGCAGAGGAGGCAGGGCGGAGGCTTCTTCGGCAGGGCGATTGTCGAGTTTGGCGAGTGTCTGCTCGAACTGGGCGGCGCGCTTGCGGGTCAGGTTGTACTGAAACTCGTTGGCTATCATGGCAAACCCTGTAACTCTATCTGGACAATGCCTTTGGGCTGATCGTTCCGACCGGTCTGGAAGAAGTCGAGAAACATCCTGCCGCTGGCTCCCTCCGGCAACTAGGCGGGAAAGAATTCGCCGCCGAAGCGGGCTTTCTGCTCTGCGCGTCCGTTGTCGAAGGTGAGGAAAACGACATTGAGCCGTGCCGGGTCTACGCCGTTGATGTCCCAGCAGGCATCGAAGTCGCCAGGGGCGGCTTTGCTGGTGACGAAACTGCCGTCCACATAGACGGTGAGACAGCCCGCGCAAGGCGGCGCGATGTTGTTCCGAACCTCGCTACAAACTCCGACCAGTCGGCGATATGAATGCCCGGCGGCAGATTTCCATTCGGCAGAAACGGCGGTATCATCTTAGGACACAATTATATCGTTGTGTCTTTGTTTTGTCAAGTGTATCATTCCTGATCTGGTGAGGTTTCCGGAAAACGCTCACGAATTCTCTCTAAAGCCCACTCCGCAGCCTCTCTTACCTTTTCACTTTCATCTTTGCATGCGTCCTGCAGAGCAGGAACAGTATATAAGTCGCCAATCCATCCGAGAGAGTAGGCTGTGTAGTAGCGAACAGTCCATTCTTTATCTTGGAGTGCGTCCACTAGAGCAGGAACGGCGCGGGTATCGCCGATCCTTCCAAGGGTATGGGCAGCCTGCCAACGCACAGTCCATTCTTTATCCTGAAGCATTTCCAATAGACCGGATACAGCAGGCTCACCAACCCTTGCGAGCGCAGAGGCAACTTCGGAGTGAACTGCGGGCGGAATCTGAGACAGTAAGTTAAGGTGGTATCCTAACAGACAAGGAGCCACATTCATGAGTCTCAAACGTCGGCAGTTTACCAAAGAGTTCAAGCAACAAGTGCTGCGCGAAGTCGAAGCGGGCAAGTCGGTCGCCCAGGTTGCCCGCGAGCATCAACTCCATCCCAACTGTATCGGGCAGTGGAAACGCCAACTCGCCCGCTACGGCGAGAAGGCATTTGCTGGCAACGGTCATGCTTACAAAGACGACGCCAAGACCGCCGAGTTGGAACGCCTTATCGGACAACAGGCGGTGGAGATCGCTTTTTTGAAAAGAGCCTTGACGCATCTCGAAGCACGTCAGCAGGCGGACAAGCAGAATGGCGGCAGCAGATGAGCGCCTTCCTTCACCAGGATCAAAGTCCACTGAGCGTAGCCAGAAAATGCCAACTCTTGGGACTGTCGCGGACGACCTCCTACCGTCTGCGAATCCAAAAAGATCCCAAAGAGCAGGACGCTGATCTGCGGGCGTGCATCCACCAGATCGCGCTGGAGATGTGCTGTTATGGGTATCGTTCCATTCTGGCCCAACTCAAACGCCAGGGCAAGAAGGTCGGAGAGCGGCGAGTGCGGCGTCTTTTGCGCGAAGACAACCTGCTCTGCCTACGCAAAAAGCGCTTCCTCGTCACCACCGATAGCGACCATAATCTGCCGGTCTATCCCAACCTGGCGAAGGAGTTGGTTCTCACCGACATAGACCAACTCTGGCGGGCGGATATTACCTATGTGCGTTTACGCCACGAGTTCGTCTATCTGGCCGCCGTTCTGGATGCCTACTCACGTCGTGTGATCGGTTGGGCGCTGGAACGCTATCTGGACACCCGGCTTTGTCGGCAGGCGCTCTCTGAGGCGCTCTCCTGCCGCCAGGTCAAAGCGGGGCTGGTGCATCATTCGGATCGCGGCGTGCAGTACGCCAGCCAGGAATACACCGACACGCTCAAGGCGGCGGGCATAAAGATCAGCATGAGCCGTCGCGCCAACCCTTACGACAACGCGCAGATGGAACGCTTCATGCGGACGCTCAAATATGAGGAGGTTTATCTGCGCGAATACGAGAACCTTGCCGAAGCCAGAGAGTGCATCGGGCATTTCATCGAAGAGGTCTACAACCAGAAGCGGCTGCACTCAGCCTTGGGTTATGTGCCGCCAGTGGAGTTCGAGCAGACGCTCAGAGAACAACAAAATCAACCGACACCACCTTAACTGGGTGTCTCATTTTCCGCCCGCACTACAGAGCGCATACTTTCTTCATTATCTCGGAGTGCATCCAGCAGCATGGGAACTGCTGCATTGATCCTGCCAAGGGCACAGGATACGTGCAAACGCACATTCCAATCTTCATTTCGGAGTGCGTTCACCAGAGCAGGAACGGCAGGTTCGCCCATCATTTCGAGGGCATTGACAATGAACCAATTCACTCTCCTTGCTGCATCTCGGAGCGCATCCTCCAAACCAAGAACGACACAATAATCACGTAACTGCAAATGAACGAAAGAGATTTCCCCTGTGCTGCTCTTTTGCAGAAAATGCATTTTACAAGCAAAGTCTGTCAGCGCTCTTCCTTCTGTACCCAATTCTTGCTCTATCTTCTCCTGAGTTAGACTGACCGCGGGGTTCTGCCAAGTTTCCCACATACTGGCAGCGAGGCGACCCAATTGCTTTCGGGTTGTTTCTTCATCGAAGGGCAGCGGTGGGAGGTGAGCCTGATGAACCTTTTGCTCTTCATGGTCAAAGCGTTGTTTGATATAGAAATCGAAGATTCCAAAAGCAGTAGGCATGGGCAGACTGTCAGGTGAAAACGTTGTAGATTGTTCCCATACTGCTGCACTTAAAAGGGTAAGAAGAAGAGGTGTCCTCACCATATCCAACAGTTCTTTATTCTCTTTTTGCTGCAAGACTGTCCAGAGTTCAGACTGCTGTCGGTCGCGCAGGAAAGTCGCGATTTGATTGTTGTCGAGAGGAAGGAGGGTAACTGCCCCTGTAAGCGAAAGCTTCTTTCCCATATCTTCGTAATCCTCGACACGGCAAGTGACAACAATATCGCAGTCTGACAGTTCCGATTGGAGCGCCTGAATGAATTCAACACGCGGATCGAATCTGGGGCTGTTAGGCGTGTTCGGGTATTCGGGACGTTCACCGCCTAATTCGTCGAGGCCATCAAAAAAATAAAAAACGCCACGCTGTGAAAAGTCGAGGTTGGGATAAACTGTTCTGATGGGAGACAACGCCCATTCTTTGAGTGATGTTTTTCGCGGCCAATTCCGTATCAGCGCAAAGACTGGAATAGGCGCATTGGCATCGGTCATGCAGGTTTCGGCGGCAGTACGAACGGCTGTGAGGAGAGTAGTGGATTTTCCTGCTCCGGGTTCGCCGAGGAGCAGAACATGCTGGTTGTGCGCCTCTAATGCTTCCGCAAAGGTGTCGAAGACATGCAGGTTGCGTGTTACTGAAGTAGGGACAGTAGCGCGCGGGCCACCGGGGTAAATCGGAGAGATGTCCTTGAAGCGGAAGAGTAGAGGCGCAATGGTGACGGCATCAGGTGTGTTTTCCGAATGGAGTGGAACCGGACTGCGTTGCTCGATGTCTATCTGTAACTCGGTGAGCATATCGTCGAGATAGCGATTCAGAGGATTCGAGATAGCTAATGGGCTGCTCTGGGCTTTTAGCGTGTCTTTGATGTCCGTGACGCCATATCGAATTTCAGTAATTAACTCCTGCTGACCCTGTTCGAGGCGTTTCTGCCCTTCATAAAGTGGGGTTAGAGCGGGAAGGAGAGTCTGACGAAAGGATTCCGCCTGCTGCACGAAGAGGGCGGCGAAGTCGGGGAGTTGCACGCCTTGTTGAAAAACCTCATCCAACCGTTGCTTAATACTTTCAAATTCTTCGCGCTGTTGGTCGGTCAGTGCATTGAGGTTATCGGCGGTTCCGACAGTGAGACCATGGATTTCCGATAGAAGTTCGCGCACAAAGGCGTTCCAAGCGTGAGCGTGGTCGCTTTCGCTGAGGACTTCCTGAAAGGCATTGAGGAAGGCAGGTGGCAGTTGAGCGAGCAATGTGGAACGAAGCGGTTCAGGAATTTCTTCCGCATAAGGCTGCGCGATTTCCGTTAGGGCTTCGGGCAGAGTTTTCGGATAGCCGAACAGAACGGCGTCAGTGACGTCCTGGAAGAAGTTCGGGTCATCTATCGGGAAGAGAGTATTGCTGTCGTTATTGAGTTTCCACCAGAACGCCCTTTCTGCTGTGGTGTCTTCTGTAAGCAGAAGCGGCTTCGTCTGAGCAGCTACTGCTTTTTGGAAGGCATCTTTAATGGCTCTTTCGAGGTGGGCATTGTGCTGCGAACGTACTTTGTCAACCGCCCGGTGGTAGAGATCGTCCAGACGCCCGCCTGCAAATTCGATCATCAGGTTGTCGGGGGTTAGTCCTTTCAGCAGCCAGGCCAGACAGGTTAGTTCCAGCATCTACGTTTATCTCCGAGACACGACAAAAGAAAATACGCTGTGTTCCCTTTTTCCCTTATTCGCGGTTAGGCAAGGAAATCCTTCTCTCGTACTCTCGTAGTTCACACGGGAGTGCGTTTACCGGGGCAAATGCGAAGTGGAGATTGTACCCTCACCCCCAACCCCTCTCCCTAGAAGGGAGAGGGGAGACGACCGCTGCTTTGTACCTCCACTCCAACTCCCTTTCCCATCGCCAATCGAACGCTCAACGGTTCGCATTCCCTCCCTGCGAGGAGGCTGCTGGTGGGTTACCAAGGGATTTCGGTATTCGGGAAGAATTCGCGGGCGAAGGGGTCGCGGTATTTGCGGCGGGCGTTGGCGGCGGCCTTTGCGATGGTGCGGCTGGTGGCCTCACGGGTGTCACGGGCGCGTTTTTGCATGAGCCGGAAATAGCGGCGACGGCGTTCGACGAATTTGGGGTCGAGAAGGAGGGCTTCGACGTCGTTTCTCTCCACATACCAGTAGCGCCCGAAGTATCCGCTTTTCCAGAGGTGATGCCCTTTGAGGCGTCCGGTGCGGATGAGGTCGTAGACACGCTGGCGGCTGACGCCGAGCGCGTAGGCGGCCTGGTGGGTATTGATCCAGTCGCGGGGTATCTTTTTGGAGCGGGACGCTATCGGAATTTTGTAGTGTTTGGGAGTGGAGTCGGTCAGTCCGAGAAGACGCAGGGCGTAAAGCTGGTGGTCGTTGCGGTGTCTTTTGCGGCGTTCGGCGCGTTTGGAGTCGTTGCGAAGGTTTTCGATCTGGGTGCGGGAGAACCAGAGGCGTCCGTAGACGTTATCGGTGGTGGCGCGGAAGGCGGCGAGCCTTCCCAGGCGTGCCATGTTGTAGAGCGTGGGGCGAGCGATGCCGAGGAGGGCAGCGGCCTGTTCAGAGGTGAGGAAGAGTTTCTGGGCGGTTTCGAGGTCAATTTCGCCGATCTGTCGTCCTGAAATGGAGGCAGCGTAGCGGTCTTTTCTCTGCCGGGCGAGGGCTTCGACTTCTGGGCGGAGGAGGCCGCAGGGAGATTTCTGCCGCGCGGGATAGTGGCGGGTGAGTTTCAGTTGGCGGGCGAGTACGAGAAAGTGGACGCGGGACATTCCGATGAGGTCAGCGGCCTGTTGGGAGGTGATCCAGTCGCGTCCATCGCAGGGTTTGCCTTGTTTGTCTTCTTGCATGGGCTAGGCTCCAGGTAGGCATTAGTCTGTATGTTATACCAGCCAAGAGTAGATTACGCAAGGTTTTGTCTACTTTTTTTCTCCAGTGCTGTTTAATTCGACACGACTGGCGATCAGAAGAGGCCGGAGATCACTGGTCACGGACAGAGGATTTCAACGGCTCTGTCGGAGCGATCACATCGGTTGCGTTGCGTAGGTCATTACCTATACCGGTTTTGCTTCTCTTCCCTTGACAAACACAGATATTCCTGCTACAATTCTTCCATATACCGGTAAATAGACCCCTTTCAAAGCAGAAAATTCGTATCGGCGGCGTGTCCGCATTTTTTTATCAAGCCTTCATTTATCGGTATATGAAGGCGAGTAATGCGAGCGCATTCCCTGGAGGCAAGGGCGATTGGCAAAGCAACGAGCAACGACTATGCAGGACATCGCGGATCATGTTGGCGTCAGCAAGATGGCCGTCTCCGTGGCGCTGAGCGGAACGGCGTCCAACGTCGGCGTCTCCGAAGCCACGCGCGCCCGGATACTGGATGTTGCCCAACAGTTGCACTATCGCCCGAATGCGATAGCGCGCTCTCTGCGCCGCCGGAGAACGAACATCATCGGCCTCTACTCCGGCTACGGCTTTCTCGATCCGCGCAACAACTTCCTTTCTCAGATTGTGGGCGGTATTCAGGAGGGATGTCTCTCCTACCGCAAAGACCTGTTGCTGCACAGCGTCTATCGTGGACAGTGTATCGAGGACATCTATTCCGAACTGGTAGACGGGCGCATTGACGGCCTTATTATGACCGCGCCCCCGGAAGACCCGCTCGCGGAGCGTCTGGCGGCCTCCCATCTGCCCGTCGTTGCGGTTGCCGAAGCCTTCTCTGCGTTCCCCTCCGTCGTGGTAGACGATAGGCAGGGCGCGCACCTGATGCTGGACTATCTGATCAGTCGAGGGCACGAGCGGCTTCTCTATCGAAGTTACAATCGGCGGCTGGTTTCCGCAGAGCGGCGGAAAGCCGCCTATTTTGCCGTTGCCTCCGAGCGAGGCATCGTCCTGGAGGAGTGGTGCGCCCCGCAGCACACCAACGCAGAAGACCTCGCGGTGGCGACTCTGCTCGACAGACCCATTCAGAACCGTCCTACCGTCGTCGTATGCTGGAACGACGCATCGGCGTATGACCTGCTCGCCCACTGCCATCGCCGAGGGCTGCGCGTACCGGAAGACCTGGCGGTCGTCGGGTTTGACGGGGAGTGCAATCCCCTCGATTTTCGCTGGCGTCTGACCACCATCCGCGCTCCCTGGGCGGAGGCCGCGCAGACGGCGGTGACCCTTCTCATGGCGCAACTCGAAGGCGAAGAAGTCTCGCAAGAGACCGTTCTGCCGGTCGCATTTGTCGCGGGAGACTCCGCTTGAATACTCCTGTTATCCTCGGAATATCCGAAGACTCATCCTTGCAACGTCTCGAAAGGAGAACTACTATGCAAAGGCGCAAGGGCTTTACCCTCATCGAACTTCTCGTCGTCATCGCCATTATCGCGATTCTTGCCGCTATTCTCTTCCCTGTCTTCGCGCAGGCGCGCGAAAAGGCCCGGCAGGCCATGTGCATCTCGAACATCAAGCAGATCGGGCTGGCGCTGATTATGTATGGACAGGACTACGACGAAACCTATCCTATGCTCGAAAACGGGCCGGAGCGGTTTACGGTCGCCAACGCCCTCGATCCCTACATCAAAACCAACAAACTGAACGTCAATGATGCCAGCGGCAACCTGTGGCCGGAGGATAGCGTCTGGCGCTGTCCGACCGGGCGCACTTACAACTACGGGGACATCAACTCCTACTTCACCGTTGCCTACAACTGGCTGTATCTGACCGATGTCTTCGCCGGTGACAGTTTCGTCCCGGATTGGACCAGCCCGGATCACTACGGAGTCTGGGCCTGGACGCAGCCGGGTCGGACTTTCGCTGCTGTGACTTCTCCTGCTGAAACCGTCGCCTTCGGCGACTCAGGACATGCCGATGGCCCGCGCGGGGTGCTGGCTACCTGGGACACGCTGGAACCCCCTTCCGCGCGTCTGGGGAACGGCGGACTGGACTGGATTTCGATTTTTGAAGCGCGCCACACGCAGGTCGGCCCGGTGGCCTGGTGTGACGGTCATGTCAAATCCGTGCGGTTCGAGGCTATTTATGGGCGCTTCCTGCCGGACGGGACGTTCCAAACGACTCAGACGCCCCCGGACAAATTCTTCGATTTAGAGTAAAGGAAACCCGCCGAAGGCGGGAGTCTCCTTTCCAGGAGCGTAACAATGCCGTATTCGGTAAAGATAGGAACGCCGTCAGGGAACGAACCGTCGGACAAACGCGGGACCGGCAGCGCCGGGAAGGGGCCGACATCAAAGATCAATCCGATGTTGATCGCAGGGGCAGTCGCCGTCCTAGGTGTCGTGGTTCTGGCGATCTGGTGGTTTGCCGGGTCGTCAGGCGGTTCGGGACAGACTAAGGCGATAACCTTCCCTGCCGGAGCCAAAGGCCCGCCCATTCCCGGTCCGCCGGGCGCAGGCGCGGGCGGTTCGGCTTCTTCCCCGGCGAGCGGTCGCATGGGGGCCGGTGGGCCACCCATACCGGGAGCGCCCGGAAGGGGACCGATGGCAGGAGGCGGCCCGCCGATTCCGGGACAGCCGGGCGTCGGGAGATGACGTCTCTGGATCAGAACAAGAGGTCAAAACGGAAATCACCGTGATGCTAACGACCATTCTATTCCTCGCCAGTCTGGCAGGCGTGGTCACCTCCGCAGGCGACAGGGCCGCTCATCCTGAGACGACGGCCCTGTCCCTACCGCAGGCCACGCCGCCGAAGGCTGCCGTTTACTATGTGGACTCCAAACGCGGCAAAGACGACAATCCCGGTACGTTGCCGAAATCCGCCTGGCAGAGCCTCGAACGAGTCAACAAAGGCACGTTCGCATCGGGGGACAGACTGCTTTTCGCAGGAGGTCAAACGTTCGCAGGCACGCTGAAGTTCACCAGAGAGAGCAGTGGCGTCCAGGAGCGGCCTATCGTCGTCTCGTCCTTCGGAAAAGGACGAGCCACTCTCCAGGCCGGTACGGAGGACGCGCTTGTCCTGACCGACTGTGCCTACGTCGTCGTCAAGAATCTCAACGTGGTCGGCTGCGGGCGCAAGAATGGCAGCAACGGCGTGGGTATCCGCCTCGTCCGCACGCGCAATGTGGAACTGAGCGACATCGAGGCGAGTGGTTTCCGTCTCGGTGGCGTGTCCACCGGCGGCGATGAGAACACACGGATAACCCGTGTCTACGCCCACGATAACGGTTTCGCGGGCATCACCACGTACGGCGGCGGGGAGGGACTGCCGAGGTCGCGCAACCTCTATATCGGCTCCTGTGTCGTGGAGAACAACCCTGGCGACCCGAAGAACCTGGACAATCACAGCGGTAACGGCATCGTGGTCGGTGGCGTGGATGGGGCGCTGATCGAATACTGTGAGGCGAGGAACAATGGCTGGGATATGCCGCGCGACGGCAACGGCCCAGTGGGCATCTGGGGCTGGAACTGTGATCGGCTCATCATTCAGCACTGCATCTCGCACGACAACAAGAGTCCCGGCGCGGACGGGGGTGGCTTCGATTTCGACGGCGGCGTCACCAACTCCATTCTCCAGTACAACCTCTCCTACAACAACGCGGGCTGCGGCTATCTGCTCTGTCAGTATCCCGGCGCGCCGCCCTGGAAAAACAACATCGTCCGGTATAATATCAGCATCAATGACGGCGCGAAGAACTTCCAGAGCGGTATCGGTCTCTGGGAGGGCGATAAAGGGATCAGCGACGCGCTGATCCACAATAACACCATCATCAACCCCGTCCATGCCGTCGCCACGCTCAACGACGTGCCGCAGATGGTCTATCGTAACAATCTCTTCCTCGCGGGTGGGGATGTTCTCAGCGGCAACTTCACCCGGTCGCGCTTCGAGGTCAACCTCTACTGGACGACGGGGAAAGGCGCGCTGTACCGAGATGGGGATACCGTCTATGCGACTCTGGAAGCGTGGTCGAAAGCCACCCGCCAGGAGACTGTGGAGGGAAAACTTGTCGGACTGTTCGCAGACCCGCATCTCGCGCTGCCGACCGACAGCCCGAAACTGCCGACAGACCCGCGCAAACTCGCGGCGATGCCCTTCACGCGTCTGCCGTCTGACTCTCCCTACATTGGTGCGGGTATGATGATCTCCAACAGCGGTGGGCAGGACTTCTTCGGCAACCGCCTCCTCGCTAATCAGCGGCCTTCCTTAGGAGCGCACGAGCCACAAAGCCGCCGTAAGGATGAACAGAAAGCACGATGAACTAAAGTTCCTCGCTTGGGAGCCTTCGGCTGCATGTCCTTCGGACATCTCAAAATAGGGATTGTGCGTCCGGAGGAGCAAATATAACCCGTGTTATATTTTGAAGGATGCGAGGCGGAACGCCCCGTAGCGAGGAACTTATGATCTTTGCGAATCTAATCCGCTAGTTCTTCTTCTCAAAACTACTCGATTAGAAAATCAAAGATCATTAGTTCCTCGTACTCACGATGTGCACTGGACGACAATGAAGCGTTCCCACACCAAACAACAGTCGTTTGCCGTCCTCGGATTTCTGCTCCCCAATCTCCTGGGGTTTGTGGGGTTTACTCTCTTTCCGGTTCTCTTCTCCTTCTGGATGGCCTTCACCAACTGGACGCCGAAACCGGCGGTCAAATTTTCCTATCTGGGCCTGCGGAACTTCACCGACCTCCTGGGAGTTCGCGCCCTCGCCCAGCCCTCTCCCGGCCTCGTCTGGGCCTATGCGCTCTGTGTCGTCGCGCTCGGAGCGGGGCTTATCGGGGCGCTCTGGGCGAACATGGCGGAGTGGCGCGGCACACGGGCGGGCGGAGCGCTCCTCGCCGTACTCGGATTGGTGCTGTTCTGGGGCGGAGTTTTTCGCGGTGGTGGGCAGGGCATCGGGCTTGTCGGCCTCCTGTTGCTGCTCTGCGGCGGGGCCGTTATGCGCTGCGAAGGAACTTCCTGGCGACCGGGTCTCGGAACCGTTCCCGCGCTCCTTCTGGTCGGAAGCGCGCTCGGCCTTGCCCTCCTCCACCCGGCGATGTGGCGCACGTATGAGCCGACCGACGCGCGCTTCTGGCAGTATTTCTACAACACCGCCTACCTGATGCTCGGCATTCCCTTCTCCATCGCCGGTTCCCTCGCGCTGGCTCTCCTGTTGAACGAGGATATTCCCCTCGGAGCCGGACGCGCACGCGGACTCGGCGCGCTGCTCTGTATCGCGGGAGGACTGATTACGCTGCTTACTCTCTGGGGAACCGGGCATCCCGATCTCGGCCTGCTCGCCGCGCTCTTGTGGGCCATCGCCGCGCTCGGCATCGGGTTCAATGTGGTGACCTTTCGCACCCTCTTCTACCTGCCGACCTTCACCGCAGGCGTCGCGCTGATGATCCTCTGGAAGGCGCTCTACAACCCGCAGACCGGCCCCATCAACGTCGGCCTGACCGCGCTATTCCACTCTCTCGGCTGGCAGATCGAACCGCCGCAGTGGTTGGGCAGCATCGAATGGGCCAAACCCGCGCTGATACTGATGGGCGTCTGGACGAGCATCGGCGGCACGAATATGCTCCTCTACCTCGCGGGCCTCTCCAATATCCCGAAAGAACTGCTCGACGCCGCCGAAGTGGACGGCGCGGGAGCCTGGAACCGCTTCCGACATGTCACCTGGCCCCAACTCGCGCCGACGACTTTCTTTATCTCCATCATGGCGATCATTGGCGGGTTGCAGGGTGGGTTCGAGCAGGCGCGGGTGATGACGAGCGGTGGCCCTGCCGGTTCTACGACTACCCTCAGTTACTACATCTATAACAAGGCGTTTCAGGATCTGGACCTCGGCTACGCGGCGGCGATCTCGTGGGTGCTGTTCGCCATCGTCTTTGTCGCGACCGCGCTGAACTGGAAGTTCGGGCGTGGGCTGGAGGTGGACGGATGAAACGCTCGCCCATCGCGGCGCTGCTGCGCTTTTTCCTCCTCTGCCTGCTCGGTCTGGCTATCTCGCTGCCTTTCGTCTGGATGGTGAGCGCCTCTTTCAAGCCGCGCAGTGAGGTGGAAGAGGTTCGCATCCTTCCGAAGCAGCCCACCACCCGCAACTACCCGATTGTTCTCAATCGCGCGCCCGATCCGGTGACCCACAAGAATCTGGATCTGCGATTCGGACGCTGGTACTTCAACAGCCTGTTCGTCGCCCTCGGCGTGACCCTCTTGCAGGTGCTGACCAGCGCGATGGCCGCCTATGCGTTTGCACGCATGGTCTGGAAGGGAAGAGACGCAGTTTTTCTGCTCTATATCGCCACCATGATGATCCCCGGCGCGGTGCTGATGATCCCGAACTTCCAGATCATGGTCTCACTACACTTCCTGAACACCTATCATGGCCTGATCCTGCCTGCCGCCTTCAGCGCGTTCGGAACCTTCCTGCTGCGCCAGTTCATGCTCTCCATCTCCCCCACGCTCGATGAAGCGGCCACTCTAGACGGCGCGAACCACCGGCAGATATTCTGGGAGGTCATTCTGCCGCTGGCCCGGCCCGGCCTGATCGCGCTGACCATTCTCACCTTCCTCGGCAGTTACCAGTCCTTCTTCTGGCCGCTCATCCTGCTCAATGACGACCAACTGTATCCCCTCTCGGTCGGGATGCTCGCGCTGGATAGCACCTACGGGCGACAGACGGAACTGATCATGGCGGCGACCGTCATGAACATCGCGCCGTTGATCGTGATATTCGTCATCTTCCAGAAGTTTCTGGTGAAGGGCCTTCAGGTCGGAGGCGTCAAGGGGTGAAGCGATGAAGCGAGTTTTTGTGATCTTCTTCCTGCTGTTTGTTGCGCTGTACGCCGTCGCCGAAAGCACTCTGGAGCGCGGCAAACAGGACGGCGTCGTGCGCCTGCGCTGGGCCACCGACGACAACCCGGCGCGCAAGGTGCAGACCGCCCTTTTTGCTCAACTTAATCCCGGCAAGGAGGTCGTGGTTGACCCCGGATTGGGAGGCGACCAGACCAAACTCATCGTGCAATGCGCGACCGGAACCGGCCCGGACATCGTGGACGTGTACGATCAGGCGAGCCTGAACTCCCTGGTCGAGACCGGAGTCCTGCTCGACCTGACCCCCTACGCGAAGCCGATGGGTTTCGACGTCAGCCGTACCTATCCCGCCCTCGCCCCCGCGCTTCAAGTGGATGGCAAACAGTACCGGTTTCCCTGCAACGTGTGGGCGAACTGTGTCATCTACAATAAGCAGATTTTCGACGATCATGGCATCCCGTATCCGAAAGCAGGCTGGACCTACGACGACTTCATCGCCATTGCCAAAAAGCTGCGCGATACGCCCTCCAAAAGCGGCGAAAAGCACATGCCGGTCGCCAACTGGCTCAACACCTGGTTCTGTGAAGACCTGCTCGTCGGACACGGCGGAGGTTTCTTCTCACCCGACGGGCTGGTATCCCGCTTCGATTCCCCCGAATCCATCGCCACAATGCAGCTCTACTATGACATGATGTACGTCCATAAGATCATTCCAACGGCGGCGGAAGCGGCGGCCTTTTCTTCGCAGGGAGGGTGGGGCAGTTCGGGGCTGAACTGGTTTTCCAGCGGCAAGGCAGCCATGATCTTTATCGGGCGCTGGTATATCGTCCAGGTTCCCAACTATCCGAACCTGCGCGGACATCTGGGCACGGCGCTGCTGCCCCGCGTCGGCGACCGACCCTCCTGTGGCATGACGGACAGCCGCGCCGCCGGGATCAACGCCAAAAGTCCCCACTGGCGCGAGGCGCTCGCCTTCCTGCAATACCTCGCCAGCCCGGACTACAGCAAAGTCATCGTCCAGGACGGCGACTCGCTGCCCCCCAACCCGGCCCTCGCACGCACCGGAGCCGCTCTCGTCAATGAGAGCGTCCCCGACCCGGCGTTCCATGCGCCGTTCATCGAGGCCGTGAAGAACGCCCGCCCGCTGGACAACAGCCCTTTTATAGACCCCGCTCAGATCGCTCGATGGCTCAAAGAACAGATCGAGAAAGTAGAAAACCGCCTTCAAACACCCCCGGAGGCGATGCGCTTCCTCGCTTCCGAAATCAACCAGACCATTCGCCTGAACCTCGAACGGCGTCCCGATCTGCAACGCAAATACGAAGCCGTCACCGGTCGCCGCTATACCCCCGACTGGTGGCGCACTTACTCGCCGCATGTAGCAGTTCCGTAAAAGGCGAAAACGAAAGTATGGTACAATAGGACTAATACTGCGGAGGAGCGAACGATGGCTGCCACGAAATTTTCCGAAATCCCGCCGCTTTCTGAGGAGACGAAAGCGCGTTATAATGCGCTATTAGAAGAATATCACGAATTGATAGACCTGGAATTGGGTAATACAATCACGCCTGTTCAACAGGAACGCCTGAAAGAAGTACAAAGAGAACTGGATGACATTGAGGCTTGTATGCCGGAAGTCATTGATATGTTCCGACGTATTGATGAAACCGAACGACAACTCGACGCCTTGCTCGCTCAGGTGGAAGCGCTCAAGAAAAAGTAGACTTTACGACGATGATCTTCCGGCGCTCTCCCGATGTGCCACAGTTCAACGACTATCGCACTTGCCGTGAATACCTCCGGCGCGATTTCCGTTTTCGTTGTGCCTACTGCCTGACGCATGAACATTACTTTCAGGATGGCGATGGTGGGGAGATTGACCATTTCCGCCCGCTCCACCCGCCGAAGAAGACAGCCAAGGATTTCTCGCATCTGCGAAACGTCTATTCCAATCTCTACTGGACGTGTAGTGTCTGTAACAATATTAAGGGGAACAAGTGGCCGACGGATGCTCAGTATGAACAGGAATTGCGATTTCTTGATCCCTGTGAGGAAGATCACGACGATCAATGGCAAACGTTGTTGGACGGCACGGTGACACCGGTAACCAATATCGGACAATATACAGTGAAGCACCTTCGCCTCAACCGCGACTATTGCGTCCGCTACCGCCGGAGAATGCAGGAATTACAACAAAAAGCGGCGCGCATCCGTCAGACTTTGGAAACGGAGGAGTTATCCGACGCCCATCGTCTCGCGCTGACCGACCACCTGCATGACATCGAACATATAATCGAACCCCCCGTTTATTCCCCTCTTATTCCCGAAGACATGCCCGATATTAGAAATTCGACCCGCGCAAAAAATTACCCAGGGTAATTTTTTGCGCGGGGTCGGCTTCGTCTGTCTCTGCTGTAAGCGCCTCCACGAATTCTGCACAGCAAGAAAAAATCCCTCCCCTTACGAAGGGGAGGGCAGGGAGGGGTTGTGTCCGCGCGGGCGGACACTGAGCCGAAGGCTTGTAGCGACACAATTCATTGTGTTGTGCTATGCGACGAAATTCATTTCGTTGCGCTCATCGCGTTGTGCCCATTTCTCAGTGTGCTCAATGTGCGGCGCTCGATGCGCGGCTCATTTCGTTGCGCTGTTCCTTGCCTTGTCCGCCTCGGTGTCGGTCGGCGCGTCGGCCTTGTTGTCTCCTCTCGGTGGCTCGGCATGTGCCTGCAACGACTTTACATCCTGCGCCGAGGCGCGACCGATCAGATGGAGGACACGGTCATAGTCCAGAGGCAGGAAGAACGTACCGGTCGCCAGACGACCATCGTAATGCGTACTGATCACCAGCCCCGCGTCGTCCTCGCCGAACAGCCCCAATACGTCATTCGCGCTGATCTCGGACGAACCATCATCAAGCCCTTCCTTCAGTTTCGAGCTAAGGCTTTCGAGAATACGCCGCAGGTCGAGCATGAAAGCGGCCTGTGCTCCCGGCGTCACCTTCTGGCGCATCGTCCGAAATGCAGGGTCATCCATTAGGGTCGCCCCCTGACCGTACCAGGCCGCCAGAGCCTTGTCCAACAGCGGCAGCGAAGAAGCCGCGATCAGACTGCGCCCTACTTCGGCCACAAAGAGACCGATCTCTTTCGCCTCAGACGATTGCTTCTGCGCTTTGCCGTCTGCTGTCGTCTCCAGTTGCCAGACCCGCACCCCGTGATACGGGAAGGAACGGAAGTGGGGTGTCTCTCCACGGGACTCTTGGTCCCGATCCCAGTTCACGGTAATGTGAGGTCGGGGGTGGGAGTTCTGGTTCTCTTCCGCCGAGGTGTCCGCCTCGTGCTGCGAACCTTCCTCGGCATCACTTTCCGAATCCGACGTCTCCTCCTCTTCTTCCGCCGATGTCTTCGCTGCCCCGAAGCCTTCGTCCAGCCCCCACTTCTTGCTCACGAGAGGCACGGTCTGCCGCAGGGGCGACCAGGATTCCAGTCTGCGCCGGTTCGCCGGGGAGAGGGTATGCTCCAGAGAGGCGCGGCTCTTCGCGAACAGCGTGACCGGGTCGGCTCCGTTTGCTTCGTCCAGTACCGCGACGATTCCCACTTTTTCCGAAACGGAGGTGTCCGGGTAGACACCCAGCCACCAGTGTCCCTCCACGCCGGGCAGAATGTCTCGCTCCATACTCAGATTGAAGACGCGCTCGGCTTCCGTCCTATCCTGTGCGAAGGCCCGCTGCACGTCCGGTTCACCCAGGAGTATAGACGTGAGCCAGTTCCAGTAACGCCCCGGCTGCGACACCCCGAGCACACTGTAGGCTCCGGCGGGCAGTTCTCGATAGGCGTTCGGCGCAATCGGGGCGATCTGGGCTACTCGTTGCAGCGCCGAATTCTGTACCGCTTCCGTAGGACTGCGCCAGTCGAAGCGCAACCCTTCGTCGTCCAGGCGGGCGGACAGCGCCATCCAGCGTGTGTCGGCAAACGCATGGACGCCGACCTGAACCCCCTCCTTCTCGACCCAGTCCAGCGCGGTCGGCGAGACGAACAGCATCAGATTGGCATCGTGAGGCAGGGCCGCGCGCGCCGCCTGATATTCGGTCAGGTCTGCCATCGCCGGGACAGCCCCCCGGTAGACGTCCTGCACCCGGAATAGCAGGTCTGGAGAAGGAGCCACGACCAGGTAATCGGCGACCAGCATGGCGACCATATCCGTCGTTTTGAACCACTCCAACCGGAACCGATAGAACGTGACTCCGCGCTGAATCGTCTTCTGCCCCTGCGCCGCCAGAATCTGCTCGACAGCCCGCGCGTTCGTCAGCGAGAGGAAAGCCACCGGCTGAACGCTGTCTGCGCTCTTGAGATCTCGGCCTGTTTTGAGCAATGCCACACCATGTCCCTGCCCCAGGTAGGGTTGAAGGCCCTTAATCATGGACGACTTGGAAGCAACCTGCGGCAGATCGAGGTCCAGTTTTCCTCCCAGTCCTTCACGTTGAATGGCCTCCTGAAGCCGCGCAAAAAGCGGAACCTGCTCCGGCGAGGGAGTCATGTCCAGCGTGATCGCGATCAGGGTATCGGCGGGCATCAGGCGAATGGCCTGTTCGCCGGGCCGATGCAGAAGATATTGAATCGCGGCGGCAGCGCTGGCGACGAAAATAAGCGCCCAGCCGAGACGCCGGGGTTTCCAGAAGGGGCGTCGGACAGGCCGTTCTCCACGCGCATCCGTCTTTGCCGCGAGAGAGGCCACACGCGCCCGTCCCTCCGGGGAGGGTTCTCTGTCAGGATAGGCGGCCTGCACCGCGTCGCGCAGATCGGCGTCCTGTTCTTCGGGATCAAACGGTGTCATGATGTACTCTCTCCTTCTCCGCTCCAAAATAGTCCTGTCCGTCGCGATAGACGGCGGCCCGCGCCCGCTGCAACAGACTGTTCACCGCAGCGACCGAGCGCTCCATGACCACAGCGATCTCCGCATGAGAAAGCCCTTCGGCGTAGTGCAGAAGCAGGGCTTCCCGCTGCTCCTCTTTCAACTGGTCCAGGAGACGGCGAAGAACGCGTGTGCGCTCCGCCTGCTCCAGACAGAATTCCGGCCCTTCTTTTTCCGGCAGCGGAATGGACTGAAAGGCCGCGCCGTCTGCGCCGTCTCCCAGTTCGGAGACCAGCATTTCACGTCGCCGGGTTCGCCGCCGGTGCCAGTCAATGGTTTTCCTTCGGGCGATGCTCAGCAGCCAGAGGCGCGGTTCACAGCGAGCGCGGAAGCGTGCAAGCGCGCCGAACGCGGTAGCAAAAACCTCTTCCGCCAGGTCTTCGGCTTCTTCCCGACGGAATACGCGCCGGGAGATGTAGCGGAAAACCGTGTCGTAATGCTCCTCGAACAATCGCGTTGCGGTTACTGCCCCGGATGCTTGCTCCATGCGGTCATTCCGTTCCTGAGGGTCGCGCGCTGCCCACGCACGGGGTATCGCGAGCCAACTCATGCCTGCCACCTTTCTTTGCTCTATGAGTCTTTCTAATGGACTGTATGGATTTTGTGGGAGAAGGCCTTCCCAATAGAGGTATCGCGCTGCCGGGGCCGTTCTATCGGTGGACAGGTAAATATTTTTTCCGTTGCGATTTGCGGTATGGGATGGGTAGAGAACTCTCTCCGGGTCACATGCCTGTCTGGCGATAGTAGCAATCTTCAGAAAAATTGCCACGTGCAACTTTTTTAGTGCGGGCTAAAAAATAGTTTCGGTGCGGCGTTTCTTCTCGCTGTCTGGAATGCGTGTCGGGCGCGAGAAGAGGAGATCACGGAGAAATATCGAATAGTGAAACGACCGCCATTTGTGTTAAAGCCGTGATAGAGGAGAACTATGCATGAAGCGAGCCATTCCGATAACAGGAAGCCGAAGAAGAGTGTCCCAGCCAACAGGGCGGCGATTGGCGCTTTTCCTGATACTGTCCGCCTGTGTGCTGTTGTGCTGTGTACAGACTATCCCTTTCCTCCAGGCTTCTCCTAACAGGCGCACTCTTCAAACGTCCGAGAATCGTATTGTTCTCTCCCTGCCCACCAAGGCGCAAAATGGAATAAATGCACTGGCCTATTCTCCCAATGGAAAGTATCTAGCCACGGTCAAATGGGATACAGTGCAAATCTGGAATGCGTCGAACGGGCGTTTGTTGCGGACGCAGAAAAGCGCTCAATATAAATACCAGCATATCGCATTTTCTCCCGACAGTAAATATTATGCCGCCAGCGGCACGGTCTTGCGGATATGGAGCACTCAAACGGGGCGAATGCTACATTCTACAGAAGGAGATGGCTCCGACTTTCTCAGATGCTGTTTCTTCCCGGATGGCAAACGTCTCCTGACTGGAAGTTATGGACAGAATGCGAAGATATGGGATGTTGCGTCGGGACGCCTGGTACACACGCTGCACCATCCTCGTGAAAGCTGTTCTGATATTGACCTTTCGCCAAATGGCAGTCACATTGTCACCGCACATGGTGTTGCTACCGACGACCCCGGCTTTGTTCTTCTCTGTGATGTCAAAACCGGGCGCACTCAGCAGCTATTTCAGAATCCAAGCCCGGTCAATACGGTTCGGTTTTCCCCGGACGGACAACGCATTGTGGCGGCCTGCTTCAATAACGTCGCCCGCGTATGGGATGTGAAGCAGAAGAAAGAGGTCCTGCGCCTGCAAGGGCATACCGTCCAGTTAACAGGTGCGCTCACCACCCCGGACGGCAAGCGTATCTGCACTGCCGATCTTTTTGGAACGATCAAGGTGTGGGACGCGAATACCGGAAAAGAGTTGTTTACCTTGAAAGACAAAGAGGGTGCCTTCGGGGCGTTGGATTGTTCCTCGGATGGAAAGCGTCTCTTCGCAGCAGATGGGGAAAACGCGACCGTCTGGAATATTGAGTAGAGGCATATTCTGATGTAGGGCGGGGGCTTGTCCCTGCCGATGTTCCTGATGCACCCTGCCCCTATCCGCGAGGGAACGTGCCGAGGTCGGCGGGGGACAAGCCCCCGCCCTACAGGGTTCTCTTCTGCTTCGTCGGGAAGGATGGTATCATCCGTGAGCGCACCTTACCGAGGGGAGGGAGGAGATTTTGTCTGCCCCAGGGGAAAAACGGCCCGTACCACAGCGCCGCCCTGGGGTTGGTTTTCGTAAGAGACAGCGCCGCCGAGATCGAACCGGGTCAGGCTTTCGATCAGTTCCAGTCCTGTATGGGAGGCCTGGGCAGGCGTGAAGTCATCTGGAAATCCCGGCCCATCGTCCGTTACCTCCAGAATTCCCTGTTTTTTCTCGACTCGGAAATTTATCGCTACGGTTCCGTTGCCATGCTTGAGTGCGTTGCTCACCAGTTCGCCTACCAGGATCGCGAGCGCGGTTCCCTGTTGTGGCGTCACCTGCGTGTCCTGCACGGTATAGGTCAGGTTCGATGCGCCCGCCATCTGGCTCAGCGTCTCCATCAATACGTTGAACATCTCCTCGGTAGGAATGGTCTGCACGGACTGTTCCTTTTGGGAAGAGACGGTCAGGAGTTCATGGAGCGTCGCCAGGGCGCGAATATGGAGAAGCAGGCGTTGATAGGCTATCCGCAACGGCGCAGGCACATCGTTGGTTATCTGCACTTCGATCAGGGAAGCCAGTATCTGAAGATTGTTTTTGACCCGATGATGCGTTTCGACCATCATCCGCTGCAAGTGAATGTTTTTGACCGTCAGGCGCTCCCGATGATACAGCATCTCTTCTTCGGCAAGGCAATGGTTCCTGATCTCCTGCTGCGCCTGCTGATAACGGTTCGCATTTTGCAGCGCACAGGCCACATACCCGGCTATCGTCTCCAGAAGAACGCGCTCTCTTTCCAGGTAGAGCGGCGAGTTTACTCCCCGCACCAGCGTTAGAACCCCCAGCGGCTCGTCATCAGCGCGCAGAGGCAGGACGACACAGGAAGCGAACCCCAACGCTTTCAAGGCTGTCAGGTAGACGCGCTCGGAGGGATCGGAAAGATCGGACGCCTCCGGCACGACCGGAAGCCATTCCGTCTCTCCGGTTTTCAGGACCCGCAGCAGCGGCATCAGGGTGTGCGACTCTGGGGGATAGGAGTCCAGGAGATCGGCGACAATTTGTGCCTGTGCGGGATCGCGATGTGCGGAGGCTATGCGGACGAGATGTCCCGCGTCCATGCTATCCAGGGTACACCAGTCGGCCAGATAGGGGACGCATAAGTCTGTCAGTTCTTTCAGGAGCGTCTTCGAGTCCAGAGATTTCAGCAGTGTGCTGGAGACATTCACCAGCAGACGGAGGTCGTGCTGTGCGGCTTCCGCCTGCAATCGGGCGCGATGTTCCTCGGTCAGCGCGTACCGGGCCTGCCCCAGCGCGGTCTGTAGTTCGGCTTCCCGACCGGTGGGTTCCTCCTGCGCCTCTGTATGCATGGCAAGCAGGCTCTCTACCGTTGCCATGTAGGCGCTGATGTCGCGCAGAATCCAGCGCAAACCGACCCGCTCCCCTTTCCAGTCCCGAATGACGCCTACGCGAGCCGAAGTGTGCAATGCTTGTCCTTGACGGGGATGCAGCCTGATCTCCCACTCCGCGACGGAGTCTTGCTGACTGAGCTGACGCAGGTGGCTGCGGAAGGCGCTGCGCTCCGATGCGGGAATGAAGGTGACGAGGGGCTTGCCGGTGAGCATTCCGGACGGCAGATTGAGCAGGGCGGTGGCGGCCCGATTGACTTCCTGAATGGTTCCGTACAGGTCGGTGACCAGATAGGCGTCGGGAGCGAACTCGAACAGATCAATATAGCGCTGCCGTTCGGCTTCCAGAAGTTCCCGCGCCGCCGCCAGTTGATCGTTCTGAGTACGCAGCTCTTCGTCTGCGACTCGCAACTCTTCGATGACCGTCTGGAGTTCCGTGACCGCCTCGGAAAGAAGTTCTTTTTTGACGGGCGTTTTCGACTGCATCCGTTCTTGCAGTGTGTCTACACGCTGCAAGGCGTTCTCGACTTCGCGAGCGAAAGTTTCCAGATTCACGGTATTCTCCTGACGGCAACGGGCAGTTTCGCGTGCTAATCGTACTATAAACTATAAAGGCGAAAAAAAGCTCTTTATCGTTCCACTTCCTGCTCTTCTATCAGTATAATCGCGCCCTTCATCCTGTCGTTCCTGCGGTGTAGCGGAATACAGTTGATCTTGCAGCAGATGGAGCGGCCCCGGCGATTCCTGGCGTCCAGCGTCAATTCCTGGGGTTTTGGCTCCTCGCTCAGGCAGGAACGCAAGGCCGGCTTCAACTGATCTACCGGCAGGCCGATATCCAGGTTGAGCAGATGCTGCCCCCGTACCTCATCCGCCCGCAGCCCCCACAGGTCTTCGGAGCGAGTATTCCAGACCTGGATACGCAGGGCCTCATCCATTAAAATCACCCCGACCCGCAGACTGGTGAGAATAGCTTCCATAAACCCGTTGACATGGTTGAGTTGTAACTCGCGCTGCCGCAGTTCATCGTTCATCGTCTCCAACTCTTCGTTGGTGGATTGGAGTTCTTCGTTCATCGTCTCCAACTCTTCATTAGTGGATTGGAGTTCTTCGTTGGTGGTTTCCAGTTCCTCATTGGTGCTTTGGAGTTCTTCGTTGGTGGTTTCCAGTTCCTCGACGGTGGATTGTAGTTCCTCATGCGCGGTTTCGAGTTCCTGTTTGCTGGTGTGCAGCTCCTCCTCCAGCTTTTTAAAGGGAGTCACGTCGGTGAATGCAATGCTGGCTCCCTGGAGTTCGCCCGCAGGCAGTATAAGAGGAGTCACCTGCACCTTGAGGTAGCGGAGAGCGCCGCTGTTCATCCACTCCACATCGTGGAGGGTGTTGGCGCATCGCTCCTCGTAGGCCTGTTCGATGCGAGAGCGCAGTTCCACCGGACGATAACTGATCTCACTATCCTGTAGGGGGCGGCCTACATCGCGTGAGGAGATACTGAACATTTGGCGTGCCGCCTGGTTTGCCGCCACCAGATACCCCGTGTAGTCAATCACAAGCTGAGCGGTGGGATTGGTATCGGCGGCGGCGGCGTGGAGTGGACTGTGATTCGAAGAGTCGTTCGCAGCAGCCTCCGGGGTGTGAGTGTAGTTGATGGAGCGTACCCGCATCGGATTCTGCGGCAATCGGGTAAAGATGCGTCGCTTCAGGTCTCCTGGCTGGAAGAGATTGCCATGCGTCAGCAGCATTTCCGACTTACCGAGAAAGAGAGAGCCTTCCGGGTTGAGTGCAAAATGGAAGCTGCCCAGAATACGCGTCTGCGCTTCGACATTGAAGTACATCAGCGTGTTGCGGCAGATCAGCAGGTCTATACGGGAGATAGGCGCGTCCTGCACCAGATTATGGCGTCCGAAAATGATGGCGCGGCGCAGTTCTTTTTGAAAGACATAGTTTCCGCTTCCGTTCACCCGCTCGAGGTACTTCTCCTGCAAGGCGGGCGGAACGCTCTGAATGGATTTAGAGTTGTAGGTGGCCTGTCGGGCCTGGTTCAGGGCTTCCTCATCGGCATCCGTCGCATAGATCTTCACGCGCTCGCGGAAGCCAGTGTCGCCCAGAGCTTCCGCCAGCAGTATGGCAATCGTATAGGCCTCTTCGCCTGAAGAACAGCCAGCATCCCAGACCCGTATTTGCCCATTGGCGCGCGCGGCCAGGAGACGCGGGAGAATTTCCTGAGCCAGATACTCCCAGGCATCGGGATCGCGGAAAAAGTTGGTGACGTTGATGAGGATGGTATTGAAGAGATGATCGAACTCTTCGGGGCTTACTTCCAGCCGGTCACTATAGTCCGAAAAATGTTCGGCTCCGATGCTCTGCATCCGTTTGCGGACGCGGCGCATCAGGGTGGAGCGCTTGTAGCCGGTGAAATCGAACCCGCGTGTGCGCTTCAGGTAATCCAGCAACATCTCGAATTCACGCATCTCTGCGGTTGTGCTCACATTCATTCTCCTGCCGGAGCAACGTTAGAATCAGGTTTTTTGCCTATCCGTGGCTTCCTTGCCGTACAGCATCTCTGGTGTGATAGTGTCCTCGTTCCCAATGGGGGCTACCGGATGTAAGGTCTCCAGCATCTGACGCAGTCTCCCGGCGTGCTGATGCGAGAGATCGGCCTGGTCTCGAAAACGGGTTGCCGAGAATTGATGCCCCCCCTGCTCCATGCGGGTCGCCAGACGGCGATGCACCGACGCACTCTCTTCGAGGGCGCGCAGTGCGGTCCAGAGCGTCTCTTCCAATTTATTGGCCTGTCCCGCCAGGAAACTCTCCACAGAATAGACATGGCCGACATGGCAGCGGTATCGGAGCAACCCTTCCTCCTGCTGCTCCCACACGACCCCGCCGCACTCCGGGCAGGTGAAGGTAGAGGGCTGCTCCCCACGCTGGTCGCGTTCCTGAGCTACCACATCACGCCGCACCTTCTCTTCCGGTTCTAACTCTTCGCGCATGGCTGTGCTTTCTCCTTCTGCTGCCGAGTCCCGGGCCAGCAGCGCCAGTCTGGCGGCGATCTCTCCTATCGGAAGAACAAAATCAACCGCCACATGATCGAGCGCACTCTGAGGCATCGCGGGAAACACGGCATCGGTGGGGTCCTGTACGACCGCTGCGCCTCCATTCCGCTTGATATCTTCCAGCCCGGCGGTTCCATCGTCCAGCATTCCAGACAGAACGACTCCCACCACGCGCTCCTGGAAAACATCCGCCGCGGAGCGAAACAGGGTATCTACAGAAGGACGAAAACCGTTCTCATGCGGGCCGCGCCTCACACACATCACATTGTCTTGTCCTAATGTCAGGTGGTGATCGGGAGGGGCGACATAGATATGTCCCCGAAGAAAGACCTCTCCCTCCTGCGCGTGTTTGGCAGGCAGCGCGCCACGTTTATCCAGGAGGATAGGCAGGACGCTACGGCTTAAGGGCGAGACATGCAGTACAATGAAGACGGTAGCGGGTAAGTCGTGGGATAGCTGGCTTACCAACTGTAATAGCGCCTCCACGCCTCCGGCGGATGCACCGATCACAATGATATCATGTCCAGGCATAGTCGTTGTCCAGGTCTTGCCTTGTTGGAGAGCGCTCATGCGATAGATTGAATTCCATCACGACAAAGCTATTCTAAGGCACAAGGCTTGATTCCTTCTTGAAGTAATATTAGTATTTACTATGACTAACTTTTCGATGACTCAAGCGATGACTAAATTTTCGCTTTTGCCAGTGGCGGCTCCGAAATAGGAGCGCTGGAGAGCGGCGCGAACGATAAAGCACAAACCCCCTGTAATCCTCTCCAAAAAGTAGAATGAGATTGCAGGGGGTTGCAGGGAGCGCCTGGGGCGTTTTCAGCCCGTCGTTCGCCAGGGACTCTGTTGTCTATTTGCCGGGCTTCTCGATACCAGCGGGGGCACCTACCTGACCGGCGACTTTGCGCGCCTGTTCCAGATGGGAGCGCAGGGTCGGGAGGGTCTTCTGTGCCCAGGCTTTCAAAGCCGCGTCCTGGCATTCGTTGGCGGCCTTCTCGAACTCGGCGACATCCTCTTCATGGTCTTTCACCATATCGGCCATATAGGCCTTGTCGAAGTTTGCGCCAGAGAGTTTGGACAGATGGGTCACCATCTGTTTTTTCTCCGCATCCAGACTGTTCGGCAGGCGGACGCCTTTATGCATCGCCAGTTGTTTCAGTTCGCTACCGCCTTTGCTGTGGTCGGTCACCATACGCTGCCCGAACTGCTTCACGCCCGGATTTGAGCCATGCTTCGTCGCGACGCGCCCCAGGTTCACCTCCATCATGCCGCCCATGGCCGCTTTCATCATGAACTTGCGATCCATCGCGCTGAGGGTGTCTCGCACCAGCGCAGGCTTGCTCTCGCGCTGTGCCAGAACCGCCCCGCTTCCCATCCAAAGCACGCTCAGCGTCAGGCCAACGATCATCATGAATCGTCTCATCTTCCTTACCTCCTCGAATTACTCCCTCGAATTATCTCCTCGAAGACTTCCCTACTCTCCTCAGGGTGGGATGCACAGTAGACGGAATCGGTGCGGCGGGGGTTCCTTTTCCGGGCGGCGCGCTCTCCCACCGCTGTGATGCGTCGGGCACGAGGAGAGGAGATCAGGGAGAAAAATCGAAACACTGGCCTCCACTCTTGGTAAGCAGGGCCAAGGCATTTGGAATTTTCTCGCTTGCGCCCGGCCATGAATGGCACGGGCTGATTTCAAAAAGCCCCGTGAACGGGGCTGCCAACCGCATCGTGCGTTCGATGGGACGCGGGAGTGTGTCTCATGAGAGGCACACTCTCGGTTAGCCCCGTTATGACGATTGATTTTCTAATCGAGTAGTTTTGAGAAAGAGAACTCTCCGATTAGATTTGCAAAGATCATTACGGGGCTTTCTAGTAGACAGCCAGTGCCATTCATGGCCGGGCGAAAGGCGATACAAGTGGATAGGCGCTGGCCCTGCGGTTATTGTGCTTCCATCAGCAGCAGGCGGCACAGAGCGGGAAGGCGTTCTTCTGCGTAGGACTCGCCGGTCTCCAGGATACCGACCGCCGCGTGTACCAGATAGGCACAGAACGCGCGCCGGAAATCCACACGCTGATAGATCGGTCCGTCGAGTGTGTAGCGGCTCAGGGCGACAAGAAACGTGCGGCTGACTTGCGTCTTTCCGCGCCAGAGTTCCGCATAGCGCGTCTCTGCTGGAACGATCCGGTCCGGCGGGAAGAGCCAGGCTGTCGTAAAGAGGGTAAAGAGATCGCGGAGCGGGCTGTCGGGCGCGGAGCGCTCCCAATCCACAACGCCCACCGTGCCATCGGCGCGATAGAGCAGGTTGTTGGGGTGCATATCGTTGTGGCTGCGAACCTGGGGAATCGGCTGCGCGAGAAGTGGAGTAAGATGGTTCAGGAGAGAGTGGGTCTCCTGTAGTGTGAGTACGCCCCTCCTCTGCAAGCGACGCGTGGCGTCAGCGAAAGTCGGCATGAAAGGCGTGATCTCGCCTGTCCCCGTCGAGGAGTGCAGTTTCCAGAGCCAGTCGCAGACATCTTCCACCATCTTCGCCACGCGCGCCTGATCGCCTTCGGCATCGGCCAGAGCGATTTCGATAGCCAGTGGACTGCCATCCAGACAGGTCTCTAACGTGAAAGGCACCCCCTCGAACTCATCGCGCGCGACGGGCTTCGGCACGGTCTGCTGCAATTTCGACACGCCGCGCAGCGCCTCCAGAGCGGTGTAGTTGGCAAGCAGTCCTTCGCCCTGTGCCGGATGCCGGGCGACGCGCAGGGCATAGTGCGGGGTGGCGGAGTCCGGCAGGAAGACGAGCGAGACGAGCGCGCCCCCTTCCAGCGTTCCCGTGTTGAGTTTGATCGCCGATAGGGGGCGATTGGAGCGGGTTTCGGGAATGAATCCGCGTTGCCGCAGATGATTGAGAATCGGTGTACTCATTTTCCTGCCTTCGCGACCAGAAGATAAGAGTCACACACCTGCCGCACGGCGCGACCGCTCAGAGCCAGGGGGAGGTGGTTGAGAACAGTCTCCACAAGACGGCGGCGCAGCCTATGGCGGATATAGGCAGCGTGACGACGCACAAAGTAGACGATGGCCTGGTCGTTGTCGCCGGGCAGAATATAGCGCGGCTCCCGGTAGTTCGGATAGGCGATATAGACTTCCGGCGGAGCGAACCCGACAGACGCCAGGAGGGCCTTGTATCCTCGATAGGAGTAGGTGTACGTCCGGTAAGGTTCGCCGCGCCGCAAGTGCGTGACCAGACTGGCGAGCGGGCGTGGGAGCAGACTCGTATAGCGCACGCTGCTGTGGTCACGCACCCCTAAAAAGTAGTGGTAGGAGTAGCGGTTTTCGATGCCGACGTAGAGGACGCCGCCGGGTTTGAGGACACGCCGTATCTCGGTAAGGCAGCGTCGCTGCGCCTCCTTCGCGGAGACTTCTCGGGTTGCCGACCCTACGTATTCCAAAACCCCATTGAGCAGCGCCACACCGAACGTGTTGTCGGCGAAGGGCAGGCGCGCATCGTCTAAGGGGTCTATCTGTACGGCACGCAGGTTGCAGATTTCGGACTGTTCGGCGCGGAGTTGGATGAAGCGCAGGTTGTAGGGACTGGTGTCGGCAACGGTCACGGTACGACTGCCGGGAGCGAGCGTGCAGGCCACGTTTCCCCACCCGCTCCCTAAATCCAGCACATCCGTTTCGGGAGTGATAGGCAGGACGGTGCGGAAGTCGGCGCGGTTGGGATCGAGCGCGTAGCTGACGAGAAAGGGATCGGCGAAGGGGCCGGCGATCTTTTCGATGCCGTAGCGGAAGCCGTGCAGTCGGGAGATTTCCAACAGCACTTCCATCTGTTCGGGCGTGAGTTGATTCCAGTAGTGAGCGCGAGTGGAGAAGTCCGGGACTCCCTCACGGGTCGGATACTGCCGGTCGCAGGCGGCGCAAAACAGCGCCGATGTCAGGGAGGAGCGACACAGCGGGCAGGCATAGAGAGAACTCATATTACCTTCTCGGCGCGTTGAACGGGAACTTCGTCGCGCTCTGTGGCCCGTGTCGGCATTGCGTGTAACTTCGGTGTTATCGCAGCCCTCAGGAGCCTCAGTGTTTTCTTGCAGGAGGATGGGCAGGAGGATCTTGCAACCTTATAGACGGGGGCAGACCAGGCTGGCAACAGGTACGGCGCTAAAAAAGAGACAAAAAAACAGAATCTCGCATTTATTCCAGCCGCAAAAAGACGCCCTCCTGCGACGTGTGGGAGGGCGTTTTGGTGCGATAGAGTAGATTCTTTTCCCTGGCTCTCAGGGGAGCGATAACGCGATCAGTTCCGCAGGCAGATTAGAACCACCCGTCACGACGACGATATACTGTTTGCCGTTCCGCATATACGTCATCGGTGCGCCCGTCGCGTTGCGTGGCAGCGTGACCTCTCCTACCATCTTGCCGGTCGCCTTGTCGTAGGCGCAGAGTTTCGGTTCGTGTATCTCGAAGTCCGCCGCGATAGCGAACCCTCGCGGGGAGGCGCTCACACGCTGCGTGTTGCCTTCCTGCCCGACAAGGAGTAGTGTTTTTGTCAGCAGGATGTGACAGCGCGCGGGGCGTCCGGTTGGAGGAAGCTTGAGCGCTTTGAGCGCAGGGCTGCTGGAGGAGAGATCGCCCATCGGAGTCATCCAGCGGTGGTCGCCCGTGTTCAGGTCTATGGCCGTAATGCGTCCGTAGGGCGGTTTGCAGATCGGCAGTCCTCCTACCATATCCACCGGGAAAATACTTCCGAAGTAGTCTGTGTACGGGAAGGGTGATTTCGTCATCGCGACCGCGAAAGGGAGTGTGATCGAGGGGATGTAGAGCATTCCTGTTTCCGGGTCGCACGCCGCGCCTGCCCAGTTCGCGCCCCCGGAGGCGCCAGGGATGGTGATGGTGGGTTTTTGCAGAGCAGGCGGCGTGAACAGCGGGCCGTAGGTGTACTTCTCCAGAATCGCCAGCGCGTCCTTGCGGAGTTCCGGCGTGAAGTCAAGGAGATCGTCCTTCGTTATCCCCTGCCGGTCGAACGGTGCGGGCCTGGTCGGGAAAGGCTGAGTCGGGGACGGTTTTTCGCCGGGAATCGTGGACGGCGGAACCGGTCTCTCTTCGATGGGCCAGATCGGTTTGCCGGTCACACGGTCGAAGACATAGCAGAACCCCTGCTTGCTCACCTGCGCGACGGCTTTGATCGGCTTTCCGTTCACTTTAATATCCAGGAGGTTCGGCGCGGCAGGCAGGTCATAGTCCCACAGTCCATGATGCACCATCTGGAAATGCCAGATGCGTTTGCCGGTGCGCGCATCCAGGCAGACCAGACACTCTCCGAACAGGCCGTTGCCGGGGCGCTGCCCGCCATAGTAGTCGTTGGCGGGTGTGCCGAACGGCAGGTAGATGTAGCCCAGCGCCTCGTCCGCGCTCATTAGCGTCCAGACGTTGGCGTTGCCCGTAACTTTCCACGAGTCTTTCTCCCACGTCTCCTTGCCGAACTCCCCTTCTGCGGGAACCGCGTGAAAAATCCACTGCTGTTTACCGGTGCGGACATCGAAGCCGCGCACGTCGCCGGGCGGCATATCCTTCACAAAGGGGAAGTCCAGAATATTGGAACCCACGACCACGACGTCCCGGCAAATGACGGGCGGAGAGGAGACTCCATACAACTTCCGGTCTACCGGGCGGCTCAGCCCTTGTGTCAGGTCAATGCGTCCTTCCTGACCGAAAGCAGGAAGGGGCTTTCCTGTCTCTGCATTCAGGCAGATCAGATAGCCGTCGCCTGTGCCGAACAGGATCCTCCGGTCTTTCCCGTCCGCCCAGTAGGCGACGCCGCGATGGACAAAGCCGTGGTTCGGGGGCGTGGCGCCTTTCCAGGTCTCCGGGTCGTAGATCCAGAGCCTCTTGCCGGTCGCCGCATCCACGGCGGCGACCTGAGAGAGCGAGGTGCTGACATAGAGAACGCCGCCAACCATCAGGGGGGTAGACTCCCACACCCAGGTTTTCAGCTGGGGGTTTGCCTTGATAGTCTCCTCGTCGGGAGAACGCCACGTCCAGGCGACTTTGAGGTTCTTGAAGTTGCCTTTGTTGATCTGAGCGAGAGACGAATATTTGGAACCGGCCTTGTCGTTGCCGTAGTTCCGCCATTCGCCTGCCGCATTGCCTTTCGATTGTGGGTGCAAGGGAAGCATCCCCGCCAAGAGCAAGAGGCCCACGGCGATGACACCACACAGAGACAGCCGTTTGCCGTGCGATTGCGATCTGAAATGCATCGTCCTTTCCCTTCCCTATTCACGCTTAATGGGAAATGAATCCGAAGGTGAATCCCGCCAGTCTCAAAGGCGAACGTCCCTTCTGTTTGTTGATTCAGGCCGCAATGGTCATGCCCGTCCATCTGGCGATGGTCCGACTGAGCAAGGTATACGACAACGCTTCGTTCCTTTTAGGGCCGGAGCGAATCATCCTTCGAACTGGAAAACGTCCTCCAGGGGCAGCCTGAACTGCCTGGCGATTCGAAAAGCCAGTTCGAGAGACGGATAGTACTTGCCTTGCTCCAATGCGATGACTGTCTGGCGCGTGATACCAACGCTGTCCGCCAAATCTTGTTGAGTCATTTCGCCCGCTTCGAAACGAAGTTGGCGAATGCGATTGTGAATCACAACTTTAGCCATCCGCCAGCCTCCGGTAGCCCGCAATAATGCTGCCGTAATAGGCGGTGTTCGCGATCACGAAGCCGGCAAACAATATCTGGATGGCAGTCAAAGCCTGACTCACAGGTATTCGAAACTGCGACGGCGCTACAACCGCGTCAGGCGCTTTGGCGTGAGCAAGTTCCCCCACACCGATGGCCGGGACAGCGAACATCGCGATCATGCACCAAACCATCACCGCAACGGCCAGTACGACACCGGACAGCTTCGCCGCCCGCATCTCGATCATTCGATCCATTTCATCCTGTGGTGGTACATCACCGGTTTTACGAATCGAACGTGTCAAAAGCGCATTCACCGTATGAAATGCGGCCAACAAAACGGCTAGAATGATAGCTGCCAGGGGAAAAAGCCCGACGAACGCCATCGGATGTTGAAATACGAGTGCGAAGTACGCAATATAGACAAGAACGATGGAAATCAGACAGGCCCAAGCACTTTTTTCGTGAAAACTCATTGCAGTCCCTCCAGAATGCGATGGTGAATCGGTCCGCGGAATGTATTCTTCACCAGACAATATGTATTATACACCAGACACGATGTAATGTCAAGCATACATATGACTGACGTTAGGCGATCTAACCACAAGGGAGAGAAAACCGTGTCAAGGACCTGGCAGCGCATTAGGATTCGATAGCAGAGTCTGTTGTCTCATCGTTGGTGGGCGGTAGGGCTGCGTGTAAAAGTCCACACTTCGCAGATTTGATGGCTGTCCTGTGGGTAAACCAGGTGAGTGAACCAGGCCGCCATTCACGGCACATAGTTTGTGTGACGGGATAAGTGACAGACCCGATGGCTTCCAGCAGCCCCCTCGAGTCACATTAAGCGTTATTCACTCTCTAACCGTTTCGGCTCGGGATGTTCGTCAGGCACGGGGCGAAGCAGATGCTCCGAGGAGGGAGCGGAGTCTGCGCCGGTCGGACGCAGCAGATATTCTGCCTCTGGGGGCTCCTTGCCTTTCCAGATGTGGTCGGCGTCGGGGTAGAAACTCAGCATCGGTTGTGGGTCGTTGCTCTTGCTATTGAGCGTCATCAACAACCAGCCACCGGGAACGGGAGCGCGCCATAACATGAGCACATAGGTATAGCCCTTGCCTGGGGCATCGCTGTCTCTCAATTCCTGTTTGCCCAAAAACTCCCATCTCATGGCGAATCCCTTCTTTCTGGTCAATCAACCTGTTTTCTGACCGAACGGCCAAATTTTAGCACGTATGGATGCGCGCTATCTACATTACGCGGTGGCTGCATGGTCAGAGTTTAGCACGACCAGACGAGCGCTGTCTACATTACAGACCCGTGGGAAGACAGACCCAGAGCCATCGCCGTTCCGGGTACAACGAACGTACCCGTCTCGGTGGCGCTGCGCGCCGAGCGTCCTCCGGACGCGAGAGTGTACGAGGTTTAAGGAATTTCTCACTGAGAAACGGATATGAAAGAAGAGGCAGGGGAAAATCGGGTGGGTTATTGGAGGTGGGGGTCGGTGGTTGGGTGTTCAGGTATTGACGACAATTATCTCCATTCAGGTATTGGGTGTTGGGAAACCAGAAACCAGCCTCACAGGCTGCGAATGCGTCCGACGGCTCCGCAGATCGCGGCGGCAATACCGGCATACGTCCAGGGGTCTGCCAGCGTATCAAAGTTGGGGGCTCCCTTGACCAGGGTTTCGATGCCCCACCCCGCAAGGAGACCGACAACGACGCTGACGACGACAATTATCTCCATGACAGTGCCGCGCTTGCGATCCGCCGCGCGCAGCGCGACTTCCGCCACACCAAGGCCGTAGAGAAATCCGAGCCAGAGTATAAAGAAGCCAAACGAACCAACCCGGGCGACAAGCCAGCCGCCGAAGATAGCGACGGCCAGACTCGCCAGGAAGCCCCGCACAACATGTCCCGCGCCCACCTGGTAGAGATGTGATTTCTGCCCTGTCGCGCACTCCTTGCAGAGCATTCCGGCGGGCGCGATGCGAGAGCAATCCGGGCAGATCGGAACAAAGCACCGGGCGCAACGCAGGCTCGTGGGCGCCTGTTTGCGGCATTTGCATCGGAGAGGTGCAGAGGTCGTCATCGCGTAGCAGACCTTTCGTAGCGTCAGGGTTTTGCGGGCTTGTTGCGGAACGATTTGTCCGGCGTTTCGCCTTTTTCGTCCTTGCCTAATTCCGTCCAGAGATTCGTCAGGCCGGTGGTCATTTCGGCGAGGGCGCGGCTCAGTTCCACCCCCTGCACGGGTCTGTTGTCCGGGTTCAGGAGTGGGGAGCCGGGCCAGAGCATCTTCTTCTTCGTCAGATACTCCAGCGAAGCATAGGCGGGATGGGTGGCGGGAACCGTGATGCGCGGGGGGGCCGGCAAAACTTCAGATTTCGCCATGTCCTTCCCATTCGGGCGCGGGCGCGGCAGACCATTCAAGAGGTAGTTACCGAATCGGGAGAGAACGACGGCGAGAGTGTAGCGCGTCACCGACTGTGTGGTGTCTACCACCTGCATCTCTGGCGTCTTTGTTGGCAGCGCGCGGCTTTGCTGCGCTTTCCACTGCCGCGCTTCGAGCGCGCGCGCCAGCTTCGCCAGCGCAACGACCGCCTGCGTACGGGTCACTTTCGCCTCGCCGCGAAAGTTTGTGCCGTCGGTAAAGCCCATCACGCCGTTATCGAGAACCTCTTGCACGGCCTGTGTCGCCCAGTGGTTTGGGCGCACGTCAGTCGCCTTCTTCTGTGCGGTCGCCGCGCCTGCCACCAGCGCGAGGGCTATTCCCGCGCTCACAATCCAACTTATTCTACGCATTCTCTACCTGCTTCCTGGGGAGGGTATCGGGTGTCGGGTGTCGGATGTTCGATTTCGGTATTGGAGATAGTGGGGATTCTCTTCCCTACGTTTCTCTTGTCCCTCGTCTTCCGACCCCCGACCCCCTGCGTCTCATCGTTCCGAGCGATTGATGATCGCGCTGGCGCGAACGCTCTCGCGGATGGCGCGAATCTCTTCCAGGGCGCGCCCCGTGCCGATAGCGACGCAGGAGAGGGGGTCTTCCGCGACGTAGACCGGAATCGAAGTCGCCGTGGAGAGGAGGCGGTCGAAACCGCGCAGGAGCGCGCCGCCGCCCGTCAAAACGATGCCTCGCTCGATAATGTCGGCAGCCAGTTCCGGGGGGGTCTGCTCCAACACCCGCTTGACCTTCTCGACAATCTGCATGACCGGCTCGTTCAGCGCCTCCCGGATTTCGGTGGAGGAGACCTCCACCGTCTTCGGCAGGCCCGCCACCAGATCGCGCCCGCGCACCGGCATCTGCATCTCCTGCTCTAGCGGATAGGCCGAGCCGATTTTCATTTTTATCTCTTCGGCAGTACGGTCGCCGATCATCAGGCTATAGACGTTCTTGATATGCCGGATGATGACCTCGTCCATGCGATTGCCTGCCACGCGCAGGCTCTCGCTGGTGACGATGCCGGAGAGGGAGATAACGGCAATATCGGTTGTGCCTCCGCCGATGTCCACCACCATGTTGCCGCCCGGTGTCGAGATAGGCAGCCCCGCGCCGATAGCCGCCGCCATCGGCTCCTCGATCGTGTAGGCTTCCCCTGCGCCCGCCTCGATAGCGGCTTGCTCGACCGCCCGCTTCTCTACACTCGTCACCTGCGACGGCACGCAGACCAGAACGCGGGGCTTGATCTTGAAGAGCCGCTTGCGCCCGACCGCTTTGGCAAAGAGATATTCCAGCATCTTCTGTGTGGTAGTGTAGTCCGCAATGACCCCTTCGCTCATGGGACGTACAGCGATGATATGTCCCGGAGTACGGCCTAACATCAGGCGCGCCTCCTCGCCCACCGCCATGACCCGTTTGTTCCGCGTGTTGCTGGCGATGGCGACGACGGAAGGCTCGCGCAGTACGATGCCCTTGCCGCGCACATAGACCAGGATGTTCGCGGTTCCCAGGTCTACGCCCAGTTCGGGCACTAAGCTGAACACACTTGCAACCCTCCGTTCGCGTCGCCGCTGCGCTTTATGGACGCGCCGAGGGAACGCAGTTTAGGCACGAAATTTTCGTAGCCTCTGTCTAAGTGATCCAAACCATCAATCTCTGTCACTCCTTCTGCTGCGAGTCCCGCCACAACGAGCGCGGCTCCTCCACGCAGGTCGGTACAGGTGACGGGAGCCGCCATCAGGCGCGATACGCCTGTAATTTTGGCGGTGCGTCCTTCTACGGTGATGTCGGCGCCGAGCCGCGCGAGTTCCGTGGTGTAGCGGAAGCGGTTTTCGTAGACCGTCTCGGTGATGAGCGAGACGCCCTCCGCGAGCGCGAGTAGCGAGGCGAAGACCTGCTGCATATCCGTCGGGAAGCCGGGGTGAGGCATCGTTTTGATGTCCACCGGGGCGAGGCGTTTGGTCAGGCGGCGCACCCGGACGCCGTCGGGAAGCTCCTGTACCTCCACGCCGATTTCGCGGAGTTTGGAGAAGACGGGGCGGCAGTCTTCCGGGCGGGCGTGTTTGACAAAGACATCGCCACCGGTGATCGCGGCGGCAATGGAGTAGGTTCCTGCCTGCAAGCGGTCAGGAATGATGCTGAACTCGGCGGGATGCAGTTCCGGCACCCCTTCGATCTCAATGGTGGCGGTTCCCGCTCCCTGAATATGCGCGCCACAGGCGTTGAGGAAGGCGGCGATATTGACGATCTCCGGTTCCGCCGCGCAGTTTTCGATGACCGTGCGTCCCTGAGCACAGGCGGCGGCCATCATGAGATGCTGGGTCGCGCCTGCGCTCGGGAACTCTAAATAGATGTTCGCGCCACGAAACCGCCGCAACCGCCCCAGGTAGACGCCGTGCTCCAGCGTAAGTTTCGCGCCTAATTCTTCCAGTCCTTTGACATGGAAATTGACGGGGCGCGCGCCGATGTTACACCCTCCCGGCATCGCGACGGACGCCTGCCCAAAGCGCACTAAGAGTGCGCCGAGGATATTGAAGGAGGCGCGCATCTGGCGCACAAGTTCCTGCGGAGCCTCCGAGGTAGTGAGGCGCGAGGCGTCAATCTCCAGTGCGCCGTCCTCCCGAAAGCGAGAGGTCGCTCCGAGATGCTGGAATATGTTCAGCAACGTATAGACGTCACTGATGCGCGGCACGTTGTGGAGGACGGTCTTGCCCGCTATGAGCAGCGCCCCCGCCATAATCGCTACGGCGTCGTTCTTGCTGCCGCCAACCTCTACCGTTCCTTCCAGCGGCTTGCCGCCGCAGATCGCTATTTTATCCAAAGAAGTTTGCCTTCCTGCTCCGGTTCATCTCTATTCATCTCTATCCATCTCTATCCTTATAATAGGGGTGCGCGGTTCCTATGGCTTGAGAAGGTTTATCGCCACCTGCTAAAGTATACAGATTCGCGCCGTTCGTGTCAATCAATGGCCTGAAAATCCTGCGAGTTTCGTTTTTGGCACGTTTCTTGCAAGCCGCGGACAGGCTAGCGCTTTACGGTTGTCCCGTGCCGGAATCGGGAATCAATGTTTTGTGCGCCGTCCTGAATCTACCAGACATCGTTCTTCTGTGTCGCTAATAGACCACGTAAGGCGAACCAGAAAGCCCTATCTTCCTGAGACAGGAAGATAGGACTTTCTCTTGCAGGGTCAGCGCATATAGAAATTTCGGAAGGAAAGCAAACCGGTTAAAGTTTCCAGCCCTTTCGATACGGAGGGTTAAGATAGGCGTTGGCGGCATTATTGTTTGTAAAGCGTGCGGCCTTCTCGTTCCAGTTGAGGGTCTGGCCCGGGAAGCGAATCGCGATGGCTCCGAGAAGCGCGACTTGGGTCAGACGACCACCATAGTCGAAGTTGGAGCCAGCCTGTCGTCCGGTTTTTATCGCTTCCAGCCAGTCCCACTGGTGTCCTTTCACACGCGCAAGGGTCTCTTTGGGGGTAGTGTCCCCTGTGTACTGTTTTCTGACTTCTGCTGGCTCGATGTGGCAGCCCCCCGCGCCGTGCGAACCGTGGATGATCATCCCCTTCTCGCCAAAGAGTAGGGCTCCAGTGCGGGGAACGTCCTCGCCTTCCGGGAAATTCGGGGGAGTCGGGATTGCAATGTCGCCGTCGTGCCAGACCAGTTTCACCGGCCCGCGTTCTTTGCCGCCTTCTTTTTTCGCCGGAAACTCGAAGGTGATTTTCGTACCAGGCGGATACGTCAGCCCGTGTTTCTCCGGGTCATAGTCTTTCACTTCCGCTTGAACCGTCGTCGGCGCACCCAGGTCCAGCGCCCAGAACGAGGGGTCTATCACGTGGCAAAACCAGTCCCCGATAGTCCCGGTTCCGAAGGGCATCCACCCGCGCCAGTTCCAATGAACCCAGAACGGAGTGTACGGTCGGGCTTCGACCGGGCCGAGCCAGAGGTCGTAGTCGAGTTCGCCCGGTACATCGTAATGCTGGCTTAGTTTCTCCAGGTTCCGTATCTGAGAATAGACATCCTTGAATTCCCCGCAGGCGGCATGAACCGTATGGACCTGACCGATCGCCCCGGCCCAGACCCACTCGCAGAGACGCCGAATGGTGTCGCTCGAATGTCCCTGGTTACCGAGTTGGGTGACCACGCCATGCTTGCGGGCTGCCGCCATCAACGCACGTACCTCATGAACGCTGTGAGCCAACGGTTTTTCGCAATAGACGTGTTTGCCGCGTTTCATCGCCTCCATCGCAATCACCGCGTGGGTATGATCCGGCGTGCCGATCACTACCGCGTCAATGTCCTTGCCCATTGTATCGAGCATAACACGGAAGTCTTTGAACTGTTTTGCATTCGGATACTGCGCGAGTTTCTTTCCGGCATACTTGAAGTCTACATCGCAAAGCGCGACAATGTTATGGCCTTCCGCCGCCACGCCGTCAATGTCGCTTCCCCCCTGGCTGCCGACGCCGATGCCTGCCACATTGACTATATCGTTAGGGCCGAGGCGTTTCGCTTCCTGGAAGAGGTGCTCGGGATTGACATGGAGCATCGTCGCTCCGACGCCTGCGCCATAGAGAAACTGTCTGCGGTCTATCTTTGTAGAAGGTCGGTCACTCATGCTGTCTCCTCTCATGCCTGCGCCGTTTTCACGCTGACGGGGTGAGATTGGGATCCTGGAGTCAATTCGTGTAGTTCCCCGCGTTTTCCTGCCAGAATGACAAAGACGGCTGCGATCCGTTCTGAGATAGGATCGGGTGAATCTAAAGCCCTGAGCGGACTGACCTGTAGCCAGGCAAAATGTGCGTCGCCGCCATTTGTGATATCCACCACCTTATTAGTCACGTTTGATGACCGGGTCATCAAACGTGATGTGTCTGCCCTGCACGGTCACAAATGTGCGTCGCCCCACATTTTCGGTTGTTGCTACTATTGCCAGTCAGGTGGGACGCCAGTGGTATCAATCCGAGGTTCTATCAGGTGGCATAAAGTGTGTCCTGCTAAGCACCCCTCGATTGTAAGAAATCTGGTACAATCTCAAAGAGAAGGATTGGATACCGGGGCTGCCCGTTCCGAGCAAAGAGGGCAGCAGTTCACCGAAACAGAGGGGCGGCAATTTTTTGATGAAAGATCATTCGATTTCACGGCGCAATTTTATCGGTATCGGCCTGGGTGGAGCGCTGACCGCGCTTACGGGAGTAGACGCTTTTGCGTCTGTACCGATAGGCGGGGTAGGGGGGCGAGCGAAGCGGGTGCTGGTCATTTTTGAGCAGGGCGGCGTCTCCCATATTGATACCCTCGACCCGAAGCCTGATGCGCCTGTCGAACACCGCAGCCCGTTCAAAATGATCAAAACGAAGGCCGACGGGATGTACTTCACCGAATTACTGACCCGGACAGCCCAGTTTGCAGATAAATTGACGGTCGTGCGCTGTATGATTCAGCCCACGCCTGGAATCGGCAATTCCCATCCGAAAGGCTCCCAGTATATTTTCTCCGGGGAGGCTCCCGGCGGGCCGATAGAGATGCCCGATATCAGTTCCGTTGTCGCCCACAAGATGGGTACGGATGCGCTCTATCTGCCCTCCAATATCCTCCTGCCGGGAACGAGCGAGCAGGCGTATAACTCGACGGTGGGGTTTTTGCCTCCTGGCTATACGGTCTTTAAGACGGGAGGAAGCGCCGCCGACCCGAACTGGACCGTTCCCAACCTCGGTCTGCTGGCGGGCATTGACGAACGCCGCTTCAAAGATCGGCGTGACCTTCTGAGTTCGCTCGATGTGGGGTATGTGAACGGGGGGCAGTCGAAAGATGTGCAGGCGATGCGCTCCTTGATGAATCAGGCGACGGATATGCTGACAAACCCGCTCACGCGCAAAGCCTTCGATATGAACACGGAGCCGGAAAGCGTCCGACAAAAGTACGGATTAGGCCACCGGGGACAGTGCTATCTGCTGGCGCGGAAACTCATCGAGGCGGGGGTTCGCTTCGTCACGGTGGATGTGCGTGAACCGCTACACTCGTTTCGCGATGGCAAGCCGGTCACCTATAGTGGTGGCGACAATATGAACTGGGACCACCACGACGCCATCTACTCCACCAGTCACACCAATATTCCAAACGGCGGGCCGGGTGCAGGGCGCTATGGTATCGGGACATGGCCCATGATGGGTTCGACAGACCAGGCGTTTGCGGCGCTTCTGGAAGATATGAGCCAGCGCGGACTGCTGGAGGACACCCTCCTCTGCTTTGTGACGGAGTTCGGGCGCACGCCGAAAATGAACGAGCGACAAGGGCGCGACCACTGGACGAACGCTTTCAGTTTTGCCTTTGCAGGCGCGGGCGTTCCGGGCGGACTGGTCGTTGGCAGCACCGACCGGGACGGCGGCTATATCACCAGTTCGATGGCCTACACGATTGAAGACTACGCGGCCACCATCTACCAGAAACTGGGCATTGACGTGAGTAAGCCGATTCCTTCGCCTTCGGGACGCCCGATCTATCTTGCCGCGAAAGGCAAACCCATTCCCGAACTGTTCTGAGGTCAAGCGTGTTGACCTCACCCCCGGCCCCTCTCCCGGACGCTCGCTTAGGCTCCCTGGGAGAGGGGAGACGTCAAGTTTGAGTTTTCCCTCTCCCTAAAAGGGAGAGGGGTAGGAGTGAGGTTGGAACCTCCCGTATTGTACAGTGCTGAATTCTCCCCCTCTCCCAGCGAGGGGTACGAGCGACCGGGAGAGGGGGTCGGGGGGTGAGGTCAACAAGGTTGGAGAGAAACAGAATGCGTTTAGATCGGATTGGGTGGGGATTAGTAGGTGTGCTATTTTGTGTGGGGCCGATACAAGCCGCACCAAATGAATCGCGCTTGATCGTCTCGCCCCCGGAAGTGAAACTGGATAGTCGTCGGGCGTACCGACAGTTTGTCGTTACCGGGGAGTCCAAAGACGGCCCGCACGATCTGACCCATACCGCGAGCTATCGGGTGTCGGACAGCCGGGTGGCTATGGTTCGAGGGGCGCGGGTATTGCCGGTGGGGAACGGAAAGACGACGATTATGGTCACGGCGGAAGGGAAGACCACGCAGGTTCCTGTCGTCGTCTCCAACTTTACCAGGCCCGACCCGGTACGCTTTAAGTTCGAGACGCTGGCGACCCTGACCAAGCAGGGATGCGCGACCGGTTCGTGTCACGGTTCTCCGCACGGCAAGGGCGGCTTCTCTCTCTCCCTCTTTGGCTACGACCCCAACTTTGACCGTATCTCGCTGACCCGCGACGGCTTCAATCGGCGCGTCAATGTGCTGGAACCGACCGAGAGCCTGATGCTCAAAAAACCGCTTCTCGAAATCCCCCATGTGGGCGGCAAGCGACTTCGCAAAACGGACGCTTCCTATCAGATACTCAAGCAGTGGATTTATGACGGGGCGAACGTGGATCTGTCTGCCATCGAGTGCAAACGTATCGTCGTCTCCCCCGATAAAGGCCGTGTGCTGCATCGCCCCAACACCCGGCAGCAACTCAGCGTTCTTGCCTACTACTCGGATGGCACGGTACGGGACGTGACCTCGATTGCCACCTACGAAACTTCGCACCTCAATGTGGCGACGGTAGACGCGGAGGGTCTGGTGACCGGGGGCAATCGCGGGCAGGCCGCTATCAGCGTTCGTTATCTCGACAAGCTCCAATCGGTCTACTTCACGGTTGTGGAGGACGTTCCCGGTTTCGCCTGGAAAAAGACGCCAGAGACGAACTTTATAGACAGACTGGTGAACGCGAAGCTGAAGCAGTTGCAATATCTACCCGCCGGGAGTTGTCGAGACGAGGAGTTTCTGCGCCGTGTTTCCCTCGATCTTACCGGGATGCTGCCCGTGCCGGAAAGGACCCGGCAGTTCCTGCAAGATAAGTCGCCGGACAGACGAGCGAAGTTAGTGGACAGCCTTTTGGCGACAGAAGAGTATGCGCGATTTCAGGCGATAAAACTTGCCGACCTCATGCGTATCACGCCGAATCGTCTGAAAGAGGGCCGGGCGGAACTGTTCGCCAACTGGATCATAGACGCGATGCGGAAGAACCAACGCTACGACGAGTTCGCCCGCGAAATCCTGACGGCGGTAGGGGATACGGCGCAGACTCCGACCGCGAACTATTTCCTGGCGATCCCGACAACGGAGGAGCGCACGGAGATGACTTCCCAGATTTTTATGGGAACGCGAGTCGAATGTGCCAAGTGCCACAACCACCCGTTTGAGAACTGGACGATGCGCGACTACTACAGCATTGCCGCCGTCTTCGCCCGAACGACAGAAGAGAAAGGCATGGTGAAACTGGCAAGCACCGGCGAGTCTCTTCTTCCAACGACGAAAGAGATCATGCCCTCGTGGGGCAAGACACCCACCGGTCAAACGAGTCAGGAAGACCGCCGTATCGCTTTCTCCACATGGCTGACGAAGCCGGATAATCCTTATTTCGCCTACGTCGCCGTCAACCGGATGTGGGCGGACTTGCTGGGGCGTGGAATCGTGGAGCCTGTAGACGATTTTCGCTCCTCCAACCCGCCTGCGAACCAACCACTGCTGAACGCCCTGGCGAAGGAGTTTGTCCGCAGTGGCTACGACCGCAAACATATCCTGCGGCTGATCTGCAACAGCCAGACCTACCAGCGAACCGCACAGACCAATAAGTTCAACGAGTCCGACGAGACGCTTTTCTCTCATGCGAAAATTCGGCTCCTCACTGCCGAACAACTTAAGGATGCCATCGGCCTGACGACCCGAACTCTCGAACCCACTTCCAGCCTGGAACCGAAGATCTCTGATTTGCGAAAACAGGTCGAAGCGCGTGCCGCACAATTGGAAGCGACTTACCCGGAATGGCTGGAGAAGAAGACAAAGGAGATGTTGGGGGCAAATGTCAGAAAGAGGCGTGATGCTCCTCCTTCTCGTCTTGCGGAACTCCTCACCGTTCCGGTGGAGCAGCGCACAGAACACCAGAAATTGGCTCTGCATGACCTGTTTCTTATCGAAGATGGCGACTATCGCAAGCTGAAGCAGCAGAGGGATACGCTGACAAATCGTATGGAATATGCGACCCAGCGCCCTTACCCGGAGGAGTCTCGCTTTACGACCACGTTCGGGCAGCCTACTCGTCTGACGGCCTGCACCTGCGAACGCCAGCACTCTCCGACCCTGCTTCAAGCCCTGGAACTGCTCAACGGCGGCACGGCCTCTCAGATGGCACAATCGGCAGTTTCGCATTACCGTGACTTTGACAACGACCGGCTCATCGAAGAACTCTATCTCTCCAGTCTCTGTCGCTTCCCGACAAGAAAAGAGGCGGCAACCGCGCTGGCCTATCTGACCAAATCTCCAGACCGCAGTCGTGCAGTGATGGACCTTGTCTGGACTGTTGTCAATACGCAGGAGTTTCTTTTCCAGCACTGAGAAACCGTTTAGAAAGTCGCGCCGAAGGCGCAACCAAAGTGCGTCCGAAGGACGCTTGGCGTGTAGCGCCCCACAGCCGCGTACTTCAGTGCGCGGTACAAAGTATTGAAAGGCGGAGGGTGCAGAATGGTTTCGTGGCGAACGTGGATGGTGATTGGGATGATGGCAATAGTCGTGGGAGCGTCTGCCGCTCCCGCAAGAAGCGATGTCAGTTTCGTGCGGGAGATCGCGCCAATTTTACTCAAGCGTTGTGTCGGGTGTCATGGGGAGCGGGCGAATCTGGGCGGATATCGCGCTCACACTTTCCAGCAACTGATGAAAAACGGCGACTCCGGGCGGGCGGCGATCAAGGCGGGTAAGCCTGTCGAATCGATTCTGTTTCAGCGACTGGTCACGAAAGTCGAAGCGCTCCGAATGCCCAGGAGCGACGATGCCCTGTCCCCCGCACAGGTCGAACTGTTTCGCAAATGGATTGGCGAAGGCGCGAAGTTCGACAGCCCAGATCCCACGATCCCCCTCAAAAATCTGCTCGGCCCGCGTCAGCACCCGATGGCTCCTGCCGTCTATCGTGTCGCACCGCCTGTGATGGCCCTGGCCTTTGCCCCGGGCGGAAATGAAATCGCTGTCGGAGGTTACAACGAAGTCACCTTCTGGGATAGCAAGACTGGCACGCTACGGCGTCGTATCCAGCGCCTGCCACAGCGGATTCAGGCGCTCGTCTTTAGCCGTGACGGGAAGAGCCTGCTGGTTGCAGGCGGGACTCCCGGCGAGTATGGCGAAGTAGCGCGGGTTGACCTGACCTCAGGAGAGCGGGCCGTTGTCTTCGATACCTTCAACGATATTGTCCTCTCGGCGGCATTCCGTGCGGACGGAAATTACGTTGTCGCAGGCAGCGCCGACGGAAGCGTGCGGGTCTACGAATGGGGAAGTGGCAAGAAAAAGTGGGAGAGTAAAGTCCATTCCGACTGGGTCACTTCCGTCAGTTTTAGCGCGGATGGGAAGTTCGTAGCCAGTGCCAGCAAAGACATGACCGTCAAAATCTATGAGGCGGAAAGTGGGACTCTCTACACGACCTATAATGGACATAACCGACAGATCGGTCAACATCAGGGGCAGGCTCCCGTCTATGCCGTTCAGTTTGCCTCCGATTCCGGGCTGGCCTACAGTGCGGGCGGTGGTCGCTGGATTCAGGTCTGGAACCCGGTACAGGCGAAAGCGGAGAGCGGGGATGCGGGTGATATGGAAGAACGCTTCGCGAAAGAAAACCATACACAATATATCGCAACAGGCTTCGAGCACGAGGTTTTTGCCCTGGCGATTCAGGAGGGACAGATTTTCGCGGTCTCCGCAGATGGGCTTCTCAAACAGTTCGACGGCAAGACCTTTCAGGAAGTGCGTAGTTACAAAGCCGGAAACGACTGGCTTTTCGCACTGAGTTATGACGCCGCGACGCACCGTGTCGCGACTGGTTCCTATAGCGGCGAGGTCGCTGTCTGGAATACACAGACGGGCGAGCGTATCCATACTTTTAAGGCCGAACCCGTCAGGAAAGCCTCCGTATCTCAAAGATAAGATTCTCAATCTATCGAGCAAAGGAGACCGGCGCTTCGCGAGCTATTACGAGCACGCAGTCGGCACAGAGAGGATGACCATGAGCGTTGTTGGAAGAGTGGATAGCCTTTGGCGTTATCCGGTCAAGAGTATGCGCGGGGAGGAGTTAGACCAATCCTTCGCGGGCTTCTCTGGAATCTATGGGGATCGCCTCTTCGCGTTCCAGAGCGTCGCCCGTCCAGGGGGATTTCCGTGGCTGACGGCACGGGAGCAGCGAGAGATGCTGCGATATCGCCCTCGCTTCCGCCACCCCGATAAGGCCCTGTTGCCCCTGAACCTCGCCGAAGCCGAGAAGGCCGGAGCTACCCCCGTTTATGCGGACATGGCGGACCTCATCGTGGATGTCGAGGCGCCCTCAGGAGAGGTTCTTGCCATAGATGATCCCGGTCTGAGCCATCTACTTGGCGAGGCGCACACACTTCATCTGACACGATCCCACCGGGCGATGACGGACTGTAGCCCGGTGTCGCTCATCTCTGTGCAGACCGCCAGGCAACTTGGGGAAGAACTCGAGACAGAGGTTGACCTGCGACGCTTTCGGGCAAACGTCTATCTGGACTTGCTATCCGCAGGCGGCTTTGAGGAAGATAGATGGGTTGGCCGATCCCTACGCATCGGCTCCAAAATGGTGGTGTCGATACTCCAACGCGATACGCGCTGCGCCATGATTACGCTCGACCCCGATACGGGAGCCTCCAACCCCCTCTTTCTGAAAAAGGTCGCGCAGGTCCACGAGGGTATGGCTGGCGTCTATGGAGCCGTGCTGGTGGAGGGCTTGTTGCGGAAAGGCGATGCGGTCGAGCTAATAGACTAATGGTGGTGGACGCATCTGGATTCCGAATGTCGCTAAGAGGAAGAGATAAAGGAGGTGCCCCTTGCATGCGTTTAGCCGCTTCCTGCTTTCCATGATGGTCGGCTGTTTCACGTTTGCGCCAGCCGCCAACGCTGGCGAATCGCCGCCGCGCAAATATACGAACATAGAGCGGCTTGCGCTGGTTCGCCTCGCTGCCGTTCATAGGGATGTCGAAAAGCTGAAGAAGGAGCGAATTAGCCTTCCCCTCCGACCCGCTCTGAACGACTATCGCTGCATCCTGCACGCGCACGCCGAGGATTCGAGCCACACCGGGGGCACGCTTCCCGAGATGCTGGCCGATGCCAAGAAGGCGGGTATCAGCGCCATTCTGCTCACAGACCACTTCCGCCCGCCGAGGGATTTCATAGACGGTCGGTGGCGCGGCCTCAAAGAGGGCGTGTTATTCATTCCCGGCTCGGAAGCGCGCGGATTCCTTCTCTATCCCATCAAATCCATTCTCAACAAAATGGAACTGCAAGGGTTGGACTTTATTCATACGGTGACTGCCGAGGAGGGAATGATCTTCCTTTCCCACATCGAGGAGCGCCAGGAGCACCCGGTGGAGGGTCTGACAGGGCTGGAGATTTACAACCGCCATTGGGACGCCAAGCGGGATCCTGCCTCCCTCCTCGCTTTGGCCGGGAGGCTCACCGATCCAAAGCAACTTGCCGAACTCGAACAAGCCCTGCGTCTGTATCCGGACGAAGTTCTGGCATTTCAGTGTGACTACCCCAAGGTGTATCTGGACAAATGGGACGAGGGCACCAAGCGCAAGCGGCTCACGGGCGTCGCCGCCAACGACTGTCACCACAACCAGATACTTCTCCTGAAAATGGTGGATGAGAACACCGTGCTGCTCGGAACGAATGTGGACGCGGACAAGGAGATGCAGACCATCACGGCGGCTCGCCGACCGGGCATCAAGGAGATGACCAGGGGGCATAAGCGGGGCGACATCCTCGCAAAGCTGGATTTCGATCCCTACTTCCGTTCCTTCCGAAACGCCAGCACCCACGTCCTCGCACCGAAGTTGGACGAACTCACTCTCAGGGCGGCGCTCAAAGCAGGGCATGCGTTCGTGGCCCACGACTGGATGTGCGACGCCCGTGGTTTCCGCTACGACGCCCTCGATAGCCACGGCAAACTCGCGGCGATCATGGGCGACGAACTGAAGTTGGCGGACGGGGTGAAGCTTACGGCGAAGCTGCCGCTGCCTGCTTATGTGCGGTTGTTGCGCCACGGCGAGGAAGTCGCCAGGTCCGAGGGCAAAGCCGGGTTCGCCTTCGACGTGAAGGAACCCGGAGCCTATCGCCTGGAAGTCTGGCTCACGCTGGACGGCGAACTGCGCCCGTGGATATTCTCGAATCCCATCTATGTGCGTTGAGAAACGAGATAGGGGGAGAATCTCCGCTGCAACCGCCCAGCAACTCCTTGCTGGGCGGTTGCACGGTGCGCCTGACAGCGGCGCCTCCGCTTACTGGCCGTAGAACCAGCTCTCGTTGTTCGTTTCGTTCTTTTCAGAGACGACTTTGTAGATGTCCACCGCGCCGTTGAAGGAAAACCAGGGGTTGTTATAGACCGAGTACGTGGTGTTCACCCAGAACGAGTAGGAGCTTCCTTTGCTAATCGCAGGGACGGAGTAGTCCTTGCTTGCCACGAGATAGACCTCCCACAAATAGGGATCCACGTAGTACTCGCTCAGGCGAAACGTGCAGGACTTGGAAGAGGCGTTTCCCTTATTGCTGATGGTCACCAACACATTATAGGCATCGTACTTCCAAAAATTGGAGACGGCCAGGTCGGGCTTATACACGGGCGGCGGCGGCGGGATCGGCTCAACGGGGCCGCCGGGAGGTATCGCCGCCGCCGGGCGCAGTCCGGAAGCGCTCAACGTGAGGGCTGCCAAGCCGCACAGAGCCACGCGCTTTAGGAGCGTACCCAGGATGGTATGGTGGGTCTTGGTTCGCATGATCAGGTTTTTCCTTCCTTGAGTTAGACTAGCCCGCTCCGTCAGGGGAGCGGGTGGGCGATGAGTAATCATCCCCTATAGTATGCCTTTGCTTTCCCCCTGTCGGGTAGGGTAGTTAGTCAGGCAGGAAGACCTACCGATGAGAACAGAGCGAGACCTGACCAAAGTGAGGAAGCAGAGCGGCACTTCCTCACGATTCATGTTGAGTTTCTTTGAGTAAATCGGCTTATGGCGAAACTAACGGACGAACTAAAATCCGATTTGCCTGCTCATTTGAACCCCGTCGTCGCGATGCCTTCCGTCACGTAGCGTTGCGCCACCAGATAGAGTAGAAGGACGGGAAGACTTGCCAGCGTCGCCCCCGCCAGAATCAGCGCCCAATCGGTGTAATAGAGGCTCTGGAAATCCGCCAGGACAAGCTGCAAGGGAAACTGCTCGGCACGGCTCAGATAGATGAGAGGCCCCAGAAACTCGTTCCACCCTCCGAGAAACCCAAATACCGCCAGGGTCGCCAGCGGAGCGCGCACGAGCGGGAAGAGGACGAACCAGAAGGTCTGCCAGGGAGAGCAGCCGTCTATGCGCGCCGCCTCATCCAGTTCGGTGGGGATCGTGCGAAAGAACTGGCGCAGAAAGAAGATGGCATACGCGCCACCGAACATTCCCGGAACGACCAGCGGGCGGAAACTGTCCACCCAGCGCAGTTCGCGGAAGAGAATGAAGAGCGGAACCATCGTCACCGCGCCGGGGATCATCAGGGTTCCCAGCAGCGCTCCGAAAAGCGCGTCCCGACCGGGAAAGCGGAGCCGGGCGAACGCGTAGGCCGCCAGCGCGGAGACGAGCAGCCCGATCACGAGCGAAGGAACCGTGAGCAGCAGCGTGTTCGCCAGTCCGCGCCAGAAGGGAACGACCGTCGTGACTTTGATAAAGTTGCCCCACTGCGGTTGCGGCGGAAACCAGCGCGGCGGCTGCGCGAAGACACCGGCTGGCGTCTCCAGCGAGGTTGTCAGCATCCACCAGAACGGCACCAGCGTCAGGAGTGCCCCGCCCAGCACCAGAGCGCCCGCGACCACGCGCAGGAGAAGGGGAGGACGGCTATTCATGGTAATAGACCCAGCGCCGACCGAGGCGGAATTGCGCGGTGGTCGCGGCCACGATCAGCACCCCCAGCGCCCAGGCGATAGCGCAGGCGTAGCCCATCCGGTTCCACTGAAAGGCCATCTGCCAGAGGTAGTACATAGTCGTCGCAGAAGACCACTCCGGCCCGCCCTGGGTCATCAGATAGATCTGGCCGAAGGTCTGGAGCGTACCGATCACGGAGAGCACGACGATAAAGAAGGTCGTGGGCGTCAGCAGCGGCCAGACCACATGACGGAACCGCGCCCAGGAGCCAGCGCCATCCAGCGCGGCGGCTTCCAGCAGAGACGACGGGATGGATTGCAGCCCGGCAAGATACAAAAGCAATGTGTGTCCGACGCCCATCCATAGCCCCATCAGAATCAGAGACGGCTTCACCCAACGTGGGTCTTGCAGCCAGGCCGGGCCAGCTATCCCGGCTTTGCCAAGCAGAGAGTTGATCCAACCGAACTCCGGGTTATAGAGCCAGGTCCAGAGCAGCGAGACCGCGACCACACTGGTGACGGAGGGCAGGAAGAAGAGGGAGCGGAAGAAGGCCGCTCCGCGTGTGCGGTTCAGGGCCAGCGCGAGGGAGAGCGCGAGCGCCATGCCGAGCGGAATGCCCAGCAGAAAAAAGGCCGTGTTGCCGAGCGACTGAAGGAACTGCGCGTCGGAGGTGAGCCGTCGAAAATTGTCCAGGCCGACCCAGCGCGGGGAGCCAAGCAGATTGTAGTCGAACAGGCTCAATACCGCCGAAGCAATTAGTGGCCCCAGGCCGAACAGGGTGAAGCCGACCAGAGGCAGCAGAATGAAGGCGTAGCCCCAGCGGGCCTCCTCGCGCTGTAGTTTGCCCATGCCCGCCATTATTTATGTCTCTCCCAGGCGCGATCCAGGGCCGCCTGCACGTCGGCGCGCGCCCCGCGAAGCGCCTCCGAGACGCTCTTTTCCCCACGATAGGCGGGCGCAAGCGCCTGATTGAGTCGATCCCACCATTCGGCGTCCGGCGTCCGCGCCGACGGGTTCTCCTGCTGCCAGGCGGCAGCATCCACAAAAACGTCGGCGTGCGCGGGCATTTTATCCGATTGCAGGAACACCTCTGTCGTCGCCATCCAGCGCTGGCTTGGTATCTGGAAACCGGTGCGCGCCTGCGCCTCCTGGCCCTCCGGCCCGCCGAGGAATTCGACCAGCCGCCACGCCGCCTCCGGATAGCGACAGGACGACGAGACGGCGATGCCGACGCTCCCGCTCCATCCCGCCTGGCGTCGCGTGCGCGGACTGACGGGTATCGGGACGACATCCCAATGGAAGGGCGCGAAGCGAAACTGCGGAACCATCCACCGCCCGCCCACGAAGGTCGCCAGCCGCCCGGTCAGAAACATCGTATCCACGGGAATGGATTGCCGGTGTCGCTCCCGGGGCGAGACGTGTTCTCGCGTTTGCAGGCCGACCAGCCAGTCCACCGCCTCCACCGCGCGCGGGTCGTCCGGCATCACGAAACGCCGCCCGTCCGCGCTCAGGAAATCGCCGCCGTTACTCCACACGGCGGATTCCATATTCAGGCCGAAAGTCCCCCACTGATCCGTGCGTCCATCGCCATCCAGGTCGCGGGTGACTTTGCGCCAGAACGCCACCGCTTCGTCCCAGGTCATAGGATGGTCTGCGGAAGGTGGCGCGACACCCGCCTTCCGCAGCAGGTCGAGATTGACGAACATCGCCGTCGGGCCGATGTCTTTGGGCAGGGCGTAGAGGTCTCCCTGCCCAAAAACGCGCCCGTCATACCGATAACGGCGCAGACTGGACGCCCAGAACTCCTCCGGCTTGATCACCCGGCTCTGCTCCACGAACGGCTGCAAATTAGTGAGGCGTCCAGCGGAGGCGAAACTGGGAAAATCGAAGTCCGGCATATAGAAAACGTCCGGCGGCGTGCCGCCTGCAAACATCAGTTTCAGCTTGATGACGAAGTCGCGGGGGACGGGCCGGTACTCGACATCAATATCCGGGTTGCGCCGCTTGAACTCTGCGATGAGATCGCTGAAGACCTTCCGTTCGATCACGCCGCCCCAGCCCATAAAGACGATGTGCTTCGCACCCGGAGGCGGAGGGCGGTCGGTGAGGCGTCCCCAGGCCGCGAAGATCCCCAGCAGCAACGCGGAGACGCTCGCTACGACCCCAAGGAATCCGATCAACATCCTTCGTTCGCCACGCTCCATAACGCCCTCTCCACACTTGTGCTGGAAAGCCAGAGGTTCAAAATCCCAGCAACAGGCTTGCTTTTTCTTACCGGGTTTTCAACCTCTGGCACACGCCGTCACTCGCCTTACGCATTCCGTCTCTGCACGATGAACTAAAGTTCTTCGCTGAGTGGCCTACGGCCCAGTGTCCTTCGGACACCTAGACATCGGGATTATGCGTCCGGAGGACGCGAGGCCGAAGGCCCGGTAGCGACGAACTTATGAACCTTGAAAAAATAATGTCATGTACTCGTGGCTCTCCCAAACACAAATGCGGGTTCGTAGAAAGTGAGCGGATCGCTCAGTCCCACATAACGCAGCAACGCTTGCGAACCCGAAGCGAATTGTTCCAGCCAGCCCTGTACGGCGTGTTTGAGACCCGTCCAATCATCGCCAAAGCGATGCAGGTGCAACACCTCCTGCCTCAGTTTGCGCCACACCTTCTCTATCGGGTTGGTCCAGGGCGCATAGGTTGGCAAAAACAGCGGACGGATCGGCAATCCTAAGCGTTTAGCTTTGAGACTGGCCTGGGTGGGCCACTGGCGTGGCACCGTACAGGGAAAACGCAATTGCTGGGGACACAGCGCGGCTAACACATCCGGGTGAGCGTGAACCGGCCAGTTGTCCTGCACCAGATAGAGACGCTCTGCCTCGGGATAGGCTTGTGCGATCTGTTGGTAGAAAGCCACCAACTCCCTTACCCCGATGCGAGACTGCATCCGAAAAAGCAAACGCCCCGACCGCACATCCAAAGCACCCACGATGCGGCAGAGACTATTGCTGCGGTGTCCCAATTCCGCCAAGGGTTGCTGCGTTCCCGTCTGTTCGTAGGCGTGGGCAAGGGAGGGTTGGCGATAGAAACTCATCTCATCTTGCCACAAAAGCACGCTCTGCTCGGGCCAAGCAAAGACCTTGCGAATACACACCTGAAGAGAAAAGAGTTTTTCAAAATAGCGCGTATCCGGGCTATGCAGATGTCCCCGCCCCCGCTTCCAGGCGAGACGCAGACGGGAAAGCAGATGGCTCATGCCGCTGTCGGTAGAGAGCCGAAAGCCACAGGCACGCCGAAGCCCCGCAAGCGTCCAGCGCGATCCCGCTTGCCCACAGGTTTTGGGAGGCCGCCGCACCAGATGCAGCAATGCCTGTTTAGCCGCCTCAACACCCGGATGCTTGGGGAAAGTAGGCGGGCTTGCGCCCGCGTCCTTTGGCTACCAGAAGTCCGGCCAGTCCGCCTTTTTGGTAACGGCGCAGCCAGCGGGAAAGTGTGCGTGGAGCACGCGCTTTGAGCAAGCCGTTTTTGGCAACTTGGTTGGCGGCTTGTCCGTCGGCGATTTTGAGTAAGGCGGCAGCCTTCTCTCGCAAATGAGCTTTGGCGTGTGTGTCGCGGGCGACTTCCAACTCCCGCCGCTGGGTGTCTGTTAGAGACAGACTAAGTGGTTTCGCCATCGAAATCACCTCCTCTGTCTTACTATACTGACATTATTTTTTCAAGGTTCATTAGTTCATCGCCCAAAGCCGTGCGTAACATGAATCCGTCCGCTATTCCTCTTCAATCGCGGCGCGGCGGCGCTGGATTCGCCAGAGGCGGGCGTTGTCGAATTTGGGTTGGCGATCCCACGTCACCATGCCGTTCTCTTCGGTATCGTACATATCCACCAGTTGGCAGTAGCAGTATCCGAACATATGAGGATCGTCAAGCATCACGTTGCAGGTCGCCTCGAAACGGTGATAGAAGTCTTCCAGAGAGACCGCATCCCGCCCGAGGCCCAGCGTATCCGGCTTCTCGTCGTCCGCCTGGCTGTGCCGCCAGAGGAACGCGCCCCATTCGCTGATAAAGAAAGGCTGCCCGCGATACGGCACAGACATGGGGCGCTCGCGGCGGTGCGCGGCGTGGTGGGGATTCAAGTGGGGCCGATCCTGCGCCAGATCGGCGTGCCGTCCGGCGAACTTTTGCAGTCCGTCGGCGAAAACCTCTTCGCCCCAGTAGTCGTGCGAGTCGTAGATGTCGCTCTCCGTGAGGCGGTGCGCGTAGCCGGAGGTGTCGAGGACAGGGCGTGTGCTGTCCATCGCTTTGGCCGCCAGAAACATCGCCCGCGTCACATCATCCAGCACGGTGATCCGGTCGTCCAGTGTCTGATAGGTTTCGTTGAGCGGACACCAGCCGATAAGGCACGGGTGCGAATAGTCGCGCTCCAGGGCTTCGAGCCACTGCGTGATATAGGTCGCACCGGGCTGCTGGTGGTCCTGGTACGGCCCATAACCGGCGCAGCCCCAATCGGCGAACTCCCCCCAGCACAGGTAGCCCAATCGATCCGCATGATAGAGAAAGCGCTCCTCGAAGACTTTCTGATGCAGCCGCGCTCCGTTGAACCCCGCTTCCAGACTGAATTCGATATCGCGGCGCAGCGCCGCATCGGTCGGCGCGGTCATCACGCCGTCGGGCCAGTAGCCCTGATCCAGCACGAGGCGCTGAAACACGGCCTTGCCATTGATCCGCACCTTCTTGCCTTCAATCGAAATGGAACGCAGGCCCGCGTAACTCTGCACGCGGTCTATCGCATGGCCCTCGGCATCGCGCAGTTCCAGGTCCAGATCGTACAGGTGCGGGGCGTCCGGTGACCACAGACGGCGGCGTTCCAGCGGAAGGGCGAGGGTCAGGCACGGCGCGAAATCCAGATCGGCGGCGCACTCCGCCGTAGCGATTGCGCCCGCCTCGTCCCGGAGCGCCGCCCACACGCGGAAACCGCGCGGATTCTGCGTGAGCGGCAGTTCCAGATGAAACGCGCCGTTGGCGACGTCGGGGGTGATGCGCGGGCGGCGCAGCGCGGCCTCTTTAGGGATCGCCTCCATCCAGACCGTCTGCCAGATGCCGGTTGTGCGGGTGTAGTAGACCGAATAGTTGGCATGGCGCTGCGACTGCTTGCCGCGTGGCTGAGGCGGACGGTGGTCATCGCGGGCGCGCACCACAAGGGTCGCCGTCTCGCCTCCACGCGCCACGCCCTCCAGGTCGCAGACAAACGGCGTAAAACCGCCCCGATGCCGTCCCACCTCGACGCCGTTCACCCATACCGTCGCGTCGTAGTCCACCGCGCCAAAGTGAAGCAGGATACGTTTGTCACACCATTCGTGAGGAAGCCTCACCTCGCGGCGATACCACACCGCGTTCAGGAAATCGGTATTGCCGATGCCGGAGAGCAAGGATTCCGGGCAGAACGGGACGATGATTTTACTCGCAAGGGCGCGCTGGAGCAGGCCGCGCTCCAGGCCGCTGTCTCCGGCGTCACTCTCAAACTGCCACTCTCCGTTCAGGCAGAGCCAATCCGGGTGTCCCTCTCTCCCCAAACGCACAAACTGCGGGCGCGGGTACTCCGGTCGCGGAATCTGCATCGGTTGTCTCCTCTGTCTCTTTCGGCTATTAACCCACGTTGCTCCCTTGTGCCGGGCGAATGAATTCGCAGCCACAAAGGCACGAAGTGTCCCTTCGGACACTCAAAACATTTCACGTGAAATGTCGTTTGCTGCCATTAAGTGTCAATGGATAGGATCAGGTGTGAGTCCGCGGAGGCGGACTTCGTGCTTTTGTGGCTGCGGTTTCAACCGCCCGCCACACAGGGGCGCAACGTGGGCTATTCCAGAAACAGCATCGGGTCTATGGGGTAGGCGCCCATGCGCGCTCCGTAGAGATTGAAACCATCTCCTCCGGCGGTGCGAGGCGATTCGATTCGCAGGACCAACTCGCGGCCTCTGGCGGCGGCAAGGATGCGGCGAACGAGTTCCGAGTCGCCTTCCATCTCAATTAGAGTGCCATAGGAGGCATACTCGAAGTTCTCATAGTTATGCGCGCTGAGGACGCCGCGCGCATCCGCCGGATCGTCCGGGAGAACCGCGCGCCCCAGCACGATCCCGTTGACGCTGACCACGATCTCAGTGGGAAACTTCTGCGCTTCCGTCTGGGGGTAACTGCTTCCGACGGTATGCCAGGTCCGTTTCCAGCCCAGACGCCGGTGCGCGGTTCGCGCGCTCGCCTCCATCCGCAACCGTATCTTCTGTACCTTCTCTAAAGTGACTTCTTCGGGAATCTCAATGGCATACTCGACCCATCCCGCCTCCCCACAAACGAATTTATGCCCGTCCGGCCCGACCAGCGGGTTAGGGCGCGAACTATCCAGGAAATCGCCCGGAGAAAAACGGAGCGCCACCGCCTCCCCACTGCGCTCCACGCGCGCCGCCGGATGCTCGTCACAGACCTCTATCTGAACATAGTTGCGGGCGCGCACGTTTCCGGCCTCGTCTTCCAGCCAGACGGCCACTGTTAGCAGGCAGGACTCGTCCGGGCAGGACACCTCAAGCGTTCCGGCCTCACTGACTCCGTACTGGCGGGGAGACACCATCCGCCTGTCTTCGCCGACCAGGCAACTTTCACCGAAACGGTCGCACGCGCTGATACGCCAACAGAGGAGAGCCTTCTCCAACGTGCGCGCGTCCCAATGCGAGACGAAAGCAGGAAGCGCGAGACTCGCTCCCGGCGAAACCGTCCGGCAGGGTGGCGCATCCAGCCCGATGAAATCCGCGCCGTTCAGGTCCGCAATCGTCATGCCGGGGAAGGCGGCTTCGTACCCGAACTCTTTGGCCGTCCGGTCGTAGTTGAGAAAGCCGTTGTGTTCCCATTCGATGTCGGTAAGTTCGGTATAGACGTAGCCGCAGATTTTGGCGTGGCGGCGCAGTTCGGTCGTCAGGAACTTGAAACTGTAGGAGACATCGGCATCGCCTCCGGAGGCTCCCAATCCGGCGTATTCGCTGTTCAGGAGCGGCTCGGACGCCTGCCTATACTCCGCCGACTCCGGGAGATGGCTATAGCGATGGCCGACATAGTTGAAGGCCGAGCCAGCATACGTATTGGCGACGACACGCTCGATATGCCGCCGCGCCCGCTCATAACTGTTGATATAGAAGTGCCAGGTGTTGAGATCGGTCTTAACATGGTCGTAGAGGCAGGGGGAGTTATCCTCGATCAGCCGCGTCGGGTCGAGTTCCTTTGCCAGGTCGAACATCTGCCGCACCCAGTTCCAACTGGTGGGGGTCTGATGCTCTTCCAGTCCCCACGTCTCATTGAACAGAATCCAGGCGCAAATGCAGGGGTGGGAATAGTCGCGCTGCATGGCGGCCCGTAGGGTCTCCTCCCAGTGCTTGCGCGCCGTGGGGGTGTAGAGGCTTGCGGAGGGCAGATCGTACATCATCAGAATGCCGAGCCGGTCGGCCCAGTAGTAGTAGCGCGGGTCGTTGACCTTGATATGACAGCGCAGCATATTCAGGCCGAGGTCTTTCGCCGCCTGAATGTCCGCCCGAATCGCCGCATCGCTGGGGTAGGTATGCAGACCGTCCGGGTGAAACGCCTGGTCGAGCGCGCCCCGCAGGTAGATCGGTTTCCCATTGAGCAACACATACTGATACGGGTTGTCTTCCCAGAACCCGCGCTCTATGGAGCGCAGGCCAAAATAGGTAGACACCGCATCCGCGACGCCCCATTCCGGCATCAGACGCACCGTACAGTCGTACAGGTGCGGATCTTCCGGCGACCAGGCGCGCGGGTGGGGAATCTCTACGTGAAGTATCTGCGTGGTCAGGCCGGGCGTGAGCATGAGTGTCGCCGTCGCGGTGGGAAAATGGCCCTCCTCGGAGATGACTTCCAGTCGCGCAGACATCCCGACCGTCGCTTCCTGCGCCTCGACCGTCACCCCGAACCGGGCGCGTCCCTCCTTCCAGAGCGGGGTGATCTGTACATGCTGCACGCAGGCGGCGGGCCGCCCCTCCAGCCAGACGGTCTGCCAGATGCCGCCGGAGTGGGTATACCACTCCTCGACCTGCTTGCCCAGCAGCGTGTCGGCCTCGCAGGCGTCCCAGGCGCGCACGGTTAGGGTGGCAGGCTGTCCCGGACGCAGATAGCGCGATAAGTCAAGCTCGAACGGAGTATAGCCGCCGGTATGCTCTCCGACGAAGCGCCCGTCCACCCAGACTTTCGCGCCCCAGTCCACGGCCCCGAAGCACAGGATCGGACGGACGCGCCAGACCACGTTGGCCCCTGTCGCTGTCGTGGACTGCGCGGTATCTTCCGCGCCCGGCAAGTCCTGCGTGTCGCGCGTGACGTTCGGGACAGCCTGCTCCGCCCATTCGGTCGGCGCTTCCAGAACGCGCTGATACCAGGCCGCGCCTTTATACTCCGTATTGCCGATACCCGACAGAGAGCTTTCCCAGGGGAAAGGAACCACTATCTCCTCGTGGAAGGGGTCGCGCGTGCCGAGAAGCGCCATCGAGGACTGCGCGGTGAACGGTGTCGCCGTCGCCGGGACGTTCGGGTGGGAAAGGCGATGCCAGCGCGCCTGTTCGCCGATATTGCGCGGATCAAAGGCAAAGCGCCAGCGCCCGTTGAGATTGATCCAGGGCTGTCTCTGGAAATCCGGGCGCGGATGTTCCGGTCGGGGAATGGCTTCCTGGGAGTCTATACTTGACATTGCAGATCAGGGCTTCCTCTCTTTGCTCGATTCCGCGCGCGTGGCGAAATGGCGCGCCGACGCGACTTCAAGAACCGGTGGGGCGGAGCCGGGCTGCGGGACGAACCGGCACTTGCTGAAAGCGACCTTGCGGGGAGACGTCGCCCGGCTGCTGTTGTGGACGTGATAGAACATCACCAACTCCCCGTCCAGGCCCTCGACGATCTCACAGCTGCCCGTTCCCTGCACGATGGCGTCGCGGCGCAGGATCGGATTCTGAGCGTACTTTGTCCAGGGGCCAAACGGAGATTTCGACGTGGCGTACCCCACCCCGTAGTCAGGGTTGCGGAAATCGTTGGCCGTGTAGAGCAGATACCGCCATCCCTGATGCACAATCGTGCAGGCTGCCTCGGTGACGGGCCAGGGCGCGTTCGCCGTATTTTCCCAGGGTTCGGTGGCGTGGATACACGCGACGCGCGTCTCTGTCTTACGCGACAGCAGATCTTGGCTCAGTTCCTCGACAAAAATCCGATTTCCCTTCTCCAGCCGGTTATAGTAGAGATAGGCTTTGCCGTCCTTATCGAGCGAGACATGTGGATCGATCTCTTTGCAGTCCGAGGGAAACGGACGCTTCTCCTGCTGCACAAACGGGCCGAGCGGCGAATCGCTGACGGCGACCGCGATCTGCTCATTCGCCGTATAGAACAGGTAAAAGCGGTCGTTCCTGACGACGATGAACGGCGCCCAGAATCCTTTCTCCCCATAGGAATCGCCCTTCAAAAGCGCATACCCATCGCGTTTGCCGAGCGGCCCCTCCCAGCGCGTCAGGTCTTTCGAGCGATAGACGGGGATACCCGTATCGGCCCCCCGCTCGTCCGTCCCGTAGAGATAGTAATAGCCCTTGTATTTGAGAACAAAGGGGTCTCCCAGATAGAGGAAACTCTCTGACTCGATACGGGAGGAGGCCGCGACCGGCGCGGTAGTCGTTTGCATAGTGTGGGTTCCTCGAAATCCTATCAAAGCGCAGATACACCCGATGAGGTGAAGGAGCTTCATGATTTTTCTCTTGCATAATTCCGCCGATGAACGACGAATGATCAATGACCAACGAAAGTTGACCTCTGTGTTCGTCCTTCGTCGTTGGTCGTTCGTCGGAAGGAGAGAGGTCAGGGCGATGGTGATGCGGGTAATTTTCCGGTAATGCCTTTGCCTTCGGTCACGATGTAGCTCGCGTCGGGGGCGACATCGGTAAGCGTCTCATGGACGCCCGAGGGCCAGAATATCTCCACGCGGTCTATCTTGTCCCGCGCGCCCAGTCCGAAATAGACGCGACGGTCGCTGACCGAGAGATAACTGGAACCGGCGCGCACACTCCCGATACAACGCTCCTGGCCCGATTGCAGCACGAAACGCGCGTGCAGTCCGTCCCGATTGCTTTTTGTCCCGATGGTTTTGAACGAAACCCAGTGGTTGCGACTTCGATCCCGGTTGCGAAACAACTGTGCCGAATCGTTCTGATTGCTAAAGAGCGCGTCGAGCCGTCCGTCGTTATCGAAATCGCCGACCGCCAGCCCGCGCGCGACCGTCGGTTTGTTGAGCGCGCCCAACTGTGCAGGTTCGCTGATGTCGCGGAAACGGCCCGTGCCTTCATTATGCAGGAGCTGCTTACGCTGCTTCATGGAATCCGGCCCTTTGCCGTTCAACTGCACGTGGCCGTTGGCTATGAGAAGGTCCGGCCAGCCGTCCGCATCGTAATCCAGGAACTCGCAGCCGAAGGAGAGAAAGGGCAGATGCAGCAGCCCGACCTGCGAAACGACGGTCATATCTTCCAGGAAGCCGTCGCCCTGGTTTTTGAACAGCATATTGGGCATCGCTTCGAAATTGGTCACGAAGAGGCTTTCATGTCCGCTGCGGTCGTAGTCGGCGAGCGCGATTCCCATGCCCGCCATCAGCACGCCGCCGCTCCCGTAGCGGCATCCGACCTCGGTTCCCTTCTCCACGAATTTCCCGCGCCCCTCGTTATGCCAGAGCATATTGCCGGAGAGATCGTTGGCAACAAAAATATCCTGCCTGCCGTCCTCGTCATAGTCCAGGAACGCCACCGCCAGACCGCGTCCTTTCACCTTTGTAATTCCCGCTGCCGCGCTGACATCCACGAAACGGTTCCCCGCATTGTGATAGAGCACGTGCATGTCCGCCGGGTAGACTTCCGGGGAACAGTATTCCCGATTGCCCTGTGCATCCCGGCAGGCTTTGTCGGCTTGAACCGTCCAGGGGCAGTAGTAGCAGACGTAGAGATCGAGCCTGCCGTCGTTGTCGTAGTCTCCGAACGCCGCGCTCGTGGCATAGCCTGTGGAGTGGAGTTTATCCAGCCCCATGGAACGGGTGACCTCTACGAATTTCCCGGTTCCGCGCGCGTTATGGAAGAGAAAGTTTCGCCCGAAGGCCGTGAGGAACAGGTCGTCATACCCGTCGTTATCGTAGTCGCCGACCGCGATGCCATGCCCGTAGCCGACGGCTTTATCCAGCCCGGAGCCTGCCGTGACCTCCGTGAACGTCCCGTTCCTATTGTTATGGTAGAGCGCGGCTACAGCGCGGCTGGCCCGTGTCTCCCCGCCGCCTCCGCTCTCCTTCCCCCCTTCCGCTTTTTCAACGGAACCGGACTGAATCAGCAGAATGTCCAGCCAGTCATCGTTATCGTAATCGAAAAAGGCGCATCCGGGAGGCGTGGTTTCCAGAAAATAGAGTTTCCCGGCTTTCGCCCCATTCTCATGAACAAAGCGAATGCCCGCCTGCGTCGTCACGTCCTCAAACAGCGCGGCAGAAGCGTTTCCGGCAGGCGAGTTACTATCTTCAGCGTGTGGGGAGGGAGCGGAGACGGCGGTTTTGCCGCACCCCGCCGCCAGGACAAGCAACAGGAGGAAAAATCCGCTAAGACCGCCGCACAAAACCTCCCCCCAACCCCCTCCTTCGTAAGGAGGGGGCTTCTCCCTCCCCTTACGAAGGGGAGGGCAGGGTGGGGTTTTATCAGGCGCTCTAAGGCGTCTTCGCGGCATCGCCGGCTCCCGTTCCGCCCTGCAACTGCGCCAGCATTTGATCGTAGGCGTTTTTGGCTTCGACGCTGTTCGGGCGCAGCGCAAGCGCGCGCTGAAGGTAGTAACTCGCCTGACGATAATCTGCGCTCCGCAGCGTCAATCGGCCCAGCGCGAGGTGGCTGTCGAAATCGTTCTTGTTCAGGGAGCATCGCTTCTGGAGGACGCTCACCTGCGTCACCTCCTGGCGCAACGTTTCGAATCGCCGCCGCGCCGCCGCTGCCTTCGCCGGTTGGTGGGTGCGGGAATAGGCCGTCGCCAGTTCGAACGGCACGTTCATCTGATGTGGACCGAGTTGCTCCGCCCGTTCGAGTTGCGCGATGGCTTTGTCAAATCGCTTCTGGCGCAGGTAGATTCGCCCCAGGTAGAAGTGGGCAAACGGGTAGAGCGGCTGGATTTGCAGCGCCTTGAGCAGGTCCGCCTCGGATTGTGCCAGCGCTTCGGGAGTACCCTCCGTCTCCATACGTGCCATGCCGCGCATGGCATGGGCGACCGGATCGTTGGGCTTGACGGCCAGCAGGCGCTCCAACACCGGCTTCATCTCCGCAGGCTGTCCTTTTTTGTGATAGGCCATGACGAGCGAATGCAGGAACTCCGGGTCGTTGGGCGCGTGTTTCAGCAGGCGCTGTAGATATTCGATCTGTCTCTCCGTATCGTCCTTCATCTCGCTCAGGAAAGCCAGGATCGCCAGCGAGGCGTTGTCTTCGGGGTTGCGCTTCAACTCCTCCTGCGCGTACTGGAAGGCGCCCTGCTCATCGCCGGTACGCAGGGTGCACTTTCCAGCACATTGGGATCCTAAGCTTAGAATTCCACGTGGACAAGTTGTCGCG
>JADMIO010987893.1_pt1 | contig 71026 bp, 67 predicted proteins | sample 8958161 | NCBI WGS metagenome assembly JADMIO01 (sample SAMN16585339, study PRJNA669376) | soil metagenome | isolation source: Crop rotation soil | place: USA: Cullars Rotation, Alabama | collected 2011 | reverse complement strand
CGCGACTTCAAGTCACGTGAATTCCAAGCTTCGGATCCCACTGTGCTGGAAAGGCTGTCCTTGCTGCGTGAGGAACTGGGTCAGGTTGCCCTGTAGCTCCAGCGCCTTGATCGCGCCGACAGCGTACTCGGTGGGGCTCTTCACGATCGCCCGGTACGCCCTCGGCGACATGAATACCTCGGAGCGCAGCATGGCCTCGACGACCGGGCCGATACGCATGTCGTTCTTCTGGTAGACGTCGACGAACGGCCTGAGGTCGTCATCGGACGGGTCGGGATAGACGAAGAAGCGGAAGAGCCGCCGCACGATGTACTGCGCCGAGGCGGGTTGCTTCGTGATGATATCGACGATGTCGTCCGGGCCGAAGTTGCCGGTCTGGCCGAGGAAAGTCTTGCTCCCGTTATCGAAGGCCTGCGGCCTGTAGACCGGCTCCTTCAGCGTGAAGGCGCCGGAATCTGCCCGCTCGCGCCCCACATTCCAGCCTGTGAAGGCGCGCGCCGCCTCTCGCACGTCGGTCTCGGTGTAGTTGCCGACGCCGAGGGAGAAGAGCTCCATCAGCTCTCGCGCGTAGTTTTCATTCGGCGCGCGGCGGTTGGAGCCGGCGATGTCCAGGTAGGTCATCATCGCCGGGTCTTTCGTGATCCCCTTGAGCATGTCGGGGAAGCGGTCCATGGCGTGGCTGCGGAAGAATTCGTTCTGGGCGACCATTGCCAGGGGGTCCTTGACCTCAGAAATCTGGCTGGTCAGCAAGCCGTGCCAGAAGAGCGTCATCTTCTCCTGCAGCGGCCGCTTTGTGTTTGCCATCCGCACAAGCCACCAGACAGACGGCAGGCCGCGCGTCGTCGCGTCGAATTTGAACTGCGCCGCCATGCCCTCGGCCGCACTGTCGTCAACGCCGGCGTAGTTCAGCACCTCGTCGAGCGTGGCGCTGAGGCCCATCGCCTGATATCGGTCGTACTCCGCGCGTGTCGTCCCGAAGCCGGCCCGCCGCAGCAAATGACTGATCTGCACGTTCTCCGAGGCGATCACGACGGCGTCCGTCGCCTCGCCGCTTCCGGCCTCCGTGCCGCTATCGAGGAGACCGCGCCCGGGCCCGAGGGCAGCGTAGGCCATGGCTACCGAGCCTGCCGCCAGCGCGCCGCCGAGAAGCTCACGCCGGCCGATCCGGCTATGTGCCGGTGCTGAATGTGAAGAGGGCTCGTCCTGCTCGGTCATAGCGGCGTCTCCCGCGACGAATTGTAGATGTCGCGTCTATGCCATGAATAACGTGCGCCTCAGGCCCAGAGAGGCGGCAGAATCGTTAAAGAACCGTCAATTTTGGCCACTCAGGCGAGAAAAATTTCCGCATTACATCCTTTCGAAAGCGCATAACAAAGGTCGAACCTCTGATAAGGTGAAACCCAGTGACCCCCCGTACGCTTCTTTCCCAGGTCCGCACAAAGCTGAATCGTGTATCCCTCAGTACCAGGGCGAAGCAGATCGTCCTCGTTGGGAATGTCCTCGCCGTCTTTACACTCGCCAGCGTCGGCAGCTACGTGGTCAACGCCTCGAACGGCGGCGGCTCGGGCCATGAGCACAACGTACAGGATGCACCCGTCGAGGAGGTCCAGCCCTTCGAGCTTGCGGGGCCGGTGACGGACCGCCTCAGCCTGGCGCCATCGACCGGTGGGCCCGTCGTTGTCGATGTCGTCCGCTCCTACCCCTTTAACTGGCCCGCGGACGGCCCGATAACCAGCTACATGGGCCCAAACCACCCCGGCGGCATCGACATCGGTCTCGCTCAGGAAGACATCGCGCCGATTTCGGCCACCGCGGCCGGCGTCGTCTCCTTCGCCGGCGGTGGCCCCGATTACGACTACGGCTACTACGTCACCGTCGATCACGGCAACGGCGTCTCCTCCCTGTACGCCCATCTCTCCAAGATCAACGTGACGAAGGGCCAGCAGCTTGCCCAGGGCGACTCGATCGGCCTCGGCGGCAGCACCGGCAAGGCCGACGGCAAGCACCTCCACTTCGAGCTTGTCGCCAACGGCCAGGCCTTTGATCCCCTCAAGCTGCTTCCTTCGACCCACAAGAAGGACGACGACAGCGTCACTGCCGACTGCGCCACCAGCGCCGTTGTCCTCAACCAGGGCTCCAGCGGCCGCTTCGACTTCAGCCGTGCGCTTGGCGGTCTCATCCTGACCGCCGCGACGATCGATGGCCCAGAGGGTGCTCCAGCGCTGCAGGTTGGCCTCGACGGCACCAGCGCCGTCCGCGTCACCACGCCGGTCGTGCTGGTCAACGCCGGCGGCGACAAGAGCTACAGCCTCCATGCGACCGCGGCGGGCGGCGCCAACCTCGAATGCGACGTGATCGTCAAACCGCTCAGCGTCCAGCCTTCGTTCTATGAGCGCTCGCTGCAGGCTTCGATCCTGGTGAAGACGCCGACCGCGGCGCCGGCGAAGACCTCGACGCCCGTGCCCGCGGGCGATAGCAACATCGTCCAAATCGCCGATGTGCCCGTCGAGGCGCCACCGGCCGAGGCGACCGCGGTCCCCACTTCGAGTCCAACGCCGGAGCCAACTGAGACCGCCACTCCGGTCGCGACGGCTACGCCTACGTCTTCGGTGCCGACGCCGACCTGGACGCCACCCGCCGCGACCAACACGCCGGCCGCGCCCACCGCAACCCCGGCACCGCCTACAGCGACGCCAAAGCCGCCGGCGCCGACCCCAACCTGGACGCCGGCCGCTCCGCGCTAATCATCTCCGAAGCCTTAGAGGGAGGCGTTAGCCGGCCCGTTGCACCGTCGAGACGAGGATCTTGCGATCGCGGGCGCTGCGCCAGCCGCCGTCGTGCGCCGCCTTGTGGCATGCGTGGCAGGCAAAGGGCCCGCCGTCCAGGGTGCGGTAAAGGCGTAGCACCCGGTTGCCACAGCCGCTTTCGAAGCCAGGGCAGACGAACCAGAACCGCCTGCCGCCGAACGAGGGATGGGTTGCGGTTACCCGCAGGCGCTGCAGGTCGCGTGGCGCTCCGACCCGCAGGGCGAAGTCTTCGCCGCTGGAATCGCGGTCGACCGCGAAGGGCAGAATGATCTTGCGACGCCAGAGCGTGAGCATGCCCTCTTCGTGGTCCTGGTCCAGGTAGCCCTTGCTGCGCAGGTGCCCCATGTCGAGGGCCAGGTACTCAGGCAGCGCCACCGTGGCCGGTGCGGCCTCTGCGCCGGCCTCGCTCACCTGCAGGACGAAGTCGGCGCACTGCAGCAAACTCGCCATCTGCAGTCGCAGGTCGATCTCCGGGCTGGCAGCGTTTCGAGGTGAGCTGCGGCGCAGATCAGCCGCCAGGCTCTCCGCGCGAGAGACCATCCACTCGAGGAGTGCGGTTTTTGACTTGAACGCAGGCGGGTCAGTTCTTGTCATTGGCGGGACTAGACCTTAACTCCAGCACTCCGCTAGAGGCGTAAAGAAAGCATCACAAGGGCGCTACAAATTGTCATAATGAGGGAAACCCCTACGTCGGGCGCGGGCAGAGCCCGTAAGCGAGCGCCGTTGTAGAATTGCCCTCTGCGACCCAGTCCAACATCGCTGTTCAGCAGCCCCTCGCAGGCAGTACGAAGGAGCTTTCAGGATGCCCCCAGAACTCAGCTTCACGTCGAAGGTCTTCGACGTTGAGACCCTCGACCTTAACGGCCGCAAAGAGCAGATCGTGAAGGGTGGTACCCATCTCTTCCCCCTGCTCCCGAAGGCGTTCGAAGGCATCAAGCAGATCGGCGTCATCGGCTGGGGCTCCCAGGGTCCGGCCCAGGCTCAGAACCTGCGCGACTCCCTCGAGGGCACCGACATCAAGGTGAAGGTCGGTCTCCGCCCCGGATCCGCCTCGATGAAGGAGGCGCAGGACGCCGGCTTCACCGAGGCCGATGGCACGCTCGGTGAGCAGTTCCAGGTCGTCCGCGAATCTGACCTCGTCATCCTCCTGATCTCTGACGCAGCCCAGGCTGAGCTGTACAAGGAGGTCTTCGCCAACATTCGCCCCGGCGCGACCCTCGGCCTCTCCCACGGCTTCCTGGTTGGTCACATGAAGAACGTCGGCGACAAGTTCCCGGCAAACATCAACGTCATCGGCGTCTGCCCCAAGGGCATGGGCCCCTCAGTGCGGCGCCTCTACCTCCAGGGCAAGTCGGTCAACGGCGCCGGCATCAACAGCAGCTTCGCCATCGAGCAGGACATCGATGGCCGCGCAACCGACTACGCTCTCGGCTGGTCGGTGGCGATCGGCTCTCCGTACACCTTCCAGACCACGCTTGAATCTGAGTTCAAGTCTGACATCTACGGCGAGCGCGGCATCCTCCTCGGCGCCGTCCACGGCGTTATCGAGGCGCTCTACCGACGCTACGTCAGCGAAGGCGCCAGCCGCGAAGACGCGTTCAACCGCAGCGCAGAGGCGATCACCGGCCCGATCTCGAAGACGATCTCGAAGCACGGCATCCGCGCGGTGTACGACGCCGTCGGCCCTGACGGCAAAGGCCAGTTCGAGCAGGCCTACGCCGCGACTTACCCGGCCGCGCGTGAGGTCCTCGAAGAGATCTACGACGAAGTCTCCTCCGGCAACGAGATCCGCAGCGTCGTCATGGCCGGCGAGCGGCTCAAGCACCGCCCCATGGGCAAGATCGACGGCACGGAGACCTGGGTTGTGGGCGAGAAAGTCCGCGCGAAGCGGGTCGAGGAGAACATCCCGCTCGACCCCTTCACCGCAGGCGTCTACATCGCCACGATGATGGCCCAGATCGACATCCTCCGCGAGCACGACCACCCGCTGTCGGAAATCGCCAATGAGTCGGTGATCGAGTCGGTTGACTCCCTCAACCCCTACATGCATGCGCGTGGCGTCGCCTACATGGTCGACAACTGCTCGACCACGGCGCGCCTCGGTTCCCGCAAGTGGGCGCCGCGCTTCGACTACGTGATTTCAGAGCAGGCCTTCGTCGCCCTCGACAACAAGCAGCCGGTCGATACCGGTCTGATCGAGAAGTTCAAGGAGAGCGACATCCACTACATCCTCTCCGAGTGCGCCAAGCTCCGCCCCTCGGTAGACATCTTCGTCGAGTAGACGGGGGCCTCGATGAAAGGCAGCAGGCCGTCCCCGCTTTAGGGGACGGCCGCCTTTGTCATTGCGCGGCCGCGGCAATCTCGAAGCTAGAGCGACTCGGGGAAGCCTGAAGGCATCCCCTACACGGTTGATCAGGACGGATAGCCGACTGCTGGACGCTCGGATTCTTCCTGGCAGCATCGAGCGGAAGAGTCATTCAGGGGAAGCCTGAAGGCATCCCCTACACGGTGATTGGGACGAATAGCTGACCGCTGGACGCTCTCAGTCTGTCGGCTACATTGAGCGGGGGAGAAGTCGGCCCTTAGCGCCGGCTTTACGGCGGAGTGTCCGCCAATGTCCCGATTGGGAGGTGCTATCCCCCGTAGCCCTTAAAAAACGCGCCAAGCTCGCGGCCGTTTGCGTTCTGCGCGAAGGCCTCGAAGCTGCCCGCCTTGAGGCCTTCCGCGGCGCGGATGAAGCCGCCCCAGGCCGCCGCTGCCAGCGCACCGCCGACGCTCACCCGCCGCACGCCCATGCCCGCGAGGTCGTCGAGGCTGAAGCCGATCGGCCGCGGTACCAGCACGTTCACCGGCTTCGGTGCGACCGCCTGCACGACGGCTTCGATCTGCTCGCGCGTCGTGATCCCCGGGGCGTAGAGCACGTCGGCGCCGGCCTCCGAGTAGGCCTGCAGTCGCCTGATGCAGTCATCGAGGTCGGTCACGCCAACGACGAAGTTTTCTGCCCTGCCGATGAGCAGGACGTCCTCGCCGGTCTCGTCGATCGCGCCTCTGGCGATGCTCATCCGCTGCACCGCCTCGTCGAGGTCGAAGAGCGGCATGCTCGGGTCGCCGGTCGAGTCCTCGATCGACAGGCCGGCGACGCCGGTGGCGACGCAGGCTTTGACGTTCTCAGTGAGCTCGGCCGCGCCCTCAGCGTAGCCGTGCTCGAAGTCGGCGTTCACCGGCAGGTCGGTGGCGTCGACGATCGTCTTGATGTGGTCGAGGACCTGCTCGACGCTCATGCCGCCGTCGGGCTTGCCGAGGGGATAGGCGGAGCCGGAGCTGGTCGTGGCCAGCGCCTTGAAGCCCATGTTCGCAAGGTAGCGGGCGGTGCCGATGTCGTAGGGGTTGGGAATCAGGAAGCAGCCGCTCTCGTGCAGCTTGCGGAATTCGGCGCGGCGTTGTTCGAGCGATGTGGCCATTTGTGGACTCCTGGGGAAACACAGCGTGCAGAAGCCCAGCCTACGCCAATCCGCCGCGCGCGGCCTGTCTACATAGACAGGAAATCCGCCATCATCCGCTCAGCGTCCGGCTTTATGCCGCAAAACAGCTCGAAGCCCTTCGCCGCCTGGTAGACCACCATGCCGCCGCCATCGAGGGTCCTGCAACCCCTGGCTCGCGCTGCTCGTAGCAGCTCGGTTTCTAGCGGGAAGTAGACGGCGTCGGCGACCCACATCTCGGGCCGCAGGTAGTCCGGCGCCACCGGCGTGCCGGGATGCCCCTCCATGCCCACCGGACTGGCGTTGACGACGCCGTTGGACACCGAGAGGGCGCCGGGGAGCCGGCTCACGGGCTGCAGCGTCGTATCGGGGAAGTGCGGTAGGAGGCGGTCGATCAGGTCGACGGCCGCGTCCTGGTCCGGGTCGTAGAGCATCAGCTGGGCGGCTCCGGCACGGCCGAGGGCATAGGCGACCGCCGATCCCGCGCCGCCCGCGCCCAGCAGGGTCACCGTCTCTCGCCGCGCTCCCGTCAGGCCGAGTCTGAAGTTTTCTGAGAAGCCCCACCAGTCCGTGTTGTAGCCGATACGGCGCCCGCCTTCGAACACGATAGTATTCACCGCGCCGAGCACGGCGGCCTCCTCCCGCACCTCATCGAGGTACTGGATCACCTGCCGCTTGAAGGGGTGCGTGACGTTGAGGCCGGCGTAGCCCAGCTCCTCGGCGTGACGCAAGATGTCGGGGAGCGGCGCCGTCGTCTCGTCCGTGTCGAAAAGGCGGTAGAAGTAGCGCAGGCCGAGCCGGCCGGCTTCGCGCGTATGCAGCGCCGGCGATTTCGAAGCCTGGATGCCGGCGCCAACCAGCCCTACGAGGATGTCTTCAGCCATGGCCTGACTATACGTGAGGCCGTGGCAAGCGTCTCCGGTGGGTCTACTCCAGCATCAGCACGGACCGCGCCACTTCGCCTGCCTTCATTGCCCGGAAGCAGTCGTTGATGTCCTCTAGCTCCCGGTGGGCGCTCACCATGGTGTCGAGGTCGAGGCGGCCCTGGCGGTAGAACTCCAGCAGCATCGGGATGTCCTGCTTGAAGCGGTTCGAGCCCATGCGCGAGGTCTGTACCCTGCACTCCGGCCGGATCGCCAGCCAGGGAAACTCGATCATCGAGTTGCCGGGCAGGACGCCGACAATCGTTGCGGTGCCGCGGACGCCGAGGCTCTCGATCGCCTGCCGCACGAGAGCGGCAATCCCGACCGCCTCGAAGGCATGGTCGACACCCTTGCCGCCGCTGTGGCGCTTCACGCCCTCGACCGCGTCCTCCGCCGTCGAGTTGACGGTGTGCGTAGCGCCGAGGCTCTTGGCCATCTCCAGCTTCGAGTCGTACTGATCGACGGCGATGATCTGCTTCGCGCCGGCGATGCGAGCCCCCTGGATAATCGAGAGGCCAACGCCGCCACAGCCGAAGACCGCCACGGTCTGTCCCGGCTGAATGCCCGCCGTCCGCATCGCCGCGCCGGCGCCGGTGAGCACCCCGCAGCCGACGATGGCGACCTTGTCGAAGGGCAGGTCGTCGTCCACCTTCACGACCGAGTTCTCGTGCAGGAGCATCCGCTCCGCATAGCCGCTGATGTTCAGGAACTGGCCCAGCGCCGCGCCGTTGCGGGTCAGCCGCGGCGGATCTCCGGCCGCCCGCGCCACGATCGGCGCCGAGCAGATGTTCGGGTGGCCGGAAAGACACTGCTCGCAGGCGCCGCAGAATCCGGACAGGCAGCCGACGACGTGGTCGCCCACGCGGATCGTCGTCACGTCCGGCCCGACCGCCTCGACGACGCCCGCCGACTCGTGCCCGAGCACCCAGCCCTGGTCGCCGAGCGGCCGGAACGACAATCCCTCGACGATATGGAGGTCGCTGTGGCAGACGCCGGCGGCGACGGTGCGAACCAGCACCTCGCGCCCCCGCGGCTTATCAATTTCGACGTCCTCGATCGTCAGCGGCTCATGCGGTTTGCGGAACACGGCAGCTTTCATGCTTTGTTCTCCTTGGCGCAGTTACGAATCGTACGCGGGAAAGCCGGAGTTGGCACCCTCGTACTTGAGGAGCCGCAGCATTGCCGGCCACTCGAGCACGCCGTAGGGGCGGCGAGTCGCCGGCTGATACATATGCGCCGTGTGCGCGACGACATCGGCCGGCGGCACCATCATTTGCGCGCGCGCCGCCATCACGTCGACCTGCGTCTTGCAGGCGAGGTCAAGGTGGTACATCAGGTTGAACGCCTCACCGACGCTGGGGCCGCAGGTAATCAGGCCGTGGTTGCGCAGGATCATCGCGTTGTGCGGCCCCAGGTGCTCAACCAGGCGCCGTTGCTCATCGAGATCGATTGCCGGGCCCTCGTAGTCGTGATAGCCGATGTGATTGGCGAAGCGCATTGAGGTCTGGGTGATCGGCAGCAGGCCTTCCTCCATGCAGGAGACTGCCATGCCGGCCTGCGAATGGGTGTGAATGACGCAGGCAGCGTCGGCTCGCGCCCGGTGAATCGCGCCGTGAATCACGTAGCCGGAGACGCTGCGGTCGTAGTCCGTGTCGGGCTTCCAGACCACGTTGCCGTCGAGGTCCATCTTGACCAGGCTCGATGCGGTGATCTCGCGTAGAGCAGCCCGTACAGGTTGACCAGCATGTGGTTGGTGCCGGGAATGTGGTAGGTGATGTGGTTGTAGGTCAGGTCGGTCATGCCGAAGTGGTCGACCAGCCGATAGCAGGCGGCGAGCTCGACGCGGGCCTGCCATTCTGCGGGGCTGACCTGCTCTTTGACCGAGGGAAAATCCGTGGTTAGCGCCATCAATTCCTCCGTGGGTTATCGCGAAGGGATTGTAGCGGAGCGGTGGTGGATGAGGGTCTGGTTAGACCACGTGGGGAAGTGGCCAGCGCAGGTCACAGCTCAGGCAGCGCGCCTGGATGAGCTCTCCGTTGGACCAGTAGCTGACGGTGAAGGTCTCATGACAGCGCGGGCATTCCTGGTCGCCCATCCGCATCTCGCGGCGCTTGCTGTTGGACTCTGGTTCCGGGTTACGGGCGGCGGTCATGCGGCTCCTCGCTGGCTGTTGGGCCAGTATAGCAGCCGGACCGCCTCCGCCCGGTTCACGCCGCTTCGTTCGCGGCGGCGAGGGCGGCGTGGGCATCAAGCTTGATGCCGAGTCCGACGAGCGCGCTGGCGATGTGGCGCTTGAAGCTGCCGCCGTTCTCGCGCTGGATTTGCTGAAGGACGTCCAGGTCCTGGGCGTTGAGCCTGCTGTAGGGGTTCACTGCCTCGCGGCGGATTGCCTCAAGCTCCTCTTCGATATCTCCGAAGTAATGCACTACAACTCCTTTTCACTTCTAACTTGCTTGATACATCGATTGTACCTATTTGTTATCAGCACTGCCAACGGGATTGTGAATATCTTGTAAATCCATATCTATACGTCAGCCAACGATAGGCAATGCCTATACCCGGATGAATCGCGCTCACGTCAGCTGCCGTGCCCATTCTTTACGGTCTGCGCCGCTTGCTCCAACCGCGATCTGACAGCCGGCGTCGGGCATAAAAAGAGGAGGCCTCCGAAGAGGCCTCCTCAAGCTATAACGCCGCCTGGCCGTCAGGACCGGTTGCGGAGCCTCACCGTGGTCAGCGCCACGGAGCCGCCCGCGAGCAGCATCAGCACGCCGCCCGCGAAGAGCGCGTCACTGCTGTGGCCGGCGCCGATAAGGCCGCCGTCGCCGGTGCTCGGCGGACGGACTGTACCGCCACCGCCACCGCCGCCGCTTACCGTGAAGTCGGAAACCATGCCCAGGAAAGCGTGGGGTGTGCCGGTCTTCTCGTCCGGGATGAAGCAGACCATGGCGTAGCGGCCGGCCGAGAGCGGCTGGCTGAACACCATGCTGGCGCTTTCGCCGGGAGCCATGAAGACGGCGCCGATGAACTCGAAGCCGGGGACATCTTCCTCGGTCTCGAGCAACTCCTGGAGGTTCGCGTTCGTCGGGATCTTGGCGAGGGCGATCTCGTGGAACTGGGTCCCATTGTTTGTGCCCCTGAAGGCGATGTTTCCGCCGGCGACCGCGCTCTTGTCGAAGCTGAAGTTGAACTCCTTCAGCGACACCGGCACTACGGACGTGCCCGCCGGGACGGGGTACTCGACGATCGGGCCGCCGTTGATCTTCCAGATACCGCCAACAAGCAGGAATTGGTACTGGTGGCGCTCGATCAGGCTTCCAAGGAAGAGGTCGAGTGTTCCGTTGGCCGAGGTTGGGCCGGTGGAGACCACGTTGCTGAGCACCGTCTTTACGATCGGCGGGTCCCCGATGAATTCCGGCAGGCCCGCGCGCACCGCCTCAATAGTGTCCTCGTCGAACTCGTTTAAAGCGCCCTCGACGGTGAAGCCGTTGAGGAAGCCGTCGACATCCTTACGGTTGTAGGCCGCCACCGTCATGTCAACCGAGGCCTTGATCGCAGCGTCCGGGGTCAGATAGATCTGGCCGCGCGCGAAGCCGCCGGGGTTGGTTAGCGAGTGGGCGTTGACGTAAAGGTTGCCGGCCTTGAGGTCGGCAACGTCGGCGTCTGTGAGGGTGATCTGGCCGGCTACCTGGGTAAAGCCGACTGTCGAAAGGGGGTAGATTATCGGTCCGTTGACGCCCACGGCGCCACGGTGGATGTGCGCTGCCGTGACCTCACCGGCCGGAAGGCCGCTGATCGTCACCGCGTAGGTCAGTACCTTCGTCGATTCGTCGAAGGTAAAGCGCGCGAAGCCTGAGCCGGGGCTGTTCACCGGCGGGTTCTCGTTCGCGCCCGACATCGCGACGTCGATGGTGACGGGCGCCGCCTGGGCGACGTTGCCGCCTGGGAGGGCGGCGAAAGCGACCAGCGCAATCAGCCCGCCAAGGGACAAAAACGTGGCCAATATCCTTCGGTGTTTCGTCGTCGTTCTCCTTTGCTTACCCGGCTGCCGGGGTCACTGCAAATTGCCCGTGTAAAGATGCAGTGACTTTCGCCTTTACGCAAGCCTGCAAGGCCTGGAGAATTTCAATTCGCTCGAGAATGGATGCTTTTGCAATCAGTGCCGCAGCCCTGCATTACCCACAGCCAATAAATCGCTAAGGCCAACCTGGTTGGAGATCGGCCCCTCTCAAGGTACGCCGCCTTTTAGGGCGTCACAGTAAAGGTCCCGGCCATACCGAAATGCACGGTGCAGAAGAAGTCGTAAGTCCCCGGCGCCGGCGCGGTGAACGAGTAGCTGTCGGTGCATGGGCCGGCGCAGGTGTGCCCATGGCCGAGCCCGGCGATGCCGAAGGAGAGATCGTGGGTGACCGCGGCGTCTTCGTTGCGGAAGTTCACCGTTACGGCGGCGCCGCTCCGGGCGCTGAGCTGGCTGGTGCTGAAGGCGAGGAGGCTGGCGGTAACGTTGAAGGTTACCGGCGGAGGCGGCGCCGCAACCTGGGGCGCCGGCGTCGGTGGCGGCGGTAGTACCGCTGTCGGCTGTGCGGCTGCCGGCGGGGGCGGGGTCGAGGTGGCTACAGCCACCGCTACCACAGGCTCCGGCGTCGCGGTGAATACCGGGGGCTCGGGCGTCGCTGACGGCATAGATGTAGCTGTCGCCGGCGCTACCGTGGTTGGCGTGATTTCGGCCGGCCGCGTGCTCGTCGCCGCTGGGGCATCCGAAGTGCCGCTGCTGCAGGCAAAGGTGCCAGCGCCCAGCAGGAGCACCGCCAGCAGAACGCGAATTCGCACCGCCGGTGCATGGCCGCGTACAGTCTGCTGGAAAATAGTTCTGATCATCGCCGCCACCTTCGCTCCCGTCTGTTTGACATGATCCTTGCGGACAATCGAAGGGGCCCAGTCCGGGCCCCTTCGAGGTTCCTTACGTTCGGCGCGCCTCAGGCGCGACGGCGCGCGTAGGCGAGGCCGCCGATACCGGTCAGCAGTACAAGGGCCGCAGCGCCGGCGTAGAGCGGCAGGTTCGAGGAACCGCCGTCGCCGATCAGGCCGCCGTCGCCGGTGGCCGGCGGGCGCGGCGATGCCGGGACGGCCGTCGCGCTGGCCGAAGGCGCCGGGCTCGACGCGGCCGGCAGGATGAGCTGGAAGCGGGCGAAGCCGCCGGGGTTGGCGTTGGAGTGCGCGTTGAAGTAGAGGTTACCGGCCTTGAGGTCGGCGACATCGGCGTCGGTCAGGGTGATCTGGCCGGAGATCGAGCTGAAGGACGTGGTCGAAAGCGGGTAGATGATCGGGCCGTTGACTCCCTTGGCGGCGCGGTGAATGTGCGAGGCGGTGACCTCGGCGGGAGAGATGCCGTTGACGGTCGCGCTGTAGGTCAGCACCTTCGACGCGTCGTCGAACGTGAAGCGCACCACCACGGTGCCTGCGCCGGCGACCGGCGGGTTCTCTTCGGCTCCGGTTGCGACGCCTTGCATCGTGACAACGGCGGCAGAAACCGGAGAGCTGCCTCCGAGGCTAATTGCCGCGGTTGCAAGCAGCACCGCTAGAGCACCGAACATGGACATGACATAACGCATGAACTACCCTCCGATTACGCCCTGAAATTGGTGTCGGGCTTACACATCGGGTACTACGCTGAGATTGACCGTGGAAGATTCGAGCTTGAAATTATTTTCTACGAAAGCGCCATCTCGACGACGGTGACGCCTTCACCGCCTTCGGGCTGCGGCGCGAAGTCGTAGCCCTTGACGAGGGGATGTGTCCGCAGCAGGTCGCGCACCGCATTGCGCATTTTGCCTGTGCCCTTGCCGTGGACGACTCGAAGGCGTGCGAGGCCGGCTCGGAAGCCGTCATCGAGGAACTTCTCGATCTGGGGCAGCGCCTCGTCCAGGGTCTGTCCCCGCACCTGGATCTCGGTCTGGGCGAGCGGCACCTGGGGCAGTACCACGCGCGTCGCCACGATCGGCTTCGTGCGCTCTTCCACCCGCACCACCTGGCCGATGCCGACGCGGGCGCGTAAGCCGCCAAAGCTGATGTCGAGCTCGCCGCGGTGGTCGGGCGCCGACAACGCCTCAGCCGCCATCGGTATCCCCTGCACCCACACCTCGACGCCGGGCTTGATCTGCTCCGGCCGGATGCCGCCCCTGCGCCGCCGCCGCGAACGACGCCGCAGTCGCCGAGCCGTCTCGCCGGCGCTGCCGATCGCTTCCTGCGCCTCGCTGACTTCCGGCGCGCTCATCGCCGCCGGTGCGGAGACCTGGCGGTCGGCCAGACGCTGTGCCCGCTGCAGGGCCTCCCGCGCCGCCGCCACTTCCTGCTCGAGGGCAAGAGCAGCTTCGTCGAGGCGTCGAGCCCGCTCCTCGTCGAGGCCGGCTAGGCGCTCTTCGATCTGGGCACGGGCCTGCTCCGCTCGACGGCGGGCCTGTTCTTCGGCGCGGCGGTTCTCCGCGGCGGCCGCCTGCTCCTCGCGCAAGTCGTCGAGCAGCGAATCGATCGCCACCTGCTCCGGCGCCAGCGATTCCTGCGCGGCCCGCAGGATCTCCTCCGGCAGGCCGAGACGCGCCGCAATCGCCAGCGCGTTGCTGCGGCCCGGCACGCCCAGGGTGATGCGATACGTCGGCGCCAGCGTCACCGGGTCAAACTCGACCGCCGCGTTGACTACACCCTCCTGGGAATGGGCGAAGAGCTTGAGCTCGCCATGGTGGGTCGTCGCTATCGTCAGCGCTCCGCGATCGAGGAGGTTCAACAGCAGCGCCCGTGCCAGGGCCGCTCCCTCGGCCGGGTCGGTACCGGCTGCCAGCTCATCGAGCAGCACCAGCGAGGTTGCCGACGCGCGCTCGAGGAGGTTGATCACATTGCGGATGTGACCGCTGAAGGTCGAGAGCGACTGCTCGATGCTTTGTTCGTCGCCGATGTCCGCCAGCACCTCGCCAAAGACGGGCAGCCGGCTGCCTTCGTCCGCGGCGACGGGCAGCCCCGCCTGTGCCATCAGCGCCAGCAAACCGACAGTTTTCAGCGCCACCGTCTTGCCGCCGGTGTTTGGTCCGGTTATCAGCAAAACGCGCTCGCTCTCGCTCATTCGCATCGAGATCGGCACGGGCGACGAGAGCAGCGGATGACGGGCGTTCACGAGCTCGATCGAGGACGGCGCCTTCGTCAGCCAGGCTGAAGGGTCCTTCCCAGGCTCGGAGTTTGGCAAGACGTCCTGCTTCGACGGCGCCAGCTCCTCGGCAAGGCGTGCCGACGCCAGCAGAAGGTCGAGCTGTGCCAGCACCGTCACGTTATCGGTGATCGTCTCTGCTTCGGCGCCGACGAGGGCGCTCAGCCGCCGCAGGATGCGCTCAACCTCCCGCCGCTCCTCGATCTGCAGCTCCCGCCACGTATTCGCGAGGTCGACCACCGCCAGCGGCTCGACGAAGACGGTGGCGCCGCTGGAAGAGACGTCATGGACGATGCCGCGGACCTCGCCGCGAAAGTCGGCCTTGATCGGCACGACGTAGCGGCCGTCCCGCAGCGTGACGATGGACTCCTGAGCAGCTATCCGTCCGGCCGACGAGGCGAGGAACTCCTGGAGCTTGGCATGGAGGCGGTCGTGGGCAATCTTGATATCGCGCCGCAGCACGTTGAGGGTCGGGCTGGCCGAGTCGAGGACCTCGCCGCGCGCATCCAGCGACCGGCTGATCTCGGTGACGAGGGGGTGAAGCTCGCCCAGCTCCTGCGCCAGCGCCGAGAGTCCAGGCAGCTGGCCGCCGGCCCGCGTGATCGCTCCCTTTGCCTGGTGCGCCGCCCGCTGCGTCGACGCGACATTCAGCAATTCCTGCGCGTCGAGCGTGCCGCCCAGCGCCGCCTTCTCCAGCGGCACCCGCACGTCGAAGGCATCGTTGAGGCCGAGGGCGACGCGGGCGGAGCGAAAGCGCATTGCCTCGGCGAGGAGCCGCTGGCGTTCCAGCACGTCGTGGAAGTTAGTGGTGGGGCGAAGCTCGAGCGCCAGCTCGCGGCCGCCCGAGAATTGGGTCAGGCGGGAGAGGCGGTTAAGGACCTTGTCGAACTCGAGTACGCGAAGGGCATGTTCGTCCACGTTCTCGATTGTATCAGCGGTCTGTGGCGGCCCGGTCGCCCTCTTCGTAGCGCTTGAGCTGGTCCAGTTCGTCGTCGCTCAGCTCGACCCGGATCAGGTCGTCGAGCATCTCTGAGAAGTAGCGGATCGGCACGATCACGTCGTGCTTCAGGATGAAGCCGCGGCTGATTACGACCGCCTGCAGCTTGCCGCCGTCATCGAAGAGCAGGCGCTTCACGTCGCCGAGCTTCTCATGAGGCTCCTGGCGCCATACATCCGTCCCCTCGACGATATCGACGCTGGTAACCGGCTTGTTCAGCTTCGTCGTGACCCAGGCGCCGGGGTTGCTGCCGAGGTCGGCCGCGATCACCTCGCCCCGGGCGTAGACGTCCGTAATGTCGAACTCGTTCGGCGACGGGTCGATGGCGGTGTCGAAGCTCTCTTCGGTGTACTCCGGCAGCGCCTTGAACGCGGCGACGTCCAGGTTCAGGTCGATGCGCTGATCGTTGGCGGACTTCACGCCGTCGATCGGGAGGATGCGGTCGTAGTCGAGGCCGAGGCCCCCCTCCCAGAGCGAGCGCCCGGAACGCCGGAACCCGATGTCGACGACGATGTCGGTGAGGCTCAGGTCGGAGCGCTTGACCACCACTCGTTTGAGCTGGCCGAGCTTCTCGCCATCGGAGCTGTAGACGTCGGTGCCGGCGCGCAGGTTGTGAGGGTAGTCAGTCATGCGCTGAGTATAACGCCCGCGCGCTCCGCCTCTTGACCGATCGACGCTGCACCTTTATGACTTCGCAACGAACGGATCGTCTCGAACGGAGTCAGGATGATCGAGCGGCTGGAACGCAACCAGATCTTCATTCTCGCGCTGGCCGTGCTCCTTTTCGCCGCGGCCCTGCTCACTGTGAGCCTGCAGGACAGCGCGGCGAAGCCCATCGCCTTCGAAAGCGGCAGCAGACTCGCGGACGGGACACCGATCCGCGTCCACGTCAGCGGCGAGGTAGTCCGGCCGGGCGTGTATGACCTGCTTGAGGGCGAACGCGTCATCGATGCGATCGACGAAGCCGGCGGTGCGACGGCAAGCGCTGACCCCGATGCCATCAACCTCGCGCGCCGCCTCCGCGACGGCGAGCAGCTTGTGGTCCCCTCTCGGAGCGCGTCTCGGACGGCTAGTAGCATTGCGCCGCTACTGGCGTCGGGCGAGCTCGTCAACGTGAATACCGCAACCGAGGCGCAGCTCGACGAGCTCCCCGGCATCGGCGAGGCTTACTCCCGGCGAATCGTCGACTCCCGCAGCGTCGACGGTCCGTTCAACTCCCTGGACGAGCTCGTCAGCCGCAAGGCGCTGCCCGCTGCCACCCTCGAGAAGATCCGCGACCGGCTCACCATCGGCCCGTGAGCCTCTACCGCCTCGCCTCTGCCTGGTGTGTCGCCATGGTCGCGGCCACGCTGGGCTATGCCGCCTGGTGGCCGCTGGTCTTCGTCGCCGGGCTGGCGCTGTCGTTCGGGGTCGTCCTCAGCCGGCGGCTCCAGGACGCGGCGAACATCGCCCTCATCAGCGTCGTCGCCGCTTTCGCCCTCTTCCATTACTCGGCGATGCAGCCGGCCGCCGCACCCGGCAGTGTTGCCGCATTCAACGACGGTGCCGAGGTCGAGCTGCGAGGCATGGTGGCCGCCGAGCCGAGCATTGGCGAAACAACGCAGCAGTTTCGCGTCCGCGTCGATGCCTACCGCCGCGATGACGGCGCCTGGGTTCAGGCCGGCGGCAGCGTGCTCGTCACGGCGCGGCCATTTCCTCAGTACAGATACGGCGATTTCGTCGAGCTGAACGGCGAACTGACGACGCCGGCGCGCCTCGACAGCTTCGATTACCGCGAATACCTCGCACGCCAGGGCATCGGCTCTGTGAGCCTCTTCCCTGGCCTGCGACGCACCGGCAGCGGGGGCGGCAGCGACATCAAACGTGGCGTCATCAGCCTCCGCCGCGAGCTCAGCCGCGGCATCGAGGTATCGATGCCCGAGCCGGAGGCCTCCCTCGCGACCGGCATCCTCCTTGGCAACCGCGACGCCGTTCCGGACGACGTCACCGAGGACTTCAACCGCAGCGGCATCTCCCACCTCATCGCGATCTCCGGCGCCAACATGCTCCTCGTCGCCTCTGCCTGCGTCGCCCTCCTCTGGCGGGCGATTGGCCGCCGTCCGGCGCTCGTTGTCTCGATGTTCGTCATTGTCTTCTACGCCGTGCTCGTGGGCGGCTCGCCTTCCGTCCTGCGTGCCACCGTCATGGGCGTTGTGGTCCTCGGCGCCCAGCTTGCCGGCCGTCCCGGCAACGGCTTTGCGCCTCTTGTGCTCACCGTTGCGGTGCTCACGGCCTGGGCGCCGGGTCTTGCCGACAGCGTTTCCTTCCAGCTCAGCGTCTTCGCCACGGCGGGCATCGTCCTCTTTGCCACGCCACTGGCGGAGGCGGTCGGCCGACTGAGGCCGTGGCTCCAAGGCGGCATCGGCGGCTTGCTGGTTGAGCAGATGTCGATAACTCTCACCGCATCCGTGGCCGTACTGCCCGTGATGGCGAGGACGTTCGGTCAGGTCTCCCTCGTCTCCCTTCCGGCGAACCTGCTTGCCGCACCCGCCTTTGTCGCCGTAATCCCCCTGTCGGCGGTCACGGCCATCGCGGGCTGGCTCGACACCGGCCTCGGCCGTGCGTTGGGCGAGGCGACGCATTTGCCACTCACCTACCTCGTCGCCGTCGCCCGCGTCGCATCCGGCGTCCCGGGCGCCTCATCTCAGATCACGACTCTCGAGGGCCTCCTGCTGGCGGCGGTGCTCCTTCTCCTCGGCCGCTCGCTTGTCCGCAACCCCGGCATGCCCGACGCCGAGCCGGAGGACGTGGAGAAGCGCTTGCAGCTTCAGCCCGCTCTCGCTGCCGCCACAGTCCTCATCGCGCTGGCGGTCTTCCTTTTCGCCCAGGTCCTCACGCCACGAAGTGGCCGCCTCCAGGTCACCGTCCTCGACGTCGGCCAGGGTGACGCGATCCTGATCGAGGCGCCGGACGGGCAGGTTGTCCTGATCGATGGCGGCCCCAGCGTCGGCCGGCTCCTCAATGAGCTCGGCGCTGCTCTGCCCGTCAGCGAGCACCGCATCGACCTCGTCGTGCTCAGCCACCCACAGGAAGACCACGTCGCGGGGCTGGCCGGCCTCTTCGACCGCTACGACGTCGGCGCCGTCCTCGCCGGGCCGCGCGAGGACCCGATCCCCGCCTACCAGGCCTTCCGTGACGCCATCGAGGCGCACAATGTGCCGCTTATCGAAGCGCAAACCGGCCTTATCGCCTCGCTGGGCGATGACATTGAGCTGGAGGTGCTCAACCCGCCGCCGGAAGGCGTTCACGGCGGCGCCGACGAGCTAAATGAGAACTCCGTCGTCCTTCGCCTCGTGTACAGCGACGTCAGCTTCCTTCTTACCGGCGACCTCGGCTTCGTCGGAGAGGATGTCGTCATGGCGTCCGGCCTCGAGCTGCGTTCGACCGTCCTCAAAGTCGGCCACCACGGCTCCGACGGCTCCACTTCGGCTTCGTTCCTCGACGCCGTCGCGCCCGATGTGGCGGTGATTTCGGACGGCGCTGAGAACAGCTTTGGACATCCCTCTCCGACGACGCGGCTGCGCCTTGCCGGCATCCCGACCTGGCGGACCGACCTCAACGGCCGCGTCAGTTTCGAGACGGACGGCCGTCGCCTCTGGGTCGAAGGTGAGCGAGGCGTGGCAGAGGTCGTACCCGCAGGGCAGGCTGAGAGATAAGGGTTTCCCCGAATAGGCAGGCTCGTCGCATCCCGAACACACTTGCGAAAGACCAATGCGAAGAGGTACTCCTATGCTCGGCCTGGGCTTCCCGCAGCTCATTCTCATCCTCGCCGGTGTCTGCTTCACGGTTGCCGGCGTCTACGGCCTCGCTCCCTCCCTCGTAACCTCGATGTTTGGCGGACGGGGTGGCGCATCCACGCCGGCGAAGCCTCAGGCCGGCAGCCAGCAGACCCGCAAGCAGCAAAAGGCCGAACGCGCCCGGCAGCAAGCCGAGCAGGCTAAGGCAGAAGCTGCTGCTGCCAGGGCCGAACGCGACCGCCTCGAGGCCGTCCGCAAGGCAGAGCAGGCAAAGGTAGACGCCGAGAAACAGCGCCTCGAAGCGGAGATGCAGCAGGCCGAGGCCGAGGTGCGGGCCGCCCGCGAAGCCGCGGAGGCTGCCACACGGCAGGCGGAGATGGAGGCACGAGCCGCCCGCCTCGCCGCCGAGGCCGCGAAAAAGCAGGCCGAAGAAGAAGCGCGCGCCGCCCACGAAGCTATCGAGGCGCCAAAGAACGCCGCCGAAGCCGCGGCCGAAAAGCCCGCGCCTTCAAAGCCGGTCCTTGAGCCAGCAGCCACCTTCACTCCGGCCGCCGGCTCCCTGCGCCTGGTCGACATCGTCACCGCTTACCAGCAGCCGCTCACATCGCTCGAGATGCCGGCCGAAACCGCAGCGATGGACCAGGAGCTCGTCGACGAGCTCTTCGCCGAGATGTTCGCCCTGCGCTCCACCGTGGCCGACCTCGTCGGGGAGGTGCACCAGCTCCGCAGCGAGCAGAAGCCGCGCCGCTTTGTCATCGAGGAAGTCTCGAGTTAGCTATCAGCCTTCAGCTCTCAGCTTTCAGTAGTGAGTCCTTAGCCATCGGATCCGGTGATTAAGAACGTCCAGAAGCCCCGGGGTTCAGCCCGGGGTGCATGAGAGGGCAAGAGGAGCCCCGGGCTGAACCCCGGGGCTTAGCAGCGTTCCAGGTCGCCGGATCAGCGGCAGTGATGGAAGGCTGATTGCTGATAGCTGACAGCTAGGTGCCTGCTATACTTCGCCCACACAACTACCCCCGGTTCCGCGACAAGAGGTGAAATGACAGACCGAATAGACGGCCGCGCGCTCGACAGCCTTCGACCCATGTCGATCGAGGTGGGGTACCTCCTCCACGCCGAGGGTTCCGCCCTGATCCGCGTCGGCAACACGGTCGTCCTCTGCGCCGTCAGCGTTGAGGACCGCCAGCCGCCCTTCCTTCGCGGCACCTCGCAAGGCTGGGTAACCGCCGAGTACTCGATGCTGCCTCGCTCTACCCACACCCGCAGCCAGCGTGAGTCGGTCAGCGGCCGTATCGGTGGGCGCACGCATGAGATCCAGCGCCTGATTGGCCGCTCCCTCCGTGCTGTCGTCGACATGAAACTTCTCGGCGAGCGCACGTTCGCCATCGACTGCGACGTCATCCAGGCCGATGGCGGGACCCGCACGGCGTCGATCACGGGCGCGTACGTTGCCCTGATGCAGGCGATCAGCAAGATGGTCGACGCAGGCACCTACGCCAAATTGCCCGTGTCCACGCCGGTCGCTGCGACCAGCGTCGGCATCGTCGGCGGCGTCCCCATGCTCGATCTCTGCTACGAGGAAGACTCGACCGCGGAGGTCGACTTCAACGTCGTCATTACCGGCGAGGGTAAGTACGTCGAGGTCCAGGGCACCGCCGAGCACGGCACCTTCGACCGCGGCCAGATGAACTCCCTATTGGAGCTGGCAGAGAAGGGCGTCCGGGACTCGATGGCGGCGCAGCGGACGGCGCTGGAGAAAGCCGGCCTCAAGGCGCTCTAGCCCCTCAGATCTGCCGTGCTTATCATGGCTTTGATGGCAGATTTCCGACCGTTCCAGGCTCTTCGTTACAACCCGGCCGTTGCCGGCAACCCGTCCGACCTCGTGGCGCCGCCGTATGACGTCGTCTCCGAGGCCGACAAGCGCGTGCTCTACGCGCGCAGCCCCTACAACATCTCCCACGTCGATTACGGCGAAGACCGCAGCGGTGACAGCGACAGCAATAACCACTACACCCGCGCCAGGGAACAGCTCGACGATTGGCGGAAGAAGGGCGTCCTCGCCGTCGACGAGACGCCGGCGCTCTACGCCTACGACCAGGAGTTCGAGCTGCACGGCAAGCGCTACACGCGCCGCTCGATCTTCGGCAAGCTGCGGCTCGAGGAGTTCGAGAAGGGCATCGTCCTGCCGCATGAGGTCACCGGGGCCACCGCGAAGGCCGACCGCCTGCGCATCCTCGAGGCGACAAATACCCACCTCAGCCCCGTGATGTGCCTCTACGAGAGCGAAGGCATCCCCACCATCGACGACGGAGTCCTCGGCGCCCCGGTCCTCGATGCCACCCTGAACGGCGACCGCCACCTCCTGCGGCCGATCGTGGCATCCGCCGCCGAGGCCTTCTGTGCCGCCTTGAAGGACCGCCGCCTCTTCATCGCCGATGGCCACCACCGCTACGAGACCGGTATCAACTACCGCAACGAGCGCAAAGCCGCCGCGTCGAGCTGGAGCGGCGAAGAGCCGGAGAACTTTATTGTCGCCGCCCTCGTTGCCGCCGATGAGCCCGGCCTCGTAGTGCTGCCCACGGACCGCGTCCTCAATCTCCCCGACGTCAATGTCGACCTCGCCCGGAGCCTCAGTGATCTCTTTGAGCTGCGCAGCTATCCGACGCTGGACGAGCTGAGTGCTGCGGTCGCCGCTCAGTTCAAGAAGCAGCCCGCTTTCGGCATCGTCGGCCCGGGAACGCAGGGGTTCACGTTGGCCGTCCCTCGCAGCCTTGATGCGGTGGCCGAGCGCACGCCGGCCGACCACACCGATGCCTGGCGCCGCCTGGACGTGACGGTCCTCCATCACGCCCTCCTGGCCTCCCTCGGCTTCCACGAGACGCTGGAGAACATCGACTACACCGAGGAGCACGCTCACGCCGCGGCAGCCGTTGCCAACGGCGAATGGGACGCCGCGTTCCTCCTCAACCCGACGCCCGTGGAGCAGGTGATCGCTGTGGCCGGCGCCAACGACCGCATGCCCCGCAAGTCGACGTTCTTCTACCCGAAGCTCGGCACGGGCATCGTCCTCTACACCATGGAGTAGTGGCCACAGGCAGACGAGGAAACACCTCGCTCTGCCTGGGTCCCTGATCAGGCCGCCGTTTTCCCGCGCAGTGCAACGTTGTCGTTGCGAGGGCAATGAGCACGTGCCCACTTCGGAGGAACTCTCTGAGCAGCCACATCATTCACGCCGCCGAACCTCGGCGTTCCAGCGTCGGATGTCTCGACTTCTAACCTGTTGACGCGCGGGCCTTAGCAATAGGACGTCATCTCGCTGCCCGTCTGCCCGTCTGCTATCGCCGACGATAGACGGACGATAGGCCCCCGACATACCGTCCGCTCTTCGATTGGGCGAAACTCTCTTCAGAGCAGATAGGAAGCGAGCCACGGGCTGAACTTCCGACCGGACAACGCTCAGAGACCCGACAAGTAAGTTTGCGCGGCGGCTTGGCGGACTCGAAGGCGTTCTTGCCTTTGGTCAAAGTTCTATCCTGGTCCACTTCCTATCTGCTCAAAATCGTCCCCGCTGCCGGCCTATGCGCGAACCCGGGTCCAAATACCCGCTCCGGGATCGCGCACGGGCCGGCTTTTTTGATCTCCGGGCAAAACGCCCGATCAATGGTTCTCGATTCTCGTTGCCACGCGCCGGGGTATACTCAACGTCCAGCCAGGTAAGATTTCGCGGCAGCCGGGTGGCATTGCTCCGCGGACGTCACGCCAAGGGCTGGGAATTGGATACCTGGTTTTGGCCCGGCCTCATCGGTACCCGCGCTACCGCTGAATATAGCCGTTTGGCATTCTCCCCGAGGTCTTTGGGCGTTCGGATGGTGGGACCTTCACCGTACGGCCTACAGGGGACTAAAGGGGTCGTCTCTTGTCCGAAGAGTTCATTGTCAGTGTCACCCTTCCCGGGACGCCGGAACACTTCACGCGCGCCTGCAGCGGCGCCATCCGCGTCGGCCGTAGCCCCGACGTCGATCTCCAGCTCGTCCATCCCCTGGTCTCTCGCGTCCACGCCGAGATCGAGATGCAGGACAACGGGACCTTCGTCGTCTCAGACCTCGGCAGCAGCAACGGCACGGTGGTCAATGACCAGATGCTCAAGAACGGCAAGCGCGAAACCACCGGCGAAACCTCGCTTCAGATCGGCCCCTACGTTCTCCGCCTCTCACCCGGCAGTGTGATCCAGGAAGACACCTTCCTCAGCAATATCTCCCGCAGTCCCGGCGGCCGCGTCCATCTCGATAGCGGCCTGCGCGTTCTCCTCGTTGATGGACAGCCGGTCGTTGAAGGCCTCACTGGCCTCGAGTACCGCCTCATGGAAGCGCTCACGGCGGCGCAGCCTCGTCTCGTCCCGAATCAGGCGCTCGGCGACGCGGTCTGGGGCAGCGGCCTCTGGGACACCTACATGCTGCATAACCTGGTCCGCCGTGTCCGCCGCAAGCTGGAGGCGCGGGAGCTCGCCGCTGACGAGCTGATTGTCAGCGTCCCCGGCGGCGGCTATCGCGTTGCCTGAGCGCTAGTTCGGCAAGTTGAGGTCGAAGGGCAGGTTCGCCTGCGGCATGTAGGTCGCAGTCGGTACTGATATCTGCTGGCCATCAACGGTGAAGCGGATCGTCGCTCCAGTCTGACGGCATGCTGCGGGCGCGCCCGGAGCCGGGAACTGCATCGAAGTCGCACCGCTGGTAGTAATAACCGTGGCACATTCGGTCGTGCCGACCATTGCGACGACACGGGCACCGCTGACCGCGTTGCCGTTGCGCTTCACGGTGATTAGCAAGGTCATCGGCTGCGGCGCCGGGACCGTCGGCGTCACCGTCGGGGTAGCCGTGGAAGCCGGTGTCGCGTAGGCGACCGCGGGCGGCGTCGGCACCAGCGGCGCGTCGGTCGGACGCCCCTTCGCGACAAACCAGAGTGGCTGAGCGCCCTGCCCCCACGGCGTCTCTGTTCCCGTGCCGTAGCCGACCAGGTTCAGCTCCGACGGAGGCGTGTTGACCAGCAGGAAATCGCCCTTGCGGTTGAATGCAAAGCGAGGCGCCGCGCCCCCGGTCGACCCGGGGAACCCGACCGCAGGGACCGGGACCAGGCCCGTGGCCTCGAGCCGATCAAGGCTCCACGGCCCGTCCGCCTGCACCGCCAAGTGAAGGACGCCGTCGAAGGGTGAGGCGACCGGCAGCCCGTAGATCACGCCGCGCTCCAATGGCAGCAGCATGGTAGCGTCGCCCGCCCAGCGCCCGATGCCGCAGGCGCGGTTTACGCCGCTGCCCTGGCAGATCTGCAGCAGCAGCGTGCCATCGGCCATCACGCTCATGCCTGTGACGACGCCATTGCTCACGCCGAAGTCCGCCGCGCTCAGGTCGAGGGCCGTCAGCGGGAAATCCAGCCGTGTCTCGTCTGCCAGGCCGCCGCTGCGCAGCCGGGAAAAGTCGATCCCCAACGCGCCGCGCGGCACCTCGACGGCAAAGACCTCACCGCCGGCCTGTCCCGTCGTGGACCAGAGGAAGTAAACGAAACGGCCATCCGGCGACCATTGCGGCGAGGAGATTAGCCGTTGCAGGAAGGGAGGCGTGTTGTCCTTGAGATTATTCGTAGCCAGAACAAGGCCGTCATTCGCCGGCCGCGCCGGCTCGACGATCCGAAGCTGCGTTGTCACTGCCTGCTCTCCGCCCGCAGCCGTCCCGCCGGCGGAGTCCACCGTGACGTAGGCAAGGTAGGCGCCATCGGGGGACCAGGCTGCCTCGGCCACGTTATCGTCCTTCGAAATGCCGATGGGACTCTGGCCGTTCTCGCGGCCTACAGACAGCTTGCCGGCCGGGTCGATGAAGGCGACAACGCGGTCATTCACGCTGACGTTGACGATGCCGCCGACGGTCTCCCGCTTGCAGGCAAAGCCGGTGGGACAGGTCTCATCGAACCGCATCACCGTGCCCTGGGTACACGCTGACTGGGCCGCGTCGAGCGTCGCCGGCAGCGTCAGGCCGAGGCACGCGCTCGCGATCGGCGCCGGCGTTGTGGTGGCGTCCGGCGGTGGGTTTACCGCATTGTTACCATCGTTCGCGGCTTTGTCGCCGGGCAGCAAGAAGAGAATGGCGGCAACCACCACCGCGACGAGTGCGCCGGCGAAGAGGAGGGCACCGCCGAACCGCAGCCGGCCGCCTCGTCCGAGCGCGAGCGGTGGGGCGGCACCGCCGGCGGCGAGGGTAAGCAACCGCTCGAGGCTGAGGCGGAGGTCGCTGAGGCTGGAAGCGCGGGAGACCAGCGGTCGCACATCTCGAGTTAGCTGCTGCGACTTGAGGTAGTCGAGGGCATCGCGCTCCATGTCGCCGTCGTAGCCCACATCGAGGCCGGGGCGGCGCATGTGGACGCTGCCGTCCGGTAAGAGAAACAGCGTATCGCTGTTCAGATGCAGCGGCACCTGCGCGGCCCTCGCCTCCTGGACGAGGGCGTTTAGTGATTCGGTGTAACCCAGCAGCGCCGCCGCTCCGACCGGCTGCGGCGTCTCGGGCAGGGCGATTTCCTCGCGCGCCAACCAGAACTGGAACTGGCCGGGCGGTGGGTCTGTCCACGCCTCGCCTGGGCGCAAAATCATCCGGTTCGTCGCCACCAGGTGCTCGGCGCCGAAGGGCGTTAGCCGTGGGTTCTCCATCACCGCCTTGCGGAGGTACTCGCCGTACTCAGCGTTGTTTGCGAAATGCAGCTCGACGACGGCCACTTCGCCGGTCTCCGGGTTCTTCGCCTGCCACGCCCAGGGCTGGTCCGGGTGGTGCTCACCTCTGACCCAGGGCCCCAGCTTTGGCGGCTCGCTGAGAAGCTCCTCTTCCTGGATACCGGAGGCGATCTCGCTCTTCGCCCGCAGCAAGAGCGCTTTGCAGGTCGCCGCATTCTCCGGACGCTCGCCGGGGTCTTTACGCAGGCAAATCGAGATCAGGTCGATCAGGGAGGGCGCAGTGTTCGGCGGTAGTGCGGTCAGGTCGGGTTCCTGGCTGCGGTGCTGATAGAACAGCTCGGCGTAGGCGCCTCGGAAGGGGAGCGTCCCGCAGAGGCACTGGTAGAGCAGCACGCCGAGGGCGTAGAGGTCCGAACGGTGCTCCGCCTTCCCCTCCCAGACCTCCGGCGCCGCGTAGGAAATGCTCAGCGGCAGTTGTCCGGTCACTGTAACGGCGTCGTATCCGGCGATCTTCGCGATGCCGAAGTCCGTGAGCTTCACGGTGCCGCCGCGGTCGATCAGAACGTTAGACGGCTTCACGTCGCGGTGGACGATGCCGGCTCGCTGCAGCGTCTCAAGCGCCTCTGCGATGCCAAGGCCGATCTCGATGACTTCTTGCTGGCTGAAGCGGCCCCGCGCCCGCAGGTCGTCGGCGAGACTGGTGCCGTTAACGAACTCCATGACGACGTGGGGGACGGGATCGGTCCCGCCGCCCAGGACCTGGACGATGTGCTCCGAGGCGCTGGCAGCGGATGCGGCGAGGAGTTCCACATCGGCACGCAGAACGGCGCTGTCCTGGACGTTCTCGTTCTCAGGCAGGACCTTTACCGCAACCAGGCGGCCGGTGTTTACATGACGCGCACGCCAGACGGTGCCGAAGCCCCCGTGGCCAAGTCGCGCCTCGAGCCGGTAATCACCAATCAGATCCCCGGCGTGAAACTCAGTCAATCGCCGATGGGCCGTCCTTCCCCCGCCGGTCTACTATAACCCGCCGCCCGTGGGGCGGCGGCAATCGGGCATTCTAGCAATCGAGCAAGGGGCCCCACTCAACACATGGATTCGTGCCATTGCCCGACTGCCAGATTGCATTCATCACACCCGTGCCTACACTACCGCTATGGTCGCAACCTCCGCCCAGGCAAAGACCGTCCTCCTCGTCGATGATGAGCCGACCCTTGTCGCAACCCTGAAGTACAACCTCGAACGCGAAGGCTATCGCGTCGTCACGGCGGCCGACGGCGAGAAGGCGATAGCGGCCGCCCGCGCCGAGCGGCCCGAGTTGATCATCCTCGACCTGATGCTGCCGGTGATGGACGGCCTGGAGGTCTGCCGCATCCTCCGGCGAGAGACCAGTCAGCCGATCCTCATGCTCACCGCCCGCGGCGAGGAGGTCGACAAGGTTGTCGGCCTCGAGCTCGGCGCCGACGACTATGTGACGAAGCCCTTCGGTATGCGCGAGCTCCTCGCCCGCGTCCGCGCCCTCCTCCGTCGCACCGCCGCGCCGGAGCCAGACGAAGACCTCGTCAGCGGCGACCTCACCTTCGACCTCAAACGCCGCGAGGTGCGCCGCGACGGCCGCGTCCTCGACCTCAAGCCGAAGGAGATTGACCTCCTGCTCTACTTCGCCCGCAACCGCGGCCGCGCCTTCTCCCGCGAGCAGCTCCTGCGTGAGGTCTGGGGCTACGACTTCTACGGCGACTCCCGCACAGTCGATGTGCATGTCAGCTGGTTGCGCCATAAGATCGAGGCCGAGCCTCACCATCCCTCCCGCCTCGTCACCGTACGCGGCGTCGGGTATCGCTTCGAGGGCTAGATGGGCCGCCTCTGGGTCGTCTTCCCGGCCACGGCTGTCCTGCTGGGGCTTGCCGCGGCGTTCGTCGGCAGCCATTCCCTCCTCGGCGGCGTCGTCATCGCCATCATCCTTGGCGTCGCCGCCGGGCTCTTCTTGCTCCGTCCCATCCGCAACACCAGCGATGCCCTGACGGCGGCAACCGAGGCGCTCGCCGCCGGCAATTACGCCGCGCGCGCACCAGTCGGAGCGGACGGGGAGCTGGCTACCCTCTCGAATGCCTTCAACCAGATGGCACAGCAGATCCAGGTCAACATGGCTGCCGCGTCCGAGGGCCGGAACCGCCTCACCGCCGCCCTCGACAGCAGCGTTGACGCCGTTCTCGCCCTCGACGTCGAGGGCCGTGTCCTTTTTGCCAACCTCGCGGCGCTTACCCTCTTCGAACGCGACGCCCCGGCAATCGCCCGCAATCCCATCGCCTGGCTGCTGCCCGACGAGCTCGTTATCGAGGCCGTTCGCTCCAGTCGCGACAGCGGCACCCAGACCCGCATCGACATTGAGCGCCCGGGGCGCCGCTTCTTCCGCGTCGTCACCTCCTCGATCGCCGCCGGCGGTGAGTGGGCCGTCCTCGTCGTCCTCCACGACGTCTCCGACGTGAAGCGCACCGAGCAGATCCGCCGGGATTTCGTGGCAAACGTCTCTCACGAGCTGCGGACGCCCCTGGCGGGCATCAAAGCCGTCATCGAGACTCTGGCCGAGGGCGCTCTCGACGACCGTGACGCCGCCATCGATTTCCTCAGCCGCGCCGATTCCGAGGTCGACCGCCTGATCCAGCTTGTCGAAGAGCTCCTCGACCTCTCGCGCATCGAGTCCGGCCAGATGCCCCTCAGTCCGCGCCTGACCGACGTTGGCCAGCTCGTGCGTGATGTTGCCGAACGCATGCTTCCCCAGGCCGAACGCAGGCATATCGGCCTCGATGTTGAGTTGCCGGAGCATCTCGGTGAGGCCGTCATCGACCCGGAGCGCGTAGAACACGCCCTGGTGAACCTCGTGCAGAACGCCGTCAAGTTCACGCCCGAAGGTGGCCGTGTGGTCATGTCAGCCGGTAGGAGGGATGGCGAGCTCACGCTGCAGGTGAGCGATACCGGCATCGGCATCGACGCGTCGGCCCTGCCGCGAATCTTCGAGCGCTTCTACAAGGCCGACCTCTCACGTGCCGGCCGCGCCGGTAGTGGCATCGGCCTCGCAATCGTCAAGCACGCTGTCGAAGCGCACGGCGGCAGCGTCGGCGTTGAAAGCGAGCCCGGTGCCGGCTCCACCTTCACGATCACGCTGCCCATCTCCACTACCTGAGAGCCAGCCCCAACGTTTACCGGCCGTTAACCACCCTTAAAACCGCCTTAACGCGCCCTCCCTACGCTGCCATCAAGCAGAGGCCGCGAGGCGCTAACGCCAGGGTTTGGCGCCTTCACCACAGCCTTGACCGCCCATTTACCTCCGTTAACAACCCGTTAATCAGCGGCCAGCACACTGGTCATACAGGAAAGGAACAGACTCACGAAATGCACCACCAGAAGGTAGACACCAGGCGCTCAGCCCAATGGCTGCGGATCGCCGCGGCCGGTGCGCTTGGCATCCTCGCCCTGACCTTCGCGATCGCTTGTGGCGACAGCAAGGACAGCGATGGAAAATCCGCCAGCGACCAGGCACCATCGGACAGCGCTGGCCGCAGCTCAGACGCCAAAATGACCGCCGGCTACCCTACCTGCGCACCAGCTTCCGCAGCCAAAAACCTCACAGCGGCCGGCGCCACCTTCCCCTTCCCGCTCTACTCGAAGATGATTGACGAGTACCAGAAGCTATGCGGGACCAAGATCAACTACCAGTCCATCGGCTCCGGCGCAGGCATCACCCAGGTCACGGCGAAGACCGTTGACTATGGCGCTTCCGATGGCATCCTCACCCAGGCTCAGAACGAGGCCGCCGCGGCGGCGAACGAGGGCGGCCTCGTAATGATTCCCGGCACAATTGCCCCGGTCGCCGTCGTCGTGAACCTGCAGGGCGTCCAGGCCGGCCAGCTCAAACTCTCAGGTGATGTCCTCGCCGACATCTACCTCAAGAAGATCACCAGGTGGAACGACCCGCGGATCACCGCGCTGAACCCCGGCATGAACCTGCCGAGCAGCGACATCACGGTCGCTTACCGCTCCGACTCATCCGGCACTACGAACATCTTCACCAACTACCTGACAAAGGTGAGTCCTGAGTTCCTCGCCAATGTCGGCACCGCGAACTCCGTGAAGTTCCCCGGTGATGTTGGCGCCCAGGGCAACGATGGCGTCGCCGGCCAGGTGAAGCAGCTTCCCGGCGCTATCGGCTACGTCGAGCTCGCCTACGCGAAGCAGACCGGCCTGGCCTGGGTCTCACTGAAGAACAAGAGCGGCAACTTCATCGCCCCCTCGCTCGAGTCCGCGAGCCATGCTTTCGAAGGCGTCACGATCCCGGACGATACCCGCGTCGTCCTCACCGACTCGCCCAACCCGCAGGCCTACCCGATTACAAGCTTCACCTGGATGCTTGTCTACCAGGACGCCACCGACCCGGCGAAGGGCCAGGCGATTGCTCACTACGCCTGGTGGGCGATTCACGACGGTCAGAAGCTCGGTCAGGCCCTCGACTACCCGGCCCTTCCGGCCGATGCGGTGAAGAAGGCGGAAAACCTCATCCTGAACCTCAAGTGCGGCCCAGCCGCCTGTCTTGTCAGGTCCTAACAAGGAGAACACCGGATGGCTGCAAGTCCGACTGCTGCCTCCAACAAGTCAGCACTGCGAAGGCCCAGGCTCTCGATTTCGGGAGACTGGGTCTTCCAGCCGTTTATCTACGCATGCGGCCTGAGCATTCTCGCCGTCGCCGCATACCTCGGCTTGAAGCTGGCTGGAGAAGCTAAGCCCGCGTTCGACGAGTTCGGTCTGAGCTTCCTCTGGGGCACCAATTGGAACCCTGTACAACTGGAATTCGGCGCGCTGCCGGCGATCACCGGCACGCTCTCCAGTGCATTCCTCGCACTGGTCTTCGCCGTCCCCGTCGCCATCGGCGCCGCGATCTTCCTCACCGAGTTGTCGCCCGGCTGGCTACGGCTGCCGGCGACATATGTCATCGAGACGCTGGCCTCAATTCCCAGCGTCATCTTTGGTCTCTGGGCCCTTTTCATCCTCGTACCATTCGTTCGCGAGCAAATCCAGCCGTTCTTCATCGGCTACTTCTCATGGGTGCCGGCCTTCGACGGCCCCGCCTTCGGCATCAGTATCTTCGCCGCGGGCCTGATCCTCGCCGTGATGATCCTGCCGATCGTCACCTCGATCACCCGCGAGATCCTTGTTGCCGTGCCGAACAGCCAGCGTGAGGCGATGCTCGCCCTGGGTGCCACCAAGTGGGAGATGATCTCCGGCGCCGTTTTGCCCTATGCCCGCTCCGGCGTCGTCGGCGCGGTCATCCTCGGCCTCGGCCGCGCCCTCGGCGAAACGATGGCGGTGACCATGGTCATTGGCAACTCGTTTCGCATGCCGAAATCTCTTTTCGATCCCGGCCAGACGATCGCCAGTGGCATCGCGAGCCAGTTCAACGAAGCGACGGCCGGCGTCTACATCGGCTCTCTGATCTACCTTGCCTTCATCCTGCTCGTGATCGCGCTCTTGATTAACGTCGCCGCCCGCCTGCTCGTGAACCGGCTGATGCGGGTCCCCGGGAGGTTGCGCGAATGACTTCCCTGCCGGTTAGCAACCGCACCTCCGTAAGCGGAGTTGCTTATCGCAAGCTGAAGAACCAGATCATGCTTGGGCTCTGTATTGGTGGCGCCGCCGTCTGCATCGGTTTGCTGTTTTTCATCCTTGCCTACATCGTCGTCAAGGGCATCGGCGGCCTCAGCGTCGAGTTCTTCACGGACACACCGAAGCCGCTTGGTGAGACCGGCGGCGGTGTCGCCAACGCGATCATCGGCACCCTGATTATGGTTGGAATCGCCAGCGCGATTGCCATTCCCGCCGGCCTGGGCGCCGGTATCTTCACCTCGGAGTACGCCGGTCCCCGGCTCGGCGGTATCATCCGCTTCGTCGCCGATGTGATGACCGGCATCCCATCGATCGTCGTTGGACTTTTTGTCTACCTTGTCGTCGTCCTGGCGATGGGCCACTTCTCCGGCTGGGCGGGCGGCATCGCCCTGGCAATCATCATGCTGCCGATCATGGCCCGCTCCAGCGAAGAGATGCTCAGACTCGTTCCCACCAGTCAGCGCGAAGCAGCGCTGGCCCTGGGGATCCCGCGCTGGCGGTCGATCATGAGCGTCGTCGTGCCGGCCGCCACGCGTGGCCTCGTCACCGGTTCGCTGCTGGCGATAGCCCGCGCCGCCGGCGAGACCGCACCCTTGATCATGACGTCACTCGGTAGCCGGTTTCTGACCTTCAACCCGAACGCGGAAATGGACGCGCTGCCGCTGCGCATTTATCGTAACGCTATAGGTCCCTACGACACGGGTCACGACCAGGCATGGGCTGCTGCGCTCGTCCTTGTCGCGATGGTCTTCTTTTTCAGCATTCTCGCCCGGCTGATCGCGGGCGGTAATACAAAGCAGGGCAGGTAAATGGTGCAGATCGAAAAAACGGGCGCCTCAGCACAGTCTGAGACCGCGCTGCCCTCAGCAATCGACTACCAGGCGCCTCCAGCAAAGATCTTCAAAGAATCCAAATCGCTGGAGATCGACCACGTCAGCGCCTGGTACGGCAACTTCCGCGCCATCCGCGACATCACCATGGACATCCAGGCCAACCGCGTCACGGCCCTCATTGGCCCCTCCGGCTGCGGCAAATCGACCTATATCCGAACACTCAACCGCATGCATGAGGTCACGCCGGGGGCAAAGGTCAGCGGCAAGGTGATGCTCGACGGCGAGGACATCTACGCCCCGGGCAGCGATCCCGTCCTGCTGCGCCGTCGCGTGGGCATGGTGTTCCAGCGGCCGAATCCCTTCCCAACGATGTCGATCTTCGACAACGTCGCCGCCGGCCTCAAGCTCAACCGCATCGGCGGCGGCCGCAAGCGCTACGCCGAGATCGTCGAAAAGAGCCTCACCCAGGCCGCCCTCTTCGATGAGGTCAAAGACAAGCTCAACGAGCCGGCAACCAGCCTCTCCGGCGGCCAGCAGCAGCGTCTCTGCATCGCCCGCGCACTCGCGGTGGAGCCGGAGATCCTGCTGATGGACGAGCCCTGCAGCGCCCTCGACCCGATCGCTACCCTGAAGATCGAGGACCTTATGCGGGAGCTCGTCAGCTCCTACACAATTGTCATCGTTACGCATAACATGCAGCAGGCTGCACGAGTCTCGGACTCTACGGCTTTCATGTTGATGGGTGAAGAACGCTCTGGTGAGCTTGTCGAGTTCGGCGACACCAAGGAAATCTTCACCAACCCGAAGGACCAGCGCACCGAAGGCTACATCACCGGAAGATTCGGTTAGGAGCGACGACAATGGCGCGAGTACTGTACGAACGAGAACTCGCCGAGATCGAAGAAGACATGCTCGTCATGGCGGGCATGGTCGGCCGTGCGATCGACCGCTCAATTGAGGCCCTGAAAAATCGCGACGTCGATCTCGCCCACCAGGTTGTGCTGGACGACGTGGAAATAAACCGCAAACGCTACGAAACGGAGGAGAAGTGCCTCGAGCTGATCGCCACCCAGCAGCCGATCGCCGGCGACCTCCGTTCGATCGTCGCCATCCTCCATGTCATTGTCGACCTGGAGCGTATGGGCGACCACGCCGAAGGCACCGCCAAGGTTGCGATCATGCTGGCGGATGAGCCGCCTCTCAAGCCCTACATCGACATTCCCCGCATGGCCTCAATCGCCAGGGAGATGCTCGAGCAGAGCCTGGTCGCCTTCCGCACCCGCGACATCAATCTCGCCCGCCAGGTATCGAATCGCGACGATGAGGTGGATGCTCTGTACGACCAGGTCTACAGGGAACTGATCGTCTACATGATCAACGACCCAAGGACCATCGAGCGCGCCACTCACGTCACCTGGATCGCCCATAACCTCGAGCGCATCGCCGACCGTGTTACGAACATCTGCGAGCGCGTCATCTACATGGTCTCCGGCCGTATGGAAGAGCTAAACGTCTCGAAGTACTAGCTGTCAGCGTTCAGCAGTCAGCGTTTAGCTATCAGCTATCAGCAGTCAGCTATCAGCAGTCAGCAAGGCGCATTGCTGGGGCAGAATCGGCCACGGAAGCCAGAGCCCCCTGTCCACTCTTGAGAGGGGGTCTGCTTCGCGCTGCTAGCTGGTACCTGAACGCTGACTGCTGACAGCTGATAGCTAACAGCTATGTCGTCGCCAGCGCGCCGCTGAATTCCTTGTAGAGCTTCTGGACCTTCGGATCAATCACAACGCGGCAGTAGCCGTACTCGCGGTTTCGGTTGTAGAAGTCCATGTGGTAGTCCTCGGCGACGTAGAACTCCGAGGCTGGCGTCACCTCCGTCACCACGGGACTGTCGTACTCCTTCGAGTCGTTGATTTCTTTAATCACGCGCTCGGCTGTCTGCTTCTGTTCCTCATCGTGGTAGAAGATTGCCGAGCGGTATTGGGTGCCGACGTCAGCGCCCTGGCGATTGAGCGTCGTCGGATCGTGGGTCTCAAAGTAGACGTGCAGCAGGTCTTCGTAGGAAATCACGTCCGGGTCGAACGTGACCTGCACCGCCTCCGCATGGCCGGTGCGGCCGGTGCAGACTTCCTCATAGGTCGGGTTCGCCTTCGAGCCGCCGGTGTAGCCGGAAACGACCGAATCTACGCCACGGAGCCGCTGTATTACCGCCTCGGTGCACCAGAAGCACCCGCTTGCCAGTGTCGCTATTGCCATCGCAAAGTCCCTTCCCTGTCATCTTCTTCCAGTGTACGTCAGGCCTCCAAACCGCATTCGGAATTGCTTGCGTTTCAGATACGTTCCAGACGACGCCCAAGCTACCGCAGATGTGGTTATATCGAATGTCGCAGGGATACTCTACTATTACGGAGCGAATTCGAAGATGCGCGTTAGCAGATCGATTCGCGCCTGCAAGAAGACCAGAAGCTGAAGGAGCGCCGCGCCGGCTCATGAGGCAAGCAACCGCGACAACACGGAGTGAATCAGAACAGCTTACCGCCGCTCGTATTCTCGTCGTGGATGACGACGTTAACCTGACCCGTCTCCTGCGAGCGATTCTCCGCACGTCGGGCTTCGACGTGGTCACCTGCGGCGACTCCACCGAAGGCCTCCTGATCGCCGAGTCCGATCAGTTCAATCTGATCATCCTTGACCTCCGCATGCCGGTGATGGACGGCCGCACCTTCTACAAAGAGCTGCGCCAGCGCGGCGTTAAGACCCCGGTTGTCATCGCATCGGCCTACGGCGCCCGGGCCGCGCAAGCTGAGCTCGGCGCTCAGGCTGCGATCGAAAAGCCATTCGACCCCGATCGCCTCATCGACACCGTGACGCGGATCCTCGAAAAGGGCGAAACCGCCTAGCAAGCACGCCGCCTCATCCGAGGCCATGAACACTTTGGCCGGAGCTGCAGTCCATCGTTAGCTCCCATCGAGCGGCGAGATGCTGTAATCCTTCTTCCTATGGGGATGCCGATCGTCAGAAGAGCCACCGAGACTGCCGCGGTTTCGCGACGCTGCCGCTTACGCGAATGCACTCGCAATGACGAAGTACCACCCGGAACGAAGAGGAATCACGGCAGCAGGCATTATCCCGAAGAACTATCCAGGCTACTGCCATGCCCCAGAGCAGGCTCTGCTGGTTTGCGCCCGGCTGCTAGCCGGCTTTGAGGAGGTCGCGCACGTTGTAGGACTTGTCTTTGAGCAGGTCTTCCTTGCCGCGGAGGTCATTCTTGCCGCGGATCAGGCGCCGCCAGACCGTGAACTCGCGAATGTCGCCGTTCACTGCCAGGTAGGCCGTCAGCTGACCATCCTTCAGGTAGAGCACCGTGAACTTCGCGTCCTCGTAGTTGCCGCGGAGGATTACCGTGTCGCGTTCGCTTTCGTCGCCGGCCGATTCCAGCCTCAGGTCGAAGATGTCCGACCAGACGTAGCTCAGGAAGTCATAGGCCCGCTCGTTGCCGGCCGCCATGTTGTAGCCCGCGATCTGGCCGCCGTACTCGGCGTGGCCCCAGTGCTCGACGCGGCGGCGGCGGTTGAAGACGGGGTCGTGGTAGTTGACCACGTCACCGGCGGCGTAGACGTCGGGGTCTGAGGTCTGCTGGAACTCGTTCACGACGATACCGTTGTCGACGGCGAGGCCGGCGTCGCGCGCCAGCTCCACGTTCGGGACGATGCCGATGCCAACGCAGACGAAGTCGCAGTCAAAGACCTTGCCGCTCTTCGTCACGACCTGGTTCGCCTTTGTCGTGCCGCGGATCTCCGTCACCATCTCGTTCAGGACGAAGGTAATGCCCTTGTCTGTGCAGTAGTCCTGGAAGAAGCCTGCCAGCTCTTCATCGGCGAAGCGCGCCCAGATGTGAGGCATCGCCTCGAGCACCGTGACCTCCACGCCCAGCTGGGTTAGAGACGCCGCGGTCTCGAGGCCGATGAAGCCGGCGCCGATCACGACGGCCTTCTTCGCCGTCTTTGCCTCTTCCTGGATGCCTTCAGCGTCGGGCAGATCGCGCAGGTAGTAGACGCCGGGCAGGTCGGCGCCGGGGATCGGGATGCGGATGACGCGGCCGCCCGTGGCGATGAACGCCTTCTCGTAGCTGATCGTCTCGCCGTTTGCCAGGGTGGCGCTCTTCGAAGCCAGGTCCAGCGACGTGACCTTCGAGCCGAGCTTGAGGCCGATGTTTTGCTCCGTCAGCTTCTCGACGCTCTCGTAGATCAGCTCGTCGCGGCTCTTTTCGCCGCGAATCGATTCCTTGGAGAGTGGCGGCCGGTCGTAGGGCGGGATGTTCTCCTCGCTGACCAGGAGGATGCTGCCGTCCGCATCGGTGCGGCGGATGTTCTTTGCGCAATGGAAAGCGGCGAGTCCGCCACCGATGAGCAGGTATTTGACGTCAGCCACAATTCTCCTCTTGTCTCGCCTGGCTCTCAGGCCTTCTTGGGGCCGACCAGGATGTCGTCGCCCTCGACGCGCACGTTGTACACCTTGATTGGGTACTCGGGCGGCGCCTGCGTAGCCTCACCGGTGCGCAGGTCGAAGCGGCCCTCGTGCAGGGGACACTCGACCTGGCAGATGTCCGGCAGCAGCCAGCCGAAGCTCAGCGATGCGTCCTCATGTGTGCACATGTTCTCGAAGCAGAACAGCTCACCCTTGATGTTCGCCACCGTGACCTGCACGCCGTCCGGTGCCTGCACGGCCTTCATCTCGCCGTCCGGCAAATCCGCGGCCGACAGCACCTTGCTGTATCCGTCTTCCATTTTCCCTCGCTCTGTGTCAGGTGTGAGGCAATGCTACAGCCTGACAGAGCTAGAGAAAACCAAGTCCGGATCGCCAGAAGGCGCGCTGAGCCTGCTTGCGCCCCGCGTCACATCTCGGCGCTGTACTCCGGTGTCTGCAGCAGCGTCTCGAGGTCGTTGAAGCGCTGCGTCACCAGGGTTGTGATCGCGTCCGGGCCGTTCTTGAGGATGCCGAGCCATTCAGCAACCATGATCGCCGCGCCCAGGTATGGCACCACTTTCCCAAGGCTCGTCGCCAGCGCCTGAATCTGGCTGAGAAACTTGATCGCGTCGTCGGGAACGCCGAGCCGTCCGAGTTTCGTCCGTGCCTCAGGGCTACCATCCGGCAGTGCCTTGCTGATTCCGCTCAGCACCTTCTCCAGCGTTTCAGGCTTCACCGGCAGGCTGTAGCCCGGCGTCGAGAATACCGGCTTGCCCTGGGGCGTCTTTTTCGTGAAATTGCCGTTGCTGTCCAGGTAGACGCCGTTTGCCGAGAGAAATGGTGAATTCAGGGATCGCCACGGATGTGTGTCCTCCACGAGGCTGTTTGCGTGCTCGTTTGCTATATCTCCGCTCTGCCGCGGCATCAGATGGGAGATGGCGCCAGGACTAGCGGGAACTCAGGAAGCCGGAGACGTGCTTCGTGCCGCCTGGATCGCCTCCCGCTGCATTGCTGCCACCCGTTGCGAGTTGACCGAGACATCGTGCTGGGACGCCTCGAGCCCGACGAGGGCGCCCTGGAAGCGCGGCATGACGTAGCGCGCGAGCAGCTCGTAACTCTTGCGCACGGCGTCGCGGTCGGCCCATTCCACCGCCTGCAGCATGAGGCCGCCGAAGCCGCCGCTGCGCTCGTCGAGCATCTCGATGAAGGCAACGAGGTCGTCCGGCGTACCGACGCACCACGCGTGTTGCTCGACGAGCCACGGCAGCAGCTCGTCCTGGGGGATGCCGGCGTTCGGGTCGTCGTGAGCGAGTGTCTCCGTGAAGTAGCCGCGCTGATATTCCCCCGCCTTGATGCGGGTCTGGGCGAACGCTTCCTCCCGGGTCTCGGCGAGGTGGCAGTGGATGACGATACGCCATTCGTTGCGGTCCATCGTCTTGCCGTGCTGGGCTGCAGACTCCTCGGCGATCGCCCAGAACTCCCTGAGTGCCCCTTCGCGTTTGTCGCCGCGAGGTACCGAGAAGGTGAGGACCGCTGCGCCGTGCTTACCTGCCAACCGCATACCCGCCGGCGACTGCACCGCCGCCACGGCGATCTTCGGGTACGGCTTCGTGTAGGGCCGCAGCTGAAGACGGGCGTTGCGCAGCGTGAACCAATCGGTCTCGCAGTTGATCGGCTCCACCTCGGTGAACAGGCGAATGATCGCGTCCAGCGCCTCTTCCATCCGCGGCCGCTGCGTTACCGGCTCGATGCCCATCATCAGCGCGTCCGAGGACAGCGCCCCCGGCCCGACGCCGAATTGGAAGCGCCCGCGAGTCAGGTGGTCGAGCAGGACGATGCGGTCGGCGAGGATCAGCGGGTGGTGATAGGGCAGCGACGACACGCCGGTGCCCAGCTTGATGTGCTTCGTCCGCTCCGCCGCCGCGGCGATGAACACCTCCGGCGACGCGATCGTCTCCCAGCCGGCGCTGTGGTGTTCGCCAACCCAGGCCTCGTCGTAGCCGAGGTCGTCCAGCCACTCGATCAGCTCGAGGTCGCGGTGGATCGCCAGCGTCGGGTTCTCGCCCAGGGCGTGAAACGGCGCAAGGAAAATTCCGAACTTCATCCGCTCAGGTAGGGTCATAGCGAAGGCCTCCCGGTTCAGCCGCAATCTTACGACGTTGCCGCGCCTCGCGTGCCTGCCATCTCGTTACGCAGACGCGAGCGGGTATGCCGCCGCTTCGTGCGCTCGAAATTCACCGCTTGCGATCCTGTAGAGGTACGCAGATTGGAAACGATTCATGCTCGAGCTACGCCACCTCAGTAAACGCTACGGCGAAACCGTTGCCCTCGATGACTGCTCCTTCCATATCGAACGAGGCAGAGTACTTGGCTTTCTCGGCCGAAACGGTTCCGGCAAGACGACGACTATGCGCAGCATCTTCGGCCTTGTCGAGCTAGACGCCGGCCGGATGAGCTGGAACGGCAGCGAGGTAGAGCGACAGACGCGCTTCCGCTTCGGTTACATGCCGGAGGAGCGTGGCCTTTATCCACGCATGACCGTAGAGGACCAGCTCATCTACTTCGGCCGCCTCCGGCGCCTCGATGCGGCAACCAGCCGGGACGAGGCAGAGCGATGGATGACCCGGCTGGACCTCGCCGACCGCCGTAGCTCCGCCGTCGATAGCCTTTCGCACGGCAATCAACAAAAAGTGCAGCTTGCCGTCTCCCTTGTCGGCAACCCGGAGCTGCTCGTGCTCGATGAGCCGTTCTCAGGCCTCGACCCGATCGCCGTGGGTGTTCTCTCGTCCGTGATCCGCGAGTGTGCTGCCGAGGGCACAGCCGTGGTCTTCTCCAGCCATCAGCTCGACCTCGTCGGCGGCGTCTGCGACGACATCGCCGTTATTACGAAAGGGCACGTCGTCCTCGAAGGCGACCTTGACGAGCTGAGGCGCGATGCCCCAAACCGCGTGCTGGAGCTCCGCCTTCGTGACGAGCCAGGACCATCCTGGGCAGCCGGACTCGCGAAGAAGCTGCCCGATGCCGGCCTCGAAGCTGCGCAGGGCGACTATGTCCGTCTGCGGGTCGATGCCTCGACCTCGGCGGAGGAGATCATCGCCGCGCTTGCCTCTGGCGGCATGGAGGTGAGTGAGTTTCGCCTGGAACCGCCCAGCCTCGATCGTCTCTTCCGGCAGGCCGTAGGAGAGGCAGCATGAGTCCACTTCTGCTCATCGCGGCCCGGGAAGTCCGCGAGCGCATGCGAACCAGCTCCTTCCGCTTCTTCACACTTGGACTCTTCGCCCTCGTGATCCTCGCGATCGTCGCCATCGACAAGGCGCCGGACGTACTGAAGGGAGGCAGTGCTGACCTGGCAATCCCGGCCGACTCGCCGTCCTCCCTGCGAGACGCTCTCGATGGGGCCGCCGAAGCTGAAGATCTCGATCTGAACCTCATCGTCTATACGGACCTAGCCGACGCCCGGAGCCGGCTGACCGGCGGTGACGTCGACGCCTACCTCAACGAAGAGAGACTGACCTACGAGACGGATGCGGATGCGCGCCTGACAGCCACTGTTAGCCGCGGTCTCTACGCCTTCGCCCTGCAGCGAGGGCTCGAGGACGCGAACCTCGACCCGGCGACGCGCGATGCTTTGCTTAACCCCGAACCGGTCGGCGTCGACGTCCTCGACCCCGGCGCAGCAACGAAAGGCCAGCGCCAGCTTATCGGGTTCGCCGCTGCCCTCGCTCTTTACCTGACCCTGGCGATCTACGGCAACTGGATTCTCACCGGCGTCGTGGAGGAGAAGTCGACCCGCGTCGTGGAAGTGCTCCTTGGCCTCGTCCGGCCGTACGAACTGCTTGCAGGCAAGACGTTGGGCATCCTCGTCGTCGCCGTCGCTCAACTCCTCAGCGCTGTCGCCGCGGCAGTCATCGCCTTCGTGATCACCGGTGCCATTCTGCCCGCAGTCGCCGCCGATGTGGTTCTGGCGGCCGTGCCGCTGTACTTCGCCGGACTGGTGCTCTACAGCCTGATCTACGCGGCGGTTGGCGCCACAGTCTCGCGCCAGGCAGACGCCCAGGCCGCTTCGACGCCGATCGCCACTTTGCTGCTCGTGCCCTACCTCTTCAGCGCAGTCGTCGTCCCGCAGGCGCCCGACGGCCCGATTGCCACGCTGCTCTCGGTGTTCCCGCTGACCTCGCCGATGGTGATGCCGTCCCGAGTAGCAGTTGGCGACCCGAGCAGGATCGAGCTCGTGGCCTGCTACCTGCTGCTCGTCCCGGCCATTTTGCTGGTTGCCTGGATCGGCGGCCGCGTCTATTCCGGTGTCATCCTCAGCGGCGGCAAACCCCGCCTCGCGGCCCTCGTGGCGGCAGTCCTCAAGCCCGTAGAAGGCAGCTAAGCCGCCAACTGCGGAACCGAATTGTGGGCAGATCGTCATTGCGGGTTCATGCCCGAACGCGGCAGCGTCGCGAAGGGCGCGGTAATCCCGAGTGGTGCCTCGAGTTGTCTGCCGGGATTCATGCCCGCCACCTCGCCGGCAAGGTACATCCGCCGGAGTACGCAAATACTCCGGCAAGGTGATTGCATTTTCCTAACAGACCTGAATACTTGCGTCAGGTCACGCCGCACGGAAGTTCGCGAATCACAAGTCCGCCTTGCGCCCTTGTTCGCGTTACGGGCGGACGCTCCACGAGCAGCGCCAACGGAGGGCCGTGCATGGAGTCCTCACCACCTTTTTCACCTCGAAGCCGCCTGCAATTGCAGCGTACGAAGGGTGCTCTCCAGTTTTCACCCATCGAGCTCATCAGCCTTAGCCTCGCCTTCCTCGTCGCGGTCATCGCCGGTTACATGGCCTACGCCCGCATTTCCGGCCTCAATGAGACCGCGACCGCAACGACCCAGAGCGCCTACATCCCCGCCTTCGAGCGCACGCTCTCGACCTCCATCTCCGCCAGCGGCACCGTGCAGTCGACCCAGTCCGTGGCTCTCACCTTCGGCAGCGCCGGCAAGATCGCGAGCGTCAACGTTAAAGTCGGCGACAGGGTCACGGCGGGGCAGGAGCTGGCAACTCTCGACAGCACGCAGCTTCAGTCGGCGCTGCGCTCCGCTCAGACCTCGCTCGCCTCTGCCCAGGCGAAGCTCAGCGATGTCGTCAACCCCTCCGCCGCCGATCAGGCCGCTGCCCAGCAGACTGTCCTCAATGCCCAGAACCAGATCAACACGGCGCAGAAGGCGCTCGACGACCTCAAGCTCAAGCCGCTGGCAGCCGACATCGCTACCGCGCAGCAGGGCCTCAACACCGCAACCAACGCCCTGCAGTCCGCGCAGGATGCCATAACCAAGGCCCAGAAGGACCTCACCGACGCCCAGAACGCCACCGCCACCGCCCAGAACGACATGAACGCCGCCTACGACAAGCTCGCCCAGGCGCAGGGAGACGTGTCGAAGGCCGAGGATGCCTGCGCCGACGCTCCGAGCGCGCCGGGATTGCCCGGCCTTGGTAACCGCGCCGCCGATGCGCCCTTCGTTTCAAGTACGGTGAACTGCAAGAACAACGCGGTCAACAAAAAAGCGTACACCGACGCTATCGCCACCTACACAAGCACGGCGAACGCATACAACACCTCGATTACGGCGTACTCCACCAAGCAGGACGCCCTCGTCACCGCTCAGAACACGATCACGAACGGCAACCTCAACCGCAGCCTCGAAAACGCCCAGCTCGGCCTGCAGACCGCGAATCAGAAGCTCTCCGATGCCCAGAAGCCGGCAACCGCGCTCGACATCAGTGCTGCGCAGACCACGCTTGCGGGCGCGCAATCCGCTCTACTCACAGCCCAGGAAAAGCTCAACGACACTTTGAAGCCCGGCCAGGACGTCATCCTGCCGCTCCAGTCGGCGGTCGACCAGGCCGCCGGCAATGTCGCCACTGCGCAGGACAATCTCAAGCTGGCAACGATCACAGCGCCCTTCGATGGCACCGTCTCCGTCGTCAACGGCACCGTGGGAGGCCAGGCCACAGCCACCGGCAACGTGATCACGCTGGTCAATCCCAGCTTGATCCGCATCGACGCCAACGTCGACCAGACGGACGTCGCCAACCTCAAGCCCGGCCAGGCCGCGACGGCAACGTTTGACGCCCTTACGGGCAACACCTATCGTGCCACCGTCTCCACCGTGGGACTGACGCCGACGACCTCCTCGGGCGTCGTCACCTACGTCGTCTCCTTCGCCGTCGACACCTCGGCGCTGCCGGCTTCGACGCCGGTGCCTTCGCCCGGCATGACCGCATCGCTCTCTGTAGTCACCGCATCGGCGCCGAACGCCCTGGTTGTTCCCGCGCGCTCGATCAAGGGCAGCGGCGCGAACGCAACGGTCACGGTGAAGACCGACAAGGGCGACGAGCAGCGCCGCGTCGTCACCGGCATTACCAACGGCACCCTGACCCAGATCACCAGCGGCCTCACCCGCGGCGACCAGGTCCTCTACACCGTCAGCACTGCCTCGACGACCGCTTCGACAACGACACCGAACACGCAGCGAGCCGGCAACCAGCAGTTCGGCGGCGGGAACTTCCAGGGCGGAGGATTCCAGGGCGGCGGCGTCCAGGTGCCGGCTAACCGTTAAGCCATGCTGGAGCTCATCGACCTGGTCAAGAAGTATGAAATGGGCGAGCACACGGTCTACGCCCTCAAGGGCATCTCGCTGAGCATCCACGACGGCGAGTTCGTGGCGATTACCGGCACCTCCGGCTCCGGCAAGTCGACGATGATGAATATTCTCGGCTGCCTCGACACGCCTTCCTCGGGCCAATACCTCCTCGAGGGTGTCGACGTCAGCGACCTCACCGAGGACGAGCTCGCCTACGTCCGCAACCGCGCGATCGGCTTCGTTTTTCAAAACTACAACCTGCTGCCGCGTATGTCCGCCGTCCGCCAGGTGGAGCTGCCGCTGATCTATCGCGGCGTCAAGAACCGCCTCCCGCTGGCGATGGACGCCCTCGACGCCGTTGGCCTCTCCGACCGCTACGAGCACAAGCCGACTGAGATGTCCGGCGGCCAGCAGCAGCGCGTCGCGATCGCCCGCGCCCTGATCGCCGAGCCGGCGATCATGCTCGCCGACGAGCCCACCGGTAACCTCGACAGCCGCACCAGCCTCGAAATCATCGGCATCTTCCAGCGCCTCAACCAGGAACGCGGCATGACCGTCGTCTACGTCACCCACGAGCCTGAGATCGCCGAGCACGCCGGCCGCATCATCCAGATGAAGGACGGCGCCGTCCTGCGTGACTTCCGCGTCGAAACGCCGCGCCAGGCCGTCGATGAGCTGCGAGAGCTGGACGCCGGCGGGCCGGGCGACGACAACATCCTCAGCCCCGAGGAGATGCAGGGCTGGGCGGCCGGACCGGTGAAAGGCTGATGGGCATCGGCGATTCCGTAAAGCTTGCCGTCGAGGCGCTGATCGCCAACAAGATGCGTGCCTGCCTCACCATGCTCGGCATCGTCATTGGCGTCGGCGCGGTGATCGCGCTGATGGCGGTCGGCCAGGGCTCGCAGAAGTCCGTCACCGACAGCATCGCCGGCCTCGGATCCAACCTGCTCTTCGTCCGCCCCGGCGCCGCTGCCCAGACCGGCGGCGCGGGAGCACGCACCGGCGCCGGCTCGGCGCAGACCCTCACCGCGGACGACGCCACCGCGATCGGCGAGCAAGTCAACGGCATTGCGGCTGTCGCGCCCCAATCGGCCAGCGGCGGCCAGGTCGTCGCCGGAGGCCAGAACACCTTCACGCAGATCGTCGGCGTCACCCCGGGTTACCTCGACGTCCTCGGCATCACCGTGGCGAGCGGCAACTTCTTCACCGATGACGACATCACGCGCACCGCCCGCGTCGCCGTCCTCGGCGCCACCGTCGCTGAGACCCTCTTCCCCGACGGCGAGGACCCGGTCGGCCAGACGATGCGCGTCGCCCAGGGCCCCAACGGCGTCAACCTCCAGATCGTCGCCGTGCTCAAGGCCCAGGGAGGCAACTCGACCAGCAGCTACGACGACCAGGTCTTCGTGCCGCTCACGACGGTGCAGAAGCAGCTCTCGCTCCAGCGCGGCGCCCGCACGACCTCGCCTACGGTCAGCCAGATCACCGTCAAGGTCGCCAGCAAGGGGCAGATCGACGCCGCGAAGGCCGCGATCACCTCGCTCCTCCTCGAACGCCACGAGGTCGCCACTGCCGACTTCCGCGTCGAGAGCCAGGAAGACCTCGCCGCCAGCGCCAAGGAGGTGAGCCAGACGATGACGGTCCTCCTCGGCAGCATTGCCGGCATCTCCCTGATCGTCGGCGGCATCGGCATCATGAACATCATGCTGGTCTCCGTGACGGAGCGGACCCGCGAGATCGGGATCCGCAAGGCGGTCGGCGCCCGCCAGGCCGACATCCTGATGCAGTTCCTCACCGAGGCGCTCACCGTGACGGTCGTCGGCGGCCTGATCGGCATCGCCTGCGGCCTCGGCACGGCGCTGTTTCTCAACGGCCGCAGCGTCGCGGGCCTCGGCGACAACGTCCAGACCGTTATCTCCTGGCCCTCGGTGGGCATTGCCTTCATTGTCTCGGCCGGCATCGGCCTGTTCTTCGGCATTTACCCGGCCCAGCGCGCTGCGCGCCTCAAGCCGATCGACGCGCTTCGCTACGAATAGGAGTCCGCCATGCTCGTTACCTTCCGATTGCTGGTCGTCGCGCTCGCCATGATGGGCGTGGCGGTAGGCGTCTCCTTCGGCATCGGCGTCGCCTACGGCAAGGGAGATACCAAGACGGTAAACTCCGGCCTCACGGAGGCGCAGATCGCCCAGATCGTGGGCGGCAACGGCACCACGGGCGGCGGCGGCGGCAACTTCGCCAATCGCAGCGGGACGCCGGCAGCGGGCACGACGCCGGGCGCGGGCGGAGGTGGGAACTTCGCCGCCGGCGGCAACACCACCGGCCAGATCACCGCGGTCGACGCCCAGAACATCACGCTCACCACCGCCCAGGGCGCGACGGTAAAGGTCAGCGTCGCCCCGAACACGACGGTCCAGACCCTCAGCAGCGGCAAGGTTAGCGACCTCAAAGTAGGGGACTCGATCATCGTCGCCGGCGCACGAGGCGCCGACGGCAGCGTAGCGGCGACCAGCGTCAGCGCCGTGCCCACCGCCCTGCAGGGCCTCCTGAGCGGCAACTTCGGCGGTGGCGGCGGCAACCAGCGCCCCAATGCGCAGCCGACGCCGTAGCCCCCGGGAGGCGAGGCCTGCCCCTTTTGTCATCGGAGGGACGAAGATTCCGCCACCGATGGCGAGCAGGCATCGAGGGTTGTCGTTGGGCCGACGCTCCTGAACCGTCGCGCCGAGACGCCGGCTCAGGAGCGTCGTCTCGGCGACGCCAGCGTCAGCATCCCAGCCGCGAGCCGAGGCCTGCGGATTCGGGGAATTACGGGAATTATTGGGCATTTTTTGAATCTGCGTTTGGCAAATTTTGCGTGTCGGGGAAATCGGCGGCGGCGGGAGCGGGCACAGTCCGGGCAGCGTGCTTCCGGCGAAGAAGGATAGGGTACGGCAATCATGGGAGCAGGTTAGGGGATGAGGGCGTCAGCGCTGAGAGGTAATTGGCAGCAGGAGAGGCGGCTACTGGTTGCGGCCTACGACCGCCGCCTCGGCGAGGTCAGCGTCAGCACTCCAAGTCCCGAGCCGAAGACCACGACCTGCGCCACGACCACCCACGGCCACGGCGACTGGCCCGTAAACGCCCAGTAGATCGCGCTGACAGCGATGATGAGGGCTGTTATAGAGATTGATGCGGCGATGAGCTCAGTGAGGAGGGGGTTGGAAACTCCCAGAAGTCCAGCGATTGGCACAAGGTGACAGACTGTAGGATTAACTCATGAAGATTCTGGTGGTTAATGAGGCGGTTCACTTCGACTCCGTTGGCGACGAAGTGGAATATGTTTCTGGGGTCGGCTGGCATCACAGAGAACTCTATTCGATGGAGCCAATCTCATTCCATGACTACGATGCCTTCGTCTTGGACCTCGAAACGTTGCCCAATCTACCGGCCGCGACCTTGGAGTGTTCTGAGTTCCTGAGCCAGGCCGTAGACGGCGGTGCGTTTTTGCTGTGCTTCATTAAGGATTTCGACTTCAAGATGCTACCGGGCAGTTTCGAGTCGCGTTCGAACGAGGGGCGCGAGGTTGTGATTACAGGCGACGCATCGTGGCGAGACTTCTTGTCTTCGTTTGCGCGATCCTTCTACTACCGAACGGTCATCACGAAGGGTCGGTACGAACCTTTAATGACGACCAAAGCAGGAGCGACCGTTGGGTGCATTACGCCGGGCAATGGAATCCTTTTACTGCCACAGTGCTCAAGGAAGGAGGAGTTCTGTCAGCAGTTGTTCGACAGGATTGTGCCCCAACTGATCCCCGAACGGGCAGGACCAAGGCTGCCGGTAGAAATTAAGCCACCCGAATGGGTATCTGAATTGACATATGACGTAGTGAAGGCCAAAAACGAAGACCTCGCATCTTTGCGAGCAAGAATCAGGGAGTTGGAGGCAACAGCAGTTGCTTTACAAACCGAACGCGACATTCTTGCCGAATACGAGGGACTCCTCTGGCTCCGCGGCAAACGAGAGTTGGAACCTCTGGTCAGGAAGGCTTTGACATATCTCGGTGTTCCAGTATCGGAGGAGCCGCCAGTAGATGCTATATTTCGATCCGGTGACACCGTCCTATACGCTGAGATTGAAGGCAGTGATAACGCAATCGCTGTCGACAAGGGAAGACAGCTTCTAGGCTATATCAGCCAAGCGCCGAATCCGGCTTCTGTTTTAGGTGCGGTAATCGGCAATCCTTTTCGACTGTTCCATCCGGATAAGCGGCCACCTGACTCAAAGTGGTCGCTCTTCTCGCCAGAACTCACGAAGATCAGTGAGAGGTTTGGTTGGAGTTTGATAACAACCTACCAAATCTATCAACTGGTGGGGAGGAAAATGGCCGGAGAACCAAAGGAAGCAGAACGCAGAATGCGTGAGCTCCTGAATTTGCCGATGGAATGAAACTGCATTACTACGCCGAAACCGACTCCCTCTACATCGACCTGAGCGACCGGCCCAGCGCCGAGTCGCAGGAAGTTGCGCCCGGCGTTGTCCTTGATTTTGACGACGCAGGGACGCTGGTCGGCATCGATATCGACCATGCGAGCAAGCTGCTCGATCTTACGAAGCTTGAGACGGACTCTGTGCCGGTGACGGAGGCCTCGTAGGGCGAACTTGCAGCGACTGAGGAGACCCACCCTTGAAAGGGTGGGCTTTCTCACCGCCGCCAGGCCCTACTTCATGACTCCGACCTGCACGTTGCGGAAGCGGGCGGCGGAGGCGCCGTGGCCGGTGTGCATGACCTGCTCCGGCTGCCCTTTGCCGCAGTTCGGCACGCCCCAGACCTGCCAGCCGTCGCGGTTGACGATGGCGTCGCAGCTGCCCCAGAAGCGGGGCGTGATGCCGGTGTAGGTGGCGTTCTTGACGAGGTCGCCGAGCTTGCCGTGCTTGATCTCGCGCGCCAGCTCGGTGCCGAACTGGAAGTTGAGGCGGCGATCGTCGATCGACCAGCTGCGGTTCGTCTCCATGTAGATGCCGTCGTCGGTGGCGGCAATGAGGTCGTCGAAGATCCAGTCGCCGGGCTCAAGGCTGACGTTGGTCATGCGAATCAACGGCTGGCGGTTCCAGCCGGAGGCGCGCATTGCGCCGTTGCTGCGGCCGTCGACCAGCTCGGGATGCGCCGCCACCAGGTCGGGGCGGAGCTGCTGGAGCTGACGGGCGGTCTCGCGCGATGTGAGGTAGCCGACGAACAGCCCGTCGCGCACGACGGGCGTGTGCTGGGCCGGCACGCCCTCGTCGTCGAAGCCGAAGCTGCCGAGGCCGCCGGGGATCGTCGCGTCCGCGGTCAGGTTGACGGCGTCGGAGCCGTAGCGCAGCAGCCCCAGGTTGTCGACGGTCAGGAAGCTCATGCCCGCGAACGCCGCCTCGGTACCGAGCACACGGTCGAGCTCGATCGCGTGGCCGCAGCTCTCGTGCACCTGCAGCCCGACCTGCGAGCCGTCGAGGATCACCGTCGTGAGGCCGGGCGCCATGGTCTTCGCCGTGAGCAGCGCCGCCGCCTCGTCCGCCACCCGCTGGGCGTTGCCGGCGAGGTCGAGCTCCTCGACCAGCTCCCAGCCCCGCGCGGCGTGCTGGCCCCCGAAGCTGTTCGGGTAGGACCGCCGCTGCACCTCGCCGTCGTCGACCGCGGTCGCCTCGATGCCGGCGCCGGTCTCGATGAGGTCCTGCTCGACGAAGGCGCCTTCGGACGACGCGAAGGTCTTGGTCTCGCGCTGGTTGACGATCGACGCCTCGGTGGAAATGATCTGCGGCACCTTCAGCATCGTCTCGGATGCTCGCAGCAGCAGCTCAATCTTCTTCTCGAAGCTGACCTCGAAGGGGTCGATCTTCACCTCGGTCACAAAGCGGCCGCTGTGGCGCTGCGGCGTGCCAATATCGGCAGCCCTGCCGCGGACGAGCGCCGAGGCGCGGGCGATTTTCACCGCCTCCGCCGCGACGCGGTCCGCCTCCGGCGCGGTAAGCCGGTTGCTGCTCGCGAACCCCCAGTAGCCGTCGACGATGACGCGCACGCCGAAGCCGAGGCTCTCGTCCTCGACCAGCGCCTCGACGTTGTGGTTGCGGACGACGACGTTCTGGGCGCGGTGGTGGACGAGGCGGACGTCGGCGTAGGAGGCGCCGCGCAGGCGGGCGGTGTCGAGGGCTCGGAGGGCTATGTCACGCATGCGGTGATAGTAGCCCAAAGCGGAGCTGCGGGTCGTTCTAGCCGGGCGGGCGGAGTTAACGGTGCACGCCCTCACCCTCGAATCGCTTCGCTCTCTCTCGCTTTGCGAGTCCCTCTCCCGAGCGGGGAGAGGGGAAGCCCGGCTCAGCTATGACAGAGTCATTCTCGGGCCAATATCCCAACATGAGGGATCGCCGCGCCGAGTTGCGTTCGCAACAGACCGCAGCGGAAGAAGCGCTCTGGAAAGTCCTCCGAGGACGAACCCTCGGGAGGAAATTTCGGCGCCAGCAGCAACTCGGTCCATACATCGTCGATTTCTACTGCAGCTTCGCGGCACTCCTTGTAGAGGTGGACGGCGCGCATCACTTTACCTCCGGCGGAATGGCATACGACGACGAGCGCACTGCCTACCTCACCGCTCGCGGCCTACGAGTGCTTCGATTCACGAACGCGGAAGTGCTGAACAACCTCGACGCAGTGATTGCAAGCGTTGAGGACGCGCTTTCCCTCTCCCCCGGCCCCTCTCCCGAGCGGGGAGAGGGGTGACTATGCCTGACTCAAATTGCCGCGACACAAGTCCTATTCACAAGCTGGAAGCGACGTTGACTTGGAGAAGGCGCAGGATGAGGTCGCTTCTAGAGGTAACTTCTAAGTGAATACTGGTTCCCTCTCCGCGCTCGGGAGAGGGCTCGCAAAGCGAGAGAGAGCGAAGCGATTCGGGGTGAGGGGCTCTTAGCGCGTCATCGCGCGGTACAGGACCTCGACACCCTTCATGAAGTCGTCCAGCTCCATCGCCTCGGCCGGGTTGTGGGAGCCGCCCTGGTTGCGCACGAAGACCATCGCCGCCGGTACGCCGTTCTTCTGAAACACCGCGGCGTCGTGCCCGGCGCCGCTGCCGATATCCATAAAGGGCATGCCGAGCTCGCGGCAGGCCTCCCGCGTGTTCTCCATCAGCGTTGCGTCGAGCACCGCCGGCGTCGTCTCGATGCGCTCGCCGAGCTCGAAGCGCACGCCCCGCTCCGCTTCGACGACGGCGCATTCCTGCAGGACGAGGGTGTGGAAGGCATCGAGCGTGTCGAGCGACTGGCTGCGCATCTCGAGGCTGAAGCCGACGTCGCCGGCGATGCGCGACAGGGCGTGCTCCTGCGGGTCGGTGCCGATCATGCCCGTCGTGACGACGAGGTCGGCGCCCTCGGCAACGAAGCGGCCCCAGGCGTCGTCCACGCGCGCCAGCAGGTGCGCCAGCGCGAAGACGGCGTCATGGCGCATCTCGCGCGGCACGGCGCCGGAGTGGCCGGCGACGCCGAGGCAGTGGGCATCGAGGTGGCGGTAGTTGCCGCGGATGCCGGTGACAACGCCGACCGGCAGGCCCTGCGCCTCGAGGATCGGGCCCTGCTCGATGTGCAGCTCGAACCAGGCGCCGATGCTGCCCGGGTCGACCAGCGGCTTTTTGCCGGTAACCAGCGACACATCGACGCCCACAGATTCGAACGACTCCCGCATCGGCCGGCCGGTGTCGCGGTGCGGACGCTGCATGTCTTCAGGCGTCAGCACGCCGAAGAACGCGTACGAGCCCAGATACGCCTTGCCGAACCACGCCGCCTCCTCGCCGCGGAGGCCGATAAAGGTCAGCGGCCGCGTGATACCGCCGCGCTGCTTCGCCTTGATGAGGCAGAGCAACGCCGCCACGCAGCCCGCGAGGCCGTCGTAGTTTCCGCCCTCCGGCACCGTATCGAAGTGGGAGCCGACCCAGAACGGTTTGGCGGTCGACTCCATGGGCAACTCGACGACAAGGTTCGCCACGGCATCCATGCGGGTCGAAAGGCCTGCGTCGCGCGCCGCCTCTTCGACCACCCGCATCGCCGCTGTCTCGACCTCGGTGTACGACGGCCGCGTGACCCCCTGGCGCCCCATCGACATGGCGCGGATCCGCTCGAACAGCGATGCCGCAAGCTCCCGGTCGTTCTCATCGAAGACGGTCTCGGCGTTGGTCATGGCGTACTTCCTTTCTCGCTCCCGCAGAACGTAGGCCAGCGGCGGTGGCCAGGCAACCACAACTTTGGCGAGAATAGAAGGGCAGAAGGGCAGAAGCTGACGGCAGAAGGCTGAAAGCTGACGGCAGAAGGCTGAAAGCTGACGGCTGAAAGCTGACGGCTGAAAGCTGACGGCTGAAATGCGATACCTCGATGGACGAAGCAAACGAATTCGCGGGTATGAGCCACGAAGAGCTCCTCCAGCTCGGCGCCGACCGCTTCAACGCGAAGCAGTTCTTCGAGGCGCACGAGGCCTGGGAGGAGGTCTGGCTGGACGCCGATCGCGAACTGCGCGCCTTCTACCAGGGGCTGATCCAGGTCGCCGCCGCCTTCGTCCACCTGCAGCGCAACGAATATCCCGGCACCGTAAAGCTCCTCCATGAAGGCCTCCGCAAGATCGAGGCCTACCCGCCCATCACCCTTGGGGTCGACCTCGGAGCCCTGGCGAAAGCCTCGCGGGAGGTCGAGCGGCGGGTGTTGGAGGTCGGGGAGAAGGGCCTCAAAGAAATCGACATAACGACATTGCCGCGAGTGGATATCCGCACGGAAGCCAGAGATCCTTGAGTCCGTAGCGACTGCGCATCGTCTCGCCATCCTTGCCGGTGCCGGTAGCGCCGCCGTGCCGTAGGTGCGCTGTATACAGCGCACCTGCGGCACAGATGGGGTTCGGTGTGAGGGCTAGGGCGAGGAGTGAGGGCGCGGTTACTGCACGGCGCTGATGTTGAACATCTGCCTGGCGCAGACCGAGGGGAATACCTTCGAGTCCGCTGGCAGGATCGTCGGCTTGCCAGCCGCGATGTCGACGATGAGATCGTGGTCCGGCGTCGCCAGCAGGGTCACGGATTCGCTGTAGATGATGCCGCTGTAAATTGCTCCCTCCACGGTCTCTCCATCGCAGAGGATGAACACGTAGAAGTAGCGCATGATCGGCTGGCTGGCGTAGTGGGCGACCTCGTCCGGTGTCAGGGTGGCGAGTGGCGTAGGCCTGGGCGCTGCCGCCGCTGCCTGGACCGGGCTCGAGACCTCATCGCCGCCGTCAAAGGCGTGGTAGAAGCTGTAGGCGAGCAGGCCGGCGATCATGGCGAACGCGGTGACGCCTGCCGCCGCGCCGATCAGCACCGGGAGCCGTCCGCCGGAATCACGCTCCTCCATCCCGGAATACGATACGCCCCTTTGCCGTGCCAGATACGCGGTGCTATAGTTATTGAGGTCAATGGTTTCAATGTAGGGAGTGGGCCTTGGCCCACTTTTTTGTTAGCCGAAACCCAAGGAGTAACGTGTGGCAACCGCAGTCCGCGGCACGACGCAGAACCTGAAAAACGACTTCCTCACCGCGATCACCCAGCTCGCGGCGGAGAAGAACCTGCCCAAGGAAGTGGTCTTCGAAGCCGTAGAAGCGGCCCTTGCATCTGCGTACAAGAAGGACGCCCTCGCCGGCGCCAACCTCGTCGTCAAGATCGACGGCGGCAACGGCGGTATCCGCGTCTTCCAGCAGAAGACTGTCGTGGAGGTCGAAGAGGACATCTCCGACGAAGCGATCGAGATTGATCTCGACCGCGCGAAGGAGATCCAGCCGAACACCTACATCGGCGACATCCTCACGATCGAAGTGACGCCGGAGAACGCCGGCCGCATCGCTGCTCAGACCGCCAAGCAGGTCGTCCTTCAGCGCCTGCGCGAAGCCGAGCGTGAGGTCGTCTTCGAGGAGTACTCGGGCAAGGAAGGCGACATCATCTCAGCCGTCGTCCACCGCCTCGAAGCGCGCCACGTCTACGTTGACCTCGGCAAGACCGAGGCCGTGTTGCCGCCGCCTGAGCAGGTCCGTACCGAGCACTACCGCCCCGGTCAGCGCCTCAAGGTCTACCTCCTTGAGGTGCACAAGGCCAGCCGCGGACCCCAGGTTACCGTCAGCCGCACCCACAAGAACCTCCTTCGCCGCCTGTTCGAGCTCGAAGTGCCGGAGATCTTCCGCGGCACGGTCGAGATCAAGGCAATTGCGCGTGAGCCCGGCTTCCGCAGCAAGGTCGCCGTGTTTTCCCGCCAGGAAGGCATCGACCCGGTCGGCGCCTGCGTCGGCCTGCGCGGCATCCGCATTCAGAACATCGTCAATGAGCTGAACGGTGAGCGCATCGACGTCGTCCAGTGGAACCCGGACCCGGCGAAGTTCGTCGCGAACGCCCTCAGCCCGGCCCAGGTCCACGACGTGCGCATCCTCCCCGACGGCACGACCGCCGAGGTGATCGTCGGTGACCGCCAGCTCTCGCTGGCCATCGGCAAGGAGGGCCAGAACGCCCGCCTCGCGGCGAAGCTGACCGGCCTCCGCATCGACATCAAGAGCCTTTCCGCCACTGAAGAAGCCGGCGACGAGGCCACGCTGGCGATGACCGCCGAGCCCGACGTGAAGCGCGAAACCCCGATCTGGGACGAGCTGCGAGAGCAGGAAGAAGCAGCCGCGGCCGCAATCGCGACCCCCGTGGCGCCGGCGGCGGGCCCTGCCCGCGAACTCGAGCCGGTTGCCGCCGAGCTCGAGGGCGATCAGGCGGCAGCCCTTGTCGAGCAGCCCTCGGCACCGGCGACGCCGATCGCGGCGCCTCGACCCGGCGGTGTTCGCTTCGGCGAAGAGATTCTGCCCGCGGCGGCACGTCCCGCGACCGAGGACAACACGCCGCGCCGTGCCAGCAGCGGCGGCGGCGCGCGCCCTGGAGCCCGTCCCGGCGCGCGCGGCGGTCCGCGGCGAGATGACGACGGCCGCAGGGGTGGCCGTGGCGGCGGTCGAGGCGGCCGTCAGGACCGCCGAACGATCGATGATGAAATTGAAGAGGAGTTGGAGGCCGTGCTCGAGGGCGAGGACTTCGACTTCTTTAACCGTGAATAGGAGAACTACTTGCCAGCGACACCCGGCCGGCTGCCACAGCGCACCTGCATCTCATGCCGCTCTACGAGCGGCAAGCGGGAGTTTGTGCGCCTTGTCCGCCTGCCTGAGGGCATCGAAGTCGACCTGACGGGCAAGAAGCAGGGACGGGGGGCGTACCTCTGTCCAAATCCTGATTGCTGGGAGACGGCGTTGAAGAAGGGCCGCATTGAGCAGGCCCTCAAGACCAAACTGACGCCGGATGATCGCCTGCGTCTGACCGAGTTCAGAGTCGGGTTGAGTCAGGCCACGACCGTCTAACGCTGCACGGCTATCTGAGACGCGTTGGGAGTGAAATTGGAGGAACCTTGGTTACCGAAAGCAAGCAGATAGAACTACCGGCAGCACTCACTGTCAAAGAACTCGCCGACCAGCTCAAGGTGTCGCCCGTCGACATCATCAAGGAGCTGATGAAGAACGGCGTGATGGCCTCGATCAACCAGGTCATCGACTACGACACCGCCGCCATCGTCGCCACCGACTTCGGCTTCGACCCGATCGAGGGCGAGTCGGCCGACTCCGGCGCTGCCGAGGCTCCCGCGCCCGGCGCTGCCCGCGAGGCCGTTGCCGAGGAGGAAGAGGACCCGGCAACTCTCGTAGGCCGGCCGCCGGTCGTCACCATCCTTGGTCACGTCGACCACGGCAAGACCAGCCTCCTCGACGTCATTCGCTCCGCCAACGTCACCGCCGGCGAGGCGGGCGGTATCACTCAGCACATCGGCGCGTACCAGGTCGAAGTCAACGGCCAGAAGATCACCTTCCTGGATACGCCGGGCCACGAGGCGTTCACCGCCATGCGCGCCCGCGGGGCCCAGGTCACCGACATCGCGATCATCGTCATCGCGGCGGACGACGGCGTCATGCCCCAATCGATCGAGGCGATCAACCACGCGAAAGCCGCCGGTGTGCCGCTGATCATCGCCGTCAACAAGATCGACGCCACCGGCGCTGACCCCGACAAGGTGCTGCAGCAGCTCACTTCCTACGACGTCCTCGTTGAGGAGTACGGCGGCGAAGTACCCGCCGTGAAGGTATCTGCCCGCACCAAGGAAGGCATCGACCTGCTCCTCGAGAACATCCTTCTCGTCGCCGAAGTCCAGGACCTCAAGGCGAACCCCAACCGCGCCGCCTTCGGCACCGTGGTCGAGGCTGAATTGACCACCAACCGCGGCCCGGTCGCCACCCTGCTCGTCCAGAAGGGCACGCTGCACGTTAGCGACTCCCTCCTCGCCGGCGACTCCACGGGGAAGATCAAGGCAATGTTCGACGAGAACGGCAAGCCGCTGAAGGAAGCAGGTCCGTCCACGCCGGTCCGTGTCCTCGGCCTGCACGAGGTGCCACTTGCCGGTGACACCTTCAACGCCGTGAAGGACGAGAAGTCAGCGCGCGCTGAGATCGAAGAACGCCACCGCGCCCGAGACGAAGCTCTCCTCCGCGAGGCGCATCCGGTCAACCTCGACTCGCTCTTCGGCTCGATCAGCGCCGGCCAGGTCAAGGAGCTCAACCTCATCCTCAAGACCGACGTCCAGGGCTCGATCGACCCGATCCGCCACTCGCTGGAGCGCCTCAGCCAGGAGACGGTGCGCGTCAAGATCATCCACTCCGGCTCCGGCAACATCTCGGAATCGGACGTCATGCTCGCCGTCGCTTCGAAGGGCATCGTCATCGGCTTCAATGCGAAGCCCGACGTCGGCGCAAAGAAGCTCGCTGAGCAGGAGCACGTCGAAATCCGCCAGTACAGCATCATCTACAACCTCATCGAGGACGTAGAAAAGGCCCTCCACGGCATGCTGGAGCCGGTCTACGGGGATGTCACCGACGGCCACGCGGAGGTCCGCCAGATCTTCAAGATCAGCCGCCTTGGCAACATCGCCGGCTGCCAGGTCATCGACGGCACGATTCACCGCAACGACCTCGTACGCGTACTCCGCGGCGGCCAGGTGATCGCCGAGACGAAGTGCGAAACCCTCAGGCGCTTCACCGATGACGTCCGCGAAGTCGCCACCGGCTACGAGTGCGGTATCCAGCTCGAGTTTGACCGCATCCAGGTCGGCGACATCTTCGAGTTCTACCACAAGGAACGCATCAACTAATGGCGAGGAACAAGGAACAGGGAGGAAGCAGGGAAGGCCACCACGCCTCTCCTGCTTTTGAGCGCCGTCTTCAGGTCGGGCCTCACGCCCTGTGCCTTGTTCCCGGTGCAACGTTGCCGCAGCCGGAGGTCGCTCGCTGATGTCCCGCCGCATGGAGCGCCTCAACGAGCTGATCCGCGCCGACCTCAGCGACCTCATCCTGCGTGAGGTGCGCGACCCGCGCCTTGGCGGCCTGATCTCGATCACGAAGGTCGATACCTCGCCCGACCTGTACACGTCACGCATCTTCGTCAGCATCATGGATGAGCCGAAGCAGCAGGAGATTGCCCTGCGCGCCCTCAACTCCGCGGCCGCCTTCTTCCACCGCGAGCTCAAGGCCCGTCTTCAGACCCGCCGCGTCCCCTTCCTCAGCTTCCAGCTCGACACCTCAATCGCCGAGGGCGCCGAGGTGCTGGCGCTAATGAACGAGACCTCCCGCAAAGACCTGCCGCCCGAGCCCCCCAAGCCCGGCGACGACTAACATCGACGGCCTCCTCATCGTCGACAAGCCGGCAGGCTGGACCTCTTCGGACGTGGTCGCCTTCGTCCGCGGCCGCAGCCGGGTAAAGCGCGTCGGACACACCGGTACCCTGGATCCAGCGGCGACCGGCGTCCTGCCACTCTGCCTCGGCCAGGCTACCCGCCTTGCCGAGTACCTCAGCGACGCCGACAAGACCTACGTCGCCGACGTCCGCCTTGGCGTCGAGACCGACACCTACGACGCCGATGGCGAGATCATTGCCACCTCCGACGCTTCGAGCATCACCATCGCGGACATCGAAGCTGTGCTGCCCCGCTTTACCGGTGACTTCGGCCAGACGCCGCCCGCCTACAGCGCGATCAAGCGCAACGGCGTTCCCCTCTACAAGCTCGCCCGCGCCGGCCAGTCGGTCGAGCTGCCCGTGCGCCCCGTCCACGTCGAAGGCCTTCGTGTCCTCAGCTATGAAGCCCCTTCTCTACGGCTCGAAATTGACTGTGCCAAGGGCTTCTATGTCCGCTCCCTGGCGCATGATCTCGGCGCTGCCCTCGGTGTCGGCGGCTCCCTGACCGGCCTCGTCCGGACCCGCGTCGGCAGCTTCCACCTTCATGACGCCGTCGACATGGATAGCCTCAAGCAGGATTTCGAAGCGGGCACCTGGCAGCACCGCCTCTGGGCGCCCGACGAGATTCTCAACCACTGGGAGGCGCTGATCCTCGGCGCCGACAACGAACGGCTGATCCGCACCGGCCGCCCAATCGCGGTCACCGAAATACGCAGGGCCGACAGCCGGGGCCTCGGCCGGGCCTATGCCCTCGATGGTAGCTTCCTCGCCGTCGTCCGCTGCGAATCCGCCGGCGCCTGGAAGGCCGAGAAGGTCTTAAAGCCTGGCTAGCAGCAAGGCTGTCTCGCCCCTGAACCTAGTGGGCAAAAACGGAATGCGATGCCGAGGGACGGGAGACCGCGACGCCGCTGCGGCCGGCTCGCGGAGGCGTTTTGCGGCCACGGCGATCGGACGGGACTGTCGGAGCCCGGCGCGTGTCCAATCGAACACCTGTTGCTATACTGAAACCGATCACGACTCGATAAAGCAGAGGTTCTATGAGCACTCGAAATCAGCGACCGGATCCCCGCCGTGTCCGTCGCCAGCGTCCCACCCGCAGCAGCAACAGCAGTGGCGCAACCCTGAGCAACAGCTCTGTGCCGACCGCGCTGCGCTGGCTGACTCACAAGTACGTCTTCATCGGCTCCGGCCTCGTCTTCGCCATTGGTATCGCCCTCGGCCTCGTCAGCGGCATCCTCTTCGACAGCGGCCTTAACACCGCCGGCGGCCCGATGCAGGCGAACGAGGCTGCCGACGTGGCACGTGACGAAACCGGCGCCACCGCCACGCCATCGGCTGCGGTAGGCACGCCGACGCCCGAGATCAAGCGCTACACCACCGTTCCCGCTCTCACCATCGACCCGGCGAAGAGCTACACCGCGACGATCAAGACGACCCAGGGAGACATCACGATCAAGCTCGACCCCAACTCGTCGCCTGATGCTGTGAACGCCTTCGTCTTCCTGGCCAACCAGCAGTACTACAACGGCACCGTCTTTATGCAGGTCAACCCGGAGGCGCCGAAGTTCACCGCCCAGGCCGGCGACCCCACGCAGACCGGCCTCGGCACGCCCGGCTTTGATGTCAACGAGAAGCCCACGAATTTGCCGTTCGTCAAAGGCGCCGTCGGCTACGACAGCGGCCAGTTCTACATCTCCTACCAGGACGCCCCGGCGCTGAACGGCAAGGAGACGATCATCGGCAACGTGACCTCCGGCCTCGACGTCCTCGAGAAGCTGAACCTCCTGAATGTCCGGCAGAATACCGGGTCGCCCGACAAGATCACCTCTGTCACGATCACAGAGTCATAGTTCGATGATCGCGCCGCAGACTGCGATCCAGCCGCCGGCCTGAGCACCGTATCAGGGCAAGGGCGGCCACTCACCTCCTCAATTGGTTCTGAGTAACGAGGCAGCATGAACACGCGCGACATTCGAGAGACCTTTACCCGCTTTTTCCAGGAACGTGGCCACCGCCGCATTCCCTCCGCTCCGCTGATCCCGGTGGACGACCCCACGCTGCTCTTCACCTCCGCCGGCATGGTCCAGTTCAAGGCCTACTTCCGCGGCCTCGCCACGCCGCCCGCATCGCGCCTCACCTCGATCCAGAAATGCTTCCGCACCAGCGATATCGAGGAGGTGGGCGACAACCGCCACTGCACCTTCTTCGAGATGATGGGCAACTTTAGCGTGGGCGATTACTTCAAGCCCGAGGTCATTCCCTGGGCCTGGGAGTTGCTCACGGCCCCGCAGCCGCAGGGCATGGGCCTCAACAAAGACCGCATCTGGGCTACGATCTTCGAGACTGACGACGAGGCCTACGAGCTGTGGCGCAGCGTCGGCATCCCCGACGAGCGCATCCGCCGCTACGGGGAAGAGCACAACTACTGGTTTGCCGGCCCCGTCGGCCCCTGCGGCCCCAACACCGAGATCAACTATGACTTCGGCGAATACGAGGGCTGGCAGCCGCACGACTGCCACCCGCAGTGCGAAGTGCCGGGCTGCCGCCGCTTCATCGAGCTCTGGAACCTCGTCTTCATGACCCTCTTCCAGGCGGAAGACGGCACCCGCACGCCGCTCGCCCAGCGCAACATCGACACCGGCGCCGGGCTCGAACGCTGGCCGCTGCCGGTGCTCTGGGAGCAGCAAGTCGATTGGCAGGGTAACCACCACGCCTGGAAGCAGCCGCCGACGATCTTCGACGTCGACCTCCTCCGACCGCTCGCCCAGCACGTCGGCCGCATCGTGGGCAAGGAATACGAGGCCGCCTCGGACGAAGAGCAGCGGGCAATGCGCGTGGTCGCCGAGCATGCCCGCGCCGCGACCTTCCTGATCGCCGACGGCGTCACACCGGCCAACGACGGCCGTGGCTACGTCCTCCGCCGTCTGATCCGCCGCGCCACAAGCTTCGGCCAGCGCCTGGCTGGAAGCGTGACCTTCCTCGAATCCACCGCCACTGCCGTCATCGAGCAGATGCAGGATGAGCATCCCAACCTCGTCGAGCAAAGCGCCTTCGTCCTCGCCACCCTGCGCGCCGAGGAGACGCGCTTCAACGAGACTCTTGTCGTCGGCCGCGGTCAGCTCGAGGAGTACAAGGCGAAGCACCCAGACCGCCAGATCGCCGGCAGCGAAGTCTTTCAGCTATGGGATACCCACGGCTTCCCGCCGGAGCTAACGCTGGAGCTGCTCCGCGAAGACGGCTACACCGTCGCCGATCCCGAGAGCTTTGAGCAGCTCATGGAGGAGCAGCGCAGCCGCTCCCGCGCCGCCACCCGCTTCGAGGGCGACGGCGAACGCATCCAGGTTTACGCCGAGCTTGGCCTCTCACCGACCAACTTTGTCGGCTACGAGTCCACGATCTCGATGGCCGGCGTCAGCGCCATCCTTATCAACGGCAGCACGATTGTCCGCCGCCTCACCGCCGAGATGGCTGCGCGCGCCTCCCGCATCGAGATCGTCCTCGACCGCACGCCGTTCTATGCCGAGGGCGGCGGCCAGGTCGGCGACCGCGGCGACCTCGTCTGGGACGGCGGCCGCTTCAGCGTCACGGATACCCAGCACGTCGGCGAGGGCGGCGTCACCGTCCACATCGGCAGCCTCGTCGAGGGTGAGATCAGCATCGGCGACATCATCGAGGCTCGCGTTAGCGAAGAAGCCCGCGCCGATACCGCCCGCAATCACACCGCGACGCATATCCTCCACGCCGCTCTGCGCCAGATCGTCGGCAGCCACGTCCGCCAGGCCGGCTCCCTCGTCACGCCGGACCGTCTTCGCTTCGACTTCACCCACCTCGAAGGCCTCAGCCCGGAGCAGGTCAGGGCCGTCGAGCTGCTGGCGAACCGCGCCGTCCGCGACAACATCCCCGTCAACATCGAGTACCAGGAATACGCCGACGCGATCGCCGGCGGCGCCCTCGCCTTCTTCGGCGACAAGTATGCCGACATCGTCCGCGTCGTCGGCGTCTGCGATACCGAGATGGGTCAGTGCTTCAGCAAGGAGCTCTGCGGCGGCACTCACGTCCACGCCTCCGGTGACGTCGGCGCCATCGTCGTCCTCGGCGAATCCTCGATCGGCGCCGGGCTTCGCCGCATAGAGGCCCTCACCGGCCGCGCCGCTGCCGAGCACATCCGCGAGCAGGAAAACACCGTCGGCCGCCTCAGCGCAGTCCTGCGCATCCCGCCTGCCGAGATTGAGACGCGCGTCGCCGCCCTGCGTGACGAAAACGACCAGCTTCGCCGCCAGCTTCAGACCCTCGAGCGCCGCCTTGCCCGCGCCGAGGCCGAATCGATGCTGGCTGGCGCCGGCGGCACAGGCAGCGCCGCCACCGCCACCGACGACGTGGCGCGCATCGGAGAAACCGCCGTCATCGTCCGCCGCGTCGACGTCACCAGCGCCGACGGCCTGCGCTCCGTCGGCGACGTCCTCAAGCAGAAGTACAGCAGCGCCGTCATCCTTCTCGCCTCCGTCATCAACGGCGCGCCCCAGTTCCTCGCCATGTCGACGCCCGACGTCACCGCCAAGATCGCGGCGGGGAGCGTCGTCAGCACCGCCGCGAAGCTCGCCGGTGGTGGCGGCGGCGGCCGCCCCGACATCGCCCAGGGCGCCGGCAAAGACGCCGCAAAGCTCGACGCGGCCCTCGAAGCCGGCCGCAAGCTCATCGAGGAGAAACTGAACGGTTAGGCGCACAAGTGGTGAAGCGGTTCTGCTCCATGAGAAGTCCGGCAGGTGATGGTTCCCTCGCCCGCCGCCGGGAGAGGGCAGCCGAAGGCTGAGAGAGCGCAGCGATACGGGGTGAGGGTGTGCCCCAGAACGGTTAACACCCCTTTGATGAGCCTAACGCCCCGCTCCGGTATGATTGCCAACGGCTAATCCTTGGAAGCAACCACCACGCGGGGCAGAATTCTCGGACTGGACGCCGGTGACCGGCGGATTGGAGTGGCAATCTCCGATCCGGACCGCAGCTTTGCTCTCCCCCTCCGTACCGTCGAGCGCGACGGCCGCGGCGGCGAATGGAACGCCCTCGAAGCACTGATCAGGGAGGAAGACGTGACCGAGGCTGTGGTAGGACTGCCCCTCTCGCTCAGCGGTGAGAGCGGCGCGCAAGCAGAAAGTGCGCGGGCGTTCGCCGACGAGCTCCAGCGCCGGATGAGCCTCCCCGTACACATGATTGACGAACGTCTTTCCACCCAGGAAGCGATCCGCCGCGTGGCGCCCGAGCCCCGCGCCCGCAACAGCCGCCGTGAGCGAGGCAAGGCGGCCGCCGCCGACACCGACGCGATCGCCGCCTCAATCATCCTCCAGGCGTACCTCGACCGCGAACGTTTTCGGAGTGCCTCTGCCGGATGAGCGGCCAGAACGCTGTCGTCTCGTCACTTATCGTTGGTGTCGCTCTTGCCCTGGCGATCGGCGTTGGCGCCTGGATGATCGTGGGCGCGCCGGCCGCCGTGCCGAAGAACGGCCTCGAGCTCGCACCGCCCACCGATAGCCAGCCCATCTATATTACGGTTGAGGCGGGCGATACCGCCGCTTCAATCGCCCGGCGCCTTGAAGACGCGGGAGTAATCGATAGCTCCGGTGGATTCCAGCGCCTTGCCGCGATCACCGGCGCAGAACGCAGCCTCGCCGCCGGCGAGTACGAGTTCGTCCGAGCCACCAGCACCCTCGACGCCCTGACCCGCATCCGCGACGGCCTTACCTCTGCCCGCATCGTCGGCTTCCCCGAAGGCATGCGACTCGAAGAGGTCGCCGCGCTGCTCGAGAAGCGCGGCGTCGTCAAGGCTGACGACTTCCTCACCGCAGCCAACACCATCGCCACGTCCGGTAGCGACATCGATACCGACCTGCTCTCCAGCCGTCCCCGCACGGCGACGCTCGAGGGCTACATCTATCCCGCGACCTACAGCTTCAGCCGAACGATCACGGCGAATGAAGTCGTCCTGACCATGCTCAACGCCATGTCTGAGCGCTTCACGCCGGAAATGCGGGCCGAAGCACGCGCCCAGGGCCTCACCGTGCACCAGGTCCTCACCCTCGCCTCGATCGTCGAGCGCGAGGTCGTCGTGCCGGAGGAGCGGCCGGTCATCGCCAGCGTCTACCGCAACCGCCTCGACGAAGGCATGCCGCTGCAGGCCGACCCCACGGTGCAGTACGCCATCGCGGCGCGTCCCGGCAGCGTCGCCCAGTTTGGCTATTGGAAGAAGGAGCTCTCGCTCACCGATCTCCAGTTCCCCTCCGCCTACAACACCTACGTCGAGCCCGGCCTGCCCCCGGGCCCAATCGGCAGCGTCAGCATTCAATCAATTGAGGCGGTCATCCATCCCGCCAAGACCGACTACCTTTACTTCGTCGCCCGCAACGACGGCACGCACGCCTTCAGCGCGACCTTCGACGAGCACCAGCTGAACGTCCAGCGCTACCAGCCATGAGCCGGACTGCAATCGGGCAATGGATCACGGAGCTGCCTGTCCCGCCTGAATCGCCTCTGGAGCCACGCCCATGACTAAACGCCTGGCGATCATCGGCGACCCCGTCGGCCATTCCATCTCGCCGGCTATCTACAACGCCACCTTCCCCGCAATGGGCATCGATGCCCGCTACGAGGCGTGGCGGACGCCGCGCGATCAGGTCGGAGGCGCCATCAAAAAGCTGCGCGCCGATGACATGCTCGGCATGAATGTCACCGTGCCCCACAAAGAGGCCGTCCTCGATCTCCTGGACGAGATAGATCCGGCTGCACGGGCGATCGGCGCGGTCAACTGCGTCACAAAACGCGACGGCCGCCTCGTCGGGTACAACACCGACAAAGCAGGCTTCGTCGACTCGCTCCGTAACGCCGGCTTCGAGCCCTCCGGACGCCGCGCCCTCGTCCTGGGCGTTGGCGGCTCAGCCCGTGCCGTTGCCGTCGGACTCATCGAAGCGGGAGCCGCGCATATCGTCCTCGCCGGCCGCCGTCCCGACGCCGTTGCCACCCTGGCGAGCCATCTCCGCGCCTTCGCCCCAGCGGCTTCGATCAGCGAATCGACGCTGGCAATTGCTGATCTCGAAGTGCAGACACCGGCGGCCGACCTCGTCGTCAACTGCACGCCCGTCGGCATGCACGGCACCGGCAACGAAGACGAATCACCGTTGCCCGCCGGCCTCCTCCGAAAAGGGCTCTGGGTCTGCGACCTTGTCTACCGCCCGCCGCGTACCAAGCTCCTGCGAAATGCCGAGGCGGCCGGTGCCTTCAGCCTCGGCGGCCTCGAAATGCTGGTGCTGCAGGCGGCGGAGTCGGTGCGATTGTGGACGGGCAGGGAACCGCCGGTCGACATAATGCGCGAGGCCGCGCGTCGCGCCCTCGGCCTCTGAGATTACAATAGCTTCGTATGGAATACGGGATCATTATCATCGTCCTGATCCTGCTCTTCGTCGCCTTCGTCATCCTGCAGGAGACTTTCGCCCAGCTCCACTGGCGAGGGCTGGTCGAGCAGGGCGACGTGGGCGCGATCCGGGAGCTGGTCGACGTCGAAGCGGAGCGCTGGCGTACCTCGCGCGTGCCGCGCGGGACGCCGGCGCTGCTCTGGCACGGTGTCCAGACCGTCGAGCTGCTCGAGGTCGATGAGCACGGCATTCGCCTCAGCTGTAACGCCGAAGGCGAATTTGCCCTCAACAACGGCCGCCGCATCGAGACGAGTAGTCCTCTCGCCGAGGGCATGAAGATCACTCAGAAGCTTGCCGAGATGGCGCTCTACGACGTCCCCAACGTGAAGCTCGACCACGTCCAGATCGACGTTTACACTTCATTTCGGGACGAGGCAGGTCATTTCGAGCCGCGCTGCATCCTCAGCACCCGTATCGAGCGTCACAGGGTCGAGCTGGTGGACTGGGAAGAAATCAGCGCGGTCGACTTCATCAGCCTCAATGACGGCTACTTCGTGACCGGCTCCGATGGCGCCGTCCACCCGATTGAGCCTTTGACCTGGGCCGAGGAACCGGCCGGGAGCAACTAGCATGCACTTCCGTTTTCTCACCGCGGGCGAATCGCACGGCAAAGGCCTCCTGGTCATCGTCGAGGGGATGCCGGCCGGCCTGCCGATCTCCGAGGACTACATCGCCAAGCACCTGCGGCGCCGCCAGGCCGGCTACGGCCGAGGCAAGCGCCAGCAGATCGAGACCGACTTCGCTGAGATCATCAGCGGCGTCCGTCACGGCCTCACCATGGGCGGCCCCATCGGCCTGCGCATCGAAAACCGCGACTGGAACAACGCCAACTGGCAGAAGCGCATGTCTATCGACCCGATCGACGAGGAGATCGAGCGCCTCACCGCCATGCGCCCCGGCCACACCGACCTCGCAGGTTCTGTGAAGTATGGTCTCGACGACGTCCGTCCCGTGCTGGAGCGCTCCAGCGCCCGCGAGACTACCGCCCGCGTCGCCGCAGCGGCGGTCGCTCGGCGCATGCTCGAGGAGCTCGGCATCAACGTGAACAGCCACGTGATCGCCGTCGGTGAGGTCGAAATCCCCTTCATTCCCTCACCCGACTGGGACATTGTTGAGAACTCCGTCGTCCGCTGCGCCGACCCCGCAACCGAGCCGAAGTTCATCGCGCGCATCGACCATTCCCGTGAGAGCCTCGACACCGTCGGCGGCATCTTCGAAGTACGTGCCACCGGCGTGCCGATCGGCCTGGGCAGCTTCGTCCAGTGGGACCGCAAGCTCGACGGCCGCCTCGCGCAGGCGGTCATGAGCATGCAGGCAGTCAAAGGCGTCGAGATCGGCGGCGGCTTCACGACCGCGCGGCTTCCCGGCTCGGAGGTCCAGGATGTCATCCTGCCGCGGGAGCAGTGGGCGGAACGACCATGGCAGCACGCCTCAAACCGCGCCGGCGGCCTCGAGGGTGGCGTCACGAACGGCGAAGACGTCATCGTTCGCGGCGCCCTCAAGCCGATCTCGACCCTACCGCGCGGCCTCCCGACCGTCGACCTGATCACCGCCGAGCACACCAACGCCTTCTACGAGCGGTCCGACGTCTGCGTCGTTCCCGCCGCCGGCGTCATCGGCGAGGCCATGGTCAGCGTCGTCCTGGCCGACGCCGTCATGGAGAAATTCGGCGGCGACCACCTCCGCGAGGCGAAGCGCAACTTCGACGCCTATATGAAGACGATAGGCCCCCGCGGCGAGGTGACGTTGTGACACTGAGGGTCTATCGCTGGCCCTTTGCTCAGGATTACATCGAAGGGCTCGCTCCCGAGAAGCAAGAGCAGGTAACCGAAGCCATAGAGCAACTGGCACGGGGCTTCCCACCGAAGGTCGACACCGCCGGCATTGAGGGAAGCGATGACGTCCTGCTGGCACGCCTTACTCAAAACGAAATGGAGGATGGCCCTATCCTCCTCATCGAAGTGCGGCCGGAAGCTCGCGACCGTGCGTTAAGAATCGCCCGACGCCGACGCTCTGTAACTAAGCCCAGGCTGACGCGCGAGCAGGCAGCAGCAATCGTCGAGGCAGGCATCGGTAAGGGTGCCGGATCACCGTCCGGGACCGAATACGTCGATAGCATCCGCCACATCTGGAAAGGCCTGTCGCCTCGTGCCGAACGCAATCCTTGACACGTCGTTTTTTATCGATCTATGGAACGGCGATCCCGGCGCGCGCAGCGTCTGGCGAGACATTTTTGCCGGCGACACATCTTGCTCGTACTCTGCCATCACCGCGTTTGAGCTGTGGGTAGGTGACATTTCGGAAGCTGAAGCCGACTTTTACGAAGGCCTCTTCTTCTTCCTCAGCTCAGTTGACCTGACGGAAGAAGCAGCTCGCATTGCCGCTGACCTCCTTCATGGTATGTCTCGAGACCAGAGAGAACGACTTTTCCGCGATGCATTAATCGCTGCAACTGCCAGCACTCGTGATGAAACCGTGTACACACGGAACCTGCATGACTTTGCGCTCCTCAATGTTCCAGCGCGGGAATACTGAATGGCCTCCGCCACCCACATCACATTGATCGGCTTCATGGGCACCGGCAAATCCACCGTCGCCCGCCTCCTCGCTGAACGCCTCGGCTGGGACCTCGTCGACGGTGACGCGATGATCACCGCAAAAGCCGGTAAGCCGATCCCCGAGATCTTCGCCGAGGACGGTGAGATGGCCTTCCGGAAGCTCGAAGCCCAGACCTACGCGGCGATCGCCGGCCAGAGCCGCGTCATCGTTGCTGCCGGCGGTGGCGCTCCACTCCTCGACGAGACCCGCAAGGCCATCGTCGCTGCAGGCCTCGTCGTCTGCCTCGAAGCCGCGCCCGAGACGATCGCGGCCCGTCTCGCCGCCGCCTCGGACGATGAGCGCCCCCTCCTCGCCGACCGAAACCTACTCGCTCGTATCCAGCGCCTCAAGGCACAGCGCGCCGCCATGTATGCCCAGGCCGACCTCACCATTAACACCGACGTCCTCAACGCCGGCGAGGTCGTCGACCAGATCGCCGGCTGGCGCGCTCTCTACGGCGAGAAGGCCGTCGCGCGCCCCGGCCGCCTCGAAGCGCTCAGCGCCGCACCTGCCTTGCTACCGCCGATCGTCGATGCTCCCGGCGCCGCTGCAATCGTGCGCACCGTCTCCGGCGAGTACCCCGCCTACGTCGAATGGGGCGCCCTCGACCGTCTCGGCCAGTACACAAAACGGGCCACCAACGCCAAACGCGTGTTCCTCATCTCCGACGAGCACGTCATGTCACTCTGGGGCGAAGCAGCCACCGGTAGCCTCCGCGAAGCCGGCATCGAAACCCATACATTCACCGTTCCCCCGGGCGATGGCACCAAGAGCCTCGAGACCGCGGGCGCGGTGTACGACTGGCTAGCCTCCCATAAGGCCGAGCGCCGTGACGTGATCGTCGGCCTCGGTGGCGGCATGGTCACCGACTTCGCCGGCTACATCGCCGCGACCTATCTGCGCGGCATGGCCGTCGTCCAGGCGCCCACCAGCCTCCTCGGCATGGTCGATGCCGCGATCGGCGGCAAGACAGCCGTGAACCACGCCGGAGCCAAGAACATCGTGGGCGCCTTCTGGCAGCCGAAAGCCGTTATTGCCGACGTCGCTACCCTCAAGACGCTGCCGCAGCGCGCGCTCATCGAGGGCATGGGCGAAGTCGTCAAGCACGCCTTCATCCGCGACGCCGAGCTCCTCGACGTCCTCGAGACCCGCCTCAACGACCTCCTTGCCCTCGACCCCGGGTTGACGACCTGGGTGGTCGCCCGCAACATCCAGATCAAAGCCGCCGTCGTCAGCGAGGACGAACGCGAGACCGGCGGCGTCCGCGAGCTCCTCAATTACGGTCACACCCTCGGTCACGCCTTCGAGGCGGCCGGCGGCTACGAGCAGCTCCTCCACGGCGAGGCGGTCAGCGCCGGTATGATGGCCGCCGCCGAGATCGGCCGCCGCGTCGGCATCACGCCCGAAGACCTCGTGTCCCGTCAGCGGCGCCTCCTCGAGCGTTACGGCATGCCTCTGCGTCCGCCCCTCGGCCTCGATCCGGACCGCGTCCGTGCCGCCCTCGCCCTCGACAAGAAAGTCGTCGCTGGTGGCCAGCGCTGGGTCCTCCTTGAAGACGTCGGCAAGCCCATCGTAACCGCCGACGTCCCGCGCGACATCGTCGAGGCCGTGACGGCGGAGTTCCTCAGCCCGGCGTGAGTGCTCCTCAAAACGCCCTGCTGCGAACCCTCGTCCGTGGCCGCACCCAGGGCGTCGGCTTCCGCGCATTCGTCCTCGATCGAGCCGGCCGCCTCAGCCTCAGCGGCTATGTCCGCAACATGCCCGACGGCAGTAGCGTCGAGGTAGTCGCCGAAGGCCCGCAAGAACTCCTTGACCTGCTCCTCGCCGCCCTCCGGGAAGGCCCGCCTCTGAGCCGGGTAGAGCACGTCGACACCAGCTGGGGTGAAGCAACCGGCGGCTATCGCGGTTTCGATATCCGCTAGCTGTAACCGATAAGCGAGAGCATTTTCTTCACCGCGAGCAAACTATTCAAGTGGCTCTCTGCAGACTGGAACCATGAGCAGGGAAGCAGTCCACGTTCGCCGAAACACTCATCTCCCCGTATTGGGCAAGTTCACAGAGACGCCTGCCGGACGGGCTATCGACCAGGCTATCGACGACGACGTTTCAGGCCTGGCGGCGGAGCTGGCATATCGAGCCGCGCTCGCTCTGCTGCCATTTTTGCTTATGCTCGCTGCGTTGCCGGGCGTCGTCGGCTCCGTCTTCCACGTCGATGACATCACGCGGCGTCTAACCGACGAGGCTGATTCGCTGCTGTCCCAGAATTCCTCCGACATGATGCGGACGCTAATCGAGGAGGTTGGGCGCTCGCAGGGCGGTACGGCGTTTGTCTTCGGCCTGCTGGGCACGATCTGGGCGGGGACGATGACGACCAGCGCGCTCCGGAAGGCGCTGAACCGCATTTACAAATTCGACGACCAGACACCACTCCTCGTCCGAAAGCTCACCGAGCTCGGACTGACCATCGTGTCGGGCCTGGCGTTCTTTGTCGCGATCATGAGCCTCGTAGTCGGACCTCAACTCCTCGGGGAGGACAGCGCCCTGACGAATCTCGTTTCGCTGCTCTTCGCGCTGATGGTGGTGCTGGCCACCGTGTCGCTCCTGTATTGGCAGGCGCCTTCAGACGAGCATCGCTACAAGTGGGTCACGCCGGGAGCGCTCCTTTTCGGTGGAGGCTGGCTGGTCTTCTCGCTCGGTTTCTCCGTCTATCTCTCGCGCTTCGGCATGATCAACCACGTCTACGGCTCGCTCGGCGTGATGATCGTGCTTCTTATCTGGCTCTACGGCTCGAACTTCTTTCTTCTTCTCGGCGCGGAGCTCAATGGCGCGCTGGCACAGGAGAAGGACCCCGGCGTGGCACAAAGGCGAGACTAGATTGGATTTTCCACTGCCTGTCGGACGGAGGACGCCGTGAATGCTATCGAGGCCGAGATCAGCGGGCTGCTGGAAACGCAGGCCGAAGCAATTCGCGGCAAGGACGTCGACCGGCTGATGTCCCTGTATTCACCGGACGTGATGTACTTCGATGTCGTGCCGCCGCTTAGATTTGCCGGTGTCGGTGCCCTGGAGCGTTTCACGCGCTGGTTCGATGGCTTCGACGGCGCGATAGGAATGGAGACGCGCGACCTGGAGATATCGGTGGCCGGTGACATCGCCTTTGCCCATTTCCTCAGCAAGACGAGCGGGAAGTTAACAAATGGGCGTGAAGTTGGGTCCTGGGTCCGTGCCACGAGCTGCTGCGTCCGCAGGAACGGCGGCTGGCTGATCACCCATGAGCACATCTCGCTGCCGGTCAACCCCGCAACAGGACTCGCGACGATGGACCTGAAGCCCTGACTGGTGAGATTGGCCCTAGTCGCCGATGCCGGCCCCGATTTGCGCCTCGATCGCCTCAACCGCCCTGGGCCTTCCTGCGGCCTCAGCAGCAACGGCCCGCAACACGTTCAGAATGTCGCGGTTTGTCTGAATGAAGCTGGCGCGCTCGAAATGAATGCCCGTCTCCTCGCAGACCTGCTGCAGACGAGGCGTGATCCGGCGCAGCTTGTAGCGCGGCGTTTGCGGGAAGAGATGGTGCTCCGTCTGATGGTTGAGGCCGAGGAGGATAAGCTCTGTGAGCTTGCCGCCGGTAACGCTGCGGCCTGTGACCACCTGCTCTTTCCAGCACATTGGGATCCTAAGCTTAGAATTCCACGTGGACAAGTTGTCGC
>JADMIO010955767.1_pt1 | contig 71029 bp, 53 predicted proteins | sample 8958161 | NCBI WGS metagenome assembly JADMIO01 (sample SAMN16585339, study PRJNA669376) | soil metagenome | isolation source: Crop rotation soil | place: USA: Cullars Rotation, Alabama | collected 2011 | reverse complement strand
GCCGCGACTTCAAGTCACGTGAATTCCAAGCTTCGGATCCCACTGTGCTGGAAAGGAATTTTCCTTGGGGCGAGAGCAACCGCGCAGAGCCAGATGGCGACGATGGAAGTCTTGCCCAAACCCGTGGGCAGATTAGCCGATTCCGGAATCTTAGCCTCGGTGAAATTGGCAAAGAGCGCTTCTTGCCAAGGGAAGGGCGAAGAGCCCGTCAGTTCCTTAAAGAGCTTGGGAAAGTTCTGCGGTTGCATGAGAGGGAACACTATTGGGCCGCGGTCTTGCCTAGGCTGATGCGGGGTCGACCAGCCGGGAGTCGGCCGTAGTGCCGCCGGTCGGCCCGTCGGCTTGGCCAACACGGTAGCGTTCGCCGCAAGCGAGAGGCCGGTGGTGACTAACCGTTCCTTCAAGCCCTTTAGTGCATTTGGGGATGTCAGGTATAAGTCGGCTCATGGTTCCTGCCTTCGTGAGGCGCCACTACGGATCGCCTGGTCTGCATTGTCCGTGTTCGCGCCAAGGCTAAATCCGCACTGGTTTTTTCCTTGGCGGTGTCATCCTCTACCAATCGTCCTTCAAGAGCGCCAGTATAAAATCAATTCAGCCCCCTACTATTCTATCCGTCTACGGTTCCCCTAACTGGACGGGCGCGGCCGCGAAGGCGTGTCCATGAATCCTGTTTAGCCGGGTGCATTCTGCTAGTCTTTCGTCGCCGTCGTTTCCACTGTCTCCGATTTCCGAGAAGACTCCCGAGTCTTGCTGGCCTCGGGCAATTATTCGGATTGATCTTATCAGTCGCCCTTACGCCCTTGCCTTATATGGGCTTGGTCTGACCGAAAGGCGGCTCTTACCCCTCCACTCTCAATCGGCTTTGAACCGCTCGAGTCTGCTGCTGGAAATCTACCCCTTAAAAACCTCCTTCATCCTTAGATCGATTACTTACCGATGTTATACCAATTTCATGGGGGCTTTGATTTTTTGATTCCAACGACCCACCAGCGATTAGCCAACTCTCAACGTGTCACGCTCCCGGAACGGGTTGTCACGCTCAATGTCACGCTCAAAAATTTGCACAAGTGGCTATTTCTAAACGACATGTAAAAGTTTGTCACGGTGTCACGCTCATTTTGGGAAAGGGGGGGTGGGGTGGGGGTGGCGGCCTCGAGCACGATGGGCCAGGATGCATTCCTATCGCGGGTCTTTTTCCCAGGCGCGTAGCACCCGCTCGATCATGTCGTCCACCTGGGGACTCAGATTTTGTTGTGCGGGATGTCGCCTCAGCCACTCGACGGATTCGCGGACGCCTTCAGCGAACCGTTTGCGCGTGCGAAACTCGGGAACGTAGCGTTTGATCTTCGAATTATCGAAAACGCCCGGCAACGATTTGTCTCCCTTAAGATTGCCAGTCAATTCCGGCACCGCTGCACAGATAAAATCCGTTGGCACTGGCACTACCCTGGCGGCTTTTACGCCGAGAGCGTTTATAATCGCTTCGTAAATTCGGTTCCAGGTGAGCACCTCGTCCCCGGTGATATGGAACGCCTCCCCGATGGCGGCCTTGTTACCCACCAGGCCAGCGAGGCCGACGGCAAAATCCTCCGCCGCCGTAAGGGTCCATGGATTTTGTCCGTCGTCCGGGACAAACACCGGCAATCCCCTTTCGAGCCGCGCGGCGAAACTATAGCTCGAACTGGATACCGGATTTGGAATCCACCGCCGCGAATAGGTGTGGGAAGGACGAACAATCGTGAGGGGAAATTGTCTCTCCCGCTGTTGCTCGCCAAGCCAGCGTTCGCACTCGATTTTCTTGCGGGCGTAATCCCACCACGGATTCCCCAGGGGGTTTTCTTCTGTTAAGGGATGCGAGTCCCGGGACCGGGCATACACCGTCGTCGTGCTGATGAAGATAAATTGCCGAACCCGGCCCTGAAAGATTTCAAAGGCCGTCTGGGCATCGGTCAGATCGTAGCCGAGGAAATCGATCACGATTTCCAGTTCCTCTCTTTCCAGCGCCTGGTGGAGGTCCCCGGATTTCTTGCGGTCGGCTCGGATAGGACGGCAGCAGGCGGGCATCTCGGACTGGCCGCGCGTTACCAGTGAAACCTCATGCCCGCGCTGATGGAGCAGGCTGGCGCATTCCCCTGAGATATTACCGGTGCCGCCCAGGATCAGGATTTTCACGGGCTTCAGCAAAACCGGCCCCCCCGGGTACTTCAAGCACGTTTCCAGCGGCGCCGAGGTGAAGCGGCGCGAATATACTGGCTCGCCACCGTCGTTTCCGATCATCCTTCAGCCCTGGCAAGCGATGGCGGCACCAAGCACTGAAAAGGGCACGGCTACCCGGCCACCTCGCAGGTGGAGGTTGTTTCGCCGGCGACATTGTTATCTGCCCACCTGGCGAGGCTGGCTAATGCTGATCCTACTGGCTTGCGCTGTAGGGACCTTCCTCCTTCGCACCATCTATCCCTTTCTCGCGGTGCACCATCCGGTGACTGGCGGTATTCTCGTGGTCGAAGGCTGGGTTGCGGATTATGCGCTTGAAGCTGCCGCCGCTGAATTTAAACGGGGCGCCTACGACACACTTTATGTAACGGGAGGACCGTTGGAATATGGCGCTCCGCTCTCGGAATATAAAAGCTACGCGGAACTGGGAGCGGCGGTGCTATTGAAGCAGGGACTTGCAACCAATGCTGTCCAGGCTGTTCCTGCTCCTTACGTGCAGCAGGACCGCACCTACGCTTCAGCCGTGGCTCTCAAACAATGGCTGATGGAACACCAGCGGCCGGCGAAACCCCTCAACCTGGTAACGATCGGCCCGCACGCCCGGCGGTCAAGATTGCTCTATCGCAAGGTTTTCGGAGAAGGCCAAACCCTGGGAGTCATCAATGTGCCGGTCCAGGATTATGACCCCGAGCGATGGTGGAAAAAAAGCGCCGGTTTCAGAGCTGTGGTCGATGAAACCGTCGCTTTTCTGTATGCCCGTCTGATTTTTAACCCGTAAACGTCCCGGATGGCTTAGCGATACCGATCAATTTGCATCCGTGAATGATCCAACTGCACAGGCGTTCCCTCAGAGCGGCCGGTATCCCTATAGGTGTCGTCGGCTGTTCCACCCTGATAACCATTGCGATTGGTCGCACATCCGGCGGCAAAAAGAAGGGCCGCCAAACCGAATATTGACATGATCACTTTCATGTATAACCGTCGCACTGGTGTCCGCGCAAACCATGGGGATTAACCCGTCTGAAACGCCTGTATTTACGGGTTGCAAAGGTTTTCCGGCGACAAAAGGATGAGTAAAAATTTTCGGCTCGGTGTCATCATTCTGGGCGCGGGCAGGTCGCGCCGCATGGGCAAACCGAAGCTTTTATTGCCGTGGGGCGAAACGAGCATCCTCGGACATCTGCTCGAGCTCTGGTCCGCCCTTCCGGCGGTCGAGCAAGTCTGCGCCGCCTGTGCATGGGGTGATGAAAACATTCACTGCGAGTTGGCCCGGCTTTCCTTCCCGGTCGAGCGGGTCATTTTTAATCATGCGGCGGAAGGGGACATGTTCAGTTCGATCCGCTGCGCGGCCCGATGGGCGGATTGGCCTGAGGTGCTGACGCACTTCGCGTTTGTGCTGGGTGATCAGCCGCAAATTTTGCGCTCGACCCTGGAACAACTGATCGCATTTTCGCAGGGCAATCCGGACTCCATCTGCCAGCCCGTTTTTCAGGATAAACCGCGTCACCCGCTGATTATGCCGCGCTGTCATTTCGCGGAACTGGCCTGTTCATCCCTGCCCAATCTGAAGGCATTTCTCGAATGGCTCGCGCCTTATTGCGCTGCGTTTCCCTGTGGTGATCCGGGTGTGGCGATGGATCTGGACACTCCTGAGGATTACCAGCGCGCGATTGCTCATGTGTTCGGTTCAGGACCCGCCGCTGCCCGGAAGCCGAGTAATACCAAATAGGTCAGCGGCGTTATTGCCGCTGATTCGGATCGGCGATCAGCAAGTGTAATTTGCGGAGAATAGCTGACGAATGTGTCGCACTCTTGTCGGATGTTCCAGTCCTGCCTGCGGGTTGAGGCAGCTGCGGAAGGAAACAAGGTTTGCCGCTGGATCGCACAGGCTGAATAAGCCAATCCCGGCCGCCTTCCTGGCGGACCCGTTGGAGAGCCAAGGCCTGGTAATCGGGCTTTTCCAATCGAGCCAGCCAGAGGCGGTGATGACTGAACGAGAGCATGGAGAGATCGCCGGGGCTGTCTCCAGCCGCCAGGAACGGGCGAGTGCCAACCGCATCCCAAATACAGGCCACCTTGCCTGCGTAAGTGGAGGCGGGAAATTGCAAGCGGCTCGTGAGCTTGTAGCGTTTAAGCGCTCCTGTTTCGAGCCGCAGGTAGCGCGGTTGTTCCCGCACCAGTAATGCATCTTTATAAAGCCGATCCTTTCCGTCCTTAAGCAGTGATGACACGCCGACCACATTTTGTGGCCGCACTTCCTTTTTGACACCGAGCGCTCGCAAACGCGGGTTTAATCCGTGCATGACCAACCAACGCACACTCCAAACATTGCTTGCCGACACAATCCAAATTTCGAAATCATTTTGAATCAGCGCCCCGATCAATTCCACCATAGAGGGATAAAACACCGGCACTGGATAGCATTGACCTCCCGGACTCGCTTCGATAAACGCCGGTTCATTTTGGTTGGAAAGCGCCAGAATTTCCTGCGCCGCTTCGACCACGTCTGCCAGGCACAGCCCGTCCAGGCACTCGACTGCCCAGACATAGCCGTTGGCCAGCGCGGTGGAATCCCGCGAACCATGGGCGGTGGGAGCGAGAAAATCTTCGTAGTATTCGGTCACGTCCGCGCACCGTCGGAGGTTCACTTTTCTGCCGTCGGGCCGGCGGAACGCGGGGGAGAGAGTTAAGGGAATGCGGGAGGGCTGAAGTTTTTTAGAGCGCGAGAGGAAGGCGAGCGTGGCTTCTCCGATATCTCCGCTTACGAGAGTGTTGTCAAAATCGAAAACCACGGGCAGGCGTTTGCCCGCCCCTCGTTTGATCAGTTTTTGGAGCGCCTGATGGGTCCGTGGATTCCAATTCCCGAGTGGCAGCATGGATTAAGGTTCAGATTGGCCCGGAACGTCCGGGCTGCCTGCTCATGCCGCTTTTGAACGGGGCGGTCAAGCCAATCCGCCAGTGAAAAATGGTTCTACTCGACGCCTAATTGAGCACCTGAAGTCGATAAAAGCGTGTTCCGGTTGCCGGAGGGCCCGTGAGGCTGAAGTCGTCCGTGAATGACATCAGGCCGAGGGTGCCCGGCGGATCCGGATCGATCTCGGCCGTTGCCGCCCTTGGCAGAGGTGTAAACTGGCCATCGAAGCCGCCCGCGCCAAGACCGTCAGCATAGAGAATCCGATAGCGCACTCCACCGACGCCCGGCCAAGTGAGGTGGAATCCGGACGCGCCCTTTTGAATGCTGGTGATTCGCAGCCACGACAGGCTATTGGTCGGATTAGTCCCCGAGCGGTATTCGTGCAGGTTGCTGGCCCCGTCCCCGTCCGCGTCGCCGTTGGGATCGGTTAAACCATATTGGCTTTCCCACCAGTTCGGCAAACCATTGGTATCGCTATCCTGCGGGGGCAAAACTGTCACTCGCACCAGGGCAGGGTTGCCGGTCAGCTTTCCGTCCGTAGCCGCAAAGGTGAAGGCATCGCCATTGGTGCTTCCGTGCACCGGTGTGTAAAAGACCGTGCCGGCGGCCGGGTTGAATCCATACAACAAACCATTGGTGGGGGGCGTTCCCGAAACGAACGTAAACGCGTCCCGATTGGGATCGGCGGCCGCCAGTTGCAAATTGGTCGAGGCTTCCGCGGCCACCGTATAGAGAAGATTGCTCGCAGTGGGGGGAAAGTTGGTTTTGATGAGTGAGAACCAATCATTGGTGGCGCTGGTTTCACGCAGGAAAGTGGCATCGAGGCGATTGCTGGTGATATCCAGCACCACAGAGCCGAGTTGGTTTAGAGAGATGAACATGGCCGGGTGGTTCAGCGTGCCGCCGCTGACTTGACCTGAGCTCCCTGCCGTCATGTACACCGCACCGTAATTGCCCGGCATGGCGCCGCTGAACGTTTCCGGCTTCAGATAGGCGCCGACGCCATTGGTGACCCGTCCGCTGGCCGCGTTGAGGACCATCCCCGTGGTTAAGGTGCTCGAGAAGCCATAATGACCATTCAAAAGCTTGCTCCGCTCATAACAATGACTGTGGCCCGCCATTACCAAATCCACGCCCCCCGCCTCAAGCAGCGGAAGAATATTTTGCCGCATCTGGATCAATTCGGTTTCCGAATCCGAGTTGTGTGACCCCCGCGTGTAGGCGGGGTGATGCCAAAACGCGATCAGCCAGCGGTTTGTGGCCGCGGCCAGGTCAAGTCTCAACCAATTGGCCATGGGCGCATTGGCTAAACGACTTGAAACCATGGAATCCAGGCAAATAAAGTGCACCATCCCAATATCGAATGAATAGTAAAGTTTGGTGCCGCTGGGTATTCCTCCTGCCGAGCCGTTGGTAGGCATCGTGAAAATATTTAGATAGGCGTACAAACCGTTCGGATCGGTGGAATAAGTTTCGTGATTGCCGATGGTTGACCAGAGAATCGTATGTCGAAGCATGTTCGAATACATGTTAAAGACCGCCGCTTGATATTCGGTATCCGTCCCTGACGAATAGGCATTATCGCCCAACATCAGGCAGGCATCGACGTGGTTCGTGCCGTTGAACTGATAAAACGCGTTGCGAACGGCCTGTTGAGAACTGTTGGCGGTGCCTGCGTCTCCCAACACCCACAAATGGAGGGGTTTCGGGGTTCCCGGCAGTGGATACGTCCGAAAGAAATGATTGGTATCCAATCCCGCGATGACTTTTCCCGCTTCCCCAATCCCATAATAGTACAAGGTATCCGGGGAAAGGTTGGTGACGAGGGCTTCGTGCTCGATCACGCGGCCTCCGAGATCATTGGTTTGGTCGATTGCGGCAGGGCTGGAGCCGAACACTACCGACGTACCCCGAGGAAGATCCGTCCGCCATCGCACAACGACGCTGGTGGGGGTGCATACTTGAAGATATGGACCGCGTAACAATTGAACCGTTGGATCCGGATCGGTTACTGCCCATACCTCCGAACCAAATACAACGTCGTCAGTTGTCGCTGCCTGTTGATGCACGCGGACTGCCAGGACGTTGTTCCCTGTCACCAGATTGGTCAAGGTGTTGCCGGTGATTCTAAAGGTCTGGAAAGCCGTCGCATCGCCTCCCGGCGGCGTTGCGTTCGCGCCGGTGTTATAGAGGATGTTCCCGGCATTCATCCGCACCCGTTGAATCTCCGTCCCGTTCAAATAGAATATCGCGCCGTCATCTACCAAATTGCTGAAGTTTAAGGCCACCACCTCGTAAGCATTCGTGATTTGAAATGAAGTTCTGAAATAGTAACAGGGCATCGCGGCTCCGCTCGGAGCGGCGGGGAGGGGGGTGTTGGCCGGTGCGGGCAAAGCCGCGGTCTCGATATAAAACAAACCATTCGAGACCCCATTCCATTGCGAGTCATCGTAAGCAGGAGCTTTCCAGTTCTGTGCGTCCACGTTGTTGGTGGTGAAACGCCACCCTGCGGTAATGCCGAGAGCCAGGTTGGTTGAGGGCGCTGCCTTGGCCAGTTGCAGGGTCGCGAGCAAGGCAACCGCGAACGCAGCCGTTTTGGTTTGAGATCGGGTTAATCTAATCATGCGAAACTAATGAGGTGACGGAATAAAGTGACTGCTTTTCGATTCCACCGGTGTTGGCCTGGCCCTTTCGCTTTAACTTCCCTTCAACACGGGCCAATCCGGCACGCGCTTCTTGACGGGTCGTCTCTGCCGCAGTGGTTCTGCGTCCGGCCTGCGCTTCCGTTTTTGATTCGGCCAAGGCACGGAAAGCTGTTCGAGCGTCGGTCAGGCGCCCGGACTGTTCGAGCAATTCCGCTCTAAGCATTTGCAGAAGCTCAGGTTTGGAAGCGGATGCCGCCAAAAGCTTTTCCGTGCGTTCCAATGCACTTTGGAAATCTCCAGCTTGTCGTTGCAGCGAGATGATTTCCAAAGCCAGGGCAGGGGATCCCAGTCGTCGCCCACCTTCTTCGAGCGTTGCAACCGCCGCCTCGAAACGGCCCAGAGCGCTTTGCCACCGCGCCAGTTCCAGATATTCATCGGGGTTGGGCTGTGCCAGCAGCTTTAGGCCACGCTGGAAATGTTCCACTGCGCTCTGCACCTTGCGCAAACCTGCCTCCGAGCGCCCCAGGAGCAACCATCCCCGAGCGTATTCGGGCTCATCTTTCAGAAAATCTGAAATCAGCGCACGTGCGGTTTCCAATTGCCCGCTTTCGAAATAGATATAAGCGCGTGCCAGGCGGATTTCTCTCTGTTCCCGTTCGGAGCCCGGCACGCTGGTGGTTTGCTGGAGCGCCTCAGAGAATTTTCCTTGCTGCGCATAAATGTCGGCGCGACGCAACCGGATGAGGTTGTCAGCAGGCTGTTGCTGAGAATCAAGATCGAGCTGGCGCAATTGTGCGTCGAAATCCGGGTGCGCAAGCGAGTGCTGTGCCGCAAAGAGGGGTAACCAAAGCGCCCAAAGCAGAAGACGGCTTATCCGTTGGGAAATGAAGCGTGGAAGAACAGATGAGGCTTCAGCTTTTGGCACTATGCCAGCTTACTAATCCAATCGTGACTTTACAAGACTACCTTAGAACCCATCTCCTAAATACCCGCAGCGGCGCTGTGGACAGGAATTCTCATGAGGCCAAAAGCGATGCATCTCAAAACGGAGCAGGAACGGTGGATCTTTGGGCTTCCCAAGCCGCCACTATTCAGGTGCCCCCAAAGAGTTGTTCGCTTTGCGAATCGTGGTGCCCGGCTGCGTCGTTGCTCCTCGGTTAAGCCGCTGCGAGGATTCTCCCTGCGTCGCGCCTCGCATCCGGCCAAAATCTCTCACCGCGCCATTTGCTCCTATTTATGAGATGAATTCTAGGCTTTTCCGCCAAAACTTACGTAATCATCGAGGTCGAGCAAATCGAACCAGGTCATGATATCTTCACGGTGGGGCGCTGCTTTTTGGTGGAGTTCGTTGAAAAACCCACGGGATTCAACATCTGACGGAGTCCTTCGCTCGGCCAGTTCCGACCAAAGCGCTATTTCGGCGTCGGAATGCGGTTTTTTCGCATTTTGCTTAAGCCATTCCAGGATTTCGCCATCACCTTTGCCAGCCGCCAATTGCGTTTTCAGAGCCTCCGCATCTGCGCCCATAAATTCGAGCAGACGCTGATCCAGCGGGCAATTGTAATGATACTCGCCGTTTTTGCCATTCAACTGGGCGCGGCCCTTATCGAGCATGCGTGGCAAAGTTGCGTAACCTCCCAGCCGGGCTCGCGCACTGCGAGGTGGCCGCACAGTCAGGTCCGGGGCGTGTTCCAAGGCCATATTCAGTCTCGGTTTGGTATTGTCGGTTTGTGGCTTTTTCCGCGCCAGAAAGATGCATCCGAACCCGGGATTTGCAAGCCGCTGTCATTCTGTAATCACATAGACCTTATTGTCCCAAAAGAAACGCACGTTTTTCCCAAGCGCCAGCCACGGTGCAAACCGCGAGTTGCGAGCGAGTTCGAAATATTTTTCGGAGCCAAAGCGGACCTCTATTCGAGAGGCTTCGGGATGCTGCTGCACGCCGCCATCGATCCACTCCTGGCCGTTTTGGAAAAAGCTTTTTCCACCGGCGAACCGCGTCTGAGCGGAGTAATCGAGCAGGCGGGAACGGCTGCTGGTTTGCTCCGCCGGAACAGCGGTGGGGCCGGTTGGAAGTCCCAGCGCGCGTTTTGCTTCGATTTGGGTGTTGTCTGCCGCCGCGGCGGGCGCTATCGCTGACCGTAGTGCCAAACCGTAGCGCGCGCCGGCTACCGCTGCTTCACCCGTGCTATCGGTCTTAAATCGTGACCAGTTTCTTGAGGCTTCCTCCCGCACGTCCTTATCCTTGCCCAAGCTTTGCAATACTCTGGACTGGGCAGGCACATTTCGCCGTTCCTCATCTTCGACAATAAGATAAGCGGTGTAGGGTGTTACCAGATTGTATTGACGCGCCAGGCCCGTCACCTCATCCCGTAGCTCGGAATTTTCACCATGCAACCGAATTTCATCCAGCAGATGGCCCACACGCCGCGTGGCCCACAAACGCGCAATAAATTCGTTGCCCTGTTCCTCCACGGGGAATTTTCCTTCATGCGCAAATCTTTTTTTGGCGCCGTTGACCGAGCCTTCGATGGTTATGGCGCTGTCGCCGCTGTCACTGTAACGGCCGACCAGGATCAATTGTTCCCCTTTGAACAAATCGGGCAGGGGGTCCGGGTAATAACGCGATCCTCGCACTCCCCCTGAGAATTTCAGCTCCGGGTTCGCGAGCACCGGCTCGTTAATGCGCGAAAAGAATGTGGATACCTTGACTTCCAGGTCTTCCTCCGGCAACACATATTGACTCGAAGCGCGAGTGGCTTCCGTCACCTTATCCAGCAGATGCGTGTTGACGTCCGTGCCGATTCCGAAACAAAAAACCCGGGTGCCACCTCCGCGCTGCCGCACCCCCGCTAGAATCTGGTCTTCATCCGTAATCCCGATGGTGGGACGGCCGTCCGTAAGGAAAATCAGGACAAAGGGCCTCTCGCTTTTATCCGGACGCAAGGAAAGGCCTTTGCGCAGTGCATCGTCTATCGCAGTCCCCCCCAGTGCTTTGAAATCCTTAACGAACGCTTCCGCTCGGCTCCGGTTTTGTTCGCTTGCACGCTCGAGGCGATCGAACAGCGGTTCGGCTTCCGTGGAAAAGCGCAAGATTTCGAACCGGTCCTCCTGACCCAGGCTTGTAATGCAAAATGTTAGCGCCTTCCTGGCCTGTTCCAGCTTGCGTCCAGCCATCGAGCCGGAAGTGTCCACCACAAATACAACGTCTTTCGGCAGGATTTTTCCCCCACCCTCAATGCCGGGTGCCGCCAGCAACATGAAAAAGCCGTCCTCTCCAGGTTCCCGATGGGTCAGCAATTCCAAACCCAAATCGCCTTGTTCCCTGGAAAAATAGAGATGAAAGTCCCCGGATTCCGCCGAACCGCCGCTGCGGCTTTCATAACTAACCGTGGCCCGATTACTGCCGTGGCGTTTGATTTCGACAGGGTGGCTCGGTGAATAAATGGATTTCAACGCCGGACCGGCTTCGATTTCCACACGTACGCTCAGGGAGTCCAAGGGCCGGGATGAAAACTTTTCCGCACCCAACGGCAGGAGATACTCGAGCAACCCTGCGTCCGCTTTGAGCATCTGCGAATAGGATATCTTTAGTCTGCGGCTGCCTCGGGGTTCGATTGGGAAGATTCGGGTTTTGAATACATCCTGCCCGGCGTACTCCAGCAATGCGGGATCTTTAAGTTTGCGCACGATGTCTTCATAAATTCCACGAGCCTTTTCCGCCGCCATCAACTCGGCGGCGACGGATTTGCCTCCGATTTCCATGTTGAACTTGTCGAGTTGTGCGCCTTTGGGAACGGGAAAGAGGTAGGTGCCTTCGATCTGTGTCGCGTTGGGATTGTAAAACTCCTGTTCGAGAGTGGTCACCGCCCTCTGACCCTCGATCCGGCACTGAACATTCAGAGTGCGCAGTTCAAGGGCAGCAAAAGAATAAACCCTCGGAGGGCGCGGAGGATGAGGTGGCCGGTGGGGTGGCGGCGAGGGGGACGGCCAATGAGGCGGGTGCCAATGTACTTCATCCGCGATGATGAATCCCGCACTCCAGCCATATCCGGTCATGGCGCAGAATGCCACCACCAGGGCCCACCACATTTTCCGTCTCATACTGCATTAGACGGCGCTCCGGAGAAAATGCTCCGGGTGGTGGAGGATTTGTTTTATCCTGGGCTGGACGTTACTTGGTCTGGGCGAAAAGCATTAGCAGCCGGCCGCCTTTTTCCGTTTGCAACTGAAATTGTTCTTCCTGAGGGCCATGCGGAATGGCCAGGCCATCGCACGTTTTGTCAAAGGTTGGTTTCCCGTCCACTAAAAGCATGTAATGGTGGGTTTTGTTGCCCTGAATGTGGTGCATGGCAACATGCCAGGCATCCAGGACGCCATCCCGCATCAAGGGCACTTTTTGCCAGTGGGTAAACGAGCCGACGATCTCCACCAGTTTGGGCTCCTGCGTTTGCCCGTCCGGCAGGCGCCAGCGGAAAATTTTGGAAAAGGTTGGCCTGCGGTCGCCCATATCCCGCTGGAGCGGCGAACTGGTCATGGGCACCTCCGGGATTAACGGCGCGCCTTTAGGTGCTGGTTTGCGTCCAAAAAAATTGCCAAGACTTTGTAACATAATGCTGAATCGTGGCGCGGAGTTTTCGGCAAAACGAAAACGGTTTCAAGAAGGATTTGTACGGAAAGGGGTACCCGCTCAGTCCGCAAACAGAAAGTGGAGATCTTCCATGGTCAAACTTTGCGCGAACTTTTCCTCTCCCAAAACATCCTCGGCCAAGGCCTTCTTCCTGCGTTGCAACGCCCTGATTTTTTCCTCGATGCTGCTTTTAATGAGCAATCGGTAAGCGATCACTTTGTTAGTTTGGCCGATGCGATGCGTGCGGTCGATGGCCTGGTTTTCCACCGCGGGATTCCACCACGGATCAAAAAGTATCACGTAGCTGGCGGCGGTCAGATTGAGACCAAAACCGCCCGCCTTAAGCGAAATCAAAAAAACCGCCGCCCCTTCCGCCTCCTGAAACTGCCGCACCAGCTCGCCCCGATGTTCCGTCGCACCCGAAAGATAGAACAAAGGCCATTCCCGCGCGGCGAGGTGAGGTTTTAAAAGCTCGAGCAGTTCCACGAATTGTGAAAAGACCAGTACTTTCTGTCCCTCTTCCATCAAGGGTTCGAGTTGTTCGAGCATGGCATCCACCTTCGCCCCGTCGGACGCCGCCTGAGCGTTCACCAGTTTCGGATGGCAGCAAATTTGGCGTAGCCTCAGCAGGGAGGTGAGAAAATGGAACCGATGTTTCGCCAGCTCGGAAGGACTCTGTACTTGCAAGAGCAGTTGTTGGGCACGCTTGAGTTCCGCCCGGTAAAGGGCCTTCTGATCACCTTCGATCTCGCAAAACAGGTCCTCTTCAATTCGATCAGGAAGGTCACTGGCTACTTGTGTTTTGGTGCGGCGAAGCAGGAAGGGACGCACGCGCGCCGAAAGCCGGCGCCGCGCGAAGGGATCGCCTTTCGTATCATACAGGCGTCCGAATTGAGCGCGGCTTCCCAGCACGCCAGGCATCGCGAAACTCATCAAGCTCCACAAATCCAGCAACCGGTTTTCAATCGGGGTGCCTGAGAGCACCAGTCGCTCGCGCGCCGTCAGCCCCCTGGCAACCTGCGCGGTTTGTGAACTGGGATTTTTGATGTACTGCCCCTCATCGAGAATAAGCGCCAGCCATCTCACTCCGGTAAGGCTTTCTCCCAATAACCGCAGATGACTGTAATTGATTACATGCAGGTCCGCCTCTTTTAAGCGATTTTTGAACAGTGGCAGATCTGCAGGAGACCATACCTTAACCTTCAATTCGGGCGTAAAACGAGCGACCTCAGCCCGCCAGTTGTCCATCACGCTCTTTGGGCAGACTACCAGGGAAGGGCCCGGTTCGCCGTCACCGCCGTTTGACGAATCTTTCCCCTGTTCTCGCAACCACACCAGCCACGCCAGCGTTTGCAACGTCTTACCCAGACCCATATCGTCGGCCAGGATCCCACCGAAGCGGTTCGTGGTGAGGTAAGCCAGGAAATGAAAACCGTCCAACTGATAAGCGCGCAAATCGGCCTTCACTCCTTTCGGCAGTGCAGGGGATACCCGCGCTTTGATTTCACTGGCGCGCCGTTGAATTTGTTTTACCTGCTGCTCGGGAATGAAAGCGCGTGCGGCATCATCCGCCAATTGCAAGGCATGCAAACGCTGAGGTTCGTCTGAAAGTTCCTGTGCGTTCAGGCCCAATTGCGCCAGCCGGTTGTTCTCATCGTCGCTCAGGTCGTATTGCAACCGGCGCCACCCCTTGCCCTCCAGCCGTACAAATCCGCCTTTGGCGCGCAACAACAGCTTGATTTCTTCCGGACTCAGGGTCGTATCCGACACGTCCAGCACCACGCGCAGATCAAACCAGTCAATTTCATTCTCGCTAACCTCCAATTTGACCCTTCCGGCCACTTCCGGTGAGGCCAGCGAGGCAAGATCACCGTCCAATTGCAGCCGGATGTCCGCGGGAATGGTCTTTAGCCAGGCCGTGAATTGTTCAGGGAACTTGCGGGTCACCCGCACCGACATCTCATCGTTGCGACCGCCGAGGCGAAGGCTCAGCGGGGCAAACAATGGCGGAATTCGGCGCAACGGCGCGGTATCATATAAAAAAATTTGCTCCCGCGAGGGTTGAGGAACGGTTTCGGCGTCTGATTCCTCCAGCCAACCTGTTCCCGTCCATACCTGGCGGTGGCCATTCTCGGCTTCGGCCCACACTTGAATGATGCAATCCTCCGTCCCGCTGCCGGGATAGGTTGACGCGAGGTGGCAACGAATGGCGATTTGAACCGGCAGCACCCGAACCCGCTCGCGCACGCGGGCCGGCAAATCGACACCGAGAGCTTGCAAAAAGCTTAAGCCTGCCGGTTGTTCAACCGCTGCGGCGGGAATGCGATTTTCTTCCTCAGCTTTCAAAACTCCTTCAAAAGTTTCCGGGCCACGAAAAATCGCGTGAGCGGTCAGGTAAAGCGTCGGTTTTCCCGTAAAGGTCGCCAATATGGGCGGCACTGCGCGCCCATCTGTTTGCGCCAGGCGCAAGCGATAATCATCATCGTCTGTGGCTGCGGGAGTGAGATCCCAACGCAGTGGCTGAGATGGCCGGGCCAGGGGTTGCCGATTAACATCCACTACTCGGGATTCGAGCAAAGGCAACAACAGGATCCGGCGTAACCCGCCTTCGTCCTGCTCCTCTGCTTCCGCATACCGCCAGGTGAGGCCGCTGCCCGAATAGGAGCGATGTGAGAATATTTGCCAGAGGACTTCAGCTTCAGAAGTCAGTGTGAGCCTGCCTTCGCGAATCTCGGTATTGAGCTGCGCGAAGTGGCCTCCTTTTAATGCCTCAAATGCCGCCGCTCCCGGTCGCAGCCATTCCAGGAACGCGTGCTCCTGGTCGATCACCAACCGCAGGTCAGTGGGGCTGGCCGGCTCGGAATCGGCCGATGGCGGAAACCGGCGGACATCCAGTGTGGAAAAACGGTCTTTCCATTCGTGCACCTCCCGTTCGCGGGCCCACCGCGCCAATCGCTCCCGGACGGGCGCTGTATCCGTAATAGCCTCCATGAACTCTGGAATTTTGAAGCCTCGCTGTTGAAGGTAGTAGGCGATGTATAGCCAGAATTCGTATTCGCCCGAGGGCATCTCGGGCCAAATATGCAACGTATTCCAGCTATAACCGGCGACGTGAAAGCCCAAGTCCAGAAAATCCCAGTTCGTGATTTGGCCGTTGGCGGAAACGCGTTTGTACGCGGCAGCTACTTTTTTGACAAATTTGGTTTCTGGAGGTTTAAGAGAGCGCCCGAGGGCGCTTGCCAGTCTGGAGGCGAGCAATGCCGGTTCGCTCGGAATCTTTCGCGCGAAGGCCGGTGTGGCTCTCACGACCCCGGCGCTGAGGTTGCGTACAGCCACTGCCCCGCCTTCCACCAGCAAAGCGCGCATCACCGCAAAGATATGCGCGCAGTCTCCGGGCTGGTTGCAGTCGCAAACCCCTTGCCAACCCGGACCAGCGGTGAACTCGATCTCTACCTTGTGCATAACAAGGTCCCAAACCTGGGCAAGAAAATGACGGCCTGGCTTGAGCACCTCCATTTGCGTGACGCGCCCTCCACGGAATAGCGTTTCCCCTTTCTGTTTGGATCCAGGTGGCAGCTTCTGCAAGAATTCGCGTGCCTCCGGATAATCCGCTAATTCAAAAGCCTCGCTCATTTCGAACCCTTCGGCCGTACACGGTGCGCTTCAATCTGTTCATCATCCAGTTCGATCCCCAGGCCGGGAGCGTCCGTCGGAAAAGCTCGCCCAGGGATTATGTTCGCGCCCTTTCGCACCACGTCGGCGTGATAATAAAAAGGGCCGATAATATCGCAGGGAAAAAGCTCCGCATCAATACCCCCGGTTGCGATGGCCAGATGGATCATCGCTGCGCTCCCCACCCCAAGTTCCAGGTTGCTTCCAACGGTGCATCGAATCCCCGCCTGTTGCGCGAACTGCGCGATCTTTCGCGCTTCGCCTATTCCGCCGGCCTTGCCGAGGTAGATCGAAAATACGTCCGCGGCCTCCAGCTTTGCCAGTATCCTGGCATCGCGCAGCGTGCACAGACTTTCATCTGCGATTAGAGGCATTTTCAATTTCCTGCGCAATTCCGCCATTCCCTCCGGATCATCCGGAGTAAGGGGCTGTTCCACGAAGGCGATGTCTTCGTTGGCCAATCGTTCCAGTGCAGCGAGGGCTGTTCGCGCATCCCATCCACCATTAGCATCCACGCCCAGCTTGACCACTGGCCCGACTTCCTGGCGGACGGCGACGACGCGCGCTACGTCTTCCTCCAGTTCGATCCCAACTTTGACCTTCATAGCGCGAAATCCTTTTTCAAACGCCTCCCGGCCAATCGCCGCGGCCTGGGCAGGAGCCAAGCCAGAGACGGACCACTTGGTGGGAACGTATTCCCGCACTTTTCCCCCTAACAACTTAAAAACAGGTTGACCCGCTGCTTTTCCGGCAATATCCCACAAGGCCATCTCGACGCCAGCCTTGGTGAAATTATTCCCCGCAAAGGCCAGCCTGAATTTTGGCCAAAGCTCTTCGATGTTCCGGGGATCCTTGCCCAGGAGCAGGGGCTCGAGATATGTGTGGATAAGATGTCCCGCCGTGAATTGATCTTCGCCGCTCCACCGCGGTGTGCAGGAAACCTCTCCCACTCCTTCCAATCCGGAATCGGTTTTTACTTTGACCAGGAGAAAGGGGGAATCCGTGTGTTTTCCCCCTCGGCCACTCCGAATCATCACTCGCTCGGCCAACGGAACCCGGATGGGGATGGTCTCGATACTGGTTATTTTCACCGGAGACCGTTACCGTAAGACGCTTGCCGCAACTGCATCACCCACCATGGTCGAAATCACGAAGGCGGGCAATTCTGATGTCTTGAAAACCGCGGCAATTCCAGTTCCATGAAAATTGTTTCAGCTAACGGGGTTTGGTAATAGGCCGAGCGTCTGATGAATCCCAGCGACTCATAAAGGTGGATCGCACCAGTCATGAATGGAAGTGTATCCAGCACCATGGTCGAATAACCGCTAATGCGTGCTGCTTCAATAACCCGCTGCGCCAGAACTCGGCCAAGACCGCGGTGCTGATATTGGGGCCGCACATAAAGCCTTTTCATTTCGCAGACCCTGCCGCCAAGCGGCCGCAAGGCCACACACCCGGCTGGTCCTTCCTGGGCTTCAGCCAAAAGCAGGTGTCCGGCAGGCGGTGCATAAGGCCCGGGCAGTGTGGCTAGTTCATCAGCAAATCCCTGAAAACAAAGATCCACCTTGAGCCATGCCGCATATTCCTCGAAAAGCTCTCGCGCCGCGCGAAATTGTTCTGGCGTACGCGCGTGAACGATCCGTATGGAACTCTCCGCCATGAGCTTTAAGCGGTCGCAATGTTTCGCTTGCCCTCGCGCCGGGTTTGCTCCCCGTCGGTCGGAGGTGCGAGGGAAAATTTACATCCGGCCCCGATTATGCGGTTGGCTAAGGTCCAGGGCGGGACCGATCGGCACGATCCGAGTGGGGTTGATGTCGTCGTGGGTGAAGTAGTAATGGCGCTTGATGTGATCAAAGTTTACGGTTTGGGCGATACCAGGTTGTTGATAAAGGTCCATGAGGTACCCCTGCAAGTTTGGATAATCCACTATTCGCCGAACGTTACATTTGAAGTGGCCGTAATAGACTGCATCGAAGCGGACGAGGGTGCAAAAGAGCCTCCAATCGGCCTCCACGATGCGTGAGCCAAACAAGTAACGCCGCTTCGCCAACCGCGTCTCCAGATCGTCGAGCGCGGCAAACAATGTTCGGCATGCCCGTTCGTAGGCCGCCTGGCGAGTGGCAAAGCCCGCCCGGTACACCCCGTTGTTTACGTTCTCATAAATATATTCCGCAAGTTTTCCGTGCTCCGGCTCCAGCTCCGGAGGGAAAAGATCCACGGCCGAGTTTCCCAGGGCGTTGAATGCGCCATTGAACATACGACAGATGTCATCCTCCGAATTGTTTACGATCCGTCTCGTCTCCTTGTCCCATAGCACCGGCACGGTCACGCGTCCCCCAGCTTTGCCTGTGCTGGCCTCATAGGCTTCGCTTAAAAAAGAGAAATTGTTGATGGGATCACGGCTATATCCCGGCCCATCCCGAAATGCCCACCCACGCTGGTCGCGGATTGGATCGGCAACGGTAACTCCGGCAACCTCCTGCAGGCCTTTCAGGTTGCGCACGATGAGCGTGCGGCTGGCCCAGGGGCAGGCCAGGGAGATATAGAGATGATAGCGTCCGGCCACGGCGGGATATCCGGTAGAACCATCCGCGCTGATAATTTCACGAAACGCGTCCGGTTGCCGCTCGAATTCGCCCACCGCCGATTCCTCCTCCGGGAACTGTGCTTTGATGCTCATAAATTTTATGCCTGCGCAGGCACGGAGGCGCTTACGCAGGCAGACTTTCAGTTCAAGTCGAACAACAACACTTGCGACGGTTTGAGAGTGTCCAGTGCCACGCTGGTTTCACCGGATATTGCCGCTGCATCTCCGGCCTTGAGAGTTTTCCCGTTCAGGAACAACTCGCCCTCCGCCACATGCACCCAGGCATGCCGGCCCGGGGCCAGGTTGTGCGAGACGCGATTGCCCGGATCGAGTCTTCCCAGCCACAAGTCCGCATCCTGGTGGATAGCGATGGAGCCATCGCGACCGGCTTTGCTGGTCACCAAATGCAATTGGCCGGGCTCGACGCCTTGAAACGATTTTTCTGCGTAACGCGGTTTAACTCCTTGCGCGTCGGGTTGAATCCAGATTTGCAGCAGATGAACCGCTTCGTCTTTCGAAGGATTGAATTCACTGTGCCTGACTCCTGTCCCGGCCGCCATGTATTGGACTTCGCCCGCACGAATCACCCGCCCGTTGCCCATCGAGTCTTTGTGTTCCAGCGCGCCGCTCAGGATATAAGTGATAATTTCCATATCCCGATGCGGGTGTGTGCCAAAACCCATCCCGGGCATGACGAGGTCATCGTTAATCACTCGCAAGCTCCGGTAGCCCATCCATTGCGGGTCATAGTAATCGGCGAAGCTAAAAGTATGATAAGTGTCCAGCCATCCATGCTTGGCGTGGCCCCGGTCTGTCGCTTTTCGTATCGTCATCATGCCCTCAAGCTGCCACAACCAGCCGCTCCAGGTGAAAGACCATGTTTCTTGCCTCAGTATGCCCAGGAAGCATACTTGCCGAAAAATGGAACTGCGTCACCTGCGTTATTTCGTGGCGGTGGCCGAAACCGAAAATGTTTCGCGCGCGGCCATCCGGCTGCATGTCTCGCAACCCGCGTTGAGCAGGCAAATCCGCGACCTGGAGGATGAGCTTGGTTTTGCCTTGCTCGAGAGGAGCGCCAAATCAGTTCGGCTAACCGAAGCAGGCCGCGTTTTCCTCACGGAATGCCGCGAGGTGCTCAAAAGGCTGGAGGACGGAATCAAGGCCGCGCGCACCATGGCCACGGGTAGCCGCGCCGAATTGCATGTTGGATACGCGCCGACATTGACCGTGCGCCTGCTCCCTCCCTCCTTGCGTGCTTTCCAGGCGCTGATGCCGACGGCGCGAGTCAAACTGCACGACCTTTCCACGGAGGAAATGTTGGCGGGATTACGCGCCGGAGAATTGCATCTGGCTTTAACCGTCCATCCCGCGGCGGGCGTCATGCGTGGTTTGCGCTTCGAGAAGCTGGTTACCGATCCGCTTCGGCTCGCGGTGGCTCCCACGCATGCCCTGGGCCGGCGTCGATCAGTCTCTCTGGCGGACCTCGTCTCGCAGCCGCTGGTCATCTACAGCCGGATCGAATATCCCGAATATTACGAAATGGTGAGTTCGTTCTTTGCTGCCATCAAAGCCCATCCGCGCGTGGCGGAAGAGCACGACGGTGTTTCCAGTCTTATTTCTGCCGTGGAAACCGGGTGTGGGGTAGCTATTGTTCCGAATTCGCTTTCGTGCATTACGGGGCCGCGGGTGAAATTATTGTCTATTGTTCCCGAGCCACCCCCCGTAGTCATTGGCGCAATCGTTCCCAAAGCAGGAACAACGAGCCTGGGGGAGCAATTTCTAGTGTGTTTAAGGGAAGCTTCGCGAAGCAAAGTTTAGTGCCGGCTTTGGCGAGCCTGGGGCGTACACCGAAAAATATCCGACTTGACCGTCACCCCGATTCATACAACTGTTTTAAACGTTCGTATGAATTCTGATACCGCCTCTCATATCCTCGATGTGGCCGAGGAATTGTTTAGCGAGCAGGGTTTGGACCGGGTCTCGATCCGGGACATTACCCGCCAGGCCAAAGTCAACCTGGCCTCGGTCAATTATCATTTCGGAGGCAAAATGGCTTTGATTAGCGCCGTGTTTGAACGGCGGCTTGTTCCCCTCAATGAGGCCCGGCTGGCAGCCCTGGAGGCAGTGGAACAGCAGGCGGGGAAAAAAGCGCCCAGATTGGAACGCATTCTCGAAGCTCTTGTGCTGCCGACGGTTCAATCGGCTTTGCAGGCTTCTCCTGGCGAGGCGTGGTCAAAATTGTTTGGACGCTCCTTATCCGAACCGAGCCCCGAGGTGGAAGCAATGTTGAAAACTCAGTTTGAACCGTTGGCGGAAAAGATGCACCGACTGCTGCGGCGCGCGCTGCCGCGGCTTTCAGCTTCCGAGATTTTTTGGCGTCTCAAATTTACTTTCGGCAGCCTGCACCACTGGCTTCTGACCCGAGACCGGTTTCTCCCGGATTGGCTGGAGGATTCGGACGTTGAGGAACAAACGCAAAAACTGATTTCCTACGCCGCGGCAGGTTTTCGCGCGGCGTGATACCTTTCCACCCAATGAGCAAAATGATTATTCGCGTGCTACAAGGCTGCCTGTTCGCAGTGCTCGTTTTTTCCAGCGGCTGCCGGAAGCAGGAACAAAACGCTGGCGCAAGGCCCCCCGCCGAGGTCTCGGTCATTACGGTGAGCGCTGAGCGAGTGGACCGGATTACCGAACTTCCCGGCCGGATTACCCCCATGCGCGAAGCCCAGGTGCGTGCCCGGGCCACGGGACTACTTCTGCGGCGGCTCTTCGAGGAAGGGTCCAATGTCAAGGAAGGCCAGGGTCTCTTCGAGATTGATCCCGCGCCGCTCGAGGCAGCGCTTAACAGTGCCAAGGCCGCTACTGTGAAAGCGGAAGCCGCGCTCAATGAGTCACGCGCAAATGTCAATCGTTACAAGGAACTGGTACCATTGAATGCGATCAGCAAACAGGTGTACGACCAGGCGGTTGCGGCGATGGGACAAAATGAAGCCGATCTGCTGGCGTCCAAGGCGGCTTTGCAGACCGCCGAGTTGAATCTTGGCTACGCGCGAGTTACGGCGCCGATTGCCGGCCGGATCGGCAAAGCCATGGTGACCGAGGGCGCGTTGGTGAGCGCCACTGAAGGAACTCAGCTTGCGCTGATCCGTCAGCTGGATCCCATCTATTTTGATTTTACGCAATCGAGTACCGAGGTGTTGCGTCTCAGGCGCGCGCTCGAACAGGGTTCGTTGGAAAGCGTCGCCCCGGGAGAGGCGCGCATCCATTTGATTCTCGAGGATGGGACTTCCTATCCCCACGCCGGCAAAGTGCTGTTCTCGGATATTTCGGTGGACCCGACCACGGGCATGATCACTCTGCGCGCTGAATTTCCCAATCCTGACAACCTCTTGATGCCCGGCATGTTCGCGCGAGCCCGGATGATTGAAGGAGTCAACACCAACGCGTTGACTGTTCCGCAACGCACACTGACGCGGGGCCCATCCGGAGAAGCCACGGTGCTGCTCGTGAATGAAACGAATAAAGTCGAGGTTAGAAACATCCAAGTCGAGCGGGTCACCGGGACCAAGGCGGTGGTGAGCAAGGGTCTCAAAGCGGGGGACCGAGTCGTGGTGGAAGGCTCGCAGAAGGCGCCACCAGGCTCTGTGGTAAAGCCGGTCCCATTTCAGGAGGCGTCTCCCGGCGGCCAAAGCGAGGGTAAGTCGCAGTCGAGGTAAGGAAAGGGCATGGCGCAATTTTTCATCAGCCGCCCGATTTTCGCCTGGGTGGTTTCCATTTTGATCATGGTTTTGGGGTTGCTCTCCATCACGCAATTGCCTGTGGCACAGTATCCCAACGTAGCACCACCTTCCATCTCGGTGACGGCGAATTACGCGGGTGCCTCCGCGGAAACTCTCCAGGAAACAGTGACCTCTGTCATCGAACAGCAACTCAACGGCATTGATAATCTGCTCTACATGTCTTCCAGCACGGATGCGTCGGGGTTGGCTACGGTCACGCTGTATTTCCTGCCCGGCACCAACCCGGACACTGCCCAGGTTCAAGTGCAAAACAAACTGCAATTGGCCATGCCAAGCCTGCCCCAAACTGTCCAGCAACAGGGGGTGGTAGTGGCCAAGGCCACCCGCAATTTCATGATGTTCTTCACCCTCTCCACGGTGGATGACAGCCTGGATGAAGTGGCCCTTGGAAATTATATCGCCTCAAGCGTGCTCGACCCGATCCGCCGCGTTACCGGGGTTGGGGAGGCGAACATGTTCGGCTCACAATACGCGATGCGGGTGTGGCTGCATCCCGACAAGTTGAACAGCCTGGGCATTACCGCCGCGGATGTTACCGCCGCGATCCAAAATCAGAACGCGCAGGTGCCGGTGGGGCAAATCGGCGCCACTCCCTCCGTTCCCGGCCAGCAGCTCAACGTCATCCTCCAAGGCAGAACGACGCTGCGAACCGTGCCGGAGTTTGAAAATATCTTGCTGCGATCAAATCCTGACGGTTCCCGGGTTGTGTTGAAGGATGTGGCTCGCGTCGCTTTGGGTGCGGAAAACTACGGCACCCAGGCGCGCGTTAATGGCCACCTTTCCTCCGCGGTGGCCATCAAGCTTTCGCCGACGGCCAATGCGCTGAACACGGCCCAGGCGGTGCGTGAAAAGGTCGCAGAGCTTTCCCGCTTTTTTCCCGCGGGCGTGCGCGTGGATTATCCGCTCGATACGTCCACCTTCGTGCGCATTTCAATCGAGGAAGTGCTCAAGACCCTGCTGGAAGCAATCGTCCTGGTGTTTCTGGTTATGTACCTATTCCTTCAAAATCTGCGGGCCACGCTCATCCCTACGATTGTGGTGCCTGTGGCCTTGCTCGGCACGTTCGCGGCCATGCTGGCTTTCCACTTTTCGATCAACGTGCTGACGTTATTCGGCATGGTGCTGGCCATCGGCATTTTGGTGGACGACGCGATCGTTGTGGTCGAGAACGTGGAACGGATTATGGCCGAGGAAGGACTGCCGCCGTTGGAAGCCACGCGCAAGGCGATGGGCCAAATCACCGGGGCCCTCATCGGCATCACCCTGGTGTTGGTTGCGGTTTTCATTCCCATGGCTTTTTTCAGCGGGTCAGTTGGGACAATTTATCGGCAGTTTTCCCTGTCGCTGGTCTCCTCCATGTTGTTTTCCGTTTTTCTAGCGATGTCACTTACACCGGCGTTATGCGCCACTTTGCTTAAACCGATTCCCAAAGGGCACAAACACGAGAAACGCGGGTTTTTCGGCTGGTTTAACCGGACTTTTGCCAGATCCACCACTCGCTATCAATCGCTGGTGGGGAGGATCTTGAAGCACAATCCCATTTCCATGGTGATCTATGCCGTGATCATTGCGGTAGTCTGCCTCCTTTACGTCAAGCTGCCCTCCTCGTTTTTGCCCTCTGAGGATCAAGGTTATTTCATTACTAACATTCAGCTTCCGGTAGGAGCTGCCAAGGAGCGCACCGATGAGGTATTGCGAGAGGTCGAGGAATATTTTCTCAAGCAACCTGAGATCGAGAGCTTCATTACCGTCGCCGGATTTAGTTTCAACGGTCGTGGTCAAAATTCCGCGCTTTCCTTCGGCCGGCTTAAAGAGTGGAGCCACCGTCGGGGGGCTGAACACACCGTGGACGCGGTCATCCGTCGTGCGGCAGGCCGTTTCGCCTCGATTAAGGATGCCATCATTTTTCCTCTCAATCCTCCGGCCATTGCCGAACTCGGCAATTCAACCGGGTTCGATATGCAATTGCAGGACCTTGCGGGCCTCGGTCATGAAAAGCTGCAGGCTGCTCGAAACTCGCTGCTGGAAATGGCCTCCAAAAATCCGGCTGTGGTCGGAGTGCGGGTCCAGGGCCTGGAAGATGCCGCGCAGTTGAAGATCGAGTTGGATGAAGAAAAAGCCAACGCTTTCGGAGTTTCCCCCGCGGACATCAATTCGACGCTGCAAACCAGCTTTGGCTCGGCCTATGTGAATAACTTCATTAACGGCAACCGGGTCCAACGCGTGATTGTGCAGCTCGACGCGCCTTTTCGGATGGCGCCCGAGGATGTTGGAAAGGTTTTTGTTCGCAACCGGGCCGGGTCCATGGTGCCACTCTCCGCTTTCACAACGCTGAAATGGACCTACGGCGCGCCTCAGCTGCAGCATTACAACGGATTTCCTTCTTACGAAATTATTGGCGCGGCCGCCCCCGGCAAAAGTACCGGGGAGGCCATGGCGGCGATGGAGGAAATGGCCAGGCGGCTGCCTGCCGGCATTGGCTTTGAATGGACCGGTCAATCTTACGAAGAACGTCTTTCCGGATCGCAGGCGCCAGCGCTCTATGCCTTGTCCCTTCTGGTAGTGTTTCTGTGTCTGGCTGCCCTCTATGAGAGCTGGACCATACCCCTTTCAGTCATTCTGGTGGTGCCTCTCGGCGTGCTGGGAGCCTTGCTCGCCACACACCTTCGCGGTTTGCCCAACGATGTTTATTTCAAAGTTGGTCTTCTCACCATCGTCGGGCTGGCAACCAAAAATGCGATTCTGGTGATTGAATATGCCAAGGATTTGCAGGCTACCGGGCGCGGCCTGATCGAATCCACTCTGGAAGCGGTGCATCTTCGTTTAAGACCGATTCTGATGACTTCGTTTGCGTTCATACTAGGTGTGATGCCGCTGGTGGTGAGCACGGGCGCGGGTTCCGCCAGCCGCAATGCCATTGGGACCGGCGTCGCGGGTGGCATGCTTGCCGCCACCGCCCTCGGAATTTTTTTGATCCCGGTGTTCTACGTAGTGATACGCCGGATTTTTAAGCTGAAACCGCATGCGGTTGCGTCCGTTCCTGCCCCTCCGGCAGGACCGGTCAACCCCGAGGAGGGTGCGCGATGAACCGCTGGTTTCTGTTTGTTTTGCCTGGCCTCACGTTGCTGGGCGGATGTACGTTGATGCCGACCTACGAGCGGCCTCCAGCGCCGGTCAGCGATCGTTGGTTGGGAACAAATCCCGCAGCAGGTTCTACCAACGCGGCGGCAGGCCTTCCATGGCGGGATTTCTTTGATGATCCACAATTACAGGCCCTCATTCGGCTGGCGCTCCAAAACAATCGCGATTTGCGCATCGCGGCTTTGCGGGTGGAACAAGCGCGGGCACAATATCGCATCCAACGTTCCGTCCTTTTTCCAGGCGTCCAGGGCGAGGCCGGTTTGTCCCGGCAAAAATCATCTGGAACGGTTTCGGAATTCAACGGAGGCACGGTCCGCTCGGTTTACTATGCCGATGTGGAAGCTGCGTATGAAATCGACCTCTTTGGCAGAATTCGCAGTTTGAGGAAGGAAGCCCTGGAAAAATATCTCGCCTCGGAGGAAGCACAGCGCAGCGCACACCTCATGCTGGTGGCCGAAGTGGCGACCGAATATCTGACCCAATTGCGTCTGCGTCAGGCGAGGGCCATCGCTCGCGAAACCCTGAAGTCTGTCCAATCCGCGTACGACCTGATCGAGGCACGCTTCAAGGTTGGCGCTGCGTCGGAGTTGGACTTGCGCACCGCCGAGGGGCAGGTCCAGGCGGTCCGGGTCAATTCAGCAAGCTTTTTGCAGTTATTGGCCGAGTCTGAAAATGCGCTGGCAGTGTTAATCGGTCAACCTGTGCCCAACGATCTGCCTCCCGGCCGTCCATTGGCCGAACAGAAACTGCTGGCGGATCTGCCTGCAGGAATTCCTTCCGAGACCTTGCAGCGCCGGCCGGATATAGTTGCAGCCGAGCACACGCTCAAAGCAGCCAATGCCAACATTGGCGCGGCTCGGGCCGCGTTCTTTCCTCGCATACTGCTCACCGGCTCTGCAGGCACGGCGAGCGCCAAGCTGACCGATCTGTTTGCAGGACCCTCAGGCACCTGGAGCTTCGCTCCGCAGATTACGATTCCCCTCTTTGACGTGGGCGGCACCCGCTCCCGACTTGATGTTTCGAAGATCAGTCAGCGCATCGAAGTTGCCAATTACGAAAAGGCCATTCAGAACGGTTTTCGCGAGGTAGCAAACGCTCTGGCTGCGCGTGGGATTTTGGATGAAAAGCTCAAGGCCCAGGAACTTCTACTAAAGGCCCAGCAAAAACGTTTTGAGCTGGCAACGGCCCGCTACCAGCAGGGTGTGGATGATTACGTGGATGTGCTGCTCGCTCAGCAGGATCTTTACGCTGCTCAACAGAACACTGTGCAATTTCAAGCGGCGCGCCTGCTTAATGTTGTGGCGCTTTACCGCGCGCTCGGCGGAGGTTGGACCCCTTGAGGGCACTTTGGCTTTGAGCGGAGGATGCTTAAAGACGAGTTTTGATCCCGCAAGCGCGAAGCGCGCACCAACCGCGGAGCGCTTCGAACAGCACAAAAACCCCAAGAGCCGCCAGTAAAATGGCGCACGTTTTGGAACTGGGCCAGACAAACCACGCGCCGGCTAGTAGCAGCACCGCCAAAAGGGCCCGCAGGAGCCGTCCCCCGCGACTGATGTTGGGCCGCAACCAGTGTTTCATCTCAGAATGGAAAACTTTATGGGCAGCGCAGGTCAGGTTGTTGAGCTGGAATTCAGATGTAGTCCCAACCAATGGCCCAGCCAGACGCCCCCAAGGCAGAGCACCAGTGAAAGCAGACAATTGGCCCCGGCCCGCCCCCACGCTCCTGCCTGAGCCAGTTGCAAGGTTTGCAGGCTGAAAGCAGAAAAGGTTGTGAACCCCCCAAACATCCCGACGATAACAAATTGGCGAACGGTATCAGGGGCCACCCAGCGACCACTGGGACCCGTCGTCGCGACGAAGAGGCCAATGAGAAACGATCCAAAAACGTTAACGACTAGCGTGCCCCAGGGAAATGTTTGCCCAAACCGGTTCCCCACAAAACTGGCGGCAACCCAACGCGCCACGCTCCCCAACCCACCACCGATAAAAATCCAAAGTGCAGTCCACATACCTGATGCCAGGCTCAATAGGTCCACACTTAGGTTTCAAACGCAATGCGCAAGTCATCCGCGTGGCGGCCACTGATGCGTCCATAAAATCTACCCCTTGCGGAACGCACGGCTCTGGGCAGTTAATGGTTCGTCGAAGGCGCAGGGATCACACTTAACATTTTTGCGTAATAGCTCGCGTAAATGCCGCTGCGCTCGAAACCGTCCTGAGCCAATTTGCGGGCTGTTTCGACCTGACCGGTCTTCAAATAGGAAACCACCAACGCCTCATCGGCCGCTACCAGATCACTGCCGGTAAGCCTTCCGCGGCTCGCCCGCAGGAAAGGGATGGCCTCGCTAAACTCGCCTCGCAATTGGTGTAACCGCCCCAAGTATCGTTCCGCCAGTCCCGATTCCGAAAAACCGCGGGAGAGCAGCACTTTGCCGTGTGTAATTTCTTCCGCGGCCTCCGCTTTTTGATCCGCTGAGAGCGACCCATGCAGTTTCTCCTCACAGGCCAGCGCGAAATAAACGTACTCCATGTGCCATGAGGTATAATCGGGGACTGCCTTTTGGGCGATGCGATAAAGGTTGCGCGCCGATTGAAAATCATTCTGGCGCATTTTAACGCGCGCCACCATGCCGGTGATCGGACGTTTTCCACCTGCATGTGGGACCACGGTTTGCCATTCCTTTAACACAGACCTGATCTCCTCGGGGCATTGTTCCGCGATTTCCTCGGCCGCCGCATGAAAACGCTGCCGGGCGCCCGGATTTGTTTCACGCATGAAACCAATATCAAAGATTACGCGCATGTTATGCGCTACCCCATACCGATCGTACGGATTGTCGCCCAATCTCCGGGCATACTCCTCAAAGCTTGCCCGCCTATCCAAGGCCGCCTGATTCACGGCTATAGCTCCATGAAAGTTGGTGAGTGCGTCAACAAGGCAGCGCGCCACAAATTCCTGCCCCCTCAAATTTGGGTGGACGTGATCATCCATCAATTCCCAACCGATTGCGCCGGCTGGACTAGCCCCTCGAAAGGCGTTTTCAAGATCGCACACGGGGGTGCCCGTACGGCGCGCTGCCTGCCATATTGCCTGTTGGGTGGTGCTGGGCGGCCTCCAGGGGAGCGAGTCCAGATCTCGAGCCAGACGATATTCGGCCAGTGCTTCGGCCTCCGCTCCTTTGGCCGCGAGGCTGCGTCCCAACCAATAACGAGCCCGCGCATGATCGGGCCACAGCCGGACGGCTTCCCGCAAGTGGGCCGTTGCGGCGACTTGATCGACTTTCAGCTCAGCTTCGGCCTCAGCAACCAAAGTCCGAACTTTTTTTTGTTCCTCGGTGGGTGAGGAGGCGGCGGGCAGGTCGGCTCCCAAAGGGGCCAGGTCCTTTTCGTTGCAGGGAAGCGTGCAGATAAGAAAGGGGACCCCCCGCTTGCGGCATCGCGCCGCCATTTCTCCAACGCAGTATTCCAGCACGTTCGCTGCGGCTGTGCGCCTCCGGTCCGCAGGTCCAGTGTAGCTTCGTCCCATCATGATTTCCATGAGGGTCTTGTTCTGCGCCGGTTGCGGTCGCGATAGCCACTTGTCGAGCGCTTGCACCAGGGCCAGTGACCGAATTTGCCGATTTGCCTTCAACATCCACGGCTTGCTTCCTGCCCAACCGATGGAAGTAGCCCCGTAAGTTCCGAAGAATTCATTATTGCCGACGTAAGCAACCACGAGGTCGGGTGAAAAATCCAACGCCTCTGTCATGATTTCGAGCACGGGGTAACTCGCCACGGCTGTTGTCCCCAGGTTGATGACCTCTACTTTCTTGCCCGGCCAAACGTCCTTCAGCATTTCTGAAAGAAACGCCGAAGAGGCCAGGTTCCGCGGTTGCGGAAACCCTTTCATTGCCGATTCTCCGACGAGCATGATCCGGACGGTCCCCGCGGGCTTCGGTTCGTAAAAGCAGTATTGTTCATTGTAACCGGGCCGCTCCTTATTCGCGAAAAACCATGAGGCTGCGCCCGCCTGGTCGGTGATAACCAATTCACCCTTATCGGTGGGACCAATTTTGCGGAAAATGCCTGGATAGCCACCGAAGCCGGCAAGCCGAAAGGCGACTTCTGCAAGCCCCAATCCGATCAATGGCAATGCAACTGCGATCAGCTTGAAAGCTATTAGTTTCTTCCGGCCAGCGAAGTGCGCCGCGGGGGTTGGAGATGCGGAAGAGGGAATAGCGGACACACCAATCTATAACCGGTGGGGGTCGGATCGGAAAATGAAAAAGGCCGCTGAAATCTCAGCGGCCTTTCATAGGTGAAAACGCGATTACTTCCCGCGGCGGAACATTCGGCCACCCATCAATAGCGCTCCAAAACCAAGCAGCACACAGGCGGCCGGCTCGGGAATTACCGCCACGGTGTAGGAGTCGGTGCTCTGACTGGCGTAGGCCACGCCCCAGTCGCTAATGGATTGGGCGGGATTTGCCAGCGCATCGACTGCGCTGTCCCCACCGCCACCGCCTGATGTATAAACGTCAAAAAGGAAGGAGTTTCCGGGCACTAATCCCAATAATGCCAGGGGCGCAGTAATCGTAAGGGAGGAAGCATCCTTGGTTATACCCAGGCCTGGAACGGGCGGACCACCCGCGAATGGCCCTGCTGCTCCGATTTGAGCCCAGCCAGCCGTAAACTGGTGAACTTGCACACCATTTCCGCTATCCACCCAACTCCCGAACCAATAATCCATCCCTGAAGGCATGCTGATGGGCCGCCCCCACCCATTGCCGGCCGGGTCTCCACCAGGGACCGAGTCAATGCCGATCATATACTTGCCCCAATCGGTCACAGTCGGGTCTCCACCAAGATTAATCTTGAAGATCAAATCGCTGGCGGTGTTGTTTACCTCGACCGACAGGATGTCAAGAATACCGCCGCCGGCAGTAGTAAAGGGGTCTCCAGCCGAATCCGGATACGTTGCAGCCGAGGCAGTTGCGGTTAGAGCAAGGGCCGCAAATGCAGAGAAAGCAGTCGTTTTCATAGGTTCTGATGCCCGAAACACTTAGATTGAAAGGATTCTAAACGCATAATTCCAAGAATGTCAAATTAAATCCGCCGAACTTCCGAGGTTTTGCCGGACCTCCTTCCTTCATTATCTCACTTTTGGAAAACTGCATGCTATGCCAAGCTCGCTTGCGAGTGATTTCAAGAACCGCACGATATCCTCGACCAACGGACTGCAGGCGGCCGGCATCTCGAAGCTCGCAAGACCGTCGCTTGCAAGCCACAGGCTGTGTTCGTGCCTGGGGAGCATCGGAGGGCAAAAGGGGCAAGCAGGTCGGGTTGGTATGCATAGCCTTACACTTACTAATCGGTTGCGTCGCAATGGCCGCGCGGCCGAACCTGGTGCTTTTCGTGGCCGACGATCATCTGTTTAGCGATTGCGGCGCGTATGGGTCTCGCGAGGTCCTGACTCCCAATATTGATCGGCTCGCAACCGAGGGGTTGCTTTTCCGTTGTGCCTTCGCCGGCTCCCCCACCTGCATGCCCTCGCGCGCCGTATTGTTCACAGGCTTGATGCCGTTTCGAAATGGCGCGCATGCCAACAATTTGGCCGGTCAATCCCAATGCCGGGAGGGAGTGCGCTCGTTGCCCGCTTATCTGGCTCAGCTTGGTTACCGCGTTGCTCACGCAGGCAAAACTCATTTCGGCCCCAAATCCGTTTTTCCTTTCGAAAGAATACCCGATTCAGAAATCCCGGAGCCGGGTTTTGAAAAGACTCGGGCTCTTCACATGGATTTGAACATGCGCGCGGTCGAGCAATGGATCGGTGCTTTGACCAACAGAGGTCCTTTTTGCCTGGTGGTTTGCGATCATAGTCCGCATGTAATCTGGACTGATCCGCCCAAATATGATCCAGCGGTAGTGACGATACCCCCCAATCATATCGATACCCCGGAGGCACGATTATCGAGGGCGCGCTATTATACGGACATTTCCAAAATGGATGACAACCTTGGACGCCTTATCGCCGCTCTTTCCAGGCAAGGCCTGGATACCAATACCGTGGTGATCTACACGGCAGACCAGGGGCCCCAGTGGCCTTTTGCCAAGTGGAGCCTGTATGACCAGGGCATTCGTGTGCCGTTTATCGTGCGCTGGCCGGGCCAAATCCAGCCGGGCCGAGCAACTGACGCGATGATTTCCCTGGTGGACGTGTTGCCGACCTTTATCGCCCTTGCGGGCGGGACGCCGCCGGCCGACCTGGATGGGCGAAGCTTCCTGCCACTCCTTGAGGGCAAAACCAACCGTCATCGTGAGATGATTTTTGCTACCCATTCGCAGGACACCGGCATGAACTCAACGCCGATGCGTTGTGTGCGTACCGGACGGTACAAATACATTTTGAATTTATCTCCCGAAATCGAATACACCACTCACATGGACAAAGCGAAGGACCACGACGGTGGACGGGAGTATTGGGATTCATGGCTGCTAAAGGCGCAGCACGACGCGGTCGCCGCAGCCACGCTTAAGCGGTATCATTGGCGGCCGCGCGAGGAGCTTTATGATGTGCTCCTTGATCCATTCGAGGTGCACAACCTGGCAACAAACAGTGCTTATGATGAGATCAAGACTGGCCTGCGCAAAACTTTGACCGAGTGGCGCACCCAGCAGAACGATTACAAAACCGGGCCGGATCCTGTGCCGACGCCGGCGCGGTAACTCCATCAAACACATGAGAAGAGCCATTATTTTTGCGATCGGCATCCTGTTGTTGGGGGCGACCGGTTTTGCCGCAGGCAATTCCAGACCTAAAGGACAACGCCCCAACATTTTGTTGATTATGTCGGACGACATGGGGTTTTCCGACCTGGGCTGTTATGGCAGCGAAATCCAGACTCCGAACCTGGATGCCCTCGCCAAAAAGGGCGTTCGCTTTACGCAATTTTACAACATGGGCCGGTGTTGCCCGACGCGCGCATCCCTGCTCACCGGCCTATATCCGCATCAGGCTGGGGTCGGCCACATGATGACGGATGCCGGTTCTCCCGGCTATCGAGGAAATCTGAATGGAAACTGCGTCACGATTGCCGAAGTCCTGCGGCCTGCCGGCTATCGGACGTACATGTGCGGCAAGTGGCACGTCACACGTTTTGAGGGCGCTCAGGCGAAAAATTCGAACTGGCCGTTACAACGCGGGTTCGAGAAATATTACGGCACGATCCGTGGCGGCGGCAGCTACTACGACCCCACGGCGCTTTGCCGGCAGAATACTTTCATCACTCCGGATAATGATCCGGAGTACCGGCCCGAAAAATTTTATTACACGGACGCGCTGGCGGATAACGCCGTGCGCTTCCTGGAACAACATCGAAAGGAATCTCCTGACCAGCCTTTCTTTATGTATTTGGCCTTCACCGCGGCGCACTGGCCCCTGCACGCTCCTGAAAAGGAAATCGCCAAATACAGGGGCAAGTTTGACCAGGGCTACGAACCCGTGAGAAAAGCACGCTTCGAAAAAATGAAGCGACTGGGTGTGATCCGGTCCAATTGGCAATTGTCCGAGATCGCCGGGAACTGGGACTCGGTAAAAGACCGCGCGTGGGAAGCTCGGTGCATGGAGGTTTATGCGGCGATGGTTGATCGGATGGATCAGGGAATCGGCCGGTTGATCGAGCGGTTGAAACAGACTCACCAATGGGATAACACCGTAATTTTTTTCCTCCAGGATAACGGGGGATGTGCCGAACAAATGGGGCGAACTCCATTGGCTAATGCTCCCACCGGCACACCGTCGCCCATGGGCCCCGACGATTTGCAGCACAAAACGTGGCCACCGATGCAAACCCGCGATGGACGCTGGGTCAGGCAAGGGCCCGGTGTGATGCCGGGCCCGGCAGATACATATATCGCTTATGGGCGCGGGTGGGCCAATGTCTCCAATACCCCCTTTCGCGAATATAAGCATTGGGTTCACGAGGGCGGTATCAGCACTCCCTTAATTGTCCACTGGCCTGCTGGAATTCCTAAGCGCCGGCAGGGTGCTCTCGAAGGCCAGCCCGGTCACCTGATTGACTTGATGGCCACGTGCGTCGGTCTTGCAGGAGCCAACTACCCCACGGGATTTCACGAGAACCAAATTCAAGCTATGGAGGGGGTCAGTCTCCAGCCGGCCTTCAGCGGCCAACCACTCAACCGCAAAAATCCGATTTACTGGGAACATGAAGGGAACCGCGCCATTCGTCAGGGCAAATGGAAACTGGTCGCCAAAGAGAACCAGGCCTGGGAATTGTACGATATGGAAACCGACCGGACGGAGATGCACAATTTGGCGGCTGGCAATCCGGAGCGTGTTCGTCAGCTCGCGACCGAATGGGATGGGTGGGCCGCGCGAGCAAATGTCCTGCCGCTCGGCAGCTGGCGCGGCACAGCGGAGTCGAATCAGGTGAAACCGGCCCGAGCCGATCACAAAGCCAAAGCGAACTAGTTGGGTCTTCGGGGCTGCCAAAACATTCCATGAGAACAGACCGGCGTTGGCAGGAGCGGGTGAGCCATCGAGGCCTTCTGTGGTTCATGGTCGTGGTGTCCCTAGTGCTCCTGGTTTGCACAGCCTCCGCGGCGCAGCAGCCAAACATCATCTTCCTGCTCACTGATGACATGGGTTTTGGCGATACCGGTTGTTACGGTGGAACTTTTGCCCCGACACCGAACATAGACCGTCTCGCACGAGAAGGAACGAGGTTCAGCCAGTTTTATGTGGCTTCGCCGGTTTGCTCGCCGTCGCGCACGGGTTTTCTGACCGGCATGTATCCCGCCCGCTGGCGCATCACCAATTATTTGCAAACCAGGGCAGGGAATCGGGCCAGTGAGCAGGCGGATTTTCTCGATCCCGAGGCCCCCTCAATCGCGCGTGTTCTCCGGAACGCGGGTTATGCCACGGCTCACATCGGCAAATGGCATATGGGTGGAGGGCGCGATGTGACAAATGCACCCCCGTTTCGCGGATATGGTTTTGATGAGCACGCCAGCACTTATGAAAGCCCAGAACCGGATCCGCAAATCACGGCGACAAATTGGATTTGGTCACGGGCGGACCCGGTTAAACGGTGGGACCGAACCGCGTATTTCGTGGACAAAACCCTGGATTTTTTAAAGCGCCACCGAGGACAACCCTGTTTTGTCAATCTGTGGCCCGATGACATGCACACTCCCTGGGTTCCTGATGACAGCCCCGAAGCCCGCGAGCGCGAGCGTACGGAGAGCCGCAAGAATTTCTGTGCTGTGCTTGCGGAGTACGACCGGCAGGTGGGGCGACTGCTTGATGGCCTGAGAGATCTTGGTATCGAAACCAACACACTCGTCATCTTCTCAAGCGATAACGGACCGCTACCAACATTCCGGGGTGAGAGAGCAGGGGGCTTGCGCGGCAGCAAAATCAGCCTTTATGAAGGTGGAATTCGCGCACCCCTGATTGCACGGTGGCCAGGACACGTCCCGGCCGGACGGGTGGACGATAAAACAATCCTGAGTGCCGTGGATCTCCTTCCCATTTTTTGCAACCTGGCTGGCACCCGCTTGCCAGTGGGCCCGTTCTTCGATGGTGAGGACTTAACTGCCGCCCTTAGGGGCAAAGCCGTTTCGCGCAAGAAGCCTCTTCTCTGGGAGTACGGCCGCAACGAAGCCTTCAATTACCCCAAGGGGCGTGATCGAAGTCCCAATGTGGCGATACGCGATGGCCGCTGGAAACTTCTCCTGAATGCCGATGGGACGGGCATGGAGCTTTACGATCTGAGATCGAGCTCGCGAGAAGATGAAAACGTCGCCAATTCTGAGTTGAAGATAACCCGGCGGCTCAAATCCGCCGCATTGGCCTGGCGCACTTCGTTGCCCTGAAGGCAAGCCCGTGCCCCGCCATGATCTATTTGCTTTCAGGTTCCAGAACCAGCAACCAATCATGATCGTTTCCCGTAGGCGGTCGTACCTCCGCCATCCCTTCTTGATCAGCTTGCAGCCGGCCAAGTTTCTTTTTCTCTCCCGTCAGCGGATCGTAATAGAGCCCTGCATACGAAACCCCCTGATCCAAATTTTTCAATAACACCAATTCGTTCTCGGGCACATAGATAAAGCGTGTGCTGCCCGCGATGCCCGCGGATTGGGGGCCGTGTGTTTCGTCTCTGACAACGCGGTCGAGCTGGCCCCACGGTCCTTCGCCATATTTCGCGACGACGGCAGCCGCGGTCCATTCGCCACCTTTGGGCGTTGCCTCCCTCCAGTCCGTGCCCGGATTTTTGGCGCTTTCCCAGCTCGCGTCAGAGTCCACCTCCAGCCGGGTTCCATCGGCCATTTCCATTTCCAGCCGGACGATTAGACCAGCGGGATTGGCGGTTTGCGCCGGGAGATTTTGCGCGGCGACCGCAATCCGGTTTGGCCCCGTGCGAAGTCCGGAAACAAAATTGCCAAACTGCCGGCCGGTTTTCCAGGAGTCCGAGCCTTTTCCAGAACTCCCGAGGGATTTTCCGTTGAACCAAACCTCGAAGCGATCGTCAGCAGAAATCCGCATGCGGGCAGCCCTTACGGCGCTCGTGGCCGGCAGATCGAAGGAGCGCCGGAAAAACCGCTTTTCCGCGGGCGCATCGGCAGCCGGATTGCCTTCAGGATACCAAATCCATGAGGCACGTTCGAGTTCAAGCGTTGCCTGCTCGGCAAAGGCCGCCCATTCCGGATGTGGCGTGAATTTTTGCCATGTGTATTGCTCGAAAATTTTTCGGCCAAGGGCCACCTGCGTTGACCCGCCCAGGTTCATGGCTTCATCCCATGGAATTCTTCCGTAACCAAAGCCGCCCTTATGATGAGGTGAAGGACCGTGGGGATCATTGGGTCGATTCACCTGCCAGATTCCGTTCGCGCCGTATGTGTGCCCGGCAGCGCCATTGAGCATGCACAACCAAAACATCCGTCGCGTCCATTCTGTCGGCAGATTATCTCCGAGCATTTCAAAGCTCGCTTCGCCGTTGATGATCGGCATCACCGGACGATCCGCATACGATTCGCGCATCGTCCGAACCGTTGGGGCGACCGCGTCGAGCCTGCCATGCGGTGTTTGCAGCATGTCTATGTCGATCAGAGTTGTATCGTTGATTGCGTTGCGAGCGCTCAATCTGCCGATGCCGGTTGGATGGATCGTGATCAAACGATGAAAAGGATCCGCCGCGCGCAGGTAACGCGTCACTTCGGTCCAGCCCTTTACTTGCTCTCGATCATCGTAAGGAAATCCGCTGGCGAGGTACCATGGCAGGTTGGCCTCGCCCGCCGTGCACCAAACAACGGGCAGGGCGCCATAGCGGCCAATCAAATAACGCCAATGTGCTTTAGCCTTTTCCACACCCATCCAGGGCAGGAAATAACCCCACGCGCCCACAATGCAGGGAATAAATCCCTCATCGACCATATACATGAGGCGTTTGTCCGCCGCGTCGAAATACTCGGGACGAATGCGCGAGTAATTGGTCTCCCACGGAAAGCCGGCCTCATTGGCGCCGCGCGGGTCGAAAGGGTGCATGTCCGGAAACAGGCCCGCGACGAGTTGAATCACGTTAAAGCCTTTCGCCTTCCGGTCCGCCCCAAGCTTCTGCACATCCTCGGGCCAGCGGAGCCTTCCGGAAAGTCCCATCCACCAGGTGTCTCCGAGCCAGAAGAAGGGGGTGCCATCTTCATGCACGAGGTGGCGATGATCGTCGTTTACCCGGATGGGGCCGTGGGCATAGAGTGGATTGTTACCATGATACTTTTTGATTTCGACCTTTCCGCGCACGTTGTGCAGGCCGCGGTCCTGGCGGTCTGAACAAAGGGTTGAGAAATGGTGTGTTCCTGAAACCGGGGAGGCATACCGCGCCTTCCACCGATTGCCGCCTGCCCAATAGGCTGGTACGAGGCATTCACGACCGTTCGGATCGGTAAAGCGGGCGTCCAATGTCACGTCGTTGAAAGGGTCGGGATGAGGACGCTTTGCGGTGAAGCTCACCTCAACCATTTTGTTCGCCTCGGTTCTTAATCCTCCTATGGCTGCCTCAGCTTGCGGAATGAGCAGATAACCAATCGCTATGAAAAAAAGTGCGAACCGCTTTATAGACTGCTGAAGGCTGAACACGGAGTTGGATCGAGCTTTCATTTCTAAAACGTCCCGGGACTCATTGAACCTGGAAGGAATAAAGGTGACCTCCCGGCTGTACATTGAAACGAATCCGGACCGGACGGCCGTGCGTGACGCGACCAAAGGTTTTGCCTCCAAACGAAACCACATGGCGCAAGGAATCCCCGGCGATCTCGGAAACCGCCATGCGCTTTCCGCGATCATCCACCAGGGTCGCGGTGATCGGTCCCTGGCCATTGACAAACAAATGGTGTCCCTTAAACCGCAGAGGCATCGTTGTTAGAGTGCCCCCATCCACCGACACAAACCCGTCCGGACGAAGGCGTGACCGGAAGATGCCACCCCCACTGACTCGTTTTCCTGTGGTTTCGTTTTTCCCGTACGAAGAAGCACCATAATAATAAATCAACTCATCACCCACTCGCAAGGGTCCCTGGCTGAACTCGGTGATATAACCACCGTCGTTCCGACCTCCGTTCCCACCCTCGGGTCCGTTGGCGATGAAGACCTCCGGCACCCCTTGATCATTAGTAAAAGCCACTTTCTGCCAATGCAACCCGTCCTGGCTGACCGCCAGCTTCAGAAATGCGCAGCCGGCCGCGGAGTAGGGGTAATCGCCCCCACCGTGCCAAACTTTCAAACCTCCGAGCCACACAGATTCATAGCGCCAGGCAGTGGACGCGTAGTATTCGTCGTGAGGTTGTTCTCCTCCAGCCGCCTCCGCCGGAGGGATGAGTTCGACTCGTTTCAAGCGGGAAAGGTCGAGAGGCGCTTCCAGGTTTCGCACAAACATGTACGCGCGCGAGCGCAGATGATTTTTTGGCCCGACCGGGGAGCGGCTAAAAAATTTCAGTGATGCCAGAAATTGGCCGCTGGCCTCATCCCTATAGAAAAGGGAAACATCGGCAGGCCCGCCCAGGTTGCGGCCATCCTGAACAATTTGGCGGCTCATGGCGCGACTAATCATTGGCCCCAGTTCCCAGCTCTTTCCGTCCTTTGATCGGACAAAGTAAAGGCCTTCCAAGTCCCCCCAATTGGCGCAATAAAGCCATCCTTTATAAGGGTGGATTGGATCTCGAGTGTCGTAATAACAGGAGAAGAGATCATGCCCAGGGGCTTTGGTTCCTGTCCGGAGGTCCACCAGGTTGAATCTTATGGGCTCGGGACTTCCATCATCTCCCTTGATCCAATCGAGTCCATCATTGGAAGTGAATCGGTACAGCCGGATGCGTTCCTCGCCGGAGGTTGACGGTGAAAACGCCAGAGCGAACATCACGTATTTCTCCAGCCTTGGGTCATACACGATGCTGCCATTGGCCTCCAGGGTGGAGGGCGTAACCCCGTATTCACCCATGAGTTCGAGGATCGGAGCCTCCCCTCCCGCATCCTTCTGCGGACAATGCAACGTGCGCACCAAACCGGTGGCCGACTGGATGAGAGTGTCATTCACAAAGAGTTGTGAAACACCGGGCCTGATCTCAATCGGCGTCTGCCCCCAGCCATGGACGAGCGAGAACGTAATCGCGTAGAGAGTCATCGCCCCGACCCAAAAACTTCGGCGACCAGGCTTAAGGGGCCATCGGGTCAGCCAAGCCGTTTTCAAAAGCATTTTCCCTGGAATCATCCTCGTTGGATCGGCGTGTGGCATATCCAACGCTTATAGAAATTTCCCGCCAAGGGAAGTCAGAACGGAAGGCCCATATAGGGGTTGGTTTGACGCGGCAATCCTGGTCGCGCGGGAACCCTCCAGACGTGAACAAAAAGCTGCCTCAACTTCCGCCCGGGATATTGCGTTATTGCTCGGAACCTTTTCCGGGCTGAAACCTCTTATTTAAAGACAAGCTGTAAACACTGTGAACAGGAGATACCATGCTTATTAGCCGTCGAACAACCAGTGTGTTGCTGGCCGTGGTCTTTGCCTTCGTGATGATTACTGCTCCCGCTGTCCCGCAGGACAAAAGCAAACCCACGATGCCCGGGAACTTCCGAATGGTGGCCAAGACCGCTTATACGGTCACCCTTGCGTGGAACCCTTCGTCCGACAACTCAGGAAATTTTAGTTATTACTTGTGGGGAGCGTACAACGTTGGCCCCACAGTAGTTTTACCCAAAACGGCCACTACCTACACTTTCAAGGCCTTATACCCCGGCAACTCTTACACCTTCGGCATTTATGCCAGAGACGCGGCCGGGAACGCGTCCGCGCAGGCCAACCTTAGCGGGATCGTGTTACCACGAGACACCATGCCGCCAGCCACCGCGCCAGCAGTTGCGATCCGGGAGGTTGGCCCTAATTATGCCGTCTTGTCGTGGACGCCCGCACAGGACGATGGTCCGCATCTTTCGACGCAAATTTATCTTAACGGGACTTTTTACGATGGTGTGGGCCGCGGGATCACCAATGCAACGTTGCGTTTTTTGCAGCCCGGGACCTCCTACAGCCTGACGCTTCGAGCGGTTGACTTCAGCAATAATGCCGGTCCGTTTAGTTCGCCGGTCGCTCTCACCACGCCCCCTCCAAATCCAGCGGACTTCTCTCCACCTTCGGTTCCCACGAATCTTTATGCCGACCATTGGGACACGGAAATCCAACTGAATTGGACTCAGTCCACGGATAATTTCGATGCCCAGGCGCACATTCGTTATGACATTTACGTTAATGGCACATTGGGAGACATCCGTTTCGGATCGGGTAGGCCATCCATTGTTTATGGGGGCTTTGGGAACAACGTCATTGAAGTTTACGCCACAGACACCTCCGGCAACACTTCCCAACCGGCGGTGATGTCACTGGTCCTCCCGTAGTCCTGTTTTTCCGCTGCTGGCGTCACGGGTTTCCGCAGCTTTTCGGTGTGGTGAGAAATGCTGGGTTTCCCGTGGCGCCGATTTGTGGCGGCGACGACGTGCTCAACGAGGGGGGCGATGCCCTACTTTCCGATGCAGGACAAAAATTCCTGGCGTGGCTCGCCTTTTTTCGCAATGCGCAAATAGATTCGGCTGCCGCAAATGGCGGGTGACGCGTACGCTTCGTCGCCGGTTTGGTTTTGCGCGATGATCTTGAAGTTTTTGGGAGTAGCCTCAAACACATAGGTCTTGCCCGCCAGATTCACAGCGTAAATGCGATCGCCGGCCATGACCGGCGAACTGAAAAAATCTCCGCCCAGGCGTTCCTTCCAGATTTCCTGGCCGTTGTCAGCTTTCCAACAGACCGCCATTCCCGAGTCCAGGACCGAATACAGGTAGCCATCTCGAGCGATCATCGAGGGCACATAAACCCGCGTCGGAATTTGCCAGGCGATTTTTCCAGAACCATCCGCGTTGACTCCCACAACATGGTTTTTGGGATAACCGCCCGTTCCGAAGACGCGCTCGCCGTCGGTCACTGGAGTGGTGACGCATTCCTCGGTGGAGCCTTCAATTTCCCAAAGTTTCCTGCCCGTAGCGGGATCGAGACTGGAAATCAGGTTGCAGCCGGCCATGATCACCTGCGTTTTGTTCGCTGCCCGGAGCACAGCGGGAGAGGTATAGTTAGGAATTTTCGGCCGTGAATGGGTCCAGACGGGTTCGCCGGTCTGCCGATCCAACGCGGCAATAACGCCTCCGCCACGGTGATCTGCCGATACCAGCACGAGCTTTTCGTAAACGACGGGTGAGGCGGCAAAGCCCTGGTGAACCACAAAGTCACAAACCTTCCGCTGCCAAAGCAGCTTGCCGTTCAGATCCAGGGCAGAGGTGTAAACCGCTCCGTTATTCAGAAAGTTGATGAAAACGCGGTCCTTGTCGAATGCCGCTGTTGAAGAAGCGGTCGTGGAGTTGACATGCTTTCCTGCTTCTGCGCCAGAGGTATGCACATCGGCTTGCCAGACTGGTTTTCCGTTTTGTCGATCGAAACACAAGAGCAATTGCGCCTGGCGCGCGGGATCGCCGGTGGGCAAATAGACGCGGTCTCCAACCACAATGGGTGAACCGTGGCCTCGCCCGGGAACGGGTGATTTCCACAAAACGTTCTCGGTCTCGCTCCATTGCGTGGGCGGATCCTGACCCGGTGCGGCAATCCCATCCTGAGTGGGGCCGCGCCAGCATGGCCAATCCGTCGCGGCAGGGTTTTGCGCTGCTTCCACGAAAAATGAGAAACTAATCAGGAAAACAAATGTGACATGCGCTCTGTGAAACATATCGGCTTAGCGCAAACTGCGAAATTTGGGGGCGAAGGACAAGGCGGGAAACACTCCCCCTAAAAGCGCACGGTACGGCTCAATCCCGCTTAGTCTTGCTGCAACACGCTATTTCATATTACTGTGCTGCAGTATCAATCCGTTTTCGAGTTGCCAGTGGCCTTAAGCCGCGCATCCGAAAGCCGTGTTTGCCCTTTAAGCGCATGAGGAGTCGAGCTCACCAACCAGACGCTCTCGTGAACTCTGCAGGCGGGTGGGTGCACAGGACCTTCCCTGGTACCGCAAGCATTTCGCGAAAGGAGATTCTTAAACTGCCATCCAGCATTCGGACGTTTCGCAGCTTGCTCCTCTCCATCACTCTTTTGCCGTTTGCCAGCGCACAAGCTTCCATCACCAACGTCGCATGGTATCGGATGGGGGAAAACGACCTCGGCGCTTCAACCGGAACAATTTCAACGAATGCAACTGACCTGATAGGATTCAGGAACCTCAAGGCATTCGGCAATCCCGTTTATATCAATACGATCTCGCCCGCTGCCGGTAACCACCTGGGAAGCGTTCTCAGCGTGCGTTTCAACGGCACTAACCAATTTTTTAACAATACCCTTCTGGCCAGCGCTACGGACAATTTCTGCATCGAAGCATGGGTTAAGCCGGACACAATAACCGGCGCGACCCGCGTGATCGCCTATAATGGCAACACCACGAACAACGGTTGGGGGATCGTTCAAGACGGGACCCGGTATTTCGGCCTTTTTGGCGGCGTGGCGGCAATCGGGCCCGGTGCAGCCACGGCGAACTCCTGGACTCACGTCGCCCTGGTCCGGGCGAGCGGCAGTGCCATACTCTATATCAATGGTATTCCAGCCGGCTCCGCCAGCATGATTGCTCCAGTGCCGGCGGTCAGCGGAAATGGCTTTGCGGTGGCCGCGTGTCCCCAAAGTCCGGCAGCGCAGTTTTTTGCTGGCACGGTGGACGAAGCGCGCGTTTCCACCTTCGGCAACGGACAGTTCAGCAACAGCAACTTGCTGGTCAACCTGGGGCGGATCACCACACTTGGGGCCTCAGGGCTGGCGCCTGATTCTGCCACGCTAAACGGCAGAGCCAATGCCGCAGGACTGCCATCGAGCTTGTGGTTCCAGTGGGGAACGAACCACGAAAACATTACCCCCGCGCAATCTTTAGGCAGCGGCAGCAGCCTTACCAACTTCACTCAGGTGCTTTCAGGGCTGAGCAGCGGTGCGACGTATAAAGTTCAAGCCGTCGTTTCCAACGCTCTGGGAATTGTTATTGGAGCCGAAACCAATTTCACGGTTCCGCTGCTGCCACCGGTTTCCAACACTAACGATGACGGTCCTGGCTCTCTGCGCCAAATAATCGCCGAGGCGCCAGCGGGGGCGACAATCACCTTCACACCGGGGATGTCCGGGACGATCACCCTCACCACCGGCCCCCTGGTGATCAATAAATCGCTGAACATTGTCGGCCCTGGTTCGAGGCTAATGTTTTTGACCACTGGCAGCGCCGGAACGGCCATGACGTTCTCCTCGGGCACCGTTAACATGTCTGGTTTAACTATCTCGCAGGGTGGCGACGTTTCGGGCGCTCCTGCGATTGACAATGCCGCAAATCTCACGCTGAAAAACTGCACGCTTACCGCCAACACGGGCATTGGCCTCCGGCACGTTACGAACAAGCTGGTGTTGCAAAGCTGTGCCTTCACTGAAAACGCCTCTGGTTGCCTGCTGATCGGTCTCGGGGCGAATGCTTCGATTACAAACTGCACCTTTGGCCGCAATAATGGCGGCCCAAACCCGGGGGCAATTTTGAATGGCGGAACACTTAATCTTTTGAGCAGCACCATTGCCTACAATTTCGGCTCCCTGGCAGGCGGCGTTTTCTCGACAGGTGCCGTTTACGCAGGCAATTGCGTCATCGCGCAAAATCAGCGTTTCACAAATTTGACGTGGATCCCGCAGGATGCCACCGGTGCTTTCGAATCGCTGGGATTCAACTTCATTGCCGCGAGAGATGGGAGCAGCGGTTTTACCAACGGCATAAACCAGGACCAGGTGGGCACAAGTTCCTCGCCACTTTACGCGATGCTTTATTCTCTCCCGTTATTTAACGGAGGAACTTCGGTCAGCATGACGCCGATTATTGGCAGTCCATTGATCGACCGTGGTCATAGCCTGGGCGTTGCAAGCGATCAACGTGGTTACGCCCGACCGCTCGATTTTCCACAAATCGTCAATGCCTTCGGCGGCGACGGGACCGACATCGGCGCGGTCGAATTAGGATCCGGCTCCGTCTGCACGGATCACTGTTCAGAAATCGTGATTCGTTTGGACCGGGTGCTGAGAATCGCGGAACCACGGTGGTTCGGAGTGAATGTGGCCAGTTGGCTGCCTAACTTTGATTCAACCAATCGCCTGAACCTCCTGAATGAACTGGGTTGCCGCGCTCTACGCTTTCCTGGTGGCTCCCTCGCTGATGTGTACCATTGGTCCTCGAATCTCTTCAATGGCCAAGCCGGGGCCCTGGCCACCACGTTCGAAAACTTCATGGACGTAGCCACCAACGTTGGCGCCACTGTTGTTATTACCGCTAATTACGGAACCGGCACAACGAACGAGGCAGCGGATTGGGTGCGTTGCTCCAATATTACCAACCATTGCAACTTCAAATATTGGGAGATCGGGAACGAAAACTACACCTTCCTGGAGGCGGACAGTAACACCAACGCTCCCTATCAGCCACATGATCCCTGGTCCTATGCTGTCCGCTTTCGGGACTACTATCATGCGATGAAAACCGCCGATCCCACCATCAAAGTCGGAGCTGTCGCAGTTCCCGGAGAAGATACGCTCAATTATTATCAAGACCATCCAGCTATCAATCCGCGCACCGGTTTGAGTCATCGCGGGTGGACGCCGGTAATGCTCTCGACCCTCCGAAGTTTGAATGTGACCCCGGATTTCATTGTTCACCACTACTATCCCGAGTCCGGCATCGAAAGCGATCCCCTCCTGCTTCAGGCTTCCTGCAATTGGGCGAACGACGCGGAGGATCTGCGCCAGCAAATTACCGATTACCTTGGCTCGCTCGGCACCAATACCGAATTGGTGTGCACCGAGAACAATTCGGATGCCTCTTTCAGCCAGGGACGCCAATCCACCAGCCTTGTAAACGGTTTATATCTCGCGGACAGCATGGCGCGCCTCATGAAGACCGAGTTTAATTCCTGGTTTTGGTGGCTCTTTGAAAGCGGAGCGGATAAGAAAGGCGATTTTGGCCCGGCATTATACGGTTGGCGGACCAACGGTGACTTTGGCCTGACCCTAAACATCACCAATCGCTATCCCACCTTTTACGCGATGAAATTAATGCAGCATTTTGCGCACGAGGGCGATCTGATTCTCGATGTGGATAGCGGCAACCTGTTTTTGCCCGCTTATGCCGCAAAACGGCCCGACGGCAGCCTGAATGTGCTCGTCATAAACAAGGAGCGAACCAATGCCCTGGCCCGAAAAATGGTAATCAACGGCTTTTCATCAGATTCGATCGCCATGCTCCGTTCCTATGGCATTCCGCAGGACGAAGCAGCTCACACAGATGCTCCGCTCGCGTTCCAGGACATTGCTACCAATCGTTTTGTCGTCTCCGAGGCAACCTTCATGCACTCGTTCGCACCCTATTCACTGAGCCTCTTTACACTTATCCCATCGGGCCCACTCTTGAAAATCCGGAACGATGAGACTGGCAACCCTATGATTTCGTGGCCCTGGCCCTCCGCTGGCTGGCAACTTCAACAAACCGGTGAGCCCACTTCCACTAATTGGACCCCTGTTTCCGGCTCAGTTCAAAGTGACGGAATCAATAATTTTCTGAGCATAACCTTGTCCTCCACGAATACTTTTTACCGGCTGAGCAAATTTTGAGCTGGCTTTACGGCTGAGCCCTCGTTTGCCCCAGATTTCTATGTACGGGATGATTTCTGCTTGTCTGCCGTCAATCTGAACAGGAATTCTTGACGCTGAATTCCTGAACGCGGATGCTTGATGTTGCCGGTTCCGCCCAGTCCGATAGCCGGAACAAACCGAACATGATAGCGGAGCTTTTATTAAATGGACGGGCAGTGCCACTCGGCGAAACGTCGCCCAACGTGACGTTGCTTGAGTTCTTGCGTTCCAAGGGATTGCTGGGGGCCAAGGAAGGCTGTGCCGAGGGGGATTGTGGCGCTTGCTCCGTGGTGATCGCGGATCGCGATACCCAGGGGCGGGGGACATACCGTGCCATCAACTGTTGCCTGGTGCCTGTCAGTCTCCTGGCTGGCCGCGAAATCCTCACCGCCGAAGGGCTTGCGGATGGGCAAAACCTGCATCCTGTCCAAGAGCAGATGGTGGCGTGCCACGGGTCGCAATGCGGTTATTGCACTCCTGGCTTTGTCATGTCCCTGTTCGAAGGGTTTTATCGCGACGACCTTCGGTCGCCCGATCAACTGGACGATCAGTTGTGCGGCAATCTTTGTCGTTGCACAGGTTACCGCAGTATTCGTTTCGCCGCCCGCAGCGCTTTCGCTCATCGTGATCAGGGGAATGGCCAGGATCGCTTCAAACACCGCCTGGCCACGCCTGTCACCCCTCCGGCACCCTTAGCGTTTGCGACAGGTAAAGAACAATTTCATCGGCCCGCGAACCTGGCCAGGGTGCTGGAGCTTTTGCAAAGAATTCCTGAGGCCCGATTGGTTGCGGGCGCCACTGAACTTGGCCTGGAGATAACAAAACGTTACCGCAGGTTTCCGATTTTGGTTTCCCTGGAGGCGTGCGCGGAACTTAAACGCATCTCTCGCGGCACCGCTGAATGGAGAGTTGGCGCGGCGGCGACCCTGACCGATATCGAGGAACAACTTGGTCCGGAGTTTCCGGCGCTCAAAGAGATGTTGCGTGTGTTCGGTTCGCGACAGATTCGCAATCGCGCGACTATGGGCGGCAATATTGTTACCGCCTCACCCATCGGTGATAGTGCTCCGCTGTTGCTTGCGCTGGACGCGACCGTGGTGCTCGTGTCGCTCGACGCGAATAAGATCCTCGCGGAGCGTTCGCTACCAATTACCGAATTTTTTGTGGCTTATCGCAAGACGGCGCTCAATCCTGGCGAGCTGCTCAAAGAAATTATTGTCCCTCGAGCCGTGGAAAAATCCGCAGGGAAAACCTTTTGCCGCTGGTACAAAGTTTCACGCCGACGCGAGATGGATATCAGCACCGTGGCCGGTTGCTTCCATGTGGGTTTGGACGCCCGCGATATAGTGACGGCCGCGCGGCTCGCGTATGGAGGCGTGGCTCCCACCCCGGTGCGGGCGCGTAAAGCCGAAGCTGCTTTGCTGGGTCAGCCCTGGTCGGCAGAGGTGCTCAACACGGTCCTTCCAATTTTGCTCAAAGAATTCGACCCGATCAGCGACGTGAGGGGGAGCAAGGATTTCCGAAATGAAATCGTAGCCTCGTTGTTCGAAAAGTTTTTTCATGAAGCACATGCGGAGACGCAGCGAGATGATGGCAACGGGGATGGATCGACGTTTAAGACGCAAAACAAACCGGCTCTCGCGATCCCTCATGAAAGCGCTCGTCATCACGTCACCGGCCAGGCGATGTATGCCGATGACCTCGCCTGCAAAAGGCCCATGCTGGAGGTGTGGCCGGTTTGCTCGCCTCATGCGCGAGCGCGCGTTATCGGGTGTGACACTTCAACGGCCAAATCCATGCCCGGAGTGCGCGCGGTGCTTACGGCGGCTGATGTTCCCGGTGAGAATGATGTGGGAACGAAACACGACGAACCGTTATTTCCATCGAGCGAGGTGTTGTATCATGGTCAAATCGTGGCGCTGGTAGTAGGCGACAGCGCGGAGCTTTGCCGGGAGGCGGCTCGGGCGGTGAAAATCGATTATGAGCCCAGTCAGCCGGTTTTGACGATCCCCCAGGCCATTGGCGCGTCGAGCTTTCACAACGAGCCCAATTTTATTCGCCGCGGGGATGCCGACCAGGCATTGGAGGGAGCCCCACACACCCTCAAGGATGAATTTGCGCTGGGAGGGCAGGAACATTTTTATTTGGAAACACACGCCGCCTGGGCCGAACGGGGGGAGGGGGGTTCCGTATTCGTTTGCTCATCAACCCAGCATCCTTCCGAGGTTCAGTTGGTCGTGTCGCACATGCTCAACACGCCAATCAACCAGGTAGTGGTGCAAACGCCGCGCATGGGCGGCGGTTTCGGCGGCAAGGAAACGCAGGCCGCCCTGCCTGCCGCTCTGGCTGCGCTTGCGGCCTGGCGAACTGGCCAACCGGTGCGCGTTCGCTTCAACCGCGACCAGGACATGGCCATTAGTGGACATCGTCATCCTTTTTTAGCCCGGTTCAAGGTTGGCTTCGATGATTCCGGCAAAATTCTTGCCGCCAAAATTTCTTTAATCTCGGACGGGGGTTGGTCCCTGGATCTTTCGCAGGCGGTTACGGACCGGGCTCTCTTTCACCTGGACAATGCCTATTACATTCCCGCCGTGGAGTTTTCCGGGCAAGTCGCCAAAACCAATTTATCCTCCAACACCGCTTTCCGCGGTTTCGGTGGGCCCCAAGGCATGTTGGTGATCGAGGAGATAATGGATCGGATCGCGCGACATGTTGCGCTGCCGCCCGAACAGGTGCGCGAACGAAACCTTTACCGTGGCCAGGGCGAAACCAACACCACTCATTACGGCCAGGATATTGGTGACAACCGGATCGAAACGATTTGGAGTGAATTGAAGCGTTCGAGCGCCTTCACCGCCCGGCGCGAGACGATCCTGGAGTGGAATCGCAAAAATCCGCATCACAAGCGAGGGATGGCAATCACCCCGGTCAAGTTCGGCATCAGCTTCACCGTGACCCACCTGAATCAGGCCGGCGCGCTGGTTTTGCTTTATCAGGATGGCACCGTGCAGGTGAATCATGGCGGTACGGAAATGGGGCAGGGCGTGCATACGAATATAGCGATGATCGCGGCGAGGGAATTAGGGCTTTCCCTTGGGGATGTCCGGATCATGCCCACGAGCACGGATAAAGTTCCAAACACTTCCGCCACCGCCGCCTCTTGCGGCACGGATCTGAACGGCGCGGCGGTCAAAAACGCCTGTGAAACGCTGAGGCTCCGGTTGGTACCGGTCGCCTCGGAATTATTGCGCGAAAAATGCGGCAGCCGTGAGAGACCCAACCAAGTTGTGTTTCAGGAGGGGTTTGTTTTCGATCGAAACCATCCCGAGAAGAAGCTCTCTATCGGAGAAATAGCGCGAGTGGCGTATCTGCAACGAGTAAGCCTTTCAGCGCAGGGCTTTTATTGCACACCCGGCCTGCATTGGGACCGGGCGACGGGCCGCGGCAAACCGTTTCTTTATTATGCCTGCGGAGCTGCCGTGTGCGAAGTGGAGGTGGACGGTTTCACTGGCATGCATCGCCTCCTGCGCGTAGACATTTTGCACGACGCAGGCGAATCGATCAATGAAGGCGTCAATCGGGGCCAGGTCGAGGGCGGCTTTATTCAAGGGATGGGGTGGCTGACGACCGAAGAACTCAAATGGGATTCAGAAGGCCGCTTGCTGACGCACTCCCCGGATACGTATAAAATTCCGGCCATTGGAGACACGCCCCCTGTCTTCAATGTTTCGTTCCTAAAAAATGCGAGTCAAAACGATGTCGTTTATGGCTCCAAGGCGGTGGGGGAACCTCCCCTGATGCTCGCAATATCAGTCCGCGAAGCCCTCCGGGACGCCATTGCCTGCTTTGGACAGACGCCTTCCAGTGTACCACTCGCTTCACCTGCAACGTGTGAAGCAATTTTCAAGGCCATTCAGCTTGTCCGGGTGTCACCCGGCACCACTTCGAACTTCGCAGCCGAAACTGTCCGCGTGTCCTGAACGAGTTCCGCGCGTTTCTGGATGAACTGCGCCATGATGCTCACAGCGATTTCATTCACGCTTTGCGCCCGAATTTTAATTCCTACGGGGCACGCGACCCGCGCGAGCTGATCTGGAGTGGCAATTTTTTCCTCGCGAAAATGTTCGAAAATGGTGCGGGCCTTGCGCGAGCTTCCGATCATGCCGAGAAACAAAAAAGGCTGCTGCAGCCATTGCCTGAGCACCAACGCATCGTGCCGATGACCGCGAGTCACGATTAACCCGAACGCGGGTCGGTCGGGTGCCGCCAGCGCCAGTAAGTTTTCCCAAGTGTCGGTTTTGAGCATGACGTTTCTGGGAAAAAAGGCGCGGTTCGCGAGCGCCGGGCGGTCGTCAAAAACCGTAACCTCGAAATCCAGTTGGGTGGCCAGCGGAGCCACGGCTTGTGCGATGTGACCGGCACCGGCGATCCACAGCACGCAAGGGGGCGTTATGGTTTCGCGATAATGCCACCCCTCATCCGGGCCCGGGGCTGCTCGCGCCATCGTAAAGTCTTTTTTCACACCCCATTCCAGTGTGGTTTCCCGGCTGGCCAGTTTGCGCCAGAACTCTTCCCCAGCCTGCTGAGCGTTGGGAACGATTAATCCGCGAACCAACCCTCCGCAAATCAGCCCGTCGTCCCATCCAAAATCGTGGTCGAGCAGCAGTTCGAACGTGGCAGGCTCTCCGCTCCGCAATGCGCCGATGGCGCGTTGCTGTATTTCCGCCTCCAGACAGCCGCCGCCCAGCGTTCCTTGAATTCGGCCATCTTCATAGAACAACGCCTTGGCGCCGATTTTTTGTGGGCTCGATCCTTTGACTCCTGAAATGATGCCCAGGACAACCGCCTGGCCTTCGCGCGCGGCGGTGGCGAGCGATTCAAACACCATGTTTTTCAACCTGAGTTGGAATCTAGAAGCTTGCCCGTCCGCTGTCCATGGGGAAGGCTGGTGCATGCGCAACGTTCAGCAAAAGTTGAGGATCGCGCGCGGCGAAGAACCGGCCGAGCTGCTGTTCAAAAACGCGAACCTCGTGAACGTGCTCAGCGGTGAAATCCATCCGGCCAATGTGGCAGTCGCGGATGGACGGGTCATCGGTTGGGGGGATTACTCGGCGCACGAGGAGATCGATTTGCAGGGAGCCTATCTGGCGCCGAGCCTCATTGACGGCCATTTTCACGTTGAGAGTTCGATGCTTACCATGCCCGAATTTGCCCGCGCTGTAGCTCCGCATGGCACGGGCACCGTGGTGATAGATCCTCACGAGTATGCCAATGTGCTGGGCCTGGATGGCATCCGTTACGTGCTGGAATCGAGCAAAAATCTTCCCGTTGATTTTTTTATCATGCTTCCTTCCTGTGTTCCGGCCACGCCGCTGGAGACCGCGGGTGCGCAGCTTACCGCGGGCGACCTGAAGCTAATGATTGCCGATGAACGCATCGCAGGCATCGCCGAGTTGATGAATTACCCGGGTGTTTATCTGGGGCTGGATTCTGAATTATCAAAAATCGAGGCGGGCAAAGGCAAGAATATCGACGGCCATGCTCCGGGATTGACGGGAAGAAATCTGAACGCTTACGTGCTCGCCGGAGTCCGCTCCGATCATGAATCCACCGAACTTTCCGAGGCGCGGGAAAAGTTGCGGCTGGGAATGCACATGCTTTTGCGGGAGGGCAGCACGGAACGAAATTTGGCGACTCTCGCGCCGCTTGTGACTCCGCAGAACGCGGCCAATTGTTCCTTCGCCACCGATGATAAGTTGGCCGGAGATTTGGTTCATGAAGGACACATCGACCATTGCGTGCGCGTCGCCATCCGCATGGGGATCCCGCCGGTGACCGCCTTCCAAATTGCGAGTATTAATACCGCCAGACATTATCGGTTGCGCAATTATGGGGCGATTGCGCCGCGGTTCTGGGCCGACCTCATCGTATTCGACGATCCCGGACATTTCCAGGTGCGTCAAACGTACAAAAAGGGGAAACTGGTCGCTGAGGATGGCAAATTCGTTGGGGTGTTGCCTGGGATTGTTTCGCAACCCCGCAGCACGATGAATTTGAGTTACCGCGCCCCGGAGGATTTTCGGGTGGCAGCGCCGTCACGATCCGGAGCAAAAATACGGGTGATCGAGATCATTCCCAATCAGATTGTCACCCGCCAGGCGATCGAGGCGCCTAAACTGGGGCAGGGCGAGGTCCTGCCGGATATCACGCGCGATGTTTTAAAATTGGTGGTTGTGGAACGTCACCACGCCACTGGGAATGTCGGAGTTGGATTCGTGCGCGGATTCAAGTTGAGGGATGGAGCGCTTGGGTCCACCGTGGCGCACGACGCGCACAACGTGGTGGTGGTGGGAACTAACGACACAGACATTCGCATCGCCATCGAACGGTTAACGAAGCTTCAAGGAGGACAAGTCGCCGTGGCTAACTCCAGCATAAAAGCTGAGCTACCATTGCCGATCGCGGGCCTGGTTTCGGACCAGCCACTAGAGGAGGTCATGGCGCAGATCCAAAAACTCAATGCGGCTGCCCACGAGCTGGGTTGTGACCTCGACGCACCCTTTATGACCCTTTCCTTTCTCAGTCTTTCGCCGATCCCTGAATTGAAGCTAACCGACCAGGGACTCGTGGACGCCGCTCACCTGAACAAAACAGAGCTCTTTGTCCAAAAAACGTGAAAGCGAAGGAAGGCGTGGACCTAACCGGTTACAGGCGGCCGCCGTTGGCGAAAATCAGGTAGATGACTCCGGCCACCAGCGCCGAAACGAAAAGGCCGGTAACAATCGACCATTGCAGCATAAGCTTGCGCTTCTGCCGCAACGCTCTGCCGCCCATGCCGGGTAGCAGGTAAAAACGTTCTCTTTCTTTGGCCATGATCCTCTCGTCCTGGTCGCGACACCGTTCGGTGGTCTTGCTGGACGATGGGACTATGATGTGCCCCGCCTGGATTACCGTCAATTCCAAAGTGTCCGGGCCGGGTGGCTCAGGGTTTGCGGACCCATCGGCAGGGATAGTCGCATGGGACGGAAGTTCCATTGCCTCTGCGTTGAGGCCCTGAAACATTGGCGCGGAAACATAACCTGCAACTGAATATGTATAACCGCGACAATCTAAACAAAATCAAGAAAATGAATGAGCTGGCCCCGGATGCCATGAAAGCATTTTGGGCTTTTGATAAAGCAGCCGTGGCCGAGGGTGCTATTCCCGTAAAATACAAGGAGTTGATTGCGGTGGCGGTCGCTCTGACAACTCAATGCCCCTATTGTATCGATATCCACAGCAACAATGCGCGGAAGGCCGGAGCAACAGATGCGGAGATCGTTGAGGCTGGGTTGGTCGCTGCTTCTTTACGAGCGGGCGCTTCGATCACTCATGTGACTCACGCTTTGTCCAGTTAGAAGGAAACCGGGCTCGAACTAAATCCAGGTGGAGGACCGGGCTGGGTTCCGAATCGGTCTCTTCGATTCGGCTTTTACCTCGAGGCAATCGGATGTATGGTGCAAGCCATCATGTGGAGGTCCATAGGTGTTCAGGTTTTGGTCCTGGTGCTCGCCGGAGTGTACACCGCCTTGTCCGCCACGTTCCAGATCGCCGATCCTGTGGAATTCAGCCGGATCATCGATACGAATGCCGTCCTTACCACCAATGCCACTCTGAATACATGGCTGGAAGGGCCTACCTGGATTCCTTCCGACGGAGGCTATCTGGTTTTTTGCGATCAGAACAATAATCGCCTCAAAAAGCTAGTTCCCCCGGCGGCGCTCAGCGACTTCGTGCTCCCTCCCGCCAATACGCTGTTTAACGGAACGATGCTGGATGCGCAGGAACGGCTCATCGCGGCTGCCGCTGGCAGCGGTGCTCAAAATATCTCCATGGTCACGAATGGGGTGATCGTCCCGCTGGTGACCAACTACAACGGTTTGAAATTTTATTCGCCGAACGACGTCGCGGTAAAGTCCGACAGCACTATCTGGTTTACCGACCCCGGCTATAACAGCGGTATCACCAAGCCGCACGCGGGGTATCCGCCAGATTATTATGTGTTTCAATTCCATCCCAGCAACGCCACTGCCACCTGCCGGGCTGTCATGACCAATGGGCTGGGACGAGCGGACGGCGGTGCTCGGCCCAATGGGCTTTGTTTTTCACCCGACGAAACAAAGTTATATGTAGCCGATTCTGGAGGCGGAGCTAACGGTCACCGCATTTATGTTTACACCGTCACTTCCAGCAACACTCTTACTGGAGGTTCCGTTTTTGCCAACGTTACCAACGGTTCGCCCGATGGAATTCATTGCGACGTGGATGGCCGCGTTTGGTCCAGCGGTGGTGACGGGCTTTACATCTTCGCGGCGAGCGATGGTCACCTCATCGGGAAAATAAAATTTATTCGCGTCGTGAACCTTTGCTGGGGCGGTCCCCAATACAAAACGCTTTACATGGTTGGCCAGCCACTCGTGACTTCAATCCCCGTGTTGATTCCTGGACCGCCTGCCGCCAAAAAGCTCCAGCCCAGTTATCGGAATGGCCAGCTCACATTATCCTGGCCCGCTCCGTCCACCGGTTTCGTTTTGCAACGAACCAGCGGGCTGAACGCGCCGTCTTCATGGTCGAATTCCACGCTACCCATCTCAATTACGAACAGCCAAAAGTCCGTCAGCCTCGATCCAACTAATTCGGCCGGATTTTTCCGCCTTCATTTAAACTGAGAGTTACGCGCGAAGGAACCGCTTGTCTCGCCTTATCGGTAACCCCCGGCTACGACCAGGGTTTCTCCCGTAATCCAACCGGAATCGGCGGAAGCGAGGAACGTTGCGACTGTCCCAATGTCCTGCGGTTGGCCAATGCGTCCCAGCGGTGTCTGCGCCTCCACTTGCTTGCGCAAATCCCCTTCCGCCATCCCGGCGGAGTGAGTTCCTTCGGTCTCGATCATGCCGGGATTAAGCGAATTGACCCTAATTTTTCGAGAGGCCAGTTCTTTGGAGAGTGATTTGGTGATGGCGTCCACCGCTGCCTTCGTGGCGCTATAAACGGACGCGGTGGCAATGGGATTGATCCCAACGACCGAGCTGATGTTGATGACACTGCCGCCGGACGGGTTAAAATTTTTGACAGCCTTCTGTGTGGTCTGGAGAAGTCCCAGCACATTCAAGTTGAATTGCTTGTGAAAGTGGTCTTCGGTGATTTGCTCCAACGGCGCGAATTCATAAATGCCCGCGTTGTTCACCAGCACGTCGATCAATCCATAAGTCTTCCGGGCCCTGGCGATCAGGCGGCGGATATCGGTTCGCTTTGAAACATCACCCTGCACGGCCACGGCTTTGCCACCGGCCCGGGTGATTTCGCTAACCACTTTGTCTGCGGCGGCCTTGCTCGAAGCATAATTGACGATCACAGACGCGCCCGCTGCCGCCAAGTGTTTCGCGATGGAAGCCCCAATGCCTTTTGAGGCACCGGTAACGATGGCGACCTTCCCCGTGAGTTTTTTGCCTGCTTTGCTCATAATTTTCTGTCCTGATGATTTGGTTCCCATGATGTTTTGCTTCAATGCTGGTTGATCGCAAGTCTGGGAAGCGCAGAATCTGCCCAGCCGCCCCCCAGCGCCTTGATCAGTTGCACGCTGGTGACCAGGCGTTGGCCGGCGATGCGCGCAAATTCGCGCTCCGCCGAAAGCGCCGTCCGTTCGCTTTCGACAACTTCGAGGTAGCTCACGAGTCCGGCACGATAACGCGAATCAGAAATCTCAGCCGTTTTCCGCGCGCTGGCAAAGCTGCGTGCCTGCGCTTCCGCCTGCTGGCTTAACAGGCGCGAGCCTGTCAGCGCGTCCTGAACCTCGCTGAACGCCACGAGAATCCGCTGACGATAGTTTGCCACGTTTTCCTCGAACGCGGCCTTGGAGCGCTGAAGGTTGGCGCGATTGCGTCCCCCTTGAAAGATCGGAAGCGTAATGCTGGGGCCAATGCTCCATACACGGCTCTCCCAGTTAAAGAGTGTTTCCACGTCCATGCTCTCGAAGCCAGCAAGGCCGGTAAGACGCACGACCGGAAAGAACGCTGCTTTGGCAACACCGATTCGAGTGTTGGCCGAGGCAAGCACGCGCTCGGCTTCCGCGATGTCGGGCCGGCGTTCGAGCAGATCGCTGGGAAGGCCGGGGGGAATAGCCGGGGGAAGCGTGGTAAGAGCAAGCGGGGATTCTTTCACCAAAAACTCGCTGGCGGGTCTGCCCGCCAGGACGGCGAGCGCGTGCTCAACATCCGCCCGCCGCCTTTCCGTGGCGACCAGTTCGGCCTCCGTGGAATTTAATTCTGTTTCTGCGCGCGAGACATCCAGTTCACTAGCGGCGCCGCCTTTAAAACGCGCATTGACCAGATCCAGCGCATCCCGGCGCAGGCGGAGTGTATTGCGAAGGATGACGCGCTCGGTGTCCAGGGCGCGTAACGCAAAATAGTTCTGCGCCACGTCGGCCTTAAGCAGAAGTAATGTGTTTTCGAAGGCGGCTAGGCGGGCCTGTGCATCGAAATTCGCTCCCTCGAACGAGCGCCGGACGCGGCCCCATAAATCCAGTTCGTAGGTAAGATCGAACGGCACCCGAAAGTTGTCGCCTTGCGAACCCGGCAGTGCGTTCAGCCCATTGCCCGAACTGCGCCCCCGAACTGCGGACGCGCCTCCCCATATCGATGGGAAAAAGTCCGCCCTCGCATCACGCGCGAGCGCGCGGGCTTGCGTAACGCGCGCCACTGCCGCTTTGAGATCCTGATTGTGCAAGGCCGCCTGGCGCTCGAGATCCTCGAGCGCCGGGTCATTGTAGATACGCCACCAATCACCGCGCGCAATGGCATCGGCGGGCGCGGCCTCCTTCCACGCGCCCAGTGGCGTGTCGGCGAAGTTTGTCGCGCCAGGCGTGTGCGGCCGGCGATAGTCCGGGCCCACTGCCCAGCGGCCGAAGGAATTCGCAGCAAAACCCAAAGTGGCGAGGAAAAGGACGATTTTCTGCAATGTTTTCATAACGGGATGTATTAGGGTTGCCAGAATTAGCGCCTGGCCAGTTGCTTTGCCGATTTCGCCTCGGTCGGTTGGGTCGTTCCAGCAATGCGCACCAGCGTGCCGTTGGCCAGCGTGTCCGTTGGATGGGTGACGATGCGGGCTCCATCTTCCAGTCCCGCCACCACCTCCAGTGTCTTGCCCAGATCACGGCCGAGCTGGACCTTTTGCAGCCGGATAGTGTTCGCGCGGCTCACTTCCGCCACCTGCAACCCGTCGCTCCGAACCATGACCGCAGTTGCCGGCACTACCATCGGAGGATTGGCCTGGGCGAGCGACAACTGGACGGTGACATGAATTCCGGGAAAGAGCTCGTTCTGGCGATTGGGCACCTCAACTTCCGCGAGCATGGTCCGTGTGGCGGCATCAAACGCGCCGCTGGTTCGCAAAACTTTGCCTTCGAAAGTGCGATCGGGATATTGCGCGACGCTTACCTTCACGGGCGAGCCTATCGCGATATCGCGCAAGTAAGCCTGCGGCACGTTCACCTGGACACGGAGGGTCTCGGTTTGTGCCAGTTCGAACAACGGACTGCCGCTGCCAGCGCGAATCAAAGCGCCCGTGTCGATGTAACGCCGTGTGATTGTTCCAGCAAAAGGAGCCCGCACCGTTTTGAAACTGGAGAGCTTCTCCAATCGCCCCACGTTCGCTTGCGCCGCCTGCACGTCGGCTTCGCGCGCCGCGAGAGCGCTCGTTTTCTCGTCCACTTCCTGCTGGCTAACCGCGCGTTCCTTCAGCAATGCTACCCAACGTTCCGCACTGCGCTGGGCTAGAATTAAATTGGCCTGCGCCTGGGACAAAGCGGCGCGGGATTGACTCAGCTCCTGGTCCAGTTCAGGTGTGTCGATCTCAGCCAAAGCCTGGCCGGCTTTCACTTTTGTGCCGATGTCCGTGTGCCATTTGAGCAGGTACCCGTCAGCGCGGGCGTAGATTTTGGTCTCCTCCAACGCCCGGACATCGCCGGGCAGCGAGAGTTGTAAATCGGTCGTCAGGCGGCTCACGTTTGTAACGCTGACGATTTGCTGTGCAATTGCTTGCGACTCCGTCGTCAGCCTGGTTTGCGCTCGCAGGCGCGGCAGGACCCCGAGAGCTAGCCCGGCCGCCAGGGCCAGCACCACGCCGCCAATAATGGTAAAACGACTCCGCCGCGTGGCTTTGCTCTGATTCACAACTGGGTCGTCCGCGGTTGCGATGGCAGGGTTTAGAAGTTGAGTTTCAGGATTTTGATTTTCAGTATTCATAGGAGCACAGGTTTCAAGTTTGGTTTTCAAAGTTTTGTGGGAACAATTGCAGGGAGTGGTGCTGGGTCAGCAGCTTCAAGCTCATCGTCCTCGTTTCGGACCGCGCCCTTTCTCCGGAGCACGCTGAACACGACGGGCACGAACAACAGGGTCGCAAGAGTGGCTACAATCAGACCACCGATCACCGCGCGGCCCAGTGGGGCATTTTGTTCACCCCCCTCCCCCAGACCCAGGGCCATGGGGAACATGCCAATGATCATTGCCCCGGCGGTCATCAACACGGGCCGAAGACGGGTTGCGCCGGCTTGCAGCGCCGCTTCGAGAGAATCCATGCCGGAACGAAGCTGATCATTGGCGAACGTCACCATAAGGATGCTGTTCGCAGTCGCGACGCCGATAGTCATGATCGCTCCCATAAGACTTGGCACATTGAAGGTCGTCTGCGTGAGAAATAAGCCCCACACGATGCCGGTGAATGCGCCGGGCAGTGCCATCAGGATGATGAACGGATCACTCCAGCTCTGGAAATTCACGACCATCAGGAAGTAAACCAATAGCGCGCTCAGGATGAGACCGAGCCCCATGCGGGTGAAGGCAGTGTTCATGCTGTCCACCTGACCGCGGACGAGAATGGTGTTGCCAGGCGCGAGCTTCTTTTGAGCATCCGCGACAATTGAATTCACTTCCGCGGCGACGGCCCCGAGATCGCGGCCGGAAACATTCGCGAAAATGTCGAATACGGGTTGAATGTTGTAGTGGTTGACGACGTTCGGCGAAGTGCCCCGTGAGACGCTTGCGAGATTGGCCAGCAACTGATTCTCGCTTTTGTCCGTTCCAGCGATTCGCGCCGAAACGGGGAGGTTCATCAAAGCGTCCACCGAATCCACCAGGTGCGGTGGGGTTTGCACTGCGACGAGAAATCCGATTCCGTAAGCTGGATCGACCCAGAAATTAGGGGATACTTGTGTGCTGCTGCTCAGGTTGACAAGCAGGTCCTGGGCGACGTCGCGCTGGTTCAAGCCATCCTTGGCGAGCAAGGTGCGATTCACATCCAGATTCAACGTTGGCGCATCAAAGGTTTGATGGACGAATACGTCTCTCGCGCCCGGGATGCGGGCGATGCGGTCGCGGATCTCTTTCGCTACCAGGTAATTCCCTTCGCGATTGTAGCCGGCCACCTTGACGTTGATCGGGGCGGGCAGACCGAAGTTTAGAATCTGCGAGACGATATCCGCGGGTTGGAAGTAAAAAGTTAGTTCCGGGAATTTTGCCGAGAGATTCCTGCGCAGGTCCTCCACAAATTCGGGTGTAGACTTGCTGCGTTCGTGGTTCAACTGCACCAGGATTTCCCCATCGTGCGATCCGATGGTGGCGCTATCGCCGAACGCGAGACTGTATTTCTCGGAGACGACGCCGAAGTTATCGAGGATGAGTTTGATTTGGCTGCCGGGAATTGTGCGGCGGATTTCAGCTTCAACCGCGCTGAAGATTTGTTCGGTTGTTTCGATGCGCGTACCGGTCGCCGCGCGGACGTGCAGGCGGAATTGGCCGGCATCCACGCTCGGGAAAAAGTCACGGCCCACCCACGGCAGGGCCAGAAATGAGCTGCCCACGATGAGCGCGAAGATCACGAACACGGTGGGGCGATTCACCAGTGCCCACCGCAGCATGCTGACATAGCGGAGCCGCAAGAACCCAAAACCATTTAGAAAACCGCGTTGGAACCTCGCGAAGGGATTTTTTGAGGGGGTTATAACCTGGTCATGCCTTTCGTTCCGCAGAATGAATTTAACCAGGACGGGCACGAGCGTGCGGCTCAGCGCATAGCTGGAAAGAATCGCAAATACGACCGCGAGCGCCATCGGCGTGAACAGGAATCTCGCCGGACCCACCAAAAAGATTACGGGCACAAATACGATACTGATGGCCAATGCTGAGACCAGTGCGGGCACGGCGATTTCGCGCGAGCCCTCCAGGATCGCGTTGCGAAGCTTGCTGCCCAATTCGAGATGACGGTGGATGTTTTCAATCGTGATGGTGGCTTCGTCGACTAAAATACCGATGGCCAGCGCCAATCCTCCCAGCGTCATCACGTTGAGCGTGTGGCCCAGCGCACTGAGCAGGCTGAGCGAAGCCAGAACGCTCAATGGGATGGAGATCGCCACGATCAGCGTGCTGCGCCAACTGCCAAGAAACAGCAGGATGAAAGTTGCGGTCAGCGCCGCCGCGATGAGCCCTTCCTTGACGACGCCATTGAGGGCCGCTTGAACGAACAACGATTGGTCCGCCAGCAATTCGATCTTCATGCCGGGCGGCGCGGCAGCCTGCATCTCTGGCAGCCTTTCTTTCACCGATTTGATGATGTCGAGCGTGGAACTATGCCCGTTTTTCAGGATTTGCAGCAACACGGCCCGTTTGCCGTCGGCGCGCACGATGTTGGGTTGCACTTCAAATCCGTCGTGGACGTGAGCTACGTCGCGGACGTAAGTCACCACGCCATTGTCAACTTTGATGGGAATGTTGTTCAGCGCCTCCAGAGCACTGGGCGTGTTGTTCATCTGGACCTTGTACTGGATGTCACCGATTTTGGCCGTGCCGCTGGGCAGGGTTAGATTTTGCGCATTGATGGCGTTGTTCACATCGCGCGCGGACAACCCCTTGGCCTGGAGCCTGGCTGGATCCAGGTCCACCATGATCTGGCGCACCTTGCCGCCGAAGGGTGCAGGAAGTGTCAGGCCGTTAATGGTCGCGAGCTGCTGGCGGATTCGGAAGATGCCGTAAGTATAGAGCTCGGACTCGCTTAGGGTATCACTGCTCAGACTCATTTGGATGATGGGCACGGAGTCGGCCGCATAGCGCAAGATGATGGGCGGTTGCACACCCGCAGGCATGCGCCGGAGAATCGCCTGGCTCACCGCCGTGGCCTGGGCAATGCCGAGATCTATGTTCGCGCCGCGATGGAAAAAGAGCTTCACGATGCCCACGCCGTCGAGCGTTTGCGACTCGATGCGCTCGAGGTCGTTGACGTTGGCGGAAAGTGAAAACTCCGAGTAGACGGTGAGTTGCTTCTCAAATTCCTCAGCGCTCAGGCCATTGTAGGTCCAAATGACACTAATCACGGGGATGTTGATCTCCGGAAAAATGTCCTTCGGGGTTTGGCGAAAGGCTGCGATGCCCGCGATGACAATGGCGATGGCGAGCACGGCGAAGGTATAGGGGCGGCGCAGGGCAAGTTTGACGATCCACATAGGTCAGGTTGGTAGGGTTTCGATTCGGAACGGACGAGAAGTTACGCAGCCAGCGCCAGGGGGTGGGAGCGAATGGTTTGTTGTTTCGCCGCCCAAGCGAAGACCTGGCGAGCTTTTTCTTCTGCCAGCACTGGCAATACGAGCGTAGGAAAGGGCGTTGCTGCGGCCAGCGAGTCCGCTTCGTTTACGGCCTGGCGGATGAGCCGGTAGTTGAGCGAACTGAACTCATTTGCAAGTTCCGCGGCGACGCGATCTTTAAGTTCCTCTAACAGTTGTGAACACTCGGGGGAGAAGGGTCGCAAACTGAACTCAGAAAAGCTGAGCGTTGGTGGAAGGGGGGTTATTCTGAGGGTCTTACTGCCCGCATTCGATTTGGATTCAATGTTCATTGTTTTCATATTTGTTTTTCGATTTGAAATTTTTATTTATCTATCCAGTCAACTATAAATTGGACAAAGCGCAGCCCGATCCATCTTCTACTTTTAAAAATTAGCTCACGCCGCGAGCGCGCTCACCGGTTTGGCCCTGATAATCGCCAGTAATGTCGGCGCCAGATCGCGCAGCACTTCGGCATCGTTTTGAATCTTCGCTCGCAGCAAACTTCCCAGCACAAAAGAGTACACTTGTTGCGCCACCTGCTTTGCGTCACCCGGCGGCACGGAGCCATCACGCTGCGCTTCCGCAATCGCGGTTTCGACATATTTGATCCCTCGGGCCATCAATTCTTCCACTTTGGCCCGAATTTTGTCATCCTGGGTCGCCACTTCAACCCCTATACTCGCATAGGGACAACCGCAAACATGCCCATATTTCTTGCCTTTTTCCTTCTGTGCTTCGTAAACCCATTTAGACCACTGGACCAGGCGGTCCAGAGGCGGTATCTGCGCGGAAAAAAGCCGATCCAACTCCGGCTGCTTCTGTTTCCAGTGATCCTCGTAGGCCGCAATAGCCAGATCCGCCTTGCTGCCGAAGTAATAATAGAAGCTGCCCTTGTTAACGTTCGCCCGCTCGCAGATTTGGTCAACGCTGACCCCGCCGTAGCTGTTATCCCAAATCAACTGAAAGGCGACACTCAACAGTGTCTCTTTTGCGTCACTGGTGCGGCCCATAAAATCTTTTTTAGTTTGCTCGGCTAGTTCCGCCTCGCATATGAACACTATTTACCAAGTTAACTAACTAGTCAACTATTTTATTAATTTATTTTTGAGCGCAAATTCCATGAAAAGCGGGCCTTTTCCTTGCATCATCCCGGTTTAGGACCCCTTCTGGAAAGGTGATTTCGAGTGCGCCGGGGCTATTTCATCAATCGCCAAAAGCCAGGAGATGATCCGCTTGCATCATAAAGGTGCGGCTGCGCCGCATTGGGCACATTAGTCCAGCTCAGCAGATTCGGACTGTGCTGCAAAATGCCGCCTTGCCAGTTCACGCGGAATTGCGACGGACCGATCCTGTCCAGACCGAGCGCGAAGGGCAGTTCGTAGCGCCAGTTCAATTCCTCACGTGTCATTACCCAGGGGGAATTCATCAGTTCGGCAGCCTGCGCGTTGTCGCTGATGGCATGGTAAACGGTATTTGTGCCATTGGAAAAACTGTTCCATGCGCAGAAGAACGAGCAGCGCTGGACAGTGTTCGATATGCCCCCGAGAAAAGTCAGGTTGCTCCAGTTTGTGTTGCCTGACTGTCCGCTGCCTTTACCCGCCTGGGGAACGGCGAATACTTTTCCATAGCGCCGCCAAATCGCATCCGGGTCGAACGCGAGCCTCCAGTCGTCGTCGTAAAGGTTATGGCCGGCGATGTCCACCAGGTCGTCGCCGGGATAATAATAATCCACCATCGTTCCCGACGAATTGGGCGAGCCTGCGACGATGTGCGCAAACCCCGCGTCGGATTCATAGACCCAGAGCAGGTTGGTGAGACCACGCGTGAACGTGTAGTGATCGTGCAGGTCTCGCCAGAGAGCGATAAATTCCGCGCGCCTCCGGTTCCCCTGCCAAAACCAGGCGCCGTTCATTTCTGAAAGCGGGCGGAACAACACCACGACACCGGAATCGCGCAGAAGGGCAAGATTGGTGGCAATGTTGTCGCGCAAGGCGAGATAGTTTGAGCGCGCGCTGACATCGGCGGCATTGGTTGGCGTGACACGGAGCATGTCGGAAATATTCTCCACGCCAGCCGGAGCGAGGCCCGAGCCAGTCCAGGGGTTGGCAATCTGCCATTTGATGAGAGGAAGACCGCCGTTGGTCCAGACCTCCAGGGCTCGTGGAAGCACTTTGTCCAATTGAGGTGTCGCGGTCGGGCCGCCTTCCGCCGCGAAGCTCACGACAGCAGGCCATCTCCCCGTCAACAAGGGCAATCTCGCGACGTGATTGGACCAATCGGTCTCGATGTCGGTAACGTGCTGTCCGGCAATGACGCGGTTTATCGGTGCGCTGGGTAATTTGGCTAAATACGCAAGGATCGCTAGAGCGTTGGACGAAAGAATGTTCGTGCGCGGCTTTCCCGGGAAAGACAAAGTATTCGTTGGTGAGGTCGCCGCCCAATATTCCTGCCAGTTGGAGGCAAAATCATGGTCGGCATCGGCGTTGGCATCGTTCGTGAGGGCATCCGTGCCGTTGAACACCTCCCAGCCATCCGGCAGACCGTCTCCATCTGTGTCTCGGTTACCAGGGGAAGTGCCGTACCGTGTAGAAGTTTCCTCCTCGTTGGCCAGGCCATCGCCATCGTCGTCGGGCAGCACTTCAACCGCGTCGAAGAGTGTTACCGGATAAGCCGCGCTCGCCGGGGGCGCCTCCGCTCTCATACCGGATTCAGTGTAGAAGAGCGCGTGACTCAGGTTCCCGGACCATGCCACCGTCTTCACTCCCTCCAAGCGTTCCCATTGATTGGTCGCCCGCACCACGCGTTCCGCCATGATGAACCGGTTCGTGACCAGCGTGCCGGAAACATTCGCCACCACCGCCAACCATGCGCGCACCTGGGTGACCGCGGAGACTTGCACCTCCAGACGCGTGACCCAGGTCGAACCATTCGTAGCCAGCGCGAGGTACGGAGTCACGTCCTGTTGGGGCGCCTCGGCAAAGTGTTGCCGGTTCGACACCCTCAAGGCGTTTGTGCCAGAATGCGCGGTTGAGGCAATCTGGAATTGGGCGCTTGAGCCGGTCGTGAAAAATAGCCAGCCATTCGTGCCAGACTCGAACGAGCCATTGCTAATGAGGTTGGTAGTGTAAGCCTGGGAACTGCTCCCGAGGCAAACTCCGAGGACAAACATGACGATTCGCTGCATCCATAACTCATAGCGCGAGGGGGACGGAATGTTACACCCGCCCCTGGTTCTGCCCGGACAATTCTATGGAATTTCGTTTAGCAATGCCGGGGCAGGCTTGGCGCGGGCGTCGCCACCGGGCGCTGGGGAGTTGTTGATGACGACCTTCAGGTGCGGAATGAGAAGGGTCAGGTATTCATCCAATGCCTTCGGGCCATTTTCATCCGCGAGCAACACGAAGGGAGCGTCAATGAAGCCGGTAATGTAAACGCCGTAGTCCTGCATGGCGCGAGCGAGTTCATAAGCTGGGCCTGATTCGCCGAACAGTCCACGGATGTCCACCTCGGGCGGAATCGCCAGCAATGTGCCAACCTTGAGCAGATCAGTGCTCGGAGAGTCGCCACCGGTCGCCGGCCACGTTGTGTCCGGTTGCTGAAAGCTTCGGCGTCCACCCAGCCGTTCGCGGGAAGTGCGGGCCGAGAGCGCGTGGTGAATGCCCTGTTCCAGTTCACCCGTACGCAGCAATCCGCCGAGGTTGGAGAGGCCGAAGGGCGTGGCCTCATTTTTCGAATCGCCCGTGCCTGGTCCGGCGAGGTCGGTGCGGGTGATCGCTCGCACTTCGAGGTCGCCATCGGCACGCACTGCCACGTCGCGCAACTCGAGTGCATCACGACGACTGCGCTGCAGTAATACCACGGAATCCACCAACCGAGTTCCAGGCAAATTATTTTCCGCCAACCGGGCATCGGCTAACGCTTCCCCGTTGACCCAGACACGGCGCAGGCGATCGTTGGGCCCGCCCATATAGGGACGCCGCGAACGCACAGCATCCCGCAAGGGACCATCGTTGAGAAAGCCCTTCCCGGGAATGGGGACATAGTCCGCCTCGCTGCCCAGGGGCCGATTCCAAATGCTTGTGCTGCTGAACGGCCAGAGATATGGATTGCGCGCGAGGCGGCCAAAACGCAGGGCCGCGCGGGGAGCGGCAATCGCAAATTCACCCGCGCCAACGTTAGCAATATTTGTTTCGCCGGTTCCCGCCACCTTGACGAGGCCGTGAGTGACTTCGAGGGCGGTTTCATTCGTGACGACGTTGAGATCAAACTCGGTACCCACGACCGTAATCAGCGCATGAGGAGTTTGGATGAGTAAGGGGAGACGCGCGGGCTGCTTTGCCACAGCGGCGGATACGGAGCCGGCGAGCAGCTTGAGTTGTTTGCCACCCGCTCGAGCGGAGGAGCCGATGGCTTCCAAGCGAATCTGCGCGCCTGGTTCCAGGTGGAACGTCGTGCCATCGGCAAATTTCATCGTGGCAGAATGCTTTGCTCCGGCCACAATGATGCCGCCCCTGGGCGGCTGGATTAAGCCGCCGGCCATTTCGACGCTCGTCGGAAGCTCAATCTGGGCTCCAGTTCCTGGCCGCACACTCCACCAGAAGGCGCCGCCAAGGACGAGGCAAGCTATCAGCACGCTCAAGCCAAACGCGGGCCGGCGAACGAGTGGCGCCAGAAACTGCAGGAATGAAAATGGCAGGGCCTCGTTGCTTTTATCCCTCCGAGCGGGATGTCGCGTGGCAAACAGCACATGTTCCTTGAGCGCGGTCTCCGGCGTTCCCAGAAGAATCGAGAGAACCGATTGCTTCACGCGTTCGTTCGCAGGCCGATTGAGCGCGGCGCGCAGTGCGGTATCGAGTTGCGACTGCCGAAAGGCCTGGCGCCGGAGCAGGGGGTCACGCTCCAACTCCGCTTCGACACGCTGGCGTTCGAGTGTGGGAAGCGTGTCGTCGAAATAGGCTGCCAGTTCCTGCTCGCTTAACATGGCTGCCTCCCGCGGAGTTTGGCCTCGATGCACTGCCGCAGTTGCTCACGGACACGAAAAAGCGATACGCGAACCCACACCAGGCTGCGCTTAAAACGAGTGGCGATGGTTTCCGCTGACTCGTCATCGCGGTATTTCAGAGTGATGAGTTCACGCAGCGGGCTGTCGAGCTGATCAAGACAATCGTGCAGGAGATCAACCTCGGGCGCAGGAGTTGCCACGCCGGCGGAGGGGTCCCATTCGGCGAGCTGCCAGGCAATGAATTTCGCTTTGTTCGTTTGTTCCCGGGCATAGCGTTGGACTTCGGCGCGCAACAAATTCCACGCGATGGCCCGCACCCATGCGCGGAACGATGTGCCCGCCTGGAACTCATCGAGATGCCTGAATGCAAAAACGAATGTCTCATGCGCCAGTTCATCGACGAGTTGCGGCACAGGTGCTTTGAGCGCCAGGAAGGTGCGAACATGCGACAAATGCGCTTCGAGCAGTTGGGCGAATGCGTTGTGATCACCCCCTCGCGCGGCAAGCACCAACTCGGATTCCTTATCGATGGTTATTATATCGGGCACTTCATCAAATGAATAGCGGCTGTGGTATCCAACGTTACAAGGTTTATCTGAAGCTGTAACCCTCATTGCCTAAGTCAAACCCATCAAGGCAAAACACGTCATGGTGGCGAGCATTGCGATAACCAGCCTCCGCCCCGGGTGGTATCGTGTCCTTGATAAGAAATCCTTCGCTCCAGCACATTTTAGCTTCGGATCCGGACATTCGAGAGGTAGTCTGGATCGAACCAGGATGATGGCGCCTGATCGCCAGAATCAGGGAGAAACAAATGAGAACACTTTTAATCGCATTATGTCACGGCCTCGCATTGGCGGGGTTGAGCAGCAGCGCCTTCGGAGAAGGGGAACCGGTCCTTCGGATCCAAGAGGTCTATAAGACTGTCGGCGACCGGAAGCTAACTTTGGATTTTGATTATCCGCCAGATTGGAAATCTTCTGACAAGCGGCCGGCTATCGTTTTCTTTTTTGGCGGCGGCTGGACCTCCGGCTCGCCTACGCAGTTCAAGCCCCAGGCTGAATATTTCGCGAAACGCGGCCTGGTTTGCGCTCGCGCCGATTACCGTCTTCGTGCAAGGGACCAGATCACGCCCGACAAATGCGTTGACGACGCCTTCAGCGCCATGAGCTGGGTTCGCGGTCACGCCGCTCAGTTCGGGATCGATCCGAAGCGCATCGCCGCCGCGGGAGGTTCGGCGGGAGGCCATCTGGCCGCCTGCACTTTCTTCGCGGAGGGAATCAGCTCGCCGGATGATGATAAGTCCGCTTCACCAAGGCCTAATGCGATGATTCTCTACAACCCGGTGCTGGATCTGGTCGCCGTGCGCTCCGAGCGCGCCGTCCAGAATGGCAATTTTTTTGCGGGGGTAGATGACGCGACACTGAAAAGGATCTCGCCCGGCCTTTATCTGCGCAAGGAAATGCCGCCGACGTTGCTTCTCGACGGGACAAAAGATTGGCTATATCCGCAAATCCGTGAATTTGTCGAGAGGGCCAAATCCATGGGCGCCCCGGTCGAGGCCTGGTACGCGGACGACCAACCCCACGGCTTTTTCAACAAGTCGCCCTGGCTGGAGAAAACGACTGCTGAGGCCGATGCGTTCCTCTGTCGCATAGGTTATTTAAGCAAAGAACCAAAGGTCGCACTCCCTGCCAGCGCACGTCGGAATAAGTAACGATCGGGTCCGGCGCGTCGCAGCGGACCGCTGTTTATTTTGGTACCCGTTTTGGCTAGGGGTTTGTTGAATTATTCGAACAATCATCTTGTGGCGAGGCGGACGCTCTGACTTCGTTGCCTCTCCCTCAAAGATCACTGCGGATACAATCGGTCGTCGCGCCTCGTCATCGCACCCACCGCGCTCACAATCTGAAATGCCCCTAATAATTCAACAGACTCCCAGGCCTATCCTCAAGGTCCTTAGTCACTATCTTTTCGCGCCCGCGCTGTATTGCTCATCGCTGACCTTCTCCAGCCACTCAACAACTTTCCCATCGAGCGCTTCCTGGATGGCGATGTGTGTCATCGCTGTCCTGAGCGCAGCGCCATGCCAATGCTTCAGGCCGGGGGGGAACCAGACGACATCGCCGGGCCGGATTTCCTCCTTTGCACCACCTTCACATTGCGCCCACCCCACTCCAGCGGTGAGGATGATCGTTTGACCGAGCGGATGTGTGTGCCACGCGGTCCTGGCCCCCAGGTTCAAACGTGACACTGGCGCCCGCTACGCGCGCCGGAGCGCTTGGTTGAACAATGGATCGATTCGTACCGTGCCTGTGAACCAATCCGCGGGCCCTTTGCTGGATGGCTGTGAACCGACTCGTTTGATTTGCATTTCTTAATCCCGTGAGTTGAATTGGCGCATTCGAGGATGTTACTATGGCCGGTACAAACGGTAAAACTTGTTTGAGACGGTGTTGATGGTGATCCCGTTCGTGGAAAGTGTGGGCGCGACTGTCCAGTTAGGCGAAGCCATTGTGGACGATTCCAATAAAAGAGAACCGGGGGTGGTGGGCGTCCAGGAAATTATGGCTTGGCCCGCCCCACCCTTGGCGATCGAGAGCTTTTGCAAACTCACTGACTGAGCGGTGACCTTATAATTATCGAAAAATGCAGTGCCGTTCGCATTCTGTGATGCAGGGTCGCCGGCTCCGGCGATCGCAGCGATGGCGGCATCCGTGAAATCGCCAATGCCGGCGTCAACGAAACCGTTGGCGAGCACCTCCTTGCCGTCGTAAATTAAACGATAAAATTGTGCCGCATAATCCAGCTCAAGCTGGCAAGCATGCCACACATTCGGTGTCACAGTGACTCCTGGAACCGCCGTTAGGAACCCGCTCAGCGGCGTTTGATAAAGTAACTCCTGAGTCGTGGCGTCTACTGAGGCTGAGGCGGCAATCAGCGGGGAGTTGCCGGCTGCGTCATAGACTTCGACTCCGAACACTGGGCCATAGCTTTGCGGCGGCAGATTTGCCGGTTGATACTTCATCATCCATTCCACAGAGATCAAGGGTGTGGCAGACGTGACCAGGCTGAGATTTGTTTTGACCACGGCAAAGCGGGAGTCCGTGCCATTTCGAGTAACGCGCACCGCTCGCGCGCCCGAGGCTACATTCGTGGATTGAACTGTTGCCGTCCCGGTGCCTGTTTGTACCCAGGTGCCGTTCACGGCGTCCTGCCCGGTCAGATTTCCAGGAGCAAATCGCGGGGCCTCGAAGCCGGCACTGTCATAAATCAGGTTGCGCGTCAGATTTTGAACTTCCAATGCGCCAATATCCGCGGCGAGGCCTGCGGGACGAGGATAGCCACGTTGGTCAGCGCCGAGAATTGCGGCTCCCGCGGCGTTGATGGCGGGCGAACCAGGCAAGGGCGGAATGGTTTTCGTTGGCCCGCCGTAATTGCCGAGTGGAGCGAGCAGCGCGCTGGCATTGCTGGGCGCCGGCCCGGACGAAGGCGCAGGCGCGCCTGGAACGATATTTGCCCCTGTCGTGTTGAAAGTGCCGTAATTTCGAAGGTTTCCGGCCGATGGGGCGGTGTTTTCGGCCACGATGCTATTGAATAATGTGCAATTCCCGGCAAAATAATTTTGGATGCCACCTCCCGTGCTGCCGGCGCTATTCCTCGCGACAGTGCAGTGCGACATTTTCATGACGACATCATTATTGATCGCGCCGCCGCTCACGGACTGATTCTCGGTAAGGGTGCATTGATTCAAGGTTAGCGAGCCGGCAAAACTGTCGATGGCCCCTCCTCCCGAAGCGGCGGAATTTCCACTCAATGTACACCGTTGCAGCACGAGGTCCCCACGATTTTGAATCGCGCCCCCAAAGCCGGAACTATTTCCACCCGTAAGAGTCAGGCCAATCAGGGAAAGGCTCCAATTGTCTGCAACATCAAAGATGCGTGTCAGGTTTCCGCCGCTCAGCGTAATTCCACCGGTCAAACCACCGGCATCAATGGTGACGTGGTTGTTGATGGCGATTTGATTGGTGAGCGCGATGGTGGCACCGCTGAGGCCGGGAGCGAACACAATCCGGGCGCCCTTCAGGGAATATTTGATCGCTTCGCGAAGCGAAACGCCAGAGCCCCCGCCAAAAAGGCCGTTGTCCTCATCCGCAGCGGTGGTTACCAGCGATCGCAGATTTTCCCATTCATTCGCGACGACCAGATCGTCCCAGGTGACGGCGCCACCGGCCCCGCTGGCGAGCCGCACCGCCGTGCTCCAAAACGTGTTAACATAACTCACGCTTACAGAGGCGGCGGCAGGCTCCGGCTGATTGAGGTTCGGGTTGACGTAAAGACGGATCAGGTTGTCGTCGTAATCCAAACGGGCGACCAGCAAGTACGTGGTGTTGGTGGCAATGAGGACGGTGGAATTGGTGAAAATTCCGTCGTCTGGAGCGTCGATTCCGAAATACGGCTGGCCGAAACCTTTCCAGCACATTGGGATCCTAAGCTTAGAATTCCACGTGGACAAGTTGTCGCGG